>Ga0190269_10001290_pt1 | contig 12079 bp, 13 predicted proteins | sample Popmic249IS_FD_133749 | JGI IMG/M metagenome (GOLD analysis project Ga0190269, IMG submission 133749) | Populus adjacent soil microbial communities from riparian zone of Blue River, Arizona, USA - 249 IS | ecosystem: Environmental > Terrestrial > Soil > Riparian zone | place: USA: Arizona...
ACAACCTAAGTTGATTCTAGGCTGAAACAACTATGGTTCGATTACGCGTTATGACACCATAGTAGGCTAGAAAAGGCAGGACCATGTAGACAGAATCGCTCCTGATAACAAACGTCGTAAATTAAGATGCCACATTCAATTCGAAAAGGGGACACGAACCACAGTTGCACCTGCGACACGCGGTGTGATATTGCCCCGTCCGATGTCTTAGGCACTGCTGTGAGGAGATAGTCAAGCTGAGACTTGGCAGCGGCACCATAATCCAGATTTCCGGCCTTGGTCCAATTCGCAATTAAAATACACACGCCGATGGACACGGGGTCTGCGGCGCTGGCGTCTTCTGGGATGAATGGTTGTGGTGAGCCAGTGTTGTTTCTGGACTGGGATGATACGACCCGGGTGGCGATGTTGAAAAAGGGCTCGAGGGCGGACCGTTGGGAGTCGGGCACGGAGGAAGGTGGAGGTAGTGATTGGGATGAGAAGACGGAGTAGGTGGTTGCGCTTCGTTCGAGAATGGTTTGAGCATACGTTCCAAGCTCCCAACTGAGACGTGTTTATCAACTCTAGAAATTTTGAAGAACAAAAAAACTGACCTTTTCTGCGAGGATTCGCTTAGACGAGCGCTTACGACGTCGATCTGCGCATCAGTGAGCTCTTGAGCTGATGATAAGAACCCGACGGAAAGAAAAAAGGGTATGAGTAGTAGACTATGGGGGAAAGCTATGAAAGTCATGAAGCTTGGAGTTGAGGAGACCGGGACATTTTGACGTTTAGAGCTTATAACATCCAAGTCCTTAGCCAAGCCAATGTGAAGGCTCCACTTTCGGGAAAATCCTCAACGGATCAGTTCAAGTTGCATCATCATCACAGCGTTATACTGCGGATTTATTGAGTGACCACTATTCGCTGTTAATGCACTGAATTTAGGCATTATAATTTCTTATCTTCCACATGACGAAAGTTATGGATAAAAGGATCCAACCAGATCAATAATCAAGACCGTGACGAGGGCAAACGACGAAGCGGGTGACATGGTTCAACGATGAATTCATTGTATGCACGACCACGAATCCGAGACGGCTATCTAGACCTGAAGAGAGAGCGAATAGGAAATCATGACATGGTGAGTTGCCAGAATGTTCTCAAACTGATAACCGTTACCTGCGCCGATTTGACCAGAAATGTCATTGTGCGTTCTTTCAATCCTTATATCTTGGTCTGCTAACTAACAAATCCCCTTCATAGAAAACGGGCGTCAAATTTAACCGACCAAGTTAGAGATCCATTTCTGTAAGTTAGAGACCCATTTCTGAGGTGACGAAAGCGGTCGCCTCAACGACAAACAAGTTCGTCATTTCTGTCCATCTCAAATCGATGTGAGTTCTTGTTGTCCCGTTTGATTTATTTTAAATCAATGTTTGTAGCCTGTTCATTCTGTGACGCATACGAGGAGTGTATCTCCCGTTGACAGGATCGTAAAAAAGAAAAAAGTCAAGATGCATAGATGTCCAGAGTGTCAAAAAGATTTTCCAAGGTAGATTTTTCGTTAGTTGTGTTCCCTTCCCAAATTGACTTTGTTTGAATAGACCAAGCGGTTTGAAAACGCATATGAACATGCACACAAAAGAAAACGTCGGTTTCTTTTATTTTTTTCTCTCTTTCTTATTTATTTTTAAAAAAACTTTTGATAGCATTCGCCTGTACATACCCAGGATGTACACGGACATTCTCCGTAGTTTCCAACGCCAAAAGGCACATGCGAACCCATGGCGTAGGCCTCCCCTCCGAAGACCAGCTCTCATCAGAATCACCCTGTCCAGTCCCTTACATCGTCAGATTCAAAGGATTTGAAGCCCCGTCGTGATCCAGTGTTCACCCGAGGTCGACCTACTAAGAGCGCAGCAGCCGCTCAAGCTGCGATGGGTGCCCCCCTCTCCCGCTGGGCCTGGACTTGGACTCTTTGGTGCATCCTCCTCGTTGTCGTCGATGTCGTCGACGATGTCGTCTTCGTTGTCGTCTTCGCCCGGTGCGGCTTCTGCGAGGTCATCGGGTACTGGTTCTACTTCTGGAAGTTCGTCGAGAGCGCGTAGTCTTAGTGGTGCATGTCCCGGGGTTGATTATGCGACTGGAGACGTTGTGATGATGAACGGTCACGTTCGGGGAGGAGGGGGCAAAAGGCGACGGGGGTTACACCTCTTTAGGTCGACGAGTGATGATTGGGAAACAACACCTTCTTTGACGACGACGACGGCGTCTTCGTGGTCGGAGAGTGGTCCGCCTAGCCCTGATTCGTGTGGAGAGTTGGATGGGTGTCAGATGAATGATGAGGAGGGGGAGGACGAGGATGAGGAGGAGGATGGTGATGATTTTTTCAAGTCGGTTAGGAATCATAGAAGGGTTGAAAGTGAACGGTGCGGTTTTTTTTTTTCGTTCGATCGTGGTTCTGACATTGGTTAGGTCATGGAGGTTGAAGCGGTAGAAAACTCATTCGCAACTACCACTTCGGTACTCTGGGCATAAAAAAGCCATTTAAATTTTAGTAGCTTTTTCTCGCTTTCACTCAAAATAGAAATTCTAATAGAAGACCTTTCTATATTTGTAAATTTTCACATCCTATTAAATACATTTTTATATGAAATTTAAGTTGACATGGAAACCCTTTTGTCACAATCAATTATTTATCATCTATAATAGGGATTCCGAGACCTATTTTCAGCTGAAATAAAAGTGATGATCCGAAAGAATTTTTTGTTGGGCCTCGAAAAGGAATTACGATGTCATTTACCACCTGAAATGGAATTGAAAATTGAAAAAAACCTTGATATTTTAAATATTAAACAAGATAAAAAGTGTCGTTTAAACGTACAAGGAGATTTCAAATAAAAATGACTTTTAAATTTAGTGCCCACTCATCGCCCACTCATCGCCCACTCATCACCCACTAACTGCCTGACTGCACCCTGCTAATCAGAAAATTTAGTCCTGCAAGATAAGAGTTTATGATTAGTTACCAGATTGGCTGAAGATGCACATACTCGTGAGAGATTGAGAACAACTGCATGGTTTTTGTTGAAAGCCCATCGAGCATAGTGCGACGTAATCCATTCAGGGTCAACACCCTCCAACTGAGACGAAAGGGACGTGCTATAGACACGGGCAGGGAAATGCGGCCACTCCGCATAAGGGTCCACAAAACCTGGTGGTGCTGGCAGTTGGTGTCGGATAGTAAAGGTGACTTTTCCATTGGGTTCGAATATAATATGCTCAATACTACCTGGTAGGGGTTCTTGAGATCTGTCGCCTTTGGGGTAGAACATTACCAGGCTGTTACCAACATGAGTCAAGGATCGGCAGTACGTAGTTTGATTTGCATTACATCGAGCGCGAAGTGCAACCTTGGGGGATTTAACGAAGCGGCGCAATATCGCAGGTGTTGGGATATAGGCTGAATCGGCAGGTTTGTCGTCCATACTCACATCATTTCCAAAGGCTTTGTCAAACAAAACTTTGCACTCCTTTAGGATTGCAGGACAATCTGGACGGTTGATCCACTGCCGAAGTCGGGCGCCTTTCAAGAAGGACACTGTCATTGTTGCCTCGAGTTCACCATGCTTGTGGTTATGGGTAATGCGTTGCAGGTGGCCAATCAACTGCTCGAACGGGAAACACCACCAGGACCGAGCAGGGCCAAAGAGTCGAAGGAAATCATATATGTGGAAAGCCATATGTCCATTAATTACATGGCTACTGGACGGGTGAAGGTCCTTCAGTCCTGATACCCAGGACTTGAGATACCGAAGATAGGCGTCCATTCGATCAACCGTCATGGTACGCAGACAGGCAATAGAGATTGCACACACTAGATCCATGGTATGATGGAGCACGGCACATAGGTAAACGGCATTGGCACTGTGATTAGTGCCTGTGCCCCATAAGCTGATGAGCGCGATTGGCAGGTAAACTGTTGTCATTGTACGCCATTCGTCGGCTTTGAGGGTGCCGGAAGATCTATCACCAAACTTACGTGGAACAGATTGCAACCAGGATGGGGTAACCATGTCATTCACAACCATGCGAATATGGGTAAGGACCTGTGGAGTTGATATCTGCGGTGGGGGCTGAATTTCAGGCTTAAGAGGGAACTGAAGACGCTATTGGGCTAGGTCAGCTGGCCTACCCTAGCCACCAAATAAAAACGAAGGAGACCTACCCATGAAGTCAATGTCTGACCATATTGCAACTTGGTTGGGCGTTTGCCCGGCGGGATAGAAAGCCCAAGGCTCTCTGTAACATATATTAGGGGCTTTTTTTTCTTTCGTTCGAGGCGGGTAGTCAGGAGGGTACTTGCTTCAAGCGTTTCATCAAGTGGGGAAACAAGCTGGGCCTGGATCTGAGATATTTGCTTGACCTCAACCTCTGTCACGTCCGCAAGATCAACCGTTGTTGTTGACGTTGGGGATGGGAATACATATTCAAATGCCACCACAGGTGCAGGCTTAACCTCAGCATCGGTAGTTGTGAGCTTGAGAACATTTCGGAAATGAAATTGTGCAAGGCCCTCAAGAAGGCAATGCATTGGGTCGACGACAAGCATACGAGTTGGGTCCCAGTACGGAAGGCGCCATAGTTCAGTCCAACGGATGCCATTTTGAGAAAAGAGCATATTTTGTGATTTTTGAGTCGTGGCAGCCTTCCACTGCGCTGCTCTTTGGCGCAGGATAGTACAATCTTGAACGGACCAATTCTCACAGTCCGTTCTACCAATCGTAGATTTATGATAGCAGTCACACCTTGTGCAAAGGAAATGACTTGAGTGACCTGCTGACTGACTGAGTTTACGTGCACCTGGAAGATCACAGACTGCAGCAGCAATAGCGCTGCAAGTGTCCCGACCAGCAGGGTGGTTTGCTGTCTGAGTAAAATGAACTCGCCGCTGCCATGAAAGTAGGAACTGATCAACAACGGGCCTAATGTAGTGGTTGAGTTCGGTCAGACCAGGCTCATTTGGACCAGGGATGACAGCAGCAAGGTACATGTATTCACGTTTATAACGAATATCGGCAGGTAGATTGAGGCATGCAGCCGCAATAACCCCACTGGAAGCGGTTGCACCACGCAGCGTCATACCTTCCGAGGCGAAAAAGTCCACATTGATAGCAAAAAGATATCGCCCTTCGTGACTAGGCCTATCAATGAAAAGTTTGCCAGCCTCAGGTCCTTCGAAGTTCCGCATGAATTCGGCATCGAAAACATCAGAAACAAAGTTGGGCGGTTGTTCGTTTCGTCTAATGGAAGCCATAAGGTCATCACAGCGACGGTCCATGACACTTTCCAAATCTTTTCGAGACAACAGGTTGGCCAAATAGTCATGGAAGTCGGCCACTACATATGGCTTCAGAGGTTTCGACGATGGTATCCCGTCATCAAAGATTGAATCTTTGAGAAGCGGGCTACCGCAAGGATCGGAGTCAGGATAAGGGTGATTTTCGCAGGTAGTAGGATACCGCGCAACAGTAGAACCAGGAAGAAATGTAGGGGGGTAGGTGCAATGGCACATTGGACAGGCCGCAAAGGTCCTCGTCTTCTCATTAAAATCAAATCTCGCCAATATGGTCTCGACAGTTGTCGGAAGCTGGTCCAAAATCGGAGATTCCCAATTACACGCCCAGGCCAGGAGCAGTCGAACAACATTGAGAATGAAATCCCCCATTCGGCGGCTTACACCCATGATTGATGAGCAAATGACAAGTAAGAACATCACCGATTGGGCCAATGGGTTGTAGGCGTTGATTGGGAAATCGAAGAGATGGTCTGAGAATCCATGAGTTACTGATTGTGAAGATAACAACATTGAACATACCAGTGGGGTGAACAAGAGGTTCAATAGATGGTGGGCATCGGGCGCGTAGCTCAGGCAAGTAACCATCAATTTGCGTAAAAAGTCGGGAGATCTTTTCACGCCGAGAGTCGATGGTAGGAACCCTTCGCTTGACGCTCTCAAAGGCAAGGCGAATGACAGCAATGTTCTCTTCAATCGCTTGAACGCCAGCACTATTGTCTACCATCGCAAGACGATTCAAGATTTCATTTGCGCGGCGCTCAACAACGTTGAAGGTGGCGTGAGCCTTCTTAGTAAGGTGATTCTTTTCGCGTTTCTCTGTACGAGCCGCGTAACGCGATGGGAAAGGTATGGATTGCGAGTATACAGAAGAGTCCAGATACTGTAGAGTCGGAGGCATTGCAGGTGTTTCCACCGGAAGAGTGTCTCGTTGGCTTGAAAGAGCTCCTTTTCTCTTTGCACGAAGGAGGTGCGCGGTCCGTTCAGATAGCAGGATATCTCGCCCATCAGGATTATTGTCGCAGCAGATAATGCATACGCAACGGAAGTTCTTGTCTCTTCCAGGCATTGCTCAGTGTATCAATACAACTGAGAGGTCCGACAACTCTTAAAAGTCTTCAGCGTATGAGAGCTCGATGTATCAATACAATCGAGAAATGGGAAGATGAGCTTGGGTCGGTGGGCGATGGAGGTGGGTTATGTGGCAAAAAAATCGAAGGTGGGTTAATGCAAACGGGATCGGTCAAAATAGGAATGGTTAACGAATCGTAGGAGAGTCAGTGTTAGAAGGGACTTCGAAGTGGCATTTTGAGGACGTCGAGTACAAGGACAACAAACATGGGTGACTTGACAACGATTCGCTGCCTTGTAGTTTAAATTCATTGTACCAAGAATATTCGCTGTATCAATACAAGCGAATTATAACAGAGAAAGTGTTCGCCGTATCAATACAAGCGAGCCGGATGTTGTGGTATCGGTGGGCGACGAAGGTGGGCATAGGGAATGGGAGAGTTAGATCAATGGTTCGACGGGAGGCAAGGTTTGATTGGGCGAGGAGATATTGGCCATGGAACACAAGCGAGGTGTGGAGAATATTTGCGGTATCAATACACGCGAATAAAAGGATCAATGGAGAGTTGGCGGTTCGCCGTATCAATACAGACGAGGATGGTTCCGAGGCGTCGGTCGCTGTACCAACACAAGCGATGCACTGGTAGTGGCCTGGCCGGTGTACTACAACTTGAAAGCAAGAAAGCGAGCATCAAAAGGGGAACCCGGGGAAGGATGGAGAAAGGGGACGGGTGGTGGAAAGAAAGAAGGGTATTTCAATTTGATATTTACAAACTTATGTAAATGACCTAAGTCGTCGCAATTTCCATCGGTTGACTTGTCTGCCACATGAAAGGCCTCTGAGTGAGTGAACTTCAAATTGACTTAGAGTATGAAATAAAACTTGAATTCGAAACAGAAAGATTTTTGCAGCTCAAGCGGACCGTGGCAGAAATTTTCCTATCTCCGCAGAGCCGATTAGCGCTCAAGCTCTCAAGCTTCAAGCTGTTATTACCAACGTGGCCACTACCAGTGCATCGCTTGTATTGATACAGCGACTCCGACTCCTCAGGACCATCCCCGTCTGTATTGATACGATGAACTTTCAACTCTCCCTTTTATTCGCGTGTATTGACACCGCGAATATTCTCCACACATCGCTTGTATTGATACAGCGAGTTCAACCCTGCTGAATTATCCACCTCAGGTGCCCAATCACGATGAGTAAGTACTCTTTTTCCCCCCACCCCCCAGGGAATGTAGTCTAACACCTTTGTCTATGCAGCGTCAATCTTCATGCTCCACAACCACTATATCTCCTCGCCCAATCAAACCTCGCCTCCCAAACCATTCGCTGTTACCCTTGCCATTCCCCCTCTCTGATAAATCATCTATGGGGCTAGACGGCTACCTGTACTAAGTGCCATGGTTGGCATCTACCCCACGAGACCCCAAGCATTGCTCAGTTGAATTCAGACTTGTAACCTGTCCTTCCTCACCTCATTTGGACTAATTCAATAAAATGAACAAATTTCCTCCCTTTCTCATTATCTGGCTGCCAATCCATCTCTTTGCGGTGTTCAGTTGAATTGATTCACTGAACTCGACATCTCTATCCCAATTATTAAGCCGATGACTTGATTAAGTCAGTCTCTACACATGAACGATCTCCTTCAAGTTGCCTGGACATACTCCACTCATACGAAATCACTGTCGCCTTTGTCTCAAAGTCATCCATTCGAATGGCTCCTTCGAGATCCCCAGCCTGCGTTTATCCAGCCGACTCTGTTTTGCAATCCAATCATCATTGTAGGCTGCCCTGGGGAGACCCTTTGGTGCCTTCCGCGAGCTGTCTTGATTTCGATCACTCCTCAACCTAGGCAATGGCTTCGAGCCTTTGTTTGAAAAAAGGTCTTTATCACGGAAACGCAAGTTGTCGATCATCGAGATCTCAAAATCAACCTTACGGCGCCATGGCATCTTGTGAACGCGGTAAATGATAGAACCCGTCTGCTCGTCGACCTCGCTTTCATCAGAACTTGTGCCCTCTTCGCCCAAAGTTTTGATCAATCGACGGAGCCATATCCAGATTGGAGTATCGGACGCCTCTTCAGACTCCTTAATCTTAATCAACTTCTCCAGTATAGTCATTCGACGACCATATCTCTATCTCAATGTTAAGCGTTGGGAAAGCCAAAGCCACAACCACCTACAGTCTTGCGTCGGGTATATGCCCGACCGGTTCTATCACGCTCTTCCTTGGTCGTAATCATCCGCCTCTCAACCTCATCTATGCTCTCCAGCTCCCCTTCCTCATTCAAGTGCGGCTGAGCATTCCTCCAAACCGACCTTACCCTTACAAATTTTGCGAGGATGAGGTCCTCGAAATACGCGTCACTCCTTTCAGGCATGTCCCCCCAGAATTCTGGATCGACTTTCTTCTGGAGTAGCTTGTCGAGCAAAATATCAACAGCTGCGGTGTTCCACTTCGAACTGATGGTTCCTTTCATGTCTATCCGAAGGTCATCGGGGTTTGGACCTTCTCCTTGCCCCCTTTTGAAGCCGAGAATTTCTCCATGTGACGGAGGTTCATGCGCAGCGAAGTCGTCGTCGTGTGTCACGTCGAACACGGTCTCAAATATGTTACGAACGTAGCCCTGTTGCCAGATAATTAGCAGATGTGACTTCGAAGCCCAAGAACTTACACAGAATATTTGTCGTTCCCAGCCAGCGTCCATTTCTCTTTCCTCCTGAAGAGCAGTCTTCTTGGTCCTCTTCGCTTCATTTCCACTCTGGACTTTTCCAGTCGATCGCTTGCTCATTTCCAACGCCGTTTTTGCAGCGGCCAGTACCATAGCCCTTAACTCTCTCTTTGAGATATGAGTTGTATCATTATCTCCTTCGCTGTCGTCGTTGGCATCATGATCTCCCTTCTCCTCGTCAGAGCTGTCAGGGTCATATCTTTCAGTCGTTGTTGTCGTCTGGTGAATTTCACTTCGTTAGAATCACGAGGAAAACAAAAGCAGGCGTCTGGATTTACCGCGATCAGAACCTCCCTCCCTTTTGAGCGATCCTTTCGGGCTTGCTCTTTCAATTTCCCCCAGTTCGTTCGTCTGGAAGGTGGTGTTTCTGCGGTGTGCCTGGACTGGCCAGCACTGGTGGAGGAAGAAACCGTTTGCGCATTAGCCCTGGGAGGCTGCATGGCAAGTGGTTGTTGTGGATCCATCGTCATTGCTTCTGTCGCAGGAGGGTGCTCAGGTGTCGCTGTTGACGTACTTAGAAGACCTCCGTTGACTGTGATGAAAGCCACAGGCTGGTCCAGATTTGTAGACTGCATTTCGGTGTCCTCGGTATTGGAGGCGGGTGGCGCTGCAGCTGCAGTATCAATGGCCTGGGCTGCAGCGGTTACATCAGTGGCTTGGGCTGATGGCACTGTAGCTGTTGCATTGGCATGCCTGGTTCTTTGATGTATGGCTGCTAACTCCCGCTCCTTCTGCACCTAGAACATGTATTACGTGGTGTTTCGTCATAAACAAATGATATACCTTCAAACGTGTCATTTCTGCCTCTTGGGCTACCTGATTCGCCTTCAAGCCCTCGACGATCTTGAACAATTTTGTTCGATCTTTTGCCATTTCCTCCGTTGTCTTCTTCAACTCCAATATTATTTGCTGAGCATCCTGGATAGTTTTGTTCTGCGTCATGACCAATTCCTGCTGGTCTTGGAGCTGTTTATTGAGCATCTGGTTTGCTTCCCTAAACCTAAATGGAGGTTGAGGTGGTGCCTTAAGAAACTTATGGGTCTCAGCGCACATGGTTATTGCAAAGTCGAATGGCCCTCACATTGACGCGTATATGGTTCTTGCGCTCTTCTGCCATTCGGTTTCTGTCCTCCTCCTCCTCTTCTACAGGCCTTTTAGATCCAAGTTTGAAGAGAGGATTGTCGGCATTACGACGGAAGAGAACAACCGTTTCACCGGCACCTGTACTCTCATTGGTGTCCATTTCCGTGTTGTTTCTGCGCTCTTGGGTATTAGCAGCACGCCACGGAAGTGGTTTAATTTTCAAAAGAGGATTGTCGTAATTGGGACCGAAGAGAGCGACCTCTCCAGCAGTTGTATTTCCCTCTGGTATAGGATTCTCTGCATACGAAGTACCACTTTCGTTGTTGTCCATTTCCACGTCGTCTGTTGGATACTCTTCCTCACTGTCGGGATTGAAAAGCGGAGCCGTTACTATGCTTTCTCTCATTGTAGGCCGTGGGGTTTTGCGAGAACTTCTTCGTCCTATACTTCTAGATTATCACTCTTGGACCAGGACAATAGTGTTGCCATGAGCGCTTTAAAGCCTTATTGTCTATCAGGGCTGTTGCTAAATCGGTGGGCGTCATCGTCGCCGGTGGACCAGAAAGGGGATATAAGTCCGACAAATGAGAATGAAGCGCACAATTATCGTGTGCTCCACTTTCTCGGGCATCCATCGGTTGTTACCATGTCGGTGCAATTGTTTCCTCGCACATAACATTGAATATCTACCCAATGCAACGGAATACAAGAATGAAGCGCACGATTAGCGTGTGCTCCACTTTCTCGGGCATTGTCGGTTGTTACCATGTCGGTGGGCGACGGCGTTGTGCTGATTCCAAAAGTTGAAATGATTGCGCCCAATCGTTTCCTCGCACATAACATTGAATATCTACCCAATGCAACGGAATACAAGAATGAAGCGCACAATTAGCGTGTGCTCCACTTTCTCGGGCGTTACCATGTCGGTGGGCGACGACGTTGTGCTAATTCCAAAAGAGGAAATGAATGCGCCCAATTGTTTCCTCGCACTTAACATATCTATTCAATGCACCGGAAATCGCTCTAAGTCAGCATGGTCAGCACTCGCTTGTTCCTCCCCCAGTCTCAAACAGCAAGCTCACCGAATTGTCTGCTCTATGTCAACAGACGGACTGAAATTTTTTTGATAAGTCCCATGAAACACGTCTTCGCTCACGCTTATACCCTTCGGCATCGTCCTTGCCATGCCACGTCTCTGTGGTCACTCGACAAACATGTCCCACCTCACTTCACACTCGACTTCCCTTTGCTGAAAATCACCTTGGCGAACTACAGCTTCAGCCATACATCCACAACTGTGCAGTTACAGGCCGCCGCGCACATCGCTTCATGGTATTCTACAAGCATCATTGCCGCTTACAGGCAAATCTATGCCTCTCAACCATGGTCCAAGGTGCCCCAACTATTCTAGGTGATGTCATCGTTATGCGAATTGGATCCAAGGCAACATATGTGAATTTGCGGAGTGGAGATGTGAAGCGTACTGATTGGTTGATGCGACGGTAACTTCTTTTCTTACGCGTTGATCTGGATGACTCTATTCCTTAGTAGATTCTGCAGATCTCCACTTTTCTTGCATCGTCATCTTCCCTCGAAAGTTGAATATTGTATATTTTAGTTGTAACCCGACATGGATGGAAACTGTATATCCTCATCAGCAACCTGAATGAATCCCTCCTTTTCAATGTTTTCGATAATAACGACCATTTGAAGAACACCAAACTCTCTTCCGCTAACCGTGGTGAATTACGATCCACTAATTGTGGACTGGTTGTTAGAAGAACAATAGTTTAAATTCTTTCGCTTAACTGTATGATACCATGTGTTTGTCCATTGGTCAGCGAAT
>Ga0190269_10001291_pt1 | contig 12076 bp, 5 predicted proteins | sample Popmic249IS_FD_133749 | JGI IMG/M metagenome (GOLD analysis project Ga0190269, IMG submission 133749) | Populus adjacent soil microbial communities from riparian zone of Blue River, Arizona, USA - 249 IS | ecosystem: Environmental > Terrestrial > Soil > Riparian zone | place: USA: Arizona...
ACTACCAGTACCGGGCCTTCGGCGTGCCGGGGCTGGGCCTGCAGCGCGGGCTGGCCGAGGACCTGGTGGTGGCGCCGTATGCGACGGTGATGGCGCTGATGGTGGACCCCGTGGCCGCGGTGCAGAACCTGCGCCGGCTGGCCGGCGAAGGCGCGGCCGGGCGCTTCGGCTTCCACGAGGCGGTGGACTACACCGCCAAGCGGCTGCGGCGGGGGGAGACGCGCGCCGTCGTGCGTTCCTACATGGCGCACCACCAGGGCATGAGCCTGCTGGCGCTGGCGCACGTGCTGCTGGATGCGCCGATGCAGCGGCGCTTCGAGTCCGAGGCGCGGCTGCGCGCCACGCTGCTGCTGCTGCAGGAGCGCATCCCCAAGGGCGTGGCCTTCCACCGCGAGGTGCCCGACGCGGCGGAGGACCGCGCCAGCTTCGGCAGCGACGCGCCGCCGCTGCGCATCGTGACCACGCCCGACACGCCGACGCCCGAGGTGCAGCTGCTGTCGAACGGCCGCTACCACGTGATGCTCACCAACGCGGGCGGCGGCACCAGCCGCTGGAAGGACCTGGCGCTCACGCGCTGGCACGAGGACGGCACGGCCGATGCCCGCGGCAGCTTCTGCTACCTGCGCGACCTGGACACGGGCACCTTCTGGTCCGCCACCCACCAGCCGGCCTGCCGGCGCGCCGAACACGACGAGACGATCCTCACCGAGGGCCGCGCGGAGTTCCGCCGCGGCGTCGAGGGCATCGAGGCGTACACGGAGGTGGTGGTCTCGCCCGAGGACGATATCGAGCTGCGCCGCCTGCGCCTGACCAATCCGGGCCGCACGCGCCGCACCATCGAGGTGACGAGCTATACCGAGCCCGTCCTCGCGCCGGCCGCCGCCGACGCCCAGCACCCGGCCTTCAGCAAGCTGTTCCTGCAGACCGAGATCGTCGCCGATCCGCCGGCGCTCCTGTGCACGCGCCGGCCGCGCTCGGCCGAGGAAGCCTCGCCGTCGATGTTCCACCTGGTCGCGGTGCACGGCGCGTCCGCCGGCCCGGCCTCGCACGAGACCGACCGCGCGCGCTTCATCGGCCGCGGCCGCAGCCTGCGCATGCCGCTGGCCCTGCGCGAGCCGCACCCGCTTTCCGGCAGCAGCGGTGCGGTGCTCGACCCGGTGCTGGCCACGCGCCGCGTGGTCACGCTGGAGCCGGAGCAGACCGCCGTGGTCGACCTGGTCTGGGGCGCCGCCGACACCCGCGAGGCCTGCCTCGCCCTGGCCGGCAAGTACATGGACCGGCGGCTGGCCGACCGCGTGTTCGAGCTGGCGTGGACGCACAGCCAGGTGAGCCTGCGGCAGCTCAATATCAGCGAAGCCGAGGCGCAGCTCTATGCGCGCCTGGCCAACAGCGTGGTGCACGCGGATGCGACGCTGCGCGCGCCCCCCGCCGTGCGGCTGCGCAACCGGCGCCCGCAGTCCGGCCTGTGGGGCTACGCGATCTCCGGCGACCTTCCCATCGTGCTGCTGCAGGTGAGCGAGGCCGCCAACATCGGCCTGGTGCACCAGCTCGTGCATGCGCACGCGTGGTGGCGCCTCAAGGGCCTGCAGGTGGACCTGGTGGTCTGGAACGAGGAGCGCGACGTCTACCGCCAGCGGCTGCAGGATCAGATCCTCGGGCTGATCGCGGGCAGCATCGAATCGCACGAGGTCGACCGGCCCGGCGGCATCTTCGTGCGCCAGGCCGAGCAGATCGCGGCCGAAGACCGCGTGCTGCTGCAGTCGGTGGCGCGCGTCGTCCTGAGCGACCGCCACGGCTCGCTGGCCGAACAGGTGGGGCGCAAGCGCGCGCCGCAGCGGCGGGTGGCGGCCCTCGGGATCACCCGCGCACCGGTGGCCCTGCCGCCGACCGTGGCGCCGCCGCGTCCGGCCCTGCTGTTCGACAACGGCCTCGGCGGCTTCGCGGTCGACGGCCGCGAGTACGTGATCGCCGCGCCGGCCGGCGAGCGGCCGCCGGCCCCGTGGGTCAACGTGATCGCCAACCCGCGCTTCGGCACGGTGGTCTCCGACGGCGGCAGCAGCTACACCTGGTGCGAGAACGCGCACGAACTGCGGCTGACCCCCTGGCACAACGATGCCGTCACCGACGACTGCGGCGAGGTGATCTACCTGCGCGACGACGAGACCGGCGAGGTCTGGAACCCGACCTCGCTGCCGCTGGCGGACGAGGCCGGCGACGACAGCCCTCCCCATGTGACGCGCCACGGCTTCGGCTACAGCGTGTTCGAGCACGATCGCAACGGCATCCACAGCGAGCTGACCGTGTTCGTGGCCACCGACGCGGCGGTGAAGTTCTCGCGCCTGGTGCTGCGCAACGACGGCCCGCGCAGCTGCCAGCTGTCGGTGACCGCGTACGTGGAATGGGTGCTGGGCGACATGCGCGCGCGCACCGCATCGCACCTGCACACCGAAGTCGCCACCGACAGCGGCGCCGTGCTGGCGCGCAACCGCTACAGCAACCACTACGGCGACTGGGTGGCCTTCCTGGACGTCGACGAGGCCGACCGCCTGGCCGGCACCATGACCTGCGACCGCGGCGAGTTCATCGGCCGCAACGGCTCGCTGCGGCGGCCGGCGGCGCTGGGCCGCGCCCACCTGTCGGGGCGCAGCGGCGTATCGCTGGACCCCTGCGCCGCGATCCAGGTGCCCGTGCGGCTGGCGCCCGGCGAAACCCGCGAGGTGAGCTTCCGCCTGGGCATGGGCCGCAGCCTCGACGAGGTGCAGCAGCTGGTGCGGCGCTTCCGCGGCCGCGCGGCCGTGCAGCAGGCGCTGGCGGACGTGCACGCGCACTGGAAGCACCTGCTGGGCGCGGTGCAGGTCCGCACGCCCGATGCGGCACTGGACCTGCTGGCCAACGGCTGGCTCGTCTACCAGACGCTGGCCTGCCGAATCATGGCGCGCAGCGGCCACTACCAGTCCGGCGGTGCGTTCGGCTTTCGCGACCAGCTGCAGGATGCGATGGCGCTGGTGCACGCGCGCCCGCGGGTGCTGCGCGAGCAGCTGGTGGCCTGCGCCGGCCGCCAGTTCCCGGAAGGCGACGTGCAGCACTGGTGGCACCCGCCGTGGGGGCACGGCGTGCGCACGCACATCTCCGACGACTACCTGTGGCTGCCGCTGGCGCTGTGCCGCTACGTCGAGGCGACCAACGACACCGGCGTGCTCGAAGAGATCGCTCCCTTCCTCGAAGGCCGGCCGCTGGCGCCGGAGCAGGAGTCCTGGTACGACCTGCCGGCGCGTTCCGGGCGCACCGCCAGCGTGTATGCGCACGCGGCGCTCGCGCTGGAGCACGGGCTGCGTTTCGGCGCCCGCGGCCTGCCGCTGATGGGGGGCGGCGACTGGAACGACGGCATGAACCGGGTCGGCCACGGCGGGCAGGGAGAAAGCGTGTGGCTCGGCTTCTTCCTGTGCGAGGTGCTGCGCCAGTTCGCCCCGCTCGCGCTGCGGCGCGGCGACCTCGCGCTGGCCGCGCGCTGCGAGAGCGAGCGGCTCGCGTTGCGCGAGCGGCTGGAGGCTGCCGCCTGGGACGGCCAGTGGTACCGCCGCGCGTGGTTCGACGACGGCACGCCGCTGGGCGCGCGCGACAGCCCGGAATGCCGCATCGACGCCATCGCGCAGAGCTGGTCCGTGCTGGACGGCGCCACGGACACGCCGCGCACCCGCGAGGCCATGGCCTCGCTGGCGACGCACCTGGTGCGCCCGGAGGCGACGCTGGTGCAACTGCTCGATCCACCGTTCGACCGCCAGGGGCCGGACCCCGGCTACATCGCCGGCTACCTGCCCGGGGTGCGCGAGAACGGCGGCCAGTACACGCATGCGGCCGTGTGGGCGGCGATGGCGTTCGCGGCACTGGGCGACGCAGCCCGCGCCTGGCAGGTGATGGACATCGTCAATCCCGTGCACCACGGCCGCACCGCGCAGGAAGTCGCGGCGTACCAGGTGGAGCCCTACGTGGTGGCGGCCGACGTGTACAGCATGCCGCCGCACACCGGGCGCGGCGGCTGGAGCTGGTACACCGGCTCGGCGGGGTGGATGTACCGCCTCGTGCTCGAATCGCTGCTGGGGCTGCGCCTGCGCATCACCGACGAGGGCGCCTGGCTGGCGATCGCGCCGTGCGTGCCGCCGGGGTGGCCCTCCTTCGAGGTGGACTACCGCTTCCGCGATACCAGCTATCGCATCGAGATCGTCTTCGGCGACGAAGCCGGCGAGCCGCCGGCGATCGAGCTGGACGGGCGGCCGCAGCCGGGCGACACGCTGGCGCTGGTCGACGACCGCAAGCCGCACGCCGTGCGCGTGCGCACGGTGCGCACCCGGCCGGGGGCCGCTACGGCTGCTTGATGTAGTGGGCCTTGGCCTGGGACAGGCACCGTTCCTTGAGCTTGCCGACGTAGCCGTCGCATTGCTGCCGGGCCGCGCCGTAGCGGCTCGCCAGGGTGTCGCCGGACGCCTCGTCGCGGTCCTCGTCGGCTTGCGCCGCCGCGCGGGCCTTCGCCTCGGCGGTGTCGAGCATGGCGCGCGCCTTGTCCCGCGCCGCCGTGCGCACGGCGGTGGCCGCGGCCACGCAGGTGCTCCTGGCGGCGCCGCTGCGGTCTTCGCAGCGCACCCGCGCCACCGCATGGCGGGCGTCGGCCGCCACCACCAGCGCATGGTGGCGGGCCTTGGCCGAAGGGCGGTACTGCGCTTCGAGATTGGCGCGTGCGATCTTCTCCGCCGCGCGCGCCTCGGCCCGGCACACGTCCTGGCGGTGGCCGGCCAGCGCGTTGCAGGCGGCCTGCGCCGAGCGGTAACGCACCGTGATCGCCTGGTCGCGCGCCAGGTAGTCGCTGCGGGAGAAGACCTGCGCGGTGGCCGCGGTGCACAGCGCCAGGCCCGCGAGCACGGCGACGCTGGCCATCCTGGACCGGTTCGATTCCTTTTCCTTCACCCGCAGCAGGGTGCCGCATCCCCGCGCCCGCGTCTGTACGCTGCCGTACGCTGCGCGGCCAGGTGCCGAAGAACGCATTCACCCGCTCCGGCCCGGTGCTGCACCGGCTGCTGGCGGCGCAGGCGCGCCTGTCGTTCCGGCTGCCGCTAGTGGGTCGGCGTCGTGGAGGCCGAGCGGGGCGCCGGCGTCTCCCCGGCGATGCGGCGGCGCAGGCGCCGGAAGCGATCGTCCGCATCCTCGCCGGCCAGCGGGTTCGCCTTCGGGGGCGCGACGTCCCTGGCCGCCTGCCAATCCTCCTCGGTGAGCGAGCGCGCAGCCACGGGAAGCACTTCCATTTCCTCGGTCGCGATGTGGTTGCGGTAGTAGACGATGTAGGTCCACGCGGCCGCCTCGATGTCCGCGCGCGGCACCACGGCGTCGCTGGCCGCTTCCTCCACCAGTTCGCGCAGGCGGTCGCCGGACTGCGCGATCACCCGGTGCTCCTGTTGCAGGCGCACCAGGATGGGCCGCAATTCCGGGCTGCGGCGCGCCAGCCGCTTGAAGGCCTCGTCCTCGCGCGGATGGTGCACCTGGTCGCTGTAGTCGCGCAGGTAGAAGACGATGTCCAGCACCAGATCGTAGTTGGGCGTGCCGCCCGCGTAGAGCCGGTCGACCTCCTCCTGCAGCACCTGCAGCAGGCGGCTGAAATAGGCGTGTTCCTCATGCCATGCCATGACGGGATTCATGGATCCTCCTGGGTGGGCGAACCCCAGGATGCACCGGCCCGGGCCCGGCCGGTTTGACAGTTCTCAAGGAAAACGGGGGAGCGTCCGGGCGTCGCGCCTTGCGCCGCCCGCTCAGAACGGCAGGTCGAAGGCTTCGCTCCTGAGCCGCTCGCGCTGCCGCTGGAGCCACTGCTTGGTCGCCGCGGCTTGCGCGAACATCCGGATCTCGCTCTGCAAGGTCGCGAGTTCGCCGCGCCAGGCGCGCCTGGACCGCTCCAGCACATCGCCCAGCCGGCGCGGGTCCGCCGGAGTGAGGGGCGAGACGTCGAATTCGATCTTCCATGCCCTCTCGGCGTCCTCGATCTCCTGGCGCAGTTCCGCCAGCTGCTGCGCGAGCACCTTGTTGTAGTGCTTCAGCCGCGCGTCGCTGGCCGAGGCCACGTGGCTGGCGTCGATCTGCTCGATGCGCAACTGCAACTCCAGCAGCGCCAGCAGGTTGCCGGCGGCGTAGGCCTGGTTCACGCGCTGCATCAGCTCGGTCTTGGCGGCGCGTTCGGCTGCGTCGGTCTCGCGGTCCGGGTGCAGCGCGCTGGCCAGCTTGCGGTAGATCTCGCGCACGGACTGCGTGGCCTGCTGCGCCTCCGCCTCCCGCCGCTGTTGCGCGGCGGTCTTGCGCCTGCCGGCGGCGCGCTGTTCGCGCCGGGCCTGCTCGCTCGCGGCCTGCTGCGCGAGCCCCTCGCGCATGCGCTCGAACAGCGCGGCGTGGTCGGCGATGTCTTCCTCGCCCCCCAGGTCCAGCCCGGTCATTTCCTCGGCCAGGGCCTTCATCGCCAGCGCCCGCTCGCGCTGCCCGGTGTCGAAGTCGACGTCCGAATGCCGGTCGAACAGCGCCTTCAGTTCCGCGTCGTCGCCCGCTCCCGCGAGCAGGGCCGCCGCGCTTTCGCGGATCAGGGCGGACAGCGTGCCGCGTTCCGCCTTGGTCCAGCCCTTCTGCTGCGACAGCGCATCCAGCCCGGCGAGCCATTGCCGCAAGCTCGCCCGCACGTCCTCCTGCAGCGGCAGCAGCACCTGCGCGTGCGCCTGGCGGTACAGGGCGACGTTCTCGTTCCATGCGGACAGCGTGTCGCGCGCCTGCTCGATCTGGCGGATCAGGGTATTGAAGCGCTTCTGCTGCGGGGTCGGCGGTGCGCCGGTGGGCGTCGGGGGGATGTGGAGGGTGGTGAGTCGGGACATGGCGATGCGTGAGCCGCGATTGTCGCGGAGCGCGCAATCGCTGCGGCACCGGCGCGCCGGGTTGGGTCTTCTCACCCAGCGGCACCCCCACATTGCCCCCCGTTTCCCCGGGAAAAGCGGAAGGAAGTCGCAGAAATGGGGGATGTGAGGCGGGCCCGATGCTTGCAAGATAGGCCACAAGGGGTCGTCCGGCGGGCGCGTTCGCAGCGTGCACCGGCCTCCGCCCCGAATCCATCCACGCACGCGTCAGGCACGTTGAGAGGCAGACATGGAATGCACGGCAGTACTCGCGTCGCAGCGCGGACCGCAACCCGTCCGCGCCGACGCTGCCACCGACGGCGCGATCGATGCTGCGTACGACGCCTGGAAGGCAGCGGAGGCGGCGTCCCGCGGCCTCGAGAGCGAAGTGCGTGAAAGCTGGCGCCAGCAGGAGCGCGGCCAGGGCGCCGGCCCTTCCAAGGTGCTGCTGCGCGAGCTGGCCTGCCTGCGCCAGGAAGCGCGCGACAACCTGCGGCATGCGATCTGGCTGCTGCGCCAGGCGGGGTACATCCAGCCGGCCGCCACCGGTGGGTCACGCGCGAGGTTCAGCAGCGTCGTCGCCTAGCACCGCGGCCGCGTAGGGCAGACAATGCCCTGCGCGCCAACGCGCATCCACCCTCACCGCAGGAGGAGCGATGGACCTCAGGCATCCGACCGACGCCGCGATCACCTTGAGTTTCGACGAAGGGGTGTGGGAGGCCGATACCGCCCCCGCGGCACGCGCAGCCCCCTTCGTCGGCGGCATGGGCGGCGTGCCGATCGCGGCGGCGCCCGGCGCGGGCAGCGTGGACCCCGATTTCGACTGGCTGCTGCAACAGCTTTCCGGCGCCCCGGGGGTTTCCATGCGACTGCTGCCGCCGCTGCTGCGCCGGCCGGGTGCGTCCGCGCGGGCGCTCGATGCGGCCGTCACGCCCACCGTCACCGTGGACCTGGCCGCCGGCGAATCCGCGGTGCTGCTGGTCGAATGCGAGGGCGTCGTCGCGTGGCAGTTGCCCGAGGACGATCCGGCCGCGCCGGCCCGCGGCGCCGCCCGCGCCGTGGTGCCCCGCAAGGTGCGCTTCAGCGTGCAGGCTCCCGGCGCCGCCACGGCAGCCACCCCGCAGCAGCGCAACGTCCTGAGCGACTGGCTGCTCGATCGCGTCAAGTCGGTGGTCCTCAAATTCGCCGCCTCGCATGCCGCCGGCGCGATCGTCGCCCGGCTCGAAAAGGACAAGCGCACCGGCCCCGTCGTGATCTCCCCCGACGCGGAGCCGCAAGACTGGCTCCGGCCCGATGATTTCACGGCGGTGCGGCTGCCGCCCGGCAAGGCGCGCGTCCTGCTGCTGGTGCACGGCACCTTCTCCAGCACCAGCGGCGGCTTCGGCGAGCTGCGCGCCACGAAGTGGGGCAGGGCCTTCCTGAAGGAGGCGAGCGAACAATACGGCGCGATCCTGGGCTTCGACCACCGCACCCTGTCGGTCGATCCGCACGAGAACGCGAGCCGGCTGCACGCCGCGCTCCGGACCCTGCGCCCGCAGGAGCAGGCCACCATCGACATCGTCTGCCACAGCCGCGGCGCGCTCGTCACCCGCTGCCTGATCGAGCAGGTCCTGCCCCTGGCCGACGTGCAGCCGAAGATCGGCCGCGTGGTCTTCGTCGGCGCCACCAACGCGGGCACCGAGCTCGCCCGGCCGGAGAACTGGCACGCGCTGATGGACCTGGTGACCAACCTCGCCCTGGCCGGTCGCAGGGCCCTGGCCTTCATGGGCGCGCCACAGGCGGGCGTCGTCGCCGGCGAGCTGGTGCAGGGCGTCGCCGACTTCGTGCGCTACCTGGTGGACGCCGCCGTGGAGGACAGGCGCGCGCCGGGCCTGGCCGCCATGGATCCCGACGGCCCCTTCGTCAGCCGGATCAACAGCGTGGAGCCCGGCGCACCCACGGCCGCGGCGGCGCAGTACTACTCCGTCACCTCCAATTTCCGCCCGGTGCTGGTCGACGCGCAGCGGCACGAGCCCAAGGAATTCCCGCGCCGGCTGGCGCTGATGCTGGCCAACGGCTTCATCGGCGCGCTGATGAAGAAGGCGCAGAACGACCTGGTGGTCAACGTGGGCTCGATGTCCACCATCGACCCGGTGGCCGGCAAGTACATCAAGGGCGTGCAGGACTTCGGCACCAACCCGCTCGTCTACCACACCAACTACTTCCTGCAGCCCGAGACGGTCGATGCGGTCGCCGGCTGGCTGGGGCTCGGGCGCGTGCAGGCGGTGGAGTACGACGTGCCCGTCGCCGTGATCCCCAGCGCCGGCGCCGCGCTGGACGTGCTCAAGCGCGCCGCCGGCGCCGAGGCGCCGGACGACTCCTCCACGCGCGCTTTCGAAGCGAGCCCTGCGCCCTCGGGTGCGGAAGCCCCGGCCGCCGGCGAAGCAGCGCCCGCGCGCGCGGAGCCCGTGGTTTGCAACGTCCAGGCGGAGATGCCGCCGAAGGTGGTGGTGGGGGCGACGGTCGCGGTCACCGTCACGCTCTCGGCCGACGCGATCGTGGCCACGCCCGGTGCACTGACGGCCAGCGCCCCGGTGACGATGAAACGGGCCCCGGTGACGATCGAGGTGCTGCCGCGCGTGGGCTTCCGGCTGCAAGGCAGCGCGATCGACGATTCGCGCGTCACGCTGCCGGAGCCCCCCGCGCCCGGCAGCCCCTGCATCATCGACGTCAACGTGGTCGCCACCGACGAAGGGCCGGGCGAGATCTGGGCCATCGTGCGGCAGGGGCCGGTGCGCTCCGCCACGCTGGTGCTGCGGCCGCAGGTGGTGGCGGGCGCCCCTGTCACCCCGTCCGCCGCCCCGCTGGCCAGCCAGGCCAGCATCCAGGCCGGGGACGACCTGCCCGCCGTGCCGACGCTGGAGATCACGCAGCAGCGCAACGGCAGCGAGACGCGCTTCATCTACCGGGTGTCGGTGCCGGGCGAGGTCTTCAACCGCTTCGAGTCGCCACCGATCACGGGCGACCTGGCCGCCTGGGTCAAGACGCTGTACCAGTCGATCGAGGGCGCGTGGCTGGGAAGCGCCGGCAACCGCGACATCTTCCACGACCAGCTGCAGGCGCGCGGCGCCTCGCTGTTTCGCGAACTGATCCCGCCGGTGCTGGCCCGGCTGCTGTGGAAGCTGCATGGCCAGGGCAAGCTCGGCTCGGTGCTGGTCAACAGCGACGAGCCCTTCGTGCCCTGGGAGATCGCCTACCTGCAGGATCCCGATGCGGCGGGCGGCGCCGGCGGCTGCTTCTTCGGCCAGCTCGGGCTGTGCCGCTGGCTGTTCGGCGCGGTGCCCGCGACGCGCATCCGCGTGCGCCCGGGCCGCATGCGCTACGTCGTGCCGCATTACCCGGAGGCCCGATACACGCTGCAGGCCGCGGAGCAGACCGAGGAGCCGATGCTGGTCGCGATGGGGGCACAGAAGATCGTGCCCCACTACCGCGAGGTGACGGCGGCGCTGGGCTCGGGCGAATTCGACCTGCTGCACTTCGCCGGCCACGGCGGTGCCGACGGCGCCAACATCGCGGAGGCCGCCGTGCTGCTGGAAGGCTCTTACCAGCCGGTGGGGGGCGGCCAGGGCTACGTGACGGAACCGCTCGCCGCCACCGTGGTCGCCCAGAAGGCGAGGCTGTGCGGCCCCGACCGCAACCGGCCGCTGGTGGTGCTCAACGCCTGCCAGGTGAGCCGGCTCGGCTTCAACCTCACGAGCCTGGGCGGCTTCGCGCCCGCCTTCCTGGGCGCGCGCGTGGGCGAAAGCAGCGACATCGCCCAGGCCGGCGCGTTCGTGAGTTCGCTCTGGGCCGTGGGCGACCAGCCGGCCAGCGTGTTCGCGCAGGCCTTCTACCAGGCCCTGCAGGTGGACGGCGGCACCACGATCGCCCGCGCCGTGACCGCGGCGCGCGAGGCGGCCCGCGCGGCCGGCGACGCGACCTGGCTGGCGTACGCCGTCTACGCCCACCCGGCTTGTCACGTGGAGTTCACGCCCTGAGCTGCGGCCTCCCTCCCCCTCCGGGGAGGGCCGCGGTGGGGGCGCTTCGCGGCCGATCACGCCGCCCGGCCGATTTCGCCCTTCGGCCCCTGCCCGCCCCTACTTCCGCCAGAACTGCGGCGTCAACAGCACCAGCACCGACATCAGCTCCAGCCGCCCCAGCAGCATCGCCAGGCTCAGCACCCAGAGCTGGAAGTCGTTCAGCACGCCGAAGTTGCTCACCGGCCCGACCTCGCCCAGGCCCGGGCCGATGTTGTTCACGCAGACGATCACGGCGGAGAAGGCGGTGATCAGGTCCAGCCCGGACAGCAGCATCACGAGCGTCAGGCCGACGATGCTGGCGCCGTAGATGAGCATGAAGGCCAGCACCGCGGCCAGCACCGACGACGGCACGGTGGCGCCGCCCAGCGTCACCGGGTTCACCACCCGCGGATGGATGATGCGCACCAGCTCGCGCCGGGCCTGCTTGAGCAGCAGCACCATGCGGACCATCTTGATGCCCCCGCCGGTGGAGCCGGCACAGGAAACGAAGCAGCCCAGGAAGATCATCAGCACGGGGGCGAAGGCGGGCCACATCGCATAGTCGGCCGCCGCGTAGCCGGTGGTGGTGCCGAGCGAGACCACGTGGAAGGCCGCTGCCCGCAACGCGGACAGCCAGTCGCCGTGCACCCCGTGCGCCAGCAGCACGAAGGTGACGGCGAAGGTGGCCAGCAGCAGCACGCCCACGTAGGCCCGCACTTCCGGATCGCGCTGCAGCACCCCCACCGAGCGCGTGCGCCACACGACGAAGTAGCGCAGGAAGCTGATGCCGGACAGCGCCATGAAGACGATGGCCACGCCCTCGATCAGGGGCGAATCGAAGTACGCGAAGCTGGCGTCGTGGGAGGAAAAGCCGCCCAGCCCCATCGTCGTGCACATGTGCATGAAAGCGTCCGGCCAGCTCATGCCCGCGAGGCGGTAGGCCACCAGGCAGGCTGCCGAGAGCGCGAAGTACACCGTCCAGAGGCCGCGCGCGGTTTCGGCGATGCGCGGGGTGAGCTTGTCGTTCTTCAGCGGCCCGGGCGTCTCGGCGCGATAGAGCTGCATGCCGCCCAGCCCCAGCAGCGGCAGCACCGCGACCACCAGCAGGATGATGCCCAGGCCGCC
>Ga0190269_10001292_pt1 | contig 12070 bp, 12 predicted proteins | sample Popmic249IS_FD_133749 | JGI IMG/M metagenome (GOLD analysis project Ga0190269, IMG submission 133749) | Populus adjacent soil microbial communities from riparian zone of Blue River, Arizona, USA - 249 IS | ecosystem: Environmental > Terrestrial > Soil > Riparian zone | place: USA: Arizona...
GCCGGGCGTACGCCGTACGGAAGCAGTGGTCCAGGGTCTGCTGCTCTTGAATGGTCAGCACGCGACCGGCGAGGCGCTCGTAGAACAGCGGGATCGGCTGGATGTGGTGGCGCTGGTAGTCGGCCGGGGTGACCGGCGGCAGGCCACAGGACCGGAACGCGTCGATCGTCGCCGCGATCAGCGCCCGGCTGTCACCGAGAATCGTGCCGTTCCAGTCCCACACGATGTGCTCCACCGGCACTCTCATCCGACCCGCTCGGGCACCCGCGGCCGGCGTGCGACCACCACCATCGCCAGCACCGACACCGCTCCAACCACCGGCGCCAGCATGAACCCGTACCGGATATCAACCCCGGACAGCGGCCCCGCCGCCGCAGCTCCCAGCGCGCTGCCCACCGTGAACGCCGTCATGATCCACGCGAACGCCTCCACCGCCGTGCCGAGCGGCGCGAGCCGGTCCGCGGCCAGGAACACCGCTGTCAGCAGCGGCGGCAGCGCCATCCCGCTCACCGCCTGCAGCCCCGCCATCAGCACCGGACCCGGCATGAGCAGCAACGGCAGGTACCCGATCGCGAAGGCCCCGGCGAGCAGCGGCAACCGCCGGGCGTCCCCCGGCGAAGCGCGGGTGTACAACAGCCCCCCGACCAGCGCGCCGCCCGCCTGGGCCGCGAGCAGCCAGCCCGTCAGGGACCGGTCGCCCAGCGCCTCGGCGTAGCCGGTGAGGGCGACCGGGATGCTGCCGACCGCCGCGCCGACGCAGGCCACCCCCGCGACCATGGTGGCGAAGCGCCGGACGCGCAGCGGTCCGGCCCAGTGCCGGTGTGCGGGCATGCCGACCCATTCGCGTACGGCCGGAGCGAGCGTGAACGCCGCGACGCCCGCCAGCTGGAGCGCCGCCGCGGCGAGGAGTCCCGCCGACGGGCCGCCGAGGGCCACCGCCGCCAGCGTGATCAGCGGGCCGGCCACGAAGATGACCTCCTGGACCGCGATGTCCAGGCTGTACGCGGCCGGCACCAGCGACGGCGGCACGAGGGCCGGCCACAGCGCTCGCAGGCACGCCTCGAGGGGCGGGGTGCCGAGGCCCGCCACCGCCGCGCCGGCCAGGGCGTACGGGAGGTGTTCGCCGGCCGAGACCACCGTGAGGAAGCCGGCCGCGGACAGCAGGGCCGAGCCCCACAGCACAGGTGGTTGCCGCCAGCGGTCGACGGTGCGGGCGAGCAGTGGCGCGCTGACCGCCATGCCGGCGGTGTAGACGGCGACGATCAGGGCGGCCAGCGTGAGGCTCTGCGCCTGGCGGGCGTGGATGAGCAGCGCCAGGGGCGCGGCGGCCAGCGGCAGGCGGCCGACCTGGCTGGCGGTGAGGACGAGCAGCACCTGCGGGGCTCGCAGCACCGCCCGGATCCCGGATTCGGGCATGACAGATCGCTCCCAATGCGACAGGGGGACACGGAACCGGCGGAGCGGGTCCGGGTCAGGGAGCGAAGTCGCCGCGATCGTGGTCGTTGCCGTACAGCGGCAGATCGGGCGTGATCCACTGCGCGTACGCGGCGGCGACGGCCTCGAGCGGGATCACGCGAGCACGGTAACCCGGATGCCGGCCGCGGCACAGAGGATTTAGCGTGTCGGCGTGCCTCTGCTCTCCGTTCGCGATCCGCTGCCCGTGCGGCCCCGGCGCATCGTGGTCGCCGGAACGTCCGGGTCGGGCAAGACCACGCTCGCCCAGCGGATCGCCCGGGTGCTCGGGATCACCCACGTCGAGCTGGATTCGCTCTATCACGGCCCGGGGTGGACGCCGCGGCCCAGCTTCGTGCGGGACGTGCACGACTTCGCCGCCGGGCCCGCGTGGGTGACGGAGTGGCAGTACCGGGAGGTTCTCGACCATCTCGCCGGCCGCGCCGAGCTGATGGTGTGGCTCGATCCGCCGCGTTCGCGGGTGATGCGCCAGGTCATCGTCCGCACGGTGCGGCGCCGGCTGCGGGGCGAGGAGCTGTGGATCGGCAACACCGAGCCGCCGCTGCGGACCGTCTTCACCGACCGGGAGCACATGATCCGCTGGGCGTGGAACACCCACCGGCGAACCCCGGAGCGGGTCCTGGCGCTGCACGACCGCCGCCCCGATCTGCCGATCGTCCGGCTGCGCAGCCGCGCCGACATCGACCGATGGCTCGCCGCGCTGTCCTGACTGGAGATACATGAGATTTCGTACGGCCACAGCATGCGATTCGGACACAGTGGCGACCCTGCACGCCGACAGCTGGCGCCGGCACTACCGTGGCGCGTACTCCGATTCCTTCCTCGACGGTGACGTCCTGGCCGACCGCCGAGCGGTGTGGGGGCGGCGGCTGGCCGGCCGCGCGGGCACGCTCACGCTGATCGCCGAGGACGACACGGGTACGGCCGGCTTCGTGCACGTGGTGTTCGACGACGACGCGCGCTGGGGCAGCCTCGTCGACAACCTGCACGTCGCGAACGACCGCCGCCGCACCGGCATCGGCCGGGCGCTGCTGACCCGGGCCGCCGACGCGGTGAGCAGCCGCGGCCCGGGCGCCGCCCCGATGTACCTGTGGGTGCTCGAGCAGAACATCGCCGCCCAGCGCTTCTACACGGCGATGGGCGGCACGGTCGCGGACCGCGGGCTGGTACGCCTTCCCGGCGGCGACCCGTCCCGCCTCCGCGGCCGCCCGCACAAGCTGCGCATCACCTGGCCGGACGCCGCCGCCCTGACGGCAAGCTGACCGACCGGCCCGACGCCGCGCCGACGGCAACCGGACCGGCTCGCCCGACGCCACGCCGACGGCAAGCTCAGCGGCGAGCGGACGGCCGCAGCAGTCACTCCCCCGGCGGAGCTGTCGCGTCGCGGGTCGTGATGCCGAGGCGGTTGATGAGGGTGAAGAACTGATCCTCGGCGAACGTCTCCTCCTCGCCCAGCGCCGCCTCCACCTCGGCAACCGTCGCGGGCATCAGCCCGGCCTCGGCAGCCCAGGCCACAGCAGCCGACGCGGCCGCGGCGCCGGTCAGGGTCTCCGCGAGCATGCGTTCCTTGGTGGCCGCCGCCTCCCGCTCGTACTCGGGGTCGACCCAGTCGTCGCCGAGGTAGTTGTCGTCCTCGTCGAACGGCGCGGGCGGCGTCAGGACGTGGCCGATCGCGCCGTCGATCTCCAGCCAGGTGTCCCAGAACGGCGTCCGCGCCCCGAGCGCGTGCACGTACGCCGCGTCGCTGTCGAGGATGTCGGCGGCCAGCACCGGCGCGCCCGTCGCGTCACGCAGCTGGGTGAGGAAGGTTTCCGGGAGGTCGCCGGAGGAGGCCCACATCCGGGTGATCTGCCACGCCCCGGCGACGCCGTCGTACAGCACCTCGGCGTCGCGGACCGGTGCGACCTCGGGCAGCAGGTCTCCGAGCGGCGCCGCGCCGCGATGCACCACGAAACTTCCCCAGAACCCCATGGGCGACGATCATGGCTCATCCGATCGCCGCTGTCAGTCCCGGTGTGCCCTGCAGCAGAGCCGAGCCCACGAGCACCCGGCGGCAGCCGTCGAGCTCGACGTAGATGGGCTCCCGGTCGCCCTCGAACAGCAGCGCGAACCGCCCGGCGTGCTCCTGGCACGGCCGCGCCGCGATCCCCTGCGGCAGCTCGTCGCGGACCGCCGCCCAGCGCTGCGGGGACATCGGGCCACCGCGCAGGAAGGTGCCGGCGGGTTTGCCCGTGCCCCGCTCGGCGGGTGGCACGTCGTAGACGCACAGCCGCATCCGCGCGGACGGGGCCGGCGCGTACCCGCGGGGCGGGGCGGCCGAGCCACCCCAGCCGGCCTGCACGGAGACCATGTCGGCCCAGCGCTGCCCGCAGCCCGCCGCGGCGGCCTCGGCCGAAGTGACCTCGCCGACCTTGCTGCTGCGGACGGTGGTCAGCGGCAGCGCGTCGAACGCGTCGAGGACTTCACGCCGGGGCTGGCCGCACGAGTTCACCGGCACGCCGGGCCGCACCCACCGGCCCTGCGCGTCCAGCAGCGCGAACCACGGCGCCTGCACCAGCATCGCGGTGCAGGCGCCCGACGACCGCCGCTCGGACGGCAGGCGCAGCGCGGCGGTCAGCGCCTCGACCGACTCCGACCGCTGCTCGCCGGCCACCATGTCCTCGCCACCGGACGGCGCCGGGCGCGGTGAGGTGCCGCAGATGACGACCGCCACGGGAGCGAAGTCATCGGCGAGCGGCGGCAGCCCGGCGGTTCCGCGTTCGGCCCCGGTGGGGCAGCCGGACCACGAGGCGTGTACTTCGGGCGTACCCGAGGGACGCGGAGCCGGGCCGCCCCCGCAGCCGGACAGCAGGACGATCAGCGCGAGTGGTGCCCATCGTGAGCGTGCCATGCCGATCGGACGCCGCGGGAGCGGTCCGGGTTCCTCAGGCGGCGTCGGCGCGCTGCAGGGCCGGCGCGTCCGGCAGCTCCGGGCCCCGCTCCGGGATCGTGTCGGCGCGCTCGCCGTTCACCCGCCACAGGCTGCCGTCGGCGGCCCCCTGCGCGGTGGCGATCATCGACACGAACGCGGTGCGGATCTGGAAGTCGGCCTGCTCCTGCGGGAGGGCGGACAGCTCGACGAGCAGGGAGGCGCTGCCGAGGATCCCGTACGCGTTGCGCGCGATGCCCTCGTAGTCGCCGCCGGGATACCGGGTGACGTTGGCCCCGGCCACCCAGGTCATCGCGTCGTGGTTGCGCACCGCGAGCTGCCGCGACCGGCCGACCGCCGCGTCGCCGGCGAGCGGGCTGGTCGGCCACAGGATCGAGGCCGTGGTCTCGCGGCCGTCGGGCTGCAGGTAGCGGCCCTGCATGTGGTAGTCGACGACGACCGCGGGGTGGGTGGCGTGCCACTGCCGCAGGATCGCGCGGGACTCGGGCACGGGGTTGTCCTCGATGGGCGTGAGCGGGTTGTGGAACCGGTTGATGTCGTAGCCGACGCCGGGCTCGGAGTAGTCGCCGCTCGCGCTCGGGTCGTGGTTGTAGCGCTGGTTGCGCACGGCGCCGTCGGGGTTGGCCTGCACGACGATGTCGATGGTCACCCGCGAGCGAAGCCAGCGGTGCCACGCGCTGTCGGGCACGCCGAGCGCCCACAGGGCCTGGATGGCGGCGGGGGTGCCGAGCGGCTCGTCGCCGTGCTGCTGGGTGACGTAGAGCAGCCGGGTGCTCCCGGTGCCCACGGTCGCGAGCCGGATCGGACGGTTCTCGTTGGTGCGGCCCGCCACGCCGAGACGCACCCGCCCGTCGCTGGCCCGGGCGATGCGGGTCAGCGCGCGGCGCACGTCCTCGGGGCTGGGCTGATCCGGGACGAGCCCGGCGGGAGCGCTCGCCGCGAGGACGGCGGGCGACGGCTGCGACGGAGCGGCGGCCGCGCCCGGCGGCGCGACGAACACAGCTCCCAGCAGAAGCAGGACAGCGGCGAACAGCCTCGACCTCATCCGATCCCCCTTGATCGATGCAAACCAATGGCTCTGCTCAACCTAGGACATCGACGGGAAACATGCAGGCCGCCATCTCGTGCCGGCGTGCTATAACTGACTGAGCACTCAGTCATTTATTGGAGGTGGCGATGCCACGGGCATTGAGCGATCAGCGCCGTTCGGCGCTGCTGGGGGCTGCGACACGGGCGATCGCGCGCGACGGACTGGCGGCGCCGACCGCATCGATCGCGGCCGAGGCGGGAATCTCGGCCGGCTCGCTGTTCAACTACTTCCCGACGAAGACGGCGCTGCTCAACGCGCTGTACCTGCACCTGAAGCACGACCTCGCCGCCGCGGTGGTCGAGCCACCCATTCCGGACGGCCCCTTGCGGGAGCGGGCCTGGGAGGGTTGGCGGCGGTGGATCCGTTGGGGCGCCGCCGACCCTGACAAGCAGCGCGTGCTGATGCTGATCGAAGCCTCTCACGAGCTGACCGGCGAGACCCGTCGGGACGGTGTCGCCGCGATGCAGGGCGCGGACTCCCTCTTCGCGGAAGCACAGGCCGGCGGGCCCTTCGCCGACCAGCCACTCGAGTTCCTCGTGGCCACGGTGGGCGCCATGGCGGCCACGACCATGGACGCGGTGTCGCGCGAGCCCGAAGAGTTCGAGGGCCGCTGCCGCGCCGGCTTCACCGCGATGTGGGGAGCGCTCGGGATGGGCGGCCGGTCTTCCCATACCGGCACGCAGGAGAGGAGGAGCCGGTCATGACGAACTCCCGAGTGCTCGTGACCGGCGGCAGCGGCTTCCTCGCCGCGCACTGCATCCTGCGCCTTCAGGCCGACGGCTTCCAGGTGCGCACCACCGTACGCTCCGAGCGCGGCGCCGACCGCGTCCGCTCCATGGTCGCCGCAGGCGGCAGCACGGCGGCGACCGACGTCGAGGTTGTCCAGGCGGACCTCACTGCGGACGATGGATGGGACGCGGCTGTCGCCGGCTGCGATCACGTGCTGCATGTCGCCTCGCCCTTCCCGGCCGCGCCGCCCGCGCACGAGGACGACCTGATCGTGCCGGCCCGCGATGGCGCGCTGCGCGTGCTGCGCGCCGCACTGCGCGGCGGCGTCAAGCGGGTCGTGCTGACCTCGTCGTTGGCAGCTATCGACTATGGGCACGGGCCGAGGACCACGCCCTACGACGAGACGATCTGGACCGACCTCAATGGTCGCGGCGTGACTGCCTACGCCAAGTCCAAGACGCTCGCCGAGCGCGTCGCGTGGGACTTCGCGGAGCGCGAGAGCCTCGAGCTGACAGTCGTGAACCCCACCGGCATACTCGGCCCGGTCCTCAGCAGCGACTACGGCACCTCCGTGGGGGCGATCGCGCTCTTGCTCGAAGGAGGCGCCCCCGTCCTGCCCCGGGCGACGGTCGGGATCGTGGATGCCCGCGATGTCGCCGACCTCCACGTGCGCGCGATGACGCACCCCGCCGCTGCGGGCGAACGCTTCGTCGCCACTGCCGGGCTGATGACCCTGCCCATGATGGCCCGCACGCTGCGGGACGGGCTCGGCGATGCGGCGCGCAAGGTTCCTACCAGGACCGTTCCGGACTGGGTCGTGCGGGTCGCCGCCTTGTTCGACGACAACCTCCGCCTGAGCCTGTCGATGCTGGGAACTCCCCGCGACGCAACAAGCGCCAAAGCGCAGCGCATGCTCGGATGGGCGCCGCGCTCGCCAGAGGAGGCCGTGCTCGCGACAGCACAGAGCATCCTGGCCTTCACGGCACGCGAACCCTGACCGCACCGCCGTCGCCACCAGCGATCTCTCCAGCAGTGGCCGCGCCCGGGAGCGCCGGCTCAGCCGACGCGCCACACCCAGGCGTCGGCGTGCTGCTCGCCGGGTCCGACGAGCTGGTCCACCATCTGCCGGACCTTCTCGTTGCGGGGCTGCGCGCGCAGCACCAGCACCGATCCGCGGTAGCGCTGGATGTCGCCCTGCACTGCGGCCCGGACCTCCGGCGTCAGCGGCGGGATCCTGCGCTCCTTGACGGTCTGGTTGACCAGCTTCGTCAGCGTGCTGTACTCCACGCCCGCGCGCCCGATGCCGCGGGCGTCGGGGCCGAGGAAGTAGCCCTCCGGCACCGGGAACTCGTGCTGGGCCCAGGCGCTCCAGCTCAGCGCGTCGCGGCCGGCGAACTTGTTGGGCGGCGGGAGCGGGATCAGCGAGCGGCCCTCCGGCACGTATGCCTTCCACGCTCCGGAGGTGATGAACACGGGCGGGCGTTCGTCGGGGCGCGCCGGCAGCGGCTTGGGGATCAACGGCACGAGCGCCGCGATGATCACCAGCATGCCGGTCACCGACACCACGCGACGGCGCACGGATTTTGCTCGTACGGGGGCGAGCGCGTCGAACGCCAGCGCGATCATCAGGGCGAAGACGCCCACCACGCCGAAGGTGAGCCGGCTGGGCACGAGCAGGCCGATCACCGGCAGGTCGTCGGGGATGTAGTGCCAGATGCCGGGGACCTCGGTGTACGTGCCGGCCCAGCGGATCTTCGGTCCCATCGAGAACACGGCCAGCACGATCGCGGTGATGGCGGCGACCCGTACGGCGACCGAGCGCCACACCAGCGCCAGCATCGCGAGCACCACGACGGCGGTGAGCGGCCAGCCGAACCAGCTGTTCTGCTCGGGACGGCCCATCGTCTTCTCCACGATCGGGTCGCCGACGATGGTGTCGCGCGAGAACGTCACGTAGGTGACCAGGTCCTCGCCCCACGACTGGTACGTGGGCAGCGACGTGAAGTGCTGAGGCCCGTAGAACTGGAACCACAACGGGTACGCGCACAGCGTCATCGCCACCCCGGCCGTCACGCCCAGCGCGAGCCCGAAGTGCTTGGCCCGGGCCCAGGCCGCCCGGGGCCGCAGGGCCGCGTACGCGAGCACCGCCAGCCCGCAGCTCACGGCCGTGACCACCAGGTTCTCCTCGTTGACGAACACCTGGTACGTCACCAGCAGCCCGAGGATGATCCCGTCGCGCAGCCACCGCCCGGCGACGCCGAGGCGCATGACCAGGACGACGATGAACGGCAGCACGAAGTTGCTGACGAAGTTGGGCTGCCCGTTGGCGTGGTGCACGACCCCGGGCGCGAACCCGGCGAACGCCCCGGCGAGGAAGGCGGCGGTCCGCGAGCGCACCACCCACCGCTGCAGCACCCAGTACGCGGAGAACGCCGTCCCGGCCAGCCCGAGCACCATCCACACCACGTACGCGACGCGCGCCCCGAACAGCATCGTCACCGGCGCCAGCGGCAGCGTCACGCCCAGCACGGACGTGTTGGCTATCATGTTCACGCCGACGGGATAGTTCTGCCGCACCGAGAACAGCGGGTTCTCGAGGTGCCGCACGGTGTACGCCCCGTGCGAGAGCAGCCACTCGAACCACGTGTTGTCGTTGGGCAGGTGGCTGGAGATCCGGTCGCTGGGCGCGCCGACGAAGTTGCCCATGACCAGCAGGCCGAGCCCGATGTAGACCGCCGCCGCGGCGACGTGCCACGGCCAGCGCCGGGGCCGCCGTGCGGCGGGGGCGGGCTCGGCGGGCTTGCCGGCCTCGGTCTCGGCGCGGGGCTCGGTCGAGTCCGTCACCGTCGGCTGCACAGCCACTCGCCATCCCCCGTCCGCCGGCCCGTCCCGAGATTGAGAGCGCCACCCTACCGGGGCACGGCACGCGCCAGAACCGTGGTCACGACCGTACGCACGGCGTCCGCCTCCGGCGGCGTGCCGGACAGCCCGGCGAACCTCAGGTGTGCCGTGCCGATCAGCATCGCGGCCAGGGTCTCCGGGTGCGCGTCCGCCACGACCCGGCCGGCCTCCTGCTCCGCGGCCAGGTACGCGCCGATCACCACGGCCGCCTCGGTGAGCACCGGCACGCCCGCGGGCCACGTGTCCCGCAGCCGGGCCCGGAGCTCGTCGCGGAACGTCACGAGCGGCACGATCGCCACGGCCACCGACCCGAACAGGGCCGTGATCGCCCCGGTCAGGTTCCCGACGACGCTGCCGGCGCCGGCTGAATCCGGCAGCGAGCCGAGCTCCAGCTTCTCGGCGCGGTCCAGCACGAAGTCGGCGAGGAACGCGTCGAAGTCGGCGAAGTGCCGGTGCAGCACGCCCTTGGCGACGCCGGCCTCGGCGGTGACCGTACGGCTGGTGAGCGCGCTCGGACCGTCGCGCAGCAGCACCCGCTCGGCCGCGTCGAACAACTGCTGGCGGACGTCTCTGATCGCGACCCCGGTCGGCACTCTGGCGCTCACTTCCGTTGACGAGTGGGCGCATGCCCACTATGAATGGGCACATGCCCACTTTACCGTCCGAGCCCCACCGCGCACCGCACGTCGCCCAGTCGTTCGGCGTGGATCCCGAGCGCTACGACCGGGCCCGCCCCCGCTACCCGGCCGCCCTGCTGGACCGCATCGTCGCCGCGAGGCCCGGCTCCCGCGTGCTCGACGTCGGCTGCGGCACCGGCATCGAGGCCCGCCAGCTGCGCGACGCCGGCTGCGTGGTGCTCGGCGTCGAACCCGACGACCGGATGGCCGCCTTCGCCCGGCGTACCGGAATCGAGGTCGAGGTTTCCACGCTCGAGGACTGGGACCCCGACGGCCGGACGTTCGACGCGGTCGTGGCCGGCACCGCCTGGCACTGGATCGATCCGGTCGCGGGCGCGGCCAAGGCCGCGGAGGTCCTGCGGCCCGGCGGCGTGCTCGCGCCGATGTGGCACGTCTTCGAGGTCCCGCCCGATGTCGCCGAGGCCCTGGCCGCGGTCTACGAACGGGTCGTGCCGGATGCGCCGTTCCGCCCGGCCGAGGCCAAGCAGGGCCTGGCCGGTTACCAGCCCCTGCTGACCAGGGCCGCCGACGGCATGCGGGCGGCCGGCGGCTTCGACGAACCGCGGCAGTGGCACGTCACCTGGCGGCACACGTACGGCCGGGACGAGTGGCTGGACCACATGCTCACCACGGGCGGGCTGACCTTCCTGCCACCGCGGCAGCGCGACGAGGTCCTGGCCGGCGTCCGCGCCACCCTCGGCGCCAGCGTCACGGTGGAGATCACCAGCGTGACGGTCATGGCCTGCCGCCGTCCGTGACCGGCGCTCAGGCGGACCGTTGCGCGGTGCCGTCGCTGCGGAGGTCGTCCAGCTCGGCGAGGTACATCGCCTGCATGCGGTCGTAGTGGCCGACCAGCAGCTCGAGCTCCTCGACGCTGTAGCCCTCGATGAGCCGTTGCGCCCGCTCGGCGAACCGCTCGTACGGTCGCTCCAGCTCGGCGGCCCGCTCCGGGCGCAGGGTGACGATCACCCGCCGCCGGTCCGCCGGGTCGCGTTCGGCGGTGACGTAGCCGGCCTGCTGGAGCCGGCGGAGCATGCTGGTCACGGCCCCGGTGGTGAGGTTGGTCCGCTCGGCGACCTGCCCGGCGGTGGCGGATCCGGCGTCCGCCAGGAAGTCCAGGCACTCCAGGTCGCTCACCGTGAGGCCCAGCCGGTCCGCGATGGCGTAGCGGAACACCATGGACAGCCGGGAGGTCTCCCGTCCGGCGCGCATGAGGCCGGCGATCGCGGACGCACGGGCCGGCTCGGGGGGCATGCCGCAATCATGCCTCCGGCACGGTGACCCGGTGCAGCCGAGGTAGCACGCGGGTCAGCACCCAGTGCGGCGCGGCCGCGCCCCCGGTGAGGCGGCGCATCAGCCCGGCGGCGGTGTCGACGGCGCGGAAGGCGTACGGCACCATCTCGTCCTGGTAGCCGGCGATCGCCTCCTCCACCGGCGTGCCGCTCTCCCGGGCCTCGACGAGCCGGTGGCCGAGCAGGGCGGCGTCGCGCAGCGCGGTGTTGCCGCCGTGCGCGCCGAACGGCGGCATGACGTGCACGGCGTCGCCCATCAGCGTCGCCCGGGGCACCGCCCACTGCCGCGGGCGCCGGCCGGTGGCGAACAGGTTGAGCACCGTGGCGTCCAGCTCGGCGGTGTCGACCAGCCGCCGGATGAGCGGGTGGAAGTCCTGGCTCTTGCGGGCGGCCAGGTCCCGCAGCGCCAGCAGGTCGCCGCGGAGGTTCGGGGGCACCTCCTCCTGCTGGAGCAGCAGCCCCCACATGACGTAGTCGTGGCCGGTCGGCGCATAGCTGCCCGGGGCGAGGCGCGCGAACGCCTCCGGCGGGCTCTCGCCGAACCGCATCGAGGTGAAGAAGAAGGCGCGGCCCGGCTGGTTGGCGATGGCCAGGACCCCGCTGGTCCGCAGCGCGTCCGGGATGATGCTCTCGCCGTCCTGCCGCAGGGGCGTCCGGCCGTAGACGCCTGCCATCGGCGTCTTCGCGGGGTCCGCGTCCGGCATGAGCTGCGCGCGCAGCGCCGAGCCGACGCCGTCCGCGCCCACGACGACGCTCGCCACGACAGCGCTGCCGTCGGCGAACCGCAGCAGCAGCCCGGCCGGGCCGCCGTCCTCCACGGCGACGGCGGCCTTGCCGTAGTGGATGCGCCCGTCCAGCCCGGACATCAGGATCGACCGCAGGGTCAGCCGGTCGACCTGGCGGGTCGCGTGCGGCTCGTCCTTGAAGGTGATGGTGAAGGCGTCCCGCAGCCGGCTGTCGGTGAAGCGCATCTGCCCAC
>Ga0190269_10001293_pt1 | contig 12059 bp, 11 predicted proteins | sample Popmic249IS_FD_133749 | JGI IMG/M metagenome (GOLD analysis project Ga0190269, IMG submission 133749) | Populus adjacent soil microbial communities from riparian zone of Blue River, Arizona, USA - 249 IS | ecosystem: Environmental > Terrestrial > Soil > Riparian zone | place: USA: Arizona...
AACGGTGAAGCTCATCGAGGGCAAGGTGGTCGCCGACCGCCTCCGCGAGCGCATCCGGGCTACGGGCTCGACTGCGCCGGCCTTCGACCGCCAGCACCTGGATGAGGACGGTCATGTATCGATATGACGAATTCGACGCGGCGTTCGTGCGCGAGCGCACCGGCCAGTTTGCCGACCAAGTCCGGCGTCGCCTCAGCGGTGAGCTCAATGAGGACCAGTTCCGGCCGCTGCGGCTGATGAACGGCCTCTACCTGCAGCTGCATGCCTACATGCTGCGGGTTGCCGTGCCTTACGGGACGTTGAACCCCCGCCAGATGCGCATGCTCGCCCATATCGCACGCAAGTATGATCGCGGCTACGGCCATTTCACCACCCGGCAGAACATCCAGTACAATTGGCCCAAACTCAAAGACGTGCCGGACATCCTCGCCGATCTGGCGTCGGTCGAGATGCATGCCATCCAGACGTCGGGGAATTGTATCCGCAACGTCACCACCGACCAGTTCGCCGGTGCTGCAGCCGATGAGATCCTCGACCCGCGCCCGGTCGCCGAGATCCTCCGGCAATGGTCGAGCCTGCATCCGGAATTCTCCTATCTGCCGCGCAAGTTCAAGATCGCCATCACCGGCGCGCCGCACGACCGGGCGGCCATCCGCTTCCACGATATCGGCCTGCAGGCGGTAGCCAATGCGGCCGGCGAGATCGGCTGGGAAGTATGGGTCGGTGGCGGCCTGGGGCGCACGCCGATCATCGGCAAGATGATCAACAGCTTCGTGCCGCATGAGCACCTGCTGGCCTATCTGGAATCCATTCTGCGCGTCTACAACCGCTACGGACGTCGCGACAACAAGTTCAAGGCGCGGATCAAGATCCTCGTCCATGAGGAGGGCCTGGAGACGATCAAGGCCCAGGTCGAGCAGGAATTCGCTGAAGTGCGCGGTGGGGTGCTCACCCTGCCGCAGCAGGAGCTCGACCGGATCGCCGCCTATTTTGCGCCGCCGCCCTTCAAGCCGCTGCCGGCGACGCGCATCGACGTCGCACGCGAGACGATCCTCGACCCGGCCTATGGGCAGTTTCTCGAGAACAACATCCACTCGCATCGCGAGCCCGGCTATGTGAGCGTTACCATCTCGCTAAAGCCCATCGGCGGAGCGCCCGGAGATGCCACTGCCGAGCAGATGGAGGTCGTGGCCGATCTTGCCGAGCAGTATTCCTTCGACGAACTGCGCGTCTCGCATGAACAGAATCTCGTCCTGCCGCACGTCGCCGTCAGCGACATTCGTGCCGTTTATGACGCGCTGGTGGCGGCGGGCCTTGCCGAAGGCAATGTCGGACGGATCACCGACATGATCGCCTGTCCGGGCCTGGACTATTGCGCTCTCGCCAACGCCCGCTCGATCCCGGTCGCCCAGGCGATTTCCGAGCGCTTCGCGGACCCGGCGCGGCAGGCCGAGATCGGCGATCTCAAGATCAAGATCTCCGGCTGCATCAATGCCTGCGGCCACCATCACGTAGGCCATATCGGCATCCTCGGGGTCGAGAAGAAGGGGGGTGAGCTTTATCAGATCACCCTCGGCGGAGACGCAACGGAGAACGCCTCGGTCGGCAAGATCCTCGGGCCGGGCTTCGAAGCCGACGCGGTCCCCGACGCCATCGAGCGTTTGGTGAATACCTATGTCGCCAAGCGCCAGAGCCAGGGCGAGAGCTTCATCGCAGCCTTCCGGCGGCTGGGTGAGGCGCCCTTCAAGGAGGCCCTTTATGGTGCTAGCTGAAGTCCTGCCCCAGGGCCGCAAGCCCGACAAGCTGCGGGCCCTCGGGATCGTTGCGCTCAACGGCATGTTCGACGAAATGGACGCCGTCGGCGTCCTGCGTCAGGCAGCCCACGATCTGCTGCCGGGCGACCTGGCCATCGTGTCGTCCTTCGGGGCGGATTCTGCCGTGCTCCTGCACCTGGTTGCACAGGTCGACCCTAGCTTGCCGGTCTACTTTCTTGAGACCGGCAAGCACTTTCCCGAGACGCTCGCCTATGTCGAGACGCTCAAGAAGCAACTCGGCCTCATGAACGTCACAGCCTTGCGCCCGGACCCGAAGGATGTCGCCCGTTTCGATCCGAATGGCGACCTCTGGGAGACGGACCCGGACAGCTGCTGCCATATCCGCAAGACCGAGCCGCTGGAGCCGATCACCGAGCAGTATGGCGGCTGGGTCACCGGCCGCAAGCGGTACCAGACCGTCGAGCGGGGCGTGCTTCCCCATTTCGAGCTCACGAGCGACGATCGCATCAAGGTCAATCCTTTGGCCTACTTTACCGATGCGGACGTCAACAGCTACAAGCGCGAGCACGGCTTGCCCGAGCACCCGCTGTTCGATAAGGGCTACAAGTCCATTGGCTGCGCGCCTTGCACCTCGGTGGTTGCCGAAGGCGAGGATCCGCGGGCCGGACGGTGGCGCGGTCTGAACAAGAAAGAGTGCGGCATCCATTTCGACTTCAACGGAGCGATCGCCCGACCCATGGCGGATGCGGACCACACTCTCTTCAAGGACGGCGCCTTCATCGCTGATCCGTTCCGGGCCTGGGATGAGGCCGATGACCCGGCATCGGTCCGCTATGCCCATGTGCCGCTGCCGGTCTTCATGGCGCATCGCGCTGCGTTTCTGGCGAACCCGCATCCTCTGGGCCTGCTGGTGGTGCCCGGCGACAATGTCGAAGATGTGCGCCAGGACCTTTCGCGCTTCGCCTCCATTGCCATTCGGTTCCCCTCCTTCACCGACGGACGCGGCTATTCCAGCGCGCGCCTCCTCCGCGAGCGCTTCGGATATGCCGGCGAGCTGCGCGCGGTCGGAGACGTGCTGCAGGACCAGATCCCGCTGATGCGGCGCTGCGGCATCTCGGCATTCGTGGTGACCCACGAGCCTACCCGCCAGGCGCTCCGCTCGGGCAAGCTGCCGGAAGTCCACATCTATTACCAGCCCGTCGGCACCACCGAGGTGCCGGTCGGCACGCGCCCCTATCTCCGCCGCGCCGGCTGACATAGGGGGAAGCGGAACTCGAGGTCGGGCGCAGTCCGCCCTTCCAAGCGTCATTCCCGCAGTCGCGGGAGCTCCCGTCCAGGCTCGAAGCGCCGGTCGCCCGCTGACCGGTCCGCCCGGGCCGGCCACGGCCGGGTCAACTCAGCAGGATAGAAATGAGCGGAACTGAAATCGTTACCGATGTCGTGGTGATTGGCGCCGGACCCTGCGGGCTCTTCGCCGTGTTCGAACTCGGTCTGCTCGATCTCAAATGCCACCTGATCGATATCCTGGACCGGCCCGGTGGGCAGTGCGCGGAGCTCTATCCGGAGAAGCCGATCTACGACATCCCGGCGTTTCCGATGATCACGGGGCAGGGCCTCACCGACAATCTGATGCAGCAGATTGCGCCGTTCTCGCCGGAGTTCCACTTCAACCGCATGGTCAATTCGGTGGAGAAGCTCGAGGACGGCAGCTTCCGCCTGGTGACCGACGCGGACGAGGTCTTCCTGTGCAAGGTGGTGGTGATCGCCGCCGGCGGCGGCTCGTTCCAGCCCAAGCGCCCGCCGGTCGAGGGCATCGAAGCCTTTGAAGGCAAATCGGTTTTTTACTCGGTGCGTCGCATGGACGACTTCCGGGACCAGGACATCGTGGTGATCGGGGGTGGTGATTCGGCGCTGGACTGGACGCTCAACCTGCAGCCCCTGGCGCGCTCGCTGACCCTGGTGCACCGCCGCGACGCCTTCCGCGCGGCGCCGGATTCCGTCAACAAAATGAAGGCCATGGTGGCGGACGGCAAGATCTCGCTGCTGCTCGGCCAGGTCGCGAGGATCGAGGGCGACAACGGCCAGCTCGAGCGAATCCACTTCTCTACCGACGCCGGCGATGTATCGATTCCTGCTACCCGAATGCTACCCTTCTTTGGCCTCACCATGAAACTCGGCCCGGTGGCCGATTGGGGGCTCGAGCTCAACGACAATCTGATCGTCGTCGACACCGAGAAGTTCGAGACCTCGGTGCCGGGCATCTTCGCCATCGGCGACATCAACACCTATCCGGGCAAGCTCAAGCTCATCCTCTCGGGCTTCCACGAGGCGGCGCTGATGGCCCAGCGGGCCAAGAAGATCGTGGCGCCCGAGGAACGGGTGATCTTCCAATACACCACGTCTTCGACCAAACTGCAGAAGAAGCTCGGCGTCGCCTGAGGCGCCCGCGCACGGCCGGACCATGCCCATGAAGATTCACGTTACCGACCAGGACGGCGCCGAACACGAGCTCGAAGGGCTCGAGGGCTGGCGCGTCATGGAAGTGATCCGCGACTGGGGTCTCAACATCAAGGCCGAATGCGGGGGCGCCCTGTCCTGCGCCACCTGCCACGTCTTCGTGGATCCGGATTGGTTCGCCAGGCTGGCGCCGCGGAGCGACGAGGAGGAAGACATGCTGGATTCGGTGCCCGACGTCCGCCCGACGTCGCGCCTGTCGTGCCAGATCCTCCTCAGCGAGGAGCTGGACGGGCTCAAGGTGACGCTCGCCAGGTCGGCTGCCCAGTAGCGGGCCTCAAGCGTCCAGGAGCCCACGGCCAAGCTCAAGCTATAGTGAAGCTTGAGCTTGGGCATTCGCCGGCAAGGTGTTGATCAACCCTGCATTTACCATGTGCGGCTGTGATTTCGCCGCCGGATCGGGGCTTCCCTCCGCGCTAGACTGTGGTATATATTCGTAACCTGGTTTAAGGCAGTGACCAGGTGGCACACAGATGGCCTATGCGACTCCGAGGCAAGATTGACCATAGCAGTAACCCACAACCCGCAGAATTGCCGGCCCGTCGGCGAGCTCCTCAGCCAGATCGGCAGCAAGTGGACCGTCCTGGTGATCCGTCAGCTCGAAACGGGGCCTAAGCGGTTCTCCGAACTCAAGCGCGCGTTGCCCGGCGTCTCCCAGAAGGTGCTCACCGCGACCTTGCGCGACCTCGAGCGCGACGGGATGGTCACCCGCACGGTGACCCCGGTCATTCCGCCGCGCGTCGACTATGAGCTGACGGAGCTGGGCCAGGACCTGCGCGGCCCGCTGGCGACGCTCAGTGCATGGGCCTTCGCCAATCGCGAACGGGTGGCCGAAGCCCGCGCCCGCTTCGAGGCCCGCGAACACGAGCACTAGTTTCGCGGCTTTCAGCCTTCCGTAAGGCTTTGCAAGCATGCTGGGCACCTGTGCCGAGCGGGGGCTGGACAATGCACAAGCGTACGGGTTGCGACGGTTGCCGGAACGGCGAGGCCTTTCCGATCTCCTTCACCATGGCCTTTCATCCGATCGTCGACGTGGCGGCGGGCGATATCTGGGGCTACGAGGCCCTGGTGCGCGGCACCGAGGGACAGGGCGCCGGCGCGGTGCTGGGCCAGGTGACCGAAGAGAACCGCTACGTCTTCGACCAGGCCTGCCGCGTAAAGGCCATCGAGCTCGCCGGCACGAAGATGCCTCGGGGCTCGAAGGCCAGGCTCTCCATCAACTTCATGCCCAATGCGGTCTACGAACCCTCCGCCTGCATCCGCTCGTCCTTGGCCGCGGCCGCCCGGGTCAAGTTCGACCCGCGCCGGCTGATGTTCGAGTTCACCGAGAACGAGCAGATGGCCGACACCGCCCATGTGGAGAGGATCGTTTCCGAATATAAGCGGATGGGCTTCATCACCGCCCTCGACGACTTCGGGGCCGGCTTCGCGGGACTGGGCCTCCTGGCCAAGTTCCAGCCGGACCTGATCAAGATCGACATGGAGCTGATCCGCGGCATCGCCTCGTCGCCGGCCCGGCAGGGCATCGTCGGCGGCATCATGCACATGGCCAAGGCACTCGGCATCACGGTCATCGCCGAGGGCATCGAGACCGAAGCCGAGCTCCTCACCCTGCGGGCGGCCGGCGTCAGCCTGTTCCAAGGCTATATCTTCGCCAAGCCGCAGATCGAGACCTTCGCGGCGGAAGTCGACCTTCCCTACCTTTCAGGCCTGCGCGCCACGGCCTGAAGCATCATGCCGGCGGGGTCGGCGCCGCCGCAGGACGGCGCGCGCCGGTCCACTGGTTGAGGACGAGGCCGACAAGCACCAACACGACGCCGGCGGACTGTAGGAGGCTGGGGACCACGCCGCGGATCGCCGCGTCGAGCACGAAGGCCACGATCGGCGTCACCAGGATGAATGGTGTCGCCCCGGCGGCGCCCAGGCCAGCGATGGCGCGGAACCACAGGGTGAAGGGAAGGGCGGTCAGCGCCAGGGCCACCAGCGCTAGTCCCAGCAGGTTGATGCCGCTAAGACTTGCCGGAATGTCGCGCGCCACCAGCGTCACCGCCACCAGCTCCGCCCCGGCGATGACGAGCTGCCAGCCGGTGAAGCCCAGCATGGAAAGTCCTGGCGGCCGCCCCCATTTGCTCACCAGGACCCCGCCGAGCGAGCCTGCCAGCATGCTGGACAGCGCCGCGGCGACGCCGACGGCATCGAGGGCGGCGTCCCCGCGCAGGATAACGAGAGCGACCCCGGCCGCGCCGATCAGCACGCTCACGATACGCAGCACGCTCGGCTTCTGCCCCATCAGCATCCAGACGAGCAGGATCGAGGCCAACGGGGTCAGAGTCTGGAAAGTCCCGGCAATGCCTCCGGGGAGGCGCAAGGCCCCCACGAAGAGGAGGCTGAAGAACAGAGCGAAGTTGAGCGTGCCGAGGACGATCAGCCGCCACCAAGCCCCGGCCGGTGGCCATTGCCGGGCGATCAGCAGCAGCGCGAGCCCGCCGCCCAGGGCCCGGACCGCGGCGATGAACATCGGATTGTGCGGCAGCATGGTGGCCGAGATGATGTAGGTGAAGCCCCATAGGGTCGCGGCGACCAAGGCGGCAAGCTTCAGATTCATGGGCAGGTCCGGTGGAATCGCGCAGGGCTGCGCGGCAGCACTCTAGGCCAGCCACCGGACCGGCGCCACTCGGTCAGGCCGGTGGCCGGGGCGCCTGGGCGACCTTGACCAGGTCCGGCATGAAGTCGCGGACCAGGGGCTGCTTCTGGGTTTCGAAGGGCAGGGGACGGACGACGCGCATGGCGGCAATGCCAACCCGCACGGTCATCAGCCCGTTCACGATGCCCTCGCCCAGGCGGGCCGACAGCTTGCCCGCGAGGCCCTGGCCCACCAGCTGCTCGACCATGCCGTCGGTGAGCGCAAGCCCCCCCGTTACCGCGAGGTGGCCGAGCACGGCGCCCGTCAGCCGCCAGAAGCCGAAGAAGCCAGGCTTTGCGCCATAAAGGGAGGCGATCGCGCCGGCCAGGCGGATGCTCTCATAGGCGACGAAGGCGATGTCGACCAGGGCGCGGGGCGACACGGTGGTGACCAGGGCGACGCGTCGCGCCGAGGCAGCCGTCAGCGCCCGCGCGCGGGCGTCGAGGGGCGCCATGAGGAGGCGTTCGGCGAGCCGGACGAATTCGGCGCCATCAAGGATGTCGCGGCTATTGTCGGCGAGGGCCTGGCGTGGCCGCGCCAGGTCCGCCCGGGACGCATAGAGCTCGGACAGCGTGCCGAGCACGAGTTTTCCTTCACCGACGGCGTCGGAGACCAGGACGTCGGCGGCCCTTTGCTTCAGCCGATCCAGGGTGCGCAGGCGGGCCAGCGCGGCCAGTTCACGCAGGGCCAGGGTGATGATCGCCAGGACGAAGACCACCAGCGCGACCATGCCGGCCCAGCCGAGCCACTCGTAGCGGGCGAAGAGGTCGCTGATCAGGCGCTCGGCCGCAAGCCCGAGGCCCAAGGAGACGAGCAGGGCCCCCGCGCCCCAGGCGAGGCGCGAAGCAAGGCCCATGCGCCGCGGCGGCGCGAGCACGTCGGCTTCGGTGTTCGGCTCGAGCTCGAACTCCGCCGGCCCGGCGGGCTCGGCATTTTCGGGTGCAAAGACGCGGGGAGTCCGAACCTCGGCCGAGGCAGGCGAGGCCGGAGCGAGCGGGCGGGCTATGGGTTCCTTCATCGCAGCCAGTCTCCCAGCAGGAATTCGAGCGCCCGGTCGAGGCGAATATGGGGCAGGATCACCGCTCCCTCGGCATTGCGTTCGAGGCGCTGGGGCGGTGCGAAGCGCAGGAAGTTGAGGTGCACGCCGCCATCCTCCGCGAACACGGCGTCCGCCTGCTCGGGCAGGTCACCGGGGAAGAGCGCGATCTCGCCGCTGCCGTCATAGACCGTGTCGCCCAGGCTCTCGCCGGCCATGGGAGTGCCGATGATCACGTCGAGGGGCTCGCCCTTCTCGGTGATCGTGCCTTCACGGGTGGCGCGAATGGCGGCGATGGCCAGGGAACGCGTTTCGGCGCCGGAGAACTTGGCGCGGCGGGCGGCATTGGCCACCAGCCGGTTGAGGATCGCCTCCAGCCGGTCGTGGGAGCGATGGTGCAGATGGTCTGCCTTCGTGGCGGCAAACAGGATGCGGTCGATCTTGCGGGCGATGATCCGCGTCAGCGGATTGTTCTCGCCCTGGCGGAAGCAGGCGAGCACGGCACTCAGCGCCGTTTCCAGGTCGCGCACCGCGTCCGGGCCGGCATTGAGCGCCCGCAGGGCGTCCACCAGGACGATCTGCCGGTCCAGCCGGGCAAAGTGGTCACGGAAGAAGGGGCGCACCACCACGTCCTTGTAGGCCTCGTAGCGCCGTTCCAGCATGGCATAGAGGCTCGACGAACGCGCGGCCCCTGCCGGCCGCGGCAAGGGCGCGAAGGTGAGGGCGGGCGACCCCTCGAGATCGCCCGGCAGGAGGAAGCGCCCGGGAGGCAAGGTGGACAGGGCCCGGCCGTCCTCGCGGCTGAGCCGGAGATAGGCGGTGAACGCGGTCGCCAGGGTCTCCGCATCGGTGTCCCGGGCCTCGGCAGCCGGGTCGATGCGCGACAGGGCTTCGAAGAACGGCCGTGCCTCGGCCTCCGAGCCCAGGCGGCCGGCCCGCTCGAGGGCCTGGTCCGACCATTCCCGGAACGAAAGCCCGAGCAGCGGCAGGTCGAGCAGCCATTCGCCGGGATAGTCGACGATATCGAGATTGACCTGGCTCGGCCCGCGCAGTCCCGCCAGCCAGCCATTGCTCTGGAACCGCAGGATCAGCCGCAGCTGGGAGATGCGCCGGGTGGACTCGGGCCAGTGCGGCCCATTGCGGGTCAGCGCCTCCAGATGCTGCTCGTAGACGAAGCGCGGGATGGACGCATCGGGATACTCCGCCAGGCGGGCGCCGATGAAGCGCCCTTCCGCCAGGGGAGAAAAGCCCGGCAGCCGGCCGCCGGTCAGCAGCCCGTGGACGAGCGCCGTGATGAAATTGGTCTTGCCGGCGCGCGAAAGGCCGGTGACGCCGAGGCGGAGCGTCGGGGTCAGCGTCCCCGAAGCGGCGTCGGCGAGATTGCCCAGGGCGATGCCGATCTCATCGACCAGGCTTGTCGGGGATTGTGCCATCCGGTCCCTTCTTGGTTGCGGCAAGACTTAGGAAGAATGCCGCGCTTTGCAAGCCTCCCCTTGCCGACAACCCGGCGGGGGGACCCATTGTTTCGTCATGCACCGGCCCGGCCATGCACTTGCGGGTCAAGTCGCCGGAACGGCTTTGGCGTGAGCCACGCGCGCCAGCGCAGTCCGCCGGCGACCGAGGCGATTCCCGCCGGTGACAAAGCCCCGGGGCGGCTCCCTATGTTCGCAGGGCGGCAGCCCTTCGGATTTGTCCCATGGTCCGTCCACACCCCCTTTGCCGCTTTGGGAGACCGCCGATGACGCCGATCCGCATCCTCGCCTTTTCGACGACTGCTGCCCTGGCGTTGCAAGCGTCCGGCGCTTCAGCCCAGGTCACCTACATGCCGGCCGATGTGTTCGCGGACTCGCCGACCGGGAAGCTCGTCCTCTCCATGGAACTCTCGGGCCGCGAGCGCAACACGTTCCCCAATGGTGTCGAATGGGCGCAGCTCACGGTCAACCGGACCCTGCAGCTGACGATCTCCATGCTCAATCCCGGACCGGTCGGCGGTCCTTCGCTCACGCTCGGCGGCGTCGCGCCGGGGGAGAGCACGCTCCCGCCCGGCGCTGCGGCGCTGCAGGCATCCCTCGAGGCCTGCGGGGAGGACCAGGGCTGCGCGCGCAAGGTGATGATGGACGTGATGCGTACCAATCCGGAACTGCTCACCCAGATGCAGCCGGACGTGGAGCGCTACGAGACCTGGATCGCCGACCGCCGCGGGCCCTGCGCCGATGGCCAAATCGACATCTCCGACGTCGGCGAGGGCGTCAACATCGCCCCGCCGGATCCGGCGGCGCCCTATAAGTTCGAGCGCATCGGGCAGCTGGTCCTGCCGCTCGAGGAGATCGATATCGTCGAGGCCATTTGCAGTGCCGAGATCGCCGTGGACCGGCAGCAGGGGTTGCTCAGCCTCCGCCTGCCGGCCGGCCGCATCCCGGTGCCGGTCTCGCTTTCAGGCGATGCCTTCACCGACGAGACGCAAGTCTTCTTCCTCGAAGACTACGGCAATGCCGAGATCCTCGACCAGCCGATCGCCGCCGACGCGACCGAGTGGAGCGGCGACGTGCTCAAGCAGGATTTCGGCACCGTCTCGCACAATTCCGGCCAGGTTGTCGTCCCGGTCACGGCCAAGATCTCCTGGCGCTTCACCCGCGACTGATCACCGGCCGATGGCGCCGATGTCGTAGGGCGTCGTCTGGTAGATCTCGTTGATCCAGTTCTGGAACAGCAGGTGCGCATGGCTGCGCCAGCGGTTGAGCGGCTCCTTGGTCGGGTCGTCGTCCGGATAGACGTTGACCGGTGCCGGCGTATCCAGCCCGGCGCTGCGGTCCCTTTCGTATTCATCGGCGAGCGACCGGTTGTCGTATTCCAGATGGTTCAGCATGTGCAGGGCGCGATGCTTGGGATCGCCGAGCAGGCATACGCCGATGTCGCTGTCGATGAGGATCTCCAGGTCCGGGCCCAGGCTTGCGCGGTCGATGTCGTTGTAGCGCGAGACCGGCACGGCGAGATCGTCGGAAAAGCCGCGGAGATAGGGTGAGCGCTGGTTGAGCACCCGGTGGCGGAACACGCCGAAGGCCTTCTTCTCCATCCGGTAGCGCCGCGCCTGGTGGAAGTGGTAGAGGGCCGCCTGCGCCCCCCAGCAGATGAACATGGTGGAATGGACGTGGGTCTGGGTCCAGTTCATGATCTCCACCATCTCGTTCCAATAGCGCACCTCCTCGAAGGGGATGTTGGCGATCGGCGCGCCGGTGACGATGAAGCCGTCGAATTTGCGCGAGCGGATCGTCTCCCAGGCCTCGTAGAAGGTGCGCAGGTAGTCTTCGGAGGTGTTCTTGGACTGGTGGTCGGTGATCCGCACCAGGGTCAGGTCGACCTGCAGCGGCGTCGCGCCGATCAGCCGGGCGAACTGGGTCTCCGTGCGCTCCTTGTTCGGCATCAGGTTGAGGAGGCCGATCTGCAGGGGCCGGATGTCCTGGCGGGCGGCGCGGGTCGAATCCATGACCACCACGCCCTCGCTTTCGAGCGTCTTGCGGGCGGGCAGGTTGTCGGGAATGCGTATGGGCATGAGTGCCTCTCTAGATGTCGTGCGGCGCGCTCGTCCGAACCCGTTCCGGCACCCGGTCGGGGTGCTACGGGATGCTTTGATCTCGGCCCTCGTGGCGAGGCGCGAGCGCTGCAGGCCTCGAGCCACGGGGCTCAGCGCATTCGGCTGCGGATCGCGCCGGCCATGAGGTCGAGGAATTCGTCGCCGTCGCGCACCGTGGCCAGGTCGGCCGCCTCGATGACATAGCCGAAATTGTCGGCGAGGGCCTGGTAGCGCGGCAGGCGATCATGCAGCAGCGCCTCGAAGCCCCAGGCCCCGAACCCGGCGGGATCCACGTCCTCGTCGCGCTCGATGCCGTTGAGCCCTTTGTACTCGGCCCATTTCCGCAGCAGGAATTCCGGCTGGTAGTACATGGGCTTGGGGCTCTGCTTGAACCGCCGGACCAGTTCCTCGGCATCGCCGTCGGTGCCGCGGATATAGACCAGCGCCGTGTGCCGGGTGAGGGTCTCGACCACGGGATCG
>Ga0190269_10001294_pt1 | contig 12053 bp, 7 predicted proteins | sample Popmic249IS_FD_133749 | JGI IMG/M metagenome (GOLD analysis project Ga0190269, IMG submission 133749) | Populus adjacent soil microbial communities from riparian zone of Blue River, Arizona, USA - 249 IS | ecosystem: Environmental > Terrestrial > Soil > Riparian zone | place: USA: Arizona...
ATAGACGTCTGCCTGCTGCTCGAGCAGCCGCGCGCGAGGCCCGTCGAGGTGGGTGAGCGAGGCCTTGCGGCCGAGCACGTCGATCAGCGCGGCGTGGTCGCCCGCCGCGCGATCGAGCTCGATCAGCGCGTCGAGCAGCGCAATGTCATCCGGCTGCTCTTCGAGCGCTTTGCGGTAGGACGCGCGCGCCAGCGCAGAGTCCGCCAAGCGGTTCTGCGCGACGGTCGCGATCTCTTGGTACACGCGCACGCGCTGCTCGCCGTCGAATACCTGCGGAGCGATCTCTTGCAGGCATGCGATGTATTCCTGGTAGCGACCGGTAGTCTGCGCGAGCTTGGCGAAGTCTCTGAGCAGCTCGGGCAGGCTCTTATGCGAGCCCGCGATGTGCAGCGCGCGCGCCAAGTACGACAGCGCGAGGCTTTCGTCTTGCAGCCCGGTCTGCGCGACCGTGGCCGCGCGGCGCAGCGCGACGAGCTTGTCCTCGGGCTCGTCCGTTTGCGCGAGCAGCTCCAACATCGCGAGCAGCTTGTCGTAGCGCTGCAGCGACTCGTAGTGCGGCGCGGCCGCACGCGCAGCCTCACGCCGCAGCGGAGACGACGGATCCTGCGCTATCGCCTCGAGCGCAGACAACAAGCCCGCGTGCGTGGGGTCATCGACGAGCGCGGCTTCGTAGAGTGCGATCGCCCGCTCGGGCTCCCCGAGTGGACCACGCAAGAGCTCGGCCACGCGGAACTTCAGGCCCGCGCGTGTCGCCGGATCACTCACCAGATCGATCTCGGCCTCGAGTGTCTCCAGCAGCTCCTCGTGCCGCTCCAACTGCTCGTACAAACGCGCCAGGGCTTGCAGCGACTCGCGGTCCGGGCCGAAAGCCGCGATGTTCTCGCGCCACTGCTCGATCGCGCGCGTGCTGTCACTGAGCTTCTCCTCGTACAGCACAGCGATGCGCCGCCCGAGCGCAGCACGCTCCGAGCTCCCGATCTCCTGCCCCTGGCGCGTCAGCAGCACCGCGACTAAATCTTCGTAGCGCTTGTCAGCTTCGTACAACCGCTCCAAGCCACGCAGCGCATCCGCGCGATTCGGGTCGAGCTCCAGGCGCTTGCGCTGCGTCTCGATCGCCGCTTTCGTGTCGAACAGCTTGCGTTCGTACAGCTCCGCCAAGCGGAACAAAAGCTGCTCCTGCTGCTCGGCATCGAACTCCAGCTCCACCTGGCGCGAGAGATCGACAGCCAATGCTGCGTGATCTCCGCTCGCCACGTGGATGCGCTCGAGCGCGCGCGCCGCCTTGAGCACGACCTCGTCGCGGCCCTTTGCCAGCTCGATCAGCTGCTGGTAGCAGCGCTCCGCGCCCGGGCGATCTTGCATGTGGTCGAGCAGCAGCTCGCCGAGCTCGGTGAGCAGATCGATCTGCACATCTGGCTCGTCGGACTTCGCGAGCGCGGCCTCGAGCACCTGCGCGCGCCGACGCCGCAGCGCGTCTTGGCCCGCCGACAAACGCGCGAGCGCAGTGCGCGCTTCACCGTCCGCGGGGTACAGCTCCACCGCATTCGCAAAGGCATTGAACGCGAGCTCGCTGTTGCGCAAGCGCGACTCGTACAAGGTGCCGATGCGCTGCCACAGCTCGGCTTTGCTCAGCTCGCTGGTGCGATCGGCGAGCTGGATCTCCAAAACGCGCACCAGGTCGGCATACGCGCCCTGCGTCTCGTACATCGGCTCGAGAATGGCCGCGACGCGCTGGCGCAAGCCTTCCACCGCGAGCAAGCGCGCGAGCGCCGCCTGGGCACGCAGGTGATGCGGCTGACGCAGCAACGCGGCTTCGAAGTGATCCACGGCGCGCGTGGGCTCGGCCAGCTTGCTCTCGTACAACTCGCCGAGCCGATAGTGCGTGTCGACCTGGTCGTGGCCAGAGACATGATCCAAGTTCGATTGCAGCAGCGCAGCCAAATCGGCGTAGCGCTCCCGCCGCTCGTAGAGGCGCTCCAACGTACGCCGTGACGGCCCGTGCTCTGGCGAAAGCGCGAGCACCGCGCGATACGCCTCGATCGCCTTGTCGGGCTGCTCGAGGATCTCCTCGAACAAAAAGCACACCTGAAGCAGCAGGTCGAGCTTGGTCTCGGCATCGACCGTGTCGTCGATCCGACGTTTGTACAGCGCTTGCAGCTCTTCCCAGCGCTCGTCGGTCGTGTACAGCTCTTTCAGCGCCGCGAATGCCGGCTCGTCCTTTGGGTCGTGCTGCAGCACGATCTTGTGGAAAGGCTCGGCCTCGGCAGGCTCGAGCAGCTGCTCGTCGTACAGCTTGGCAGTGCGCGCCGCCAGCTCGGCGCGGTCGGCTTCGCTCAACTTTTGATTATCGAGCACGCGCGCGAACGCCTGCGCGAGCGCGCGATGCTGCTTGGCTTGCTCGGCGGCGTTGGTCAGCCGCTCCCAAAGCGACGTGTCTTCTGGCTCTTCCAGGAATGCAGCTTCGAGCGCGGCGTACGCGCCCAGCGCATCGCCGAGCTGACTGCCGCTGATCTCCGCCGAGCGCAGCCGTAAGCGGCGAATCTCCGCTTCATTCGAGGCCTCGGCCAAGCGCCGCTTGAGCAAGCTCGCGAGCTTGTCGAAGCGCCCGCCGCGCTCGTACGCGCGTTCCAGGGTGGGCGTGATGCGCGGCGCAAGCGCGGCGTTCTCCTGAGCCAGCGTCTCGAGCGCTGTCACGGTGCCCGCATGTGTGGGATCGAGATCCAGGACTTCCGAGTAGAGCTCGAGCGCGCGGTCCTGATCTTTTTCCTGCTCCAACACCAGGCGCGCGAGCCGCGCGGTCAGCTCGACGCGTGCAGGGGTGTTCTCGGCGTCTTTCGCGAGGCCGCGCCGACGCTCCAGGATCTCTGCCAACTCTTGGTGACGACCGGTCGCCTGTGTCAGGCGATCGAGCTGGGCCCAGCTGTCGCTGCTGTTCGGGTCGATCTCAGTCAGCTCGCGGTAGCGCGCTGCAGCTGAGTCGAGGTCCGAAAGCCGCTCCTCCTCGAGCACCGCCAGCTCTTTGAGCAGCTCGGGTCGCCGCTCTGGGCTGCTCTGATGCTGCAGGCGATGCAGCAGCAGGCGGCGGATCTCCGCGGGACGGTCCTTTTTGCGGTAGAAACTCTCGAGCAGCGACAACGCCTCGCTGTCGGTTGGATTGCGCTCGAGCAGGCGCTCCGCGTAGCTCGCGGCGAGCTCAGGCTGGCCGAGCCGCTGATTCGCGAGCGTCGCGATGCGGCGCCACAGGGCTGCGGCTTCGTCTGGCTCAGCGGCTTGCGCTCGCACACCGTACGCTTCGACCACCCGCTCGAACGCTTGCGCTGCCTCGGCGCTCTGCTCCAGCGCCTCACGCGCAGCAGGATCAGTGGGCGCGAGGGCGTAGTAGCGCAGCGCATAGTCGAACGATGCCGCGACATCGCGCACGCGCTCTTGAGACAGCGTGCGCAAGCGGGCGAGCAGCTTCTTCTGTTCTTCGCGCGCGTCCGGGTCCGATGCACCTTCGAGCGAGCGCAAGGTGACCTCGAGCACGGCGCACAGCCGCGACCACTTGCCCTCTTGTTCATAAATCGGCGCGAGCGCACGGGCGGCGCGCACGTTCGTAGGATCCGCAGCCAGCACACGCTCGTAGCTGCGTTGCGCGCGCGTAGCCTCGCCGATCTTCTCCTCGTACAACCGCGCTGCGCGCAAGCTCAGCTCGACGCGCAGCTCTTTCTTGCTGGCGCGATCGGCTTCGCCCGAGAGCACCTCGACCAGGCCTTCGTAGTCGTTCGCGCGGGCATACAGCGCCTCGAGCGCGTCCCAATCACCGCGAGCGATGTAGCCGTCGCGCAAGCTGCGCAGCGCGCGCCCTTGACGCGGGTCGATCGCGAGGATGCGCTGCCACACGCGCGCGGCTTGCTCGAGATCATTGCGACGGTCGGCATAGACCGCACCGAGCTTCAGCAACAGGCGCACGCGCTCTTCGTTCGTCGAACGCCGCTCGACCTGCTTGTCGAGCACTTCGGCGAGCGTCGCCCAGTCCTTCTCGCGCTCGGCCAAGCGCTCCATCGCGTCGAGCGCTTGTTCGGTGTGCGCGGGCGACTCCACCACCTCGCGGTACAGCGCGATCGCCTCGTCGTAACGATGCAAGCGGTCAGCTGCGAGCGCAGCCGCTTGCAAGGTGAGCGCCATCGTCAGCTCGGGCTCGCCCGCCGCCGTGCGCTGCTTCTTCACGATCTCGAACAGCTGGCGCCATGCGCGCTTGCGCTCGTAGATGTCGCGCAAGAGTCCCAGCGCGCGCTGGTTCTGCGGATCGATCTCGATCACCTTCTCGAGCGGGCCGGCCGCTTGGTTGTGGTTCGAGAAGTGCTCGAGCCAGAGCTCTGCGACCTTGAGGTAGATCTCGACGCGGCGCTGCGGCTCGGTGGTCGCCTCCGCGTCCCACATCAGGACGTTGATCAGATCATTCCAGCGACCGAGCTCGCGATACTTCTCGGCGAGCGCGTCGAGCGTGCTGCGGTCGTGCGGGTCGACGCGCAAGATCGCGTTGTACGCATTGACCAGCATCCCATCCAGACGCAGGCGATCTCGGTACACCGCCGCAAGATCGCGCAACAACGCGACCTTTGGGCCGGGCGGCTGATCCGGTGTCGCGTCGATCTGCGTCTTGAGCACTTCGACCAGCGCGTTCCACTTCTCCGACTTGGCGTACAGCTCTTTCAGCACTTCGGTCGCGCGCGCGTTGTGCGCGTCCATGCGCTGGACGTTCTTCCACGCTTCGATCGCACGCTCGCCCGTGCCTTGTGTGGATTGCGCGAGCTCCGCAGCTTCCACAGCGAGCTCGATCCGGCGCGCGGGGTCCGCCGCCATGCGCTGCGCGTCGAGCAGGATGCGGAGCAGGCGCTCCTGGTCCGACGTCTCGCGCAGGTACTTGCGATAAAACTGCAGCATGGCAGGTTGCGCGGCATCGAGCTTGCGCAACCTCGCGAAGTACGGCTCAGCATCGGCCGGCTTGCCACGCTGCACGGCATGCAGCGTGCCGAGCCGCACGAGCAGGTTCTGCTCCGCGTCGAGCTTTTGCGGAACGCGCAACGCATTTTCGTACAAGGACACGAGCCGGTCCCAGCTCTCGGTCGCGCTGAAGCGCTCGACCAAAAACTGCGTCGCTTCGACGTTGCCCGGGTCTGCCGCGAGCACGTGCTCGTAGCACTGCGCCGCGCGCGTGGGATCTTCTAGACGTCGCGCGAGCACGCGCGCTGCGCGCAGGTAGAGATGCACTCGGTCTTGTTTGTCGCGCGCGCGTTCCGCTGTCGTCAGCAGATGCTCTGCGAGATCCGACCATTCCTCGCGCTCACGCAGCGTGTGCTCGTACAGTGCCGCCGCGCGCAAGTTGGTCGGGTCCACCTCGAGCACCTTGGTGAACAACTTGTCGATGTCTTTTTTGCCTTTGTTGCTGCTGCTCCGATTTTCCCAGGCGAGGCATGCAGCTCGCAGCAGCAACGAAGACTTGAGCGATAAATCGGTCGCGGACTCGGCTTCTTCCACGAAGCGCTTCGCGAACTTCTTCCAAGAGTTCTGCGTTTGCTCCAAGCGTCGCAGCGCGTCCGCCGCATCGGTGTCGTCCGGCTTGTGCTCGAGCACCGCCTGGTAGGCTTCGCGTGCGCCCGTCGAATCCAACAAGTACTCGGACCGCAGCCGACCAAGCTCGCGGTACAGCGAAGCGGACAACAGCCGGTCGCCCGCTACGAGCGGCAACTCCGCTTCGATCAACCTGGCTACAGTGACGTACTCGCCCCGCAACTCGTGCGACTGCCTCGCAAGCTCCAGCTGACGTTCGGGCTCATCGCCCAGACGCTCGCGATCGCCGGCGTCGATGATCTCGCGGATCCCGGCGACGAGCTCTTCCGCGTCGGGATCGGATTCGAGTGCGCTGAGGTATTGCTGCAGCCGAAGCGTGGGTTTCGGCTCACTTACGCTTGAAGGATCCGGTGCGGGCATGTCAGTTCGAGTCGGCGCCAGACGCGCAATGCCCACACCCAATGTGGTCGCGACCTACAGCGTTGCGGCACTGCTCGAGTTTCTATGAGCACCCGCCCGACTGGGCGATCTTACTGACGCCCGCGCCACCTTCGCAAGCGAAGATCGTGCGGAAATTGCGTTGGAAAATTCACCACATGGTCGAGAGTTTAGAAGACCATCAGCGCGCCGGCCCAAGTCATCGCGCCCCAAGTCACGAGGCCTAAGCCGAGATGTGCCGTGGCGAGCGCCTGCAACGTCCCGTAGTCATTCGCGCGATCCAAACCGAGCAAGTCATTGGCGATCACGATACCGACAAGCGCTTGCGCAACCATGCCAGCGAAATGCACCCAGCGCAGTGTCTTGTGCAGGCGCAGCGTACTCGCGAACTTACCCTTGCCTTCGGACAGGTTGTCGGGGTCCGGCATCATGAGGGAGAGCGTGAAGGTCGTCGCGTACAGCGCGGCCGTGGTGAACGCGAGTGAGTTTTTCACGATGCGCATGCCGTCGCAGTCGATGGCTGCAGCGCCGGTGACGCACGGATTTTCACCGATGTCTGCGCCGAACCCGTAGAGGTTGTAGTAAGCGAGCGTGCCGGCCGCGACCGTCAATGTCATCGCAGCCCACGTCGCGATGCCCATCGTGCGGTGGATCGAAGCGATGTTGTTGCGCCGCTTGATCTGCTCCTTGTAGTCAGCTTCGGGATCGGCAGCAGGACCGGTGGCCCCGCCCTCTTCTTCCGCTTGCGCGACCACTGCAGCTCGCAGCTCCATCGTGGTGCGCGATGCGACGTCGATAGACGCTTCCATCGTGGGCGCCTGCAACGTGAACCCGAAGATCGGCGTGGCCAAAAGCAAGGCGGTGAAACTTCCCATCCTTCATTCCTCCAACGAGCGCTGAAATCGCGCCGGTGCGGGTTCTACAGTATCGCTGGGCTGTCGGAAACCAAGCTTTCGCCCTGGCACTTCCACGCTTGCACCTTCAACTGTGTGTCTTGGACTGTCGCGACGAGCAGCTTACGACCCGTAAACGCCACGCGACTTTCAGAAGTCGCCAGCTTGCCGCTCACCCAAAGCTCGAGCCTGTCCGAGGGCGCGTCGAGTTTATACGCAATCGCCTGACCCTGTCCGTTCCGGATCGTAAAGGTCGGCCTCCCCGACTCGCAGCGCACGTCGCGGACAGCATTTGCGATGACATCGCGGTGTGACTCACCCAAAGCATGAACCCTGAGCCCATCGGCGCACATGCCGAGAACCAGCACTCCACGCGCAGCAGGCGCGATGCCGAGCGGCATACAGCCTGCGAGCACGGGGAACGCCTCCGCGTAGAAGATCTCCGGACGGATCGCATACACCTCTGTCACAGGCTCCGCATGCGGACCGTCTAGCGCACAGAATGACTCGTACCAGACGCCGCGACGCCAAAGCGCTCCCACCAGGAGCTCGGGGCATGGCACAGGCACTTCACGCGCATCCGTGCCGCGCGCTGCGACCTCTTGCGCCGGTGGATGCGAGCTCGTGAGCACGCGCGCACAACTCGCTTCGCCAGTGCTGCATCTGTCGTCGGTCGCGCGCCAGCTCACGCGCATCTGCCCGCTCTCCGCCCCGGCCATGCTCAAGCGACTGCGACCCGGCGCAGCAGCGTTCGCCGCCGCTCCCAGCAGCAAGGTCGGTGCGAACGCAGTGCCCGTGTCTGCGCCGAAGCTCCCGAGCACATGCGCTTCGTGATCATCGCGCACGACCCACACCACGCCGAGCTTGCCGCCGTCAGCGACAGCGCTGAGCTGGACGATCTGCGCTGAAGCGCTCATCGGACCGCAGCCTTCCAAGCGCGCGGGCTCGCCGACCGGCTCACCATCGGTCGCGTAGCGTTGCACGCGGACTCCCTCGCCGCATGGACCGGGCGCCCAACTGAGCACCGCACCTTGCGAGCTCGCGACGAGCTCGAACGCTGAAGCACTCGCGAGCCGCGGCGCCGGTCGCGCTGCAGCGTGTCGATCACGAGACGGCGCAGTTTTCGGCGGCGCATCTACGGGACGGTCACACGCGATCAGCGCATAAAATGCCGCGAAAAACGTGTTCAGAAGCATGCAACGTACGACACCTCCTACATCATACACACGCGGCTGCAGAGGGACGTTGTCAGTGGCTTTCGACACCTTCACACTCTACGCAATGGCCGACAACCTACAAAGTCTGCTGGGCTTTCTCGACGCATCGCCCACTCCGTTTCACGCGGTGGGCGAGGCGACGCGGCGGCTGCTAGCGGCGGGCTTTTCCGAGCTGAACGAAGCGGATGTTTGGAGCTTGGCGCCCGGTGGACGACATTTCGTCACTCGCAATGGCACGAGCTTGATCGCGTTCATCTGTGGCAGCCAGCCGCCCGCCGAGAGCGGCTGCTTGATCGTCGGCGCTCACACGGACTCGCCCAACCTTCGCATCAAGCCTCTGCCTGAGCTGAGCCGTCACGGCTACCGACAGCTCGGCGTCGAGGTCTACGGCGGCGTGCTGCTCAGCACTTGGCTCGACCGCGATCTTTCGCTCGCCGGGCGCGTGACATTCGACCGAAACGGCAAGATCGAAACGCGGCTCGTGGACTTCGGGCGGTCGCTCCTGCGCATCCCAAACCTCGCGATCCACTTGAATCGCACGGTCAACAGCGAGGGCCTCTTGCTCAACGCGCAGACGCACATGGCGCCGATCCTGGGGCTCGCGGAGCACAACTCGCAGAGCCTGAACCAGCTGCTCGCGGAGCGGCTCACGAGCGGCGGAGAGGCCGTGAGCGCGGATCAGATTCTGGGCTGGGATCTGAGCCTGTACGACGTGCAGAAGGCTTCGGTCTCGGGCCTGTACTATGAGTTCATCCATTCGGCGCGACTCGACAACTTGGCGAGCTGCTTCGCTGGTCTGCAGGCGCTGCTCGATGTGAAGTCCGCCCACGCCGCGACACGCTGCGTCGTGCTCTATGATCATGAAGAAGTCGGCAGCCGCAGCGCGCAGGGGGCGTGCTCGCCGCTGCTGCGCCAGCTGCTCGGCCGCGTGGCGGAGTCGTATGGCAACAACACGCAAGAGGCGTTCGCGCGCGCGATGGCGCGTTCGTTCTTGATCTCGGCGGACATGGCCCACGCGATCCATCCGAACTACTCGGACAAGCACGAGCCGAATCACAGCCCGGTGCTCGGCAAAGGCCCCGTGCTGAAGCTCAATGTCAATCAGTCGTACGCGAGCGATGGACTCACGCTCGCGCGCCTGGAGCAATGGGCGCGCCGTGCAGAAGTCTCGCTGCAACGCTACGTCGTGCGCTCCGACCTGCCGTGCGGCAGCACGATCGGGCCGCTCACAGCGGCAGAGCTCGGCATCGCGACAGTTGATGTCGGCAGCCCGCTCCTCGCCATGCACTCGATCCGCGAGATGGCCGCAGCAGCCGACGTCGACCTGCTCGCACGCGTGCTCAACGCGTACTTTGCATAGTCACGTCAGCTCGAAGCTGCCGTCGCGGATGCTCGACAGCGCCGCTGCAGAAAGCTCACCCTCAGCCGAGCTCAAAGCTGCTGACGGATCTTCGTAGTGCGCGTCGCGATGCTCGCGCGTCGGCTAGCCGTGCGCGCAGGCTGCTGCTGACGCCGACTCCAGACGCGTCAACCCAACTCGAAATGCTTGCAGAACACCAACGCCGCTTGCGGATCTTCGTAGTGCGCTTCGCGGTGCTCGGCTGTCGGGAAGCCGTGGGCACAAGTTTCGTTGCGGTCGTCGAAGAGCGCACAATGCTCGCACGTGAAGCGCAGCCGATAGCGGCTGCGCTGCTCACGAAAACGCTCGTCTTGTGGGATCTTCACGAGCCCTGATCGTCCGCGTTGAGCTTCGCCACGCGTGCGGCGTGCCGTCCGCCTTCGAAGGCCGTCGTGAAGAACGCCGTGACGATCTCTTCGGCCAAACCGGGCCCCACGACGCGCGCACCGAGACACAGCACGTTGGCGTCATTGTGCATACGCGTCATGCGCGCGGAGTAAGGGTCGCTCACAAGCGCCGCGCGAATTTCCGGATGCCGGTTCGCCGCGATGCTCATGCCGATGCCAGTTCCGCACACCAGGATGCCGGCGTCGAAGCGCTGCTCTGCGACGCCTTTCGCCAGCTTGTGCGCGAAGTCCGGGTAGTCGACCGACGCCGGACCGTTGGTCCCAAGGTCCGTTGCAGCGATCTTCAGCTGCTCCAAAAGCGCCTTCAAGCCGTCTTTCAGCGGCAGACCGGCGTGGTCACTCGCGAGCGCCACGCGTAGCGGCGTCTGGAACAGATCAGGCATGACGTTTGAACACCAACGCTACGTTCGTACCGCCGAAACCGAACGAGTTCGACAGCACGACATCGAGCTTCTTGCTGCGCGCTGTGTGCGGCACGAGATCGAAGCCAGCGGCGCCTTCGTCGGGATCATCCAGGTTGATCGTCGGAGGCACGACACCGTCGTGCATCGCGAGCACCGCGATCACAGCTTCCAAGCCACCGGCCGCCCCGAGCAAGTGCCCGGTCATCGATTTGGTCGCCGAGATCAACAGGCCCGACTTCGCATGCGCGCCGAACACTTTTTCGATCGCGACAAGCTCGGTGATGTCACCGACATCCGTCGAGGTGCCATGCGCGTTCAGGTAATCGACCTTGCTCGCGTCGAGCTTTGCGTCTTTCAGCGCAGCGCGCATCGCACGCTGAGCGCCTTCGCCTTCCGGCGCAGGCTGACTCAAGTGATGAGCATCGGCCGTAGCGCCATAGCCCACGATCTCTGCGTAGATCGTCGCGCCGCGCTTCACCGCCAACTCGCGCTCTTCGAGGACCAACATGCCCGAGCCCTCGCCCATCACGAAGCCGTCGCGACCCTTGTCGTATGGACGACTCGCTTTGGTCGGCTCGTCGTTGCGCTTCGACAGCGCGCGCATCGCGTTGAAGCCGCCGATGCCAAGCCCAGTGACTGCAGATTCCGCACCGCCAGCCACCGCATAATCGAGATCACCACGCGCGATCCAACGGAACGCTTCGCCGATGGCGTGCGCGCCCGAGGAACATGCGCTCGTGGTCGTGTAGCTCACGCCCTTGAAGCCGTAGCGCATCGACACTTGGCCAGGCGCCAGGTTGGCGATCGCACCGGGAATGAAATACGGCGTAATGCGCCGCGGGCCTTTTTCATGCAGCACGAGCGCCTGCTGCTCGATCAAATTGAGCCCGCAGATCCCCACGCCAACGAACGTGCCCGTGCGCTCCTTGAGCTCCTCGCTCAAGTCGGCGATCCCTGCGGACTGCACGGCCAAGTGGCTCGCGCCGATCGCCAGGTGAATAAAGCGATCACCTTCGCGCAGACGTTTGCGCTCGATGTACGTCTCAGGATTGAAGTCTCGACACTCGCCCGCGATGCGCGTGGCGTGATCCTTCGCGTCGAACAAGGTGATCGGCCCGATGCCGCTCTTGCCTTCTTTGAGCGAAGACCAAGTGCTGCCTGTGTCGGCGCCGCAGGGGCTGACAGCCCCCAAACCAGTGATGACGACCCTTCGCATAACGCTCACCGATAGAGCGGCGACGGCCGCTCAGATCTGCCGTTTACGGTTAACATCTGAAGGATGAGACCAAGTGCGAGCTTAAGCACACGGTAATCATCTAGGCCGCGCCTCATCCCCTGCGCGCGCCAGTTAGTTTAAGCTCAGCGCGCGAAGTCACGGCGTTTTCGTATGCGTGACCCGCGCGCGCAGAGCAGCCGTTTCCGGCGAGCCCTACTTGACGTGCTCGGAGATGTACTTGATCGCGTCCCCGACGGTACCGATCTTCTCGGTATCCTCGTCTGGGATATCAATCTCGAACTGCTCTTCGAAAGCAAGCACTAGCTCGACGATTGCGAGAGAGTCCGCGCCCAAGTCCTCAATGAACTGAGCCTCGTCTTTGACCTCCGCAATGTCCACGTCTAGCTGTTGAGCGACGATTTCCTTAACCTTCTGCGCGATATCCATCCAACCCCTCCAACGGGTTTGAGATCGGGAACTACCACTTCCTCGCAAGCGGCTCAGACATACATGCCGCCATTGACTC
>Ga0190269_10001295_pt1 | contig 12048 bp, 3 predicted proteins | sample Popmic249IS_FD_133749 | JGI IMG/M metagenome (GOLD analysis project Ga0190269, IMG submission 133749) | Populus adjacent soil microbial communities from riparian zone of Blue River, Arizona, USA - 249 IS | ecosystem: Environmental > Terrestrial > Soil > Riparian zone | place: USA: Arizona...
CACGCCCGGCGTGGCCTGGGACGGCCATGGCCGCGCGATCGTCGTCACCCGGCCCACGCGGCTGCCGGAAACGCTGTTCGCTTCGCTGGCCTATTCCCCGCTGGCGGACGAGCCCGATGCCGAGGGCAAGCCGCCGGCCGGCCGGCCCGTGCGCGTGTGGCTCAACTACCGGGAGGAAAGTGCCAAGCCGCCGGCGCGCGGCTTCGAGAACTGCGAGCCGGCCGACCAGAACGCGCGTGTGCTGGAACGTTTCGAGTTCGTGGTCGGCGACTTTGCCGCCGGCCCGGCGCGCCGCGGCAACGTGCTGGTCGGCACCGACAGCGTGGCGCCCGACGAGGCGCTGCGCCGGTTCGATCCGGCCGCGGCGCTCGTGCCCGACGAATCGGTGCCGCAGCAGGCGCTTCCCGCCCAGGGGCGGCCGCGCTGGCTGGTGCCCCTGGGCTATGTGCGCTGGGTGGCGCGCGAGGATGAACTCGGCTACTTCGCCGAACGCGCTCGCGTGGCGGCCGACCGGCTGGAGGACTGCACGCGCGCGCTGCGCCGCTACGTGAGCGTGATCGCCGAACGTGTGCTCGGGGCGGACGGCAACATCGTGCTGGCCTCGCGCTTCGATTCGCCGCTGGCGCGCCATCGTTTCACCTGCCTGCTCAACGGCCCCCTGGCCGCGGACGCGCGCAAGGACCTGGCCTGGGTCGAAGGCAACCTGCGCGCGCTGGGCGACGTGAAGCTCGCCGGCTCCCGGCTGCAGCTGCGCGATGCCGACGGGCAGGACCAGCAGGTGCCGATGTACCTGGCACGCCATGGCGATCTCATCGCCCCCGCCGCCAAGACCTGCTGCGAGGCGGCGGCCGAGCCGCTGGAGGGCAACCCCAAGGCGCCGCGCGAGCTGCGCATCGCCATCGGCGCCAAGGGCCAGAACGCGCACAAGCTGGTGGTCGGCCCCGAGATCCCGCCCGATGCCGCCAAGGGCGAGAAGGACGCTTCGCCGGCGCCGCGGCTCGTGGTGAGGAGCGGCAATGCCGCCGGCGATGCCGAAGGGCAGGTCGGCGTGAACACCGCGGATCCCAAGGCCGCGCTCGAGGTCAAGGGCGACTGGGGCGGCGAAGACGGCGCGATCCGGGTGTCGGGCACGCAGCCTTCGATCCGCTTCAAGCAGCTGGCGCCCTGGCTGCTGCAGGCGGGCGACGTGCCGCCGGACGGCTTTCGCATCGCCAACCGGGTGGGCACCGACTGGAGCGCGGTGGTCAACATCACCGCCACCCAACGCGTGGGCATAGGGACGGCCGACCCGCGCAGCCCGCTGTCGGTGCGCGCGCAGGCGCCCGAGACGAGCGATGCCGCCGAGCGCGCGCGCTGGGACGAGCTTGCCAGCCTCGAAGACCGCGAAGGCGCGCGGCGCTGGCACCTCAACCTGCTGCGCGATGGCGCCGGCAAGCACCTGAACATCGCGCAGACCGGCGTGGCCGATGCGCGCCTGTTCCTGCAGGCCGGCGGCCGCGTGGGCATCGGCACCAGCGCCCCCACCAACCGGCTGCACGTGGACAGCCCGGACGGCATCCGCCAGCGGCGGCTCTACCTGAGCGGCGATACCAACTGGAGCTCGATCACCTACAACGCGCACCACAGCGCCGACGGCAGCGCCTGGGTGTTCCCCGACCCCACCCGCAAGGTGATGACCATCGAGCTGGATGACAACGGTGGCACGCCTCGCTTCGAGGTGTACAGCAATGCCGAGGCGCGCGAATCGGCCTGGCGCTCGCACTTTCGCATCCGCGGCGGCGATGCGGCCACCGAGGTGACCGAGCTGGCGCGCGCCGGCGGCCGCGTGGGCATCGGCACGGCCTCGCCCGGCGCCAGGCTGCACGTGGTGGGCGATGCCATCGTCAGCGGCAGGCTGGGCGTGGGCACGGCGCCGCTGGAGGCGCTGCACGTGGCAGGCAGCTTCCTGCGGGTGGACGGCGCCGGCGGCGAGATGGCGTACCTCGGCGGGGACGCCTCCTCCGGCGGCCGCCAGCCCGGCGGGCGCGACGTGCAGCTCGGGAGCCTGAACAACGGGGTGCACGCGGTGCACCTGTACAACCGCGGCGACGGCCGCTTCATGGACCTGGAGTGCCGCGGCATCTGGCGCTCGTCGGAGCACTCCGTGTCCGACGAAACGCTGAAGGAGGACATCCGTCCGCTCGCCGATCCGCTGGCCACCGTGGCGCGCTTGCGCGGCGTGAGCTTCCGCTGGCGGCCCGGCTCGCCCGCCGACCCCGGAGGCGATGCGGGCAGGGACCAGCATTTCGGCGTTATCGCGCAGGAGGTGGCGCAGGTGCTGCCGCAGGTGGTGGCGCGCTCCGGCCAGGGGCTGGGGGTCGAGTACGAAGGCTTGATCCCGTGGTTGATCGAGGCGGTCAAGGCGCTCAAGGGCGAGGTCGACGGGCTGCGCGCCGAGCTGGCGCAGCTGCGCGGTGCGCAGCCCAGCCCGCCGGCGGCTCCGGTCGCTGCGGCGCGGACCCGGCGCGCCAGGTAGGCCGCCGGACGCACGGAAGCGAACATGCTCGAGATCGACCGCCTGCAGATCGAGCTGCGCGCCGCCGCCGCGCCGGCGCGCGCCGCCGACTTGAAGCAGCGGGTGGCGGCCGCGGTGCCGGCCGGCATCGCGCGCGCGCTGGCGCCGGTCGATCACGGGCGCGACGACTCGCTGTGCTTCATCGACACGCTGGCGGTCGAATGCGCGCTCGCCTGTCCGGCCCAGGCGATCGACGACGACCTGCTGCAGGCCGAGGTCGCGCGCGCCTTCATCGGCGCCTATGGCCGCGCGCTGGCCGCCGGCCGCGTGCGCCGCTTTGCCGATCGCACCGAATTCCTGGCGCAGTTCTGGATTGCGCTCGCCGAAGGCAGCGCCGCGCGCCAGTGGTGGTTCGACGAGTTCGAAGGCCTGCGGCCGCTGCCGGTCTCGGCCGCACTGCGCACCTCGATCATCGATGCCGGAGCGGTCGCGCCGCAGGCACTCGCGCGGCTCACCGTCGGCACCGTGGCGCAGGTGCTGGCCCTGTTGGGCAGCACGGATGCGCGCCGCGTGCGCGACGCCTGGACCCAATGCCGCGCCGGTGCCGCTCCGATGCTGGACTCGCTGTGGGAGCCGGTGCAGGCGCTGCCCGAGGATCCGGTGGCCGAACTGGCTGCCGTGGTTGCATTGCAGCGTGGGGGCAGGGTGGTGGCGCCGGCGCAGGCGCTGGCTGCGCTCGCCGCGCTGCGGCGGCTGATCGCCGCGGCGCGCGCGCTGCGGCTGCCGCCGTGGCCCCTGGGCGATGCGGCCGTGGCCGACTGGTGGCAGCAGGCCTGCGCGGTCGCGCAGGTCAGCGCCTGCTGGGAGGGCAGCCATGCAGCGCAGCTCGCCGTGGCCGAGGCGCTCGGCCGCTGGCAGGCCGGCGCCGCCGCTGCCGCCGGCGTGCCTGCCGCGGCACCGGACGCCGGCGCCGCGCCACTGACCTGCGTCACGCCGCATGGCGGCCTGCTGCTGCTGCTGCGCGTGATCGCGTGGCTCGGCTGGCCGCGCCGGTGGCAGGCGGTGCTGGGTGCCACGGCCGCGGGCGACGAGGCGGCACACGACGCGCGCCTGCTCGCTTTCCTCATTGCCGCGCGCGCACTGCGGCCGACCGCCACCGCGCTCCTGAACGACCCCATCCTGCTGCGGCTGCTGGCACTCGATGCGGCGCGTCGCCGGCAACTGCGCGCCGACCCGAACTGCCGGCGCGCCTTGCGCGGTGCGCTCCAGGCGACCGGCCAGCGCAGCGTGCGCGCGGCGGCCGGCGTCCTGCTCGCCGCGCTGGCCGATCGGTTGCCGGGCCTGGCGGGTTCATCCGCTTCCTACCTGCGCGCGCAGGCCTTGTCGATGAGTGCGCTGGTCGTCCTGGGCAGCCTCGACGCATCGGCACCGCCGGCCACGGCCACGGTGCGCCTGCGTCCGGCGCCGCTCGATGCCCTGTTGCGGCTGGCCGGCATCACGCGCGGCGCGCTGGATCTGCCTGGCTGCCGCATCGTGCTGGGAGACGAGGGATGAACGCGCCGCGCCGCGCCGAACTGCCGTCCGCCGAGGCCGGATTTGCGCCCGCGCTGGCGCAGCTGGACCGGCTGATCGAGCGCGAGATCCTGCGCCTGCGCGCGCGCTACGAGCTGTCGCTCGATGAACTGCGCGGCCTGTATGTCTCCGATGCGCAGGTCGATGCGCTGCTGGCGAGCCGCCACGCCGCGGGGGCGCCGTTCGCATCCCCGCCTGCCCCATCGGCCGGCGCGGACCTCGACGCCGACGTTGCCCTGGGCAGCGGACCGCAACTGCCTGCCATCGCGGCGCGCTGGCAGGCGCTCTGCGCGGCGCTGGCGCTGACGCCGCTGGAACAGGATCTGCTGCTGCTGGCGCTCGCCCCCGAGCTGCAACCGCGCTACGAGACGCTCTACGCCTACCTGAACAACGACCTCGCGCGCCGCCACCTGACGGCGGAGCTCGCCATGCGCCTGCTCGCCTCCGACAGCAGCGCCGCCCCGGGTGCGAGCCCGCAGGCCCTGCAGCTCGCCGGCACTTTCACCGACCCCGCCGCCGCGGCGCAGCGCGTCGCCTTGCGCGCGGCCCTGGCGCCCGATGCGCTGCTCGCAGCGGCCGGCCTGCTGCTGCCGGCGGGCGCGACCGACCTGCCGCGCGCGCAGCGTGGCTGGCGCCTGGCGCCACCGCTGTCCGACTGGCTGCTGGGCCTGGCCTGGTCCGACGAACGTCTGCCGCCCGCGGTGTTTTCCGCCTGGCGCAGCGACGGCGGCGGCTGCGGCGTCGACGACCCCGGCGTGCCGTGCAGCCTGCGCGCGCGCGCCGCGCGGCTGGCCGTCGCGGTCAACGCGAGCCTCGCCCGGCAACGCGCGCTGGTGGCAGTGGTGAGCGCCGCCACGGCCGATGACGCGCAGTACGTCGCCCACCGCGTGCTGGAGCACGCCGGCTGCCACCTGTTGCAGCTCGATCTGCGCGCGCTGCGCACCGTGCCGGCGGCGGCCGAGGCCGTGGCCGCATTGCAATTGCAGGCGCGCGTGACCGGGCAGGCGGTGCTGGTGTCGCCGCTGGATGCGCTGGCCGAGCCCGACGGCCGCTTGAACGAGCCGCTGCTGATCGCGCTGCGCCGCCTGGGCGCGGCGCTGCCCTGCCTCTATGCGAGCGGCCACTGGCGCTGGCGCGAAGCGGTGCTCGCCCTGGGCCTGCGCGAAGCCGCGCTGTCGGAGGACGACGATGACGCGGCCGACGGCGTGTTCGAGCTCGCCGTGCCGGAGTTGAACGGCGACGAGCGCGCCGCGCTGTGGCGAAGCGAACTGGCTGGTCTCGCATTCGATGCGCAGGCGCTGGCCGATCGCTTCGTGCTCGGCCCGGTGCGCATCCGCCGTGCCGCGCGCCGGGCCGTCGACCTGCTGCGCGATGGAGTTGCCGTGGCCTTGCAGGATGCCTGCTTTGCCGCAGCGCGGGCGCTCTCCACCGAGGACGCGGGAGATGTCACGCGCGCCGTCGAATCCACGCTGCGCTGGGACGACCTGGTGCTGCCCGCGCCGGTGGCCGGGAGGCTGCGCGAGGTGCTGCGCGCGATCGAACTGCGGCCGCGCGTGCTGGACGACTGGGGACTGGCGCGGCGGCTGAACGGCGGACGCGCCATCAACGTGATGCTGGCCGGCGTCTCCGGCACGGGCAAGACGATGGCCGCGGGCCTGATCGCGCTCTCGGTGGGCATGGACCTGCACCGGCTGGAGCTGGCGGCCGTGGTGTCCAAGTACATCGGCGAAACCGAGAAGAACCTCGACCGCGCCTTCGATGCCGCGCGCCGCGCCAACGCGATCCTGTTCATCGACGAGGCCGATGCGTTGCTGGGCAAGCGCTCCGAGGTCAAGGACGCGCACGACCGCCACGCCAACGTCGAGATCGCCTACCTGCTGCAGAAGATGGAGGACCACGACGGCGTGGTCATCGTCGCCACCAACCTGGCCGGCAACCTGGACGAGGCGTTCTCGCGCCGCATGCAGTTCGTGATCGACTTCCCGCTGCCCGACGCCGGCGGCCGCGAACGGCTGTGGCGCGGCATGCTGCCTGCAGCGCTGCCGCTGGCGGGCGACATCGACTTCGCCTTCCTGGCGGGCCAGTTCGCGCTGGCCGGCGGCGACATCCGCAACGTGGTGCTCGATGCCGCCTATGCGGCCGCCGCCGACGCCGCGCCGCTGTCGATGCGCCACCTGTTGCAGGCCGTGGCGCGCCAGCAGGCCAAGCGCGGGCGGGCGATGGACCGCGCGCAGCTGCGCGAGTACGCATCCCTGCTCGAGGGGCGCTGATGCGAGCCGCTGCCAGGGCCGCTGCCGCCCGCGCGCGCGAGGCGATGAGCGCGCGTGGCGGGGCGCCCATCTGGCGACGCGCGACGCGGAGGGTGGGTCGGTGACACGCTGGACCGCACCCGCGATGCCGCGCCATTACGTGCCGGTGCCCGCCGGCGCAGCGCGTGCGGGCGCGGCGCCGACGCAGGCCGTGTACGCGGCCGGCGACAACCAGGCGCTGGCCCGCGCCGGCTCCGCCGCGGCGGCGGGCAGCACGCGCCGCGGGGCGGGGATGGCCGTCAACCGCGATGCCGCGCTGGAAGCCGAAGCCGATCGCGCGGCCGAGGCGGTCGTCGTCGGCCGGGGTGTCGGCTCCCTGAGTGCGGCCAGCCCGGGCGGGGCGCAACGCAAATGCGCGGGCTGCGACGAGGTCACCGTCCAGGCCAAGGCGGAAGGCGGCGCCGGCGGCGGCGGAGGGGCGGCGCCGACCGCCCGCCTGCCGGCGCTGCGCCAGGGCCGGCCGCTGCCGGCCACGCTGCGGCAGCGCTTGGAGCCGCAGTTCGGGGCCGACTTCTCGCATGTACGCGTGCACGACTACCACGCTGCGGCACACAGCAGCGCGGCGCTGCGGGCGCGCGCCTTCACCCTGGGCAGCGACATCGTGTTCGCGCCCGGCCAGTTCGCGCCAGCCAGCGCCAATGGCGAACGGCTGCTCGCGCACGAGCTGGCGCACGTGGTGCAGCAGTCGGGCGGCGCGCCGGCACTGCAGGGCGACGGCGGTTTGAGCGAAGAGGAGGTCGCGCTGCTGCGGGCGTGGCTGGAGGAGCAACCCGCCGAGGGCGCGGGCGCGGATGCGCGCGGCACGGCGGCGGCCGACGACGAACTGTTCCGCCTGCTGGCGGCCTCGCCTCATTTGCTGCGCGAAGGCGACGCCTTCAGCGCCCGCATGCGCGGCGACGCCTTCGGTCGCACGGGGACCGGCGATGCCGTCGGCAGCTTCGGAAGTTTCCGCCGGCCCGGCAGCGTCGGGGCGCCCCTGGACACCGGCCCGCTGCGTCCCCGTTCGCTGGAGACCGACTGCCCCACCTGCCACAGCGTGTCGCGCGGATTGCAGGCGCAGTCGGAGGCCCGCGCTGCCGAGGCGCGCCGACGCGAGCGCGAAGCGACCTGGGGCGGGCTCGTTGCCGGCCAGCATGAGGCCGACATCGCGGAGCAGCCGACGACGCCGGCGGCGGACATCGAGCAGTCCCGCCTGAGCCTGATCGCCACCCGCCTGCAGATGTTCGAGCGCGTGCTCGCCGCACCCCGCCGCGCACCCGGCGGCGGCAGCGCGGTGCCCGACGAGGCCTTGCGCGCCGCCTGGTCCGCGGCGGCGCAGGCGGCCGTCGTGCTGCAAGGCGCGCTCGACGTGGCGCCCGATGCGCTCCCGCCGGCGCTGGCCGAGGCGGTGCGCGCGCCCTTGTCCGACTTCCTGGCTGCCGTCACCGCCCTGTTCGACGCGCTCGACGTGCAGGCCGCCCGCCTTGCCGCGCGCTTTGCGCCGCTGCGCGGGCCGGCCGCCGCCTGTCCGGGCGGCTGCCATGCCTCCACCGCGCCCACGCGGCTGGCGTTGCCGCAGGCCACGACGCCCGGCACGGCCGGTGGCTTCTCGGCCCAGCCCTTCCCTGCCGCAACGCCGTTCTCCCTTCGCCCGCAGGAGCCGGAGTTCGTGCCGCCCGCGCCCGGCACCGGCTCGCTCGCCCGTGAACGCAGCGCCGCCGCCGCGCGCGTGGGCGCGGCCGACGCGCCGGCCGCCTGGCGCGCCGTGCTGCGCGACTTCGCCTGGGCGCAAGGCGAACTCGACCGCGTGTTGCGCAACGAACTGCGCAACCTGCCGGAAGGCAGCCAGGGCGCCGACCTGCTCGAACAGTTCGAGTACACCGAGCAGCTGCTGGCGCGTCAGCAGGCCCTGGTCGCAGCGCATCCGGACGCGCTGCGGGTACAGGCGGTGTTCTATCCGCGCCACCAGTTCACGCAGCAGGCCGCCCAGGACGAGAGCACGCGCGAGACGGCGCGGGCGATCCCCTGGCAGTTCTACCTGGTGCGCACGCCGCTGACGGACCGCAGCCACGTACCCACGGGCTACACCTGGGAGCTGCACGACATCACGGCACCGCGGCGCGACAACCGCACGGTGGTGCGCCGCTACACGGTGTCCGAATTCGAGGCGCTGGGGCGCGAGCGTGGCCCCTGGTCCCACCCACAGCCGATCGACGAGATCGACCCGCCGCGCGAGCTCTACGAGGAGCTGGACCACCGCGACTTCTTCCCCGAGGGCATCCTGCACTGGCGCTCGCCCATCACCGGCCGCGCCGACAGCGTCACCATGCACGCCGACACGACCTTCGGCGACTGGCTCACGTACATCGGCATGGCGGTGGCGATCCTGGGCAGCCTGGTGTTCGCGCCCTTCAGCACGCCGATGCTGGTGGCGGTGTTGGGCGGCACAGCGCTCACCGCCGCCGGTCGCATCAGCAACTACATGGAACGGCAGGAACACGGCGTGGCCCAAGCCGGCGAGGACGCGCGCCTGGCCTGGGACCTGTCGCTGGACGTGGTTTCGGCACTGACGCTCGGTCTCGGTCGCATCTCCACCGTGGGCCTGGCCGCCGGCACGCTCACGCGTGCATCCACCGCGGTGCGCGGCTGGTTCTTCCTGCGCCGCGCGCAGATCGGCATGGGGGCGGTCAATATCGGTGTGCTGACGCAGGACTTCATCAGCCAGTACCAGGCGATCCAGGACTCGCGGTTGACCCCGGAGCAGAAGCAGGACGCGCTCAACCGCCTGACCTGGGTGGCGCTGGCCTCGGGCGCGATGAGCTTCGTCTCGCTGCGTGCGGACGTGCGCAGCGTGCGGCGCGATGCGCGCCTGGTCCTCACGCCCGATCCGGTCCATCCTTCGCGGCTGGTGGCGGCGCTGGACGAGGCGGCGCCGGCCGGCGCACCGGCCGCCCTCCGCCCCGGCCCGCGCGCGACCCGGGTGCGCTCGCTGCGCGTGCAGGCCCCCGACGGCGAACACACGCTGACCGCCTGGAGCGACGGCGGCGTGACCCGCTGCAGCGCGAGCTGCCCGCATCCGTCGGAAGCGGCGCTGGCGCGGCTGGAAGACCTGCAGGACCGGCTTCCCCGTGAAAGCCCGCATCGGGCCACGCTGTCTCAGCTCGCGGCTGAAGCGCGCCGGCTGGCCGAGCGCGCGCCGCTGCTGCGCGCCGACGACCTGGGCGGCGACGCGGCACTGCGCGCGTTCCTGCGGCTGGACGAGAGGATCACCGCGCTCGAGCGGCAGCTCACGCAAGGGCTCGAACTGATGCCGCCACTGCAGCCGCGCGCGACCGAGTTGGGCAGCGTGATCCGCGAGGGCGGGCCGATGCCGGCCGGCACGCGCGTCATTGCCGGCGCGTTGATCGAGGTGCCCGGCTACACCGGCCCGACGCAGCTGCGCGCCATCAGCAGCCGCGAAACCGATGCGCTGGGGGTCGACGCGCCGGTGGCGCACGCCACCACACCCCCGGTGCGCACGCCGGGCACCGCCAGCAGCATCCGCGGCGCCTCGGCGCGCGGCGAGTACCCCTTCTCGCACGTCAACGACGCCGAGGTGAAGCTGTTCTACGCGATCCGCCAGCACCTGCCGCCCAATGCGCGCGGCCGCATCCACTTCCTCGCCCAGCGCAGCCGCCAGGGCGGCGCCGAACTGGGCCCGGTGCCGGTGTGTTCGAGCTGCACCAACGTGCTCTACATCTTCCGCGGCGATTTCCCCGGCATCCACCTGGTCGACTACTCGGCGCGTGTCGCGGCGCCGACGATCGACCTGGGGCCTTGAGGTGATGACGCCATGGCGCGGGTGACGCAACGCTTCTGCTTGCCGTGCACCCGATGCAGCTCCGGGGCCCCCGATGGCTGAAGGCGGCAAGCAGGTGGCAGGCAACGCACCGCGCGCAGCGGCCGCGCGAGCGCCGCAGCGGCCAGCGGTCGGTGCCTCCAGCATGGGCGCATCGACCACCGCCGCGCCGGTGGCCAGCGCCGGCAACCAGGCGGCGCAGCGCGCCTTTGCGGCGACCAGCACGCAAGGCCTTGCCGGTGGCTGGCCGGCCGCCCTGCCGCCGGCATCCCAGCTTGCGCACATGTTCGGCGCCGATGTGACCCGCGGCGTGCGCGTGGACCTCGGCGTCGCCGCCCCCGGCGGCCGCAGCAGCGCCCGCGCCGCCGCCAACCTGGACACGCTGCAGTTCCGCGATCCGCGCCCGCCGGCTTCGGTGCTGGTGCATGAACTGGCGCACGTCGCCCAGGCGCGCCGGGGCGCCGCCGGCGTGCCGCGAAGCGGTCGCGCGGCGCTGGAAGCCGAGGCCGAAGCCGCGGCGCGCCAGCCCCTGGGCGCGCACCTGCAGCTTGCCGGCAGCAGCGACGGCAACTGGCTGTACGACGATCCTCCGCGTGGCGCCGCGGATCTCCGCCGCGCGCTGTATCCGAGCGTCCTGCTCCCCTTCGAACCCTGGCGGGTGCTCGCGATCCTGAGCGAGAACGCCACGCCGCCCGAGCGCATGGCGCGCCTGCGGGCCGACTACGGCGCCAACTTCTTTCACGACCTGCGCGAGAAGCTGGACGGCAGCAGCTGGGGCGCGGCACGCGCGTACCTGGGCGCGCAGCTCACGCTGGCCGAATTGATCCAGACCCACACCGGCCGCGTCTGGGACGACGTGCGCGGCATCTTCGACGCGCTCGATCGCTGGCCCGATGCCGACATCCTGCGCATGATCGAGGAAGACGTGGCCGGCGCTTCGCTGCTCCCGCCCGCCCCGGCGGCCGCGCCCGCGGCGTCGACCCCGGAGCCGGCTCCTGCAGCGCCCGCGCCGGCGCGCGCCACCTGGCCGCAGGTGACCGCCGCGCTGGCCGCCGCGCTCGACTCCGACGAGCAGTACCGCGCCGTGCAGATGCTGCTGTCCAAGGCGGAACGCGCGCGCGCCGCCCGGCCCGCGACGAGCGCCACCGACACGGCTGACGCCAACGTCACCATGCGGGTGCGCTACGCCTTCTCGCGCATCGAACTGGCCGAGCGCAGCGAACGACCGCGCGATGCCTATCTGGCCGTCGCCGACCTGAATGCCGCCCAGCGCGCGCTGCTGCTGCCGATGCTCGATGGCCGCAGCTGGCCCAACCTGGGCGGCGCCGCCGCCACGCTGCGCGGCATCGCGGCCGAACCCGACGATGCCGCCGCATTGCAGCGCGCGCTGCGCGCCGCCGCCGACGGCAGCGGCGAGATCTCTCCCACGATGCTCAGGCACGCCGCCGGCCGCGCCGGCACGCTCATCACCCGCGCCCGCGCGCGCGTGGACTTGCCGCCGGCCAGCCTCAGCCCCGAGGACCTGGCGGCGCGCAATGCGGAGGTCACGGCGCTGGAGCGGCAGCTGCACGACGCCGGGCTGGTGCACGCGCTGTACTTCGCCTCGCCGGAAAGCGGCGCCGAAACGCTGGGGGCGCTCGGGGTGCCGCCGCAGCGCATTGCCGCCCTGACCGTCAACCGCGTCGAGAACTTTGCCGGGCTGCTGGCATGGATGCGCAGCATTCCGGCGGCCCACCGGCTGGAGGTCACCCACTCCATCTGGTACCAGGCCAAGATCACGCAGATCCTCGGCATCAACCCGGCGCCGTCGCAGCTGGAAGTGCTGTGCGCCGCCATCTACGAGGACAACCCCGAGC
>Ga0190269_10001296_pt1 | contig 12041 bp, 15 predicted proteins | sample Popmic249IS_FD_133749 | JGI IMG/M metagenome (GOLD analysis project Ga0190269, IMG submission 133749) | Populus adjacent soil microbial communities from riparian zone of Blue River, Arizona, USA - 249 IS | ecosystem: Environmental > Terrestrial > Soil > Riparian zone | place: USA: Arizona...
GCCCAGAGCCGGGTGCGGACCGCCTCGAGGGAGGGACCCTGCCGGCCAGCCAGGGCCCGGATGTTGGTGAGGACGCGGAGCAGGAGGTCGTTCGCGCCGGGCACGGGCTCCGCCTCGACGTCGCGCACCCCGCCGCCGTGGAAGGGGTCGACGACGACGTGCTCCACGACCGTCAGCACGTGTCCCGGCCGTCCCAGGCACGCCGCCTGCCAGCCGCAGCGGCGGGCCACCTCGCACCACACGACGGAGAGCAGGATCGGCAGGCCGCGGCGGCGGCGGAGCACCTCGTGGAGCAGCGACGAGCGGAGGTCGTCGTAGTCCTCCGCGGAACCGCGGAACCCGCCGAGCACCGTGCCCAGCGCCTCGTGCGGCGGCAGTCCGGTCGGGACCTCCCAGGCGAGCGCGTCCAGCTCCGCGAGCCAGGGGCCCGGCTCCAGCGACGGGTCGACCTCCGCGCCGACGAGCAGGCAGGCCAGGGCCACGTCGACGGGCTCGCTGCGCACCACCTCCGCGAACCGGGTCCGCGACGCCCCGGTCACCGACGGCGCTCCGGCGGCGGCGGCACCTGCTTGGCCGCCACGACGGTGGCCGGGTCGACCTCCACCACGGTGCCGTCGCGCTTCTCCAGCCGGGCCACCCGGTCCTCCCACACGAGCACCACGCCGATCACGTCGCCGTAGCCGCCCTCGGGCAGGCGTCGGCGCAGGGAGATCCGCACCCCGGGTGGCCAGGAACGTTCCACGCTCTGGGAGACTACGGGTGCACCCCGTTCTCGGAGAGGACCTCCTGCAGTGACCTACGTGATCGCCGAGCCCTGCGTCGACGTCAAGGACAAGGCCTGCATCGAGGAGTGCCCGGTCGACTGCATCTACGAGGGGAAGCGCTCCCTCTACATCCAGCCCGACGAGTGCGTCGACTGCGGCGCCTGCGAGCCGGTCTGCCCCGTCGAGGCCATCTACTACGAGGACGACGTGCCCTCGCAGTGGAAGGACTACTACCGGGCCAACGTCGACTTCTTCACCGAGACCACCACGATCGGCAGCCCGGGCGGCGCCTCGAAGGTCGGCCCGCTCGAGGCGGACCACCCGGTCGTGCTCTCGGTCCCGGAGGGCAAGAACACCGAGGGTCACTGATGCTGGGCTGGGCGGCCGTCGCACAGCTGCCCGAGTTCCCCTGGGACCGGCTGGCACCCTTCGGCGACGCCGCGCGCGCACACCCTGACGGCATCGTCGACCTCTCCATCGGTACGCCGGTCGACCCCACCCCTGAGGTGGTCCAGACCGCCCTGCGGGCCGCCGCGGACGCTCCCGGCTACCCGCCGACCATCGGCACGCCGGCGCTGCGCCAGGCGGTCGTGGACTGGACAGCGCGTCGCCTCGGCGCAGACGTGACCACGGACGAGGTGGTCCCCTGCATCGGCACCAAGGAGCTCGTCGCGCTCCTGGCGCAGCTGCTGGGCATCACCGGTAAGCAGGTGCTGCTCCCGGCGCTCGCCTACCCGACGTACGACGTGGGTGCCCGGCTGGCCGGCTGCGAGCCGGTGCCCACGGACGACCCGACCGCCCACGAGCCCTCGCAGGTGGGGTTGGTCTGGCTGAACTCGCCGAGCAACCCGAGCGGCCGGGTGCAGTCCGCCGAGGAGCTGAAGCGCGTCGTCGAGTGGGGCCGCGAGCACGGCGTGCTCGTCGCGAGCGACGAGTGCTACCTCGAGCTGGGCTGGGACGTGGAGCCGGTCAGCGTGCTGCACCCGTCGGTCAGCGGCGGGTCGACCGAGGGCGTCCTGGCGCTGCACTCGCTGTCGAAGCGGTCCAACCTGGCCGGCTACCGGAGCGGGTTCGCGGTCGGTGACGCCCGTGCCGTCGCCCTCGTGGTGGAGATCCGCAAGCACCTCGGCCTGCTGCCCCCCGCGCCGGTGCAGGCGGCGACGGTGGCGGCCCTGGCGGACGGCGCCCACGTGGCCGAGCAGAAGGAGCGGTACCGCGGTCGGCGTACCGAGCTGCGCAAGGCGGTCGAGAGCGCCGGCTTCCGCGTGGAGCACTCCGAGGCGGGGCTCTACCTGTGGCTCACCCGCGACGAGCCGTGCTGGGACACCGTCGCCTGGCTCGCGGAGCGCGGGATCCTCGTGGCACCAGGGGAGTTCTACGGCACGGCGGGGTCCCGGCACGTGCGGATGGCCCTGACCGCGACCGACGAGCGGGTGGCCGCGGCCGTCGACCGCCTCTCCGCCTGACCCTCGCCCCCGATTTTTTCCACCGCTTGTCTACGCGGCTCCCCGCCCAGGGGCCGGGTCCGACGGCCGTCAGGCGGGGGGTTGCGTAGACAAGCGAGGAAGAGGTGGTCGGGTCAGTTGGCGTGGAGCGCGGCGTTGAGCTCCACCGTCTTGCCGGCCCGCGGCAGGGCGCGCACGGTGCCGGTCACCGAGTCGCGCAGGAAGAGCAGGCCGGAGGAGCCCGACAGGTCGCGGCCCTTCACCACCCGGCCGTCCTCCAGGGTGACCTTCGTGCCGGCCGTGACGTAGCAGCCGGCCTCGACCACGCAGTCGTCGCCGAGGCTGATGCCGGTGCCGGCGTTGGCCCCGATCAGGCAGCGCTTACCGACGCGGATCACCTCGGTGCCGCCGCCCGACAGCGTGCCCATGACCGAGGCGCCGCCGCCCACGTCGCTCCCGTCGTCGACCACGACGCCCGCGCTGATCCGGCCCTCGACCATCGAGGTCCCCAGGGTCCCGGCGTTGAAGTTCACGAAGCCCTCGTGCATCACCGTCGTACCTGCGGCGAGGTGGGCGCCGAGCCGGACCCGGTCGGCGTCGGCGATGCGGACCCCGGCCGGTACGACGTAGTCGACCATCCGCGGGAACTTGTCGATCCCCAGCACCTGCACGGCGCCACGCGCGGCGAGCAGCCGCAGGCGGGTCTCCTCGAACCCCTCCACGGCGCACGGTCCCGCGGTCGTCCAGACCACGTTGGTCAGCAGGCCGAAGACGCCGGTCAGGTCGCAGCCGTGCGGCTGCACCAGGCGGTGCGACAGCAGGTGCAGCCGCAGGTAGGCGTCGGAGGCGTCGGACGGGGGAGCGTCGAGATCGATGACCGTGGTGACGACCTCGCGCCGGACGCTGCGCACCTCGTCGGTGCCCGCGAGCCGCTCGAGGTCGCCGGTCCCGGAGCCGTCGGGGGAGCCGAGGCGCGGCGCGGGGTACCAGGTGTCGAGGACCTGGCCGTCGGTCGTGACGGTGGCGAGGCCGTGGCCCCAGGCGGTGCGGCTGTCGGTGCTCATGGGGCACCACCCTAGAGAGGGCTGGCAGGATGCCCGGCATGGGCCTCGACCTCACTGCCGACCCGGTCGCTCTGACCGCCGCGCTCGTCGACGTGGAGAGCGTCAGCGGCGCCGAGGCGCACCTGGCCGACCTGGTGCACGAGGCGCTGCTCGCCGTGCCGCGCCTGCGGGTCGAGCGGCTCGGCAACAACGTGGTCGCCCGGACCGAGCTCGGGCGCGGCCGCAGGGTGCTGCTCGCCGGGCACCTCGACACGGTCCCCGTCGCGGACAACCTGCCGAGCCGGCGCGAGGGTGAGCTGCTCTACGGCTGCGGCACGAGCGACATGAAGAGCGGCGACGCGGTGATGCTGCACCTTGCAGCGACCCTGGCCGACCCTGCCTACGACCTCACCTTCGTGCTCTACGACAACGAGGAGGTCGAGGCCGACAAGAACGGCCTGGGCCACCTGGCGCGCGAGCGTCGCGAGCTGCTCGACGCAGACCTCGCGATCCTCATGGAGCCCACCAGCGGGCAGGTCGAGGCCGGCTGCCAGGGCACCCTCCGGGTGCGCGTCGACCTGGCCGGGCACCGGGCCCACAGCGCGCGGAGCTGGCTGGGGGTCAACGCGATCCACGCCGCCGCGCCGGTGCTGCAGCGACTGGCCGACCACGTGGCCCGCGAGGTCGACATCGACGGGTGCGTCTACCGCGAGGGCCTGCAGGCCGTGGGCATCAGCGGCGGCGTCGCCGGCAACGTCGTGCCCGACGCGTGCGAGGTCACGGTGAACTTCCGCTTCGCGCCCGACCGCACCGAGCAGGAGGCGCTCGCCTACGTGGCCGGTGTGCTCGAGGGGTTCGAGCTGACGCTCCTCGACAGCGCGGGAGGTGCGCTGCCCGGGCTCGAGCAGCCCGCGGCCAGGCACTTCGTCGAGGCCGTGGGGGTCGCTCCGGTCGCGAAGTACGGCTGGACCGACGTCTCGCGCTTCGGCGCCCTCGGCGTACCGGCCCTGAACTTCGGGCCGGGCGACCCGAACCTCGCGCACACCCGCGACGAGCACGTGGACGTCCGCCAGGTCACCCGGGCGGCCACGCTCCTTCGGGCCTACCTCGCGTGACCCGTTCTAGCCATTGCTCGCGGGGCCGACCGGCCTAGCGTCCGGAGCTGTACGGGGTCTCTTACCCCGTATGGATCCGGGGAGGACAGATGGGCCAGAGCACCGACAACGTCGCCCTCGTGCGCCAGGGGTACGCCGCATTCTCGCGGGGTGACATGACGGCCCTGGCAGAGCTCCTGCACCCCGACGTGGAGTGGTACGTCGGCGGGGAGAACGCGCTGTCCGGCAGGTACTCGGGCCGGGATGCGACCTTCGCGTACTTCGGGAGGCTGCTGAGCCTGACCGAGGGCACCGCGTCCGTGGACGTCATCGAGCTGACGGAGCCCATCCCCGGGGTCGTGCTCGCGATGGTGCACGTGCACGCGGAGGTGCAGGGGCACGTCTTCGACGAGGACGGCGTGCAGCAGATCGAGATCAAGGACGGCCTGGCCGTCAGCTGCCGCACGTTCCTGCAGAACTGGCACCGCTACGACCAGCTCATCGGCCCGGCCGTCATCCTCCTGGACGAGCAGGACAGGGCGCGGTCGCGGGTGAGCTGAGGAGCGTCCTGCGCGGTTCACCCGGCGCAGGCCGGATACGTTCTGGGCGTGAACGACAGCCGCCGCCAGGACGAGCACGACGCGCTCGCGGCCTACGCCGAGGGCCAGGGGTCCAGCCTCACCCCGCCGACCGAGCAGATGGAAGGCCCCGTCCGCCGGCGCGGCCGGCTGGTCCGCAGCAGCACCGCCGACCAGCGGCTGCTCGACAACCGCGGCCGCACCGACTGGCTCCACACCGACCCGTGGCGCGTGCTGCGCATCCAGTCGGAGTTCGTCGAGGGCTTCGGGATGCTGGCGGAGCTCGGCCGCGCCATCACCGTCTTCGGCTCGGCGCGCACGGGTCCGGACGACCCCTACTACCGGCAGGCGGAGACCCTCGGGAAGCTGCTGACCGAGGCCGGCTACGCCGTCATCACGGGGGGCGGCCCGGGCATCATGGAGGCGGCGAACAAGGGCTGCCACCAAGCCGGCGGTACGTCGGTGGGGCTCGGCATCGAGCTGCCCTTCGAGCAGGCCATGAACGAGTGGGTCGACCTCGGCATGGTGTTCCGCTACTTCTTCGCGCGGAAGACCTGCTTCCTCAAGTACTCCATCGGGTACGTCGGCTTCCCGGGCGGCTACGGCACCCTCGACGAGATCTTCGAGGCCGTCACGATGATCCAGACCGGGAAGATCACCAGCTTCCCGCTGGTGCTCTTCGGCAGCGACTACTGGAACCCGATGCTCGAGTGGGTGCGGGAGTGCATGCTCGACAACGGTCGCATCAGCGAGCCCGACATCGACCTGTTCCAGGTCACGGACGACCCGGAGCACGCGGTGCGCATCATCCGCGACGCGGAGCTGGAGGGGTACGGCTGAGCAGCATCACGGTCTTCTGCTCGTCCTCGACCCAGATCGACGCCTCGTACCTGGAGCTCGCTGCGGCGGTGGGAACCGAGCTCGGCCGACGGGGCCACACTCTCGTCAGTGGCGGCGGCGCGCTGTCCTGCATGGGGGCGGTGGCGCGTGCCGCACGAGCCGCCGGCGCGCGCACGGTCGGCGTCATCCCGGCGGCGCTGCTGGAGCTGGAGGTCGGCGACCGGGAAGCCGACGAGCTGCTCGTGGTCGACGACATGCGCACCCGCAAGCGGCTGATGGACGAGCAGGCCGACGGCTTCCTCGCGCTGCCCGGCGGGCTGGGCACCCTGGAGGAGCTGACCGAGGTCTGGACCGCCCGCTTCCTCGGCCTGCACGACAAGCCCGTCGTGGCGCTGGACCTCCACGGGCTGTTCGCACCGCTGCGCGCCCAGGTCGACCTCATGGTGGAGCGCGGCTTCGTGCGGCCGGAGGCCGCCGCGGCGCTGGAGTGGGCGGGCTCGGTCGAGCAGGCCTTCGCCCTGCTCGAGGCGGGCATCGCGCACCCGCGGCACCTCGTCCCGAGCGTCAGCGAGCAGCTGGAGGCCGAGGTCGAGCCGTAGCACGGCACGGGCCCGACGGCGTGCGAGGATCATGCCGTGCTGCTGACCCTCCTCGTCGTGGTCTGCGTCCTCGCCGTGCTCTTCGTGGCGGCGTCCGTCGCGGTGTCCGACCGCGACCTGCTCGTGGACGTGACCCCCGACGGCTCCGGTACGACGCTGCCGGCAGGACGTGTCCTTCCCGAGGACGTGGACGCCGTCCGGTTCGGCCTGGCCTTCCGCGGCTACCGCATGGACGAGGTCGACCGTGCGCTCGCCCGGCTCGCCCAGGAGCTGGCCGAGCGCGACGCCCGGGTCGACGAGCTCGAGCGGGCCATCGCCGACGCGGTCGGCGGCGCCGTCGACCAGGCAGAGGCGCGGCTCGCGGCGGAGCACGCCCGGGAGGCGGAAGAGGCCGAGCGCGCCGAGGCGGAGGCGCAGCTGGCCGCCGCGCGCGAGGAGGGCCGGGCGGCGAGCGGTCCCGTGGAGCCGACCACCGGGCTCGCCGCGGTGGCTGCCTGGAGCCCGGTCACGACGACCTCCGTCAGCGCGCCGTGGTCCGTTCCCGCCGTAGCGGCGCCGGCCGAGGTCGCCGAGCCGGCGGCGCCGGCCGAAGCCACCGAGCCGGCTGCGCCGGCCGAAGCCACCGAGCCGGCTGCGCCGGCCGTGAGCCCCGAGCCGCACGCGCCGCAGTGGCCCGCCGCCGAGCCCAGCCACCCCGAGCCGCTCGTGCCGGAGTCGCTGCTCGAGGAGCGGGACCGGCCGGGAGCCGCCCCCGTGGGGGCGGGGATGTTCGACGACTTCCCGGAGGTGGTGCCGCCGGTGCAGGCCGCATCCGGGCTCCCGGAGGCCACCGAGCACGACACCGACCACGACACCGACCAAGACAGGGACGAGGACCGGGGCATCACGAGACCGTCACGGTCGCTCTCAGCGTCGAGGTGGACGCGCCGGTCGAGCGCACCTGGGCCGCAGCGACCGACTGGCAGCGCCAGGGCGAGTGGGTCCTCGCCACCGGCGTGACCGCGCGGGGCACCGGCCTCGGGGCGGAGCTGGCCGCGTTCACCGGCGTCGGGCGGCTGGGCTTCCTCGACACCATGACCGTCACGGCCTGGGACCCGCCCCGCTACTGCGAGGTGCTCCACACCGGGCGTGTGGTGCGCGGCACCGGCGTGTTCGGGGTCCGGCCGCTCGGCGGCGGGCGCAGCGCGTTCGACTGGCGCGAGGACCTCGAGCTGCCGCTGGGCGCCCTCGGCCGGCTGGGCTGGCCGCTGGCGCGCCCGCTGGTGGCGGCAGCGGTACGCCGGTCGCTGGAGCGGTTCGCGACCTGGGCCGCGACCTACGAGCCCGCTGCCTGACCGCTCCTCGCACCGTCGACAGCGGCCCCTTGTCAGCGGCCCTCGAAGACCGGCTTCTCCTTCGCGAGGAAGGCCTCGACGGCGCGGCGGTGGTCGGCGCTCGCCCCGGAGCGGGTCTGGAGGACGTCCTCCTCGGCCAGCGTCTCCACGAGGCTGTGCGAGGCGCCGTACCGGACCGCCTGCTTGATGTTGCCCAGCGCGACCGTCGGGCCGGCCGCCAGCCGGGCCGCGAGCGACTGCGCGGTGGGCAGCACCTCCTCGGGCGCCACGAGGACGTCGACCAGGCCCATCTGGTGGGCCTCTTCCGAGGTGAACGGCTCGGCGAGCAGCAGCAGGCGGGCGGCCCGGCCGGCCCCGACGAGCCGCGGCAGCGTCCAGGACAGGCCGCTGTCGGCCGACAGCCCGACACCGGCGAAGGCCGTGGTGTAGCGCGCGCCGGTGGCGCCGACGCGGAGGTCCAGGGCGCACGCCAGGCCGAGGCCGGCACCGGCCGCCGTACCGGTGATGGCGGCGACCGTCGGGACGGCCATCTCGTAGAGCGCGGTGACCAGCGGGTTGTAGTGCTCGGTCACGGTCGACAGCGGCGCCGGGTCTCCCGCGGCGAGCAGCTCGACGTGCTCCTTCAGGTCCTGGCCGACGCAGAAGGCGCGCCCGGAGCCGGCCAGCACCAGGGCGCGGACCCGGTTGTCGGCCCGGACCTCGGTGACCGCCTCGTTGAGCGCCACCTTGGCCGCGACGGTCAGCGAGTTCATGCCCTCGGGGCGGTTGAGCGTGACGGTCGCGACGCCGTCGGTGACGTCGAGCAGCACGGGCTCGGGCACGGTGCCTCCTGGGTGCGGACGAAGGATGGGCACCAGCGTCGCAGGCGGGCGAAGGCGGCTGATCGCCAGGTCTGCGACAATGGTGGGGTTGTCCCCACGGAACACGGAGGTACGGCGATGGCGGCCATGAAGCCGCGTACGGGCGACGGTCCCCTCGAGGTCACCAAGGAGGGCCGCGGCATCGTCATGCGCGTCCCCCTCGAGGGTGGCGGGCGCCTCGTCGTCGAGCTCAACGCCGAAGAGGCTGCTGCCCTCGGCGAGGCTCTGAAGGCCGTCGTCTCCTGACGGTGGCGACCCTCCCGTCGTTGCGGCTCGCCGGGGAACCGCCTGCGGCCCCGACGGTCCTGGTGGTGCCCACGCGACCCGGCGACCCGGTGCGGCTCGCCGGCCGGGTGCCGATCGACGTCGCGGGTCTGCTCGAGCGTGAGAAGGCCAAGGGCGCGGCCGGCGAGCTGGTGACCGTCCCCGGCGAGCGTCGGCTGCTGCTGCTCGGGCTCGGCGACCTCTCGCCCGGGGCGCTCCGCAAGTCGGGCGCCGCCCTGGCGCGTCGGGCCAAGGACGAGCCCGACGTCACGCTCGACCTGCGCGGTGTGGCCCTGAAGGACGACGCGCTGCTGGGACTGGTCGAGGGACTCCTGCTCGGGTCCTACTCGTTCACCCGGAAGTCGAACCCGAAGGCCCGGGCACTCAAGGCCCTGACCGTCGTGGTGAAGGCGCCGGAGCGCGCCCAGCCGGTCGTGGACCGGGCGCTGGCCGTGGTGGGCGCCGTGGCGGTCGCGCGAGACCTCGTCAACACCCCGCCGGCCGAGAAGTCGCCCGCCTGGCTGGCGAGGCAGGCGGGGAAGCTGCTTGCCGGGCTCGAGGTGACGGTCCGCGACGAGAAGGCCCTTGCGGCGGAAGGCTGGGGTGGCACCCTCGCGGTCGGGATGGGCTCGAGCCGGCCTCCTCGGGTGGTCGAGGCGACGTACCGCGGAGCGCCCGAGGGCCGGGGCCGGCACGTCGTCCTGGTCGGCAAGGGGATCACGTTCGACACCGGCGGCATCTCGATCAAGCCCAACGCCTCGATGCTCACCATGAAGATGGACATGGGCGGCGCCGCTGCCGTGCTCGCGACCGTGCGCGCCGTCGCCGACCTCCGCCTCCCGATCACCGTGACCGCGGTGGCCTGCCTGGCCGAGAACATGCCGAGCGGCTCGGCGCAGCGCCCGGGCGACGTCATCCGGCCCTACGGGGGCACGACGGTCGAGGTGCTCAACACCGATGCCGAGGGCCGGCTGGTGCTGGCCGACGGGCTGGCGTACGCCGACAAGGTGCTCGACGCCGACGTGGTCGTCGACGTGGCCACCCTCACAGGCGCGATGCCGGTGGCCCTCGGCGCGAAGATCGCCGGGCTCTTCACGCCCGACGACGCGCTCGCTGCCCAGCTCGAGGCGGCCTCGGCGGCCACCGGTGAGCGGCTGTGGCGGATGCCGCTCTGCGAGGACTACCGGACGGCGCTGGAGTCGCAGACCGCCGACCTGCGCAACATCGGCGACCCCCGGCTCAAGCTGCAGGGCGGGTCGATCACGGCGGCGCTCTTCCTGGAGGCGTTCACCGGCGGCCGGCCGTGGGTGCACCTCGACATCGCCGGCCCTGGCTGGTACGCCGGCGACGACGACGAGGTCACGAAGGGCGGGACCGGGTACGGCGTGCGGCTGCTCGTCCGCTGGCTCGAGGGCCTGGCCAAGAAGCGCTGAGCCGCTCCTAGGAGACGACGGCAGCGAGCAGGCCGCTTCCCACGGGCAGCAGGGCCGGCTGGAGCCGGTCGTGCTCGCGGACCTCCTTGGCCAGCTCGCGCAGCGCCACCGTCTCCGGGTCGCGCGCACCCGGGTCGGCCACGCGGCCGTTCCCGAGCGCGCCGACGAACGCGACGACACCGCCCGGCCGCAGCACCCTCAGGGCGGCGGCGAGGTAGTCGAGGTTCTCCGCGCGCACCGCGTCGCACAGCATCAGGTCGTAGCCGCCGTCGGACAGCCGCGGCAGCACGGCCAGCGCCTGGCCGGTGATCAGCCGCACCCGGCTGGTGGAGCACCCGGCCTCCACGAGCGACTGGCGGGCGAGCCGCTGGTGCTCGGTCTCGGGGTCGACGCTGGTGAGAACGCCGTCGGCCCGCATCCCGCGCAGCAGCCACAGGGCCGACACGCCGGCGCCGGTACCGAGCTCGATCACCGCCTTCGCCCGGGTGGTCGCGGCGAGCAGCCGCAGCAGCGACCCCGTCGTGGGGTCGACGCAGCCGACCCCCACCTCGGCGGCGCGCGCCCGTGCCCCGCGCAGCACCTCGTCCTCGTCCAGCCATGCGTCCACCCAGGCCGCGACGTCGAGCGTGGGGCTGTCCATGAGGGGCAACCTACAAGCCGGGAGGGAACGCCGGGCGGACGCGGAGCGTTGCCTTCTCACAGGAGCGGCTGACAGCCGCGTCACAGGAAGCCGGAGCAGACTCCTCCTATGACTGCCTGCGTGCCCGAGCCGGAGACCTGGACGCCACCGTCCTGGGACGAGGTCGTGCGCACGCACTCCGCGCGCGTCTACCGCCTGGCCTACCGGCTCACCGGCAACCCGCACGACGCCGAGGACCTCACCCAGGAGGTCTTCGTCCGGGTCTTCCGCTCGCTCGCGAGCTACACCCCCGGGACGTTCGAGGGCTGGCTGCACCGCATCACCACGAACCTCTTCCTCGACCTGGCCCGACGCAGGCAGCGGATCCGCTTCGACGCGCTCCCCGAGGACTCCGAGCGCCTCCCCGGCCGGGAGCGCAGTCCGCAGCAGGTGTTCGACGACAACGCCTTCGACGCCGACATCCAGGCCGCTCTGGACGCGCTGCCGCCGGACTTCCGCGCGGCCGTCGTCCTCTGCGACCTCGAGGGGCTGCCCTACGACGAGATCGCCCGGACGCTCGGGATCAAGGTCGGCACCGTGCGCAGCCGCATCCATCGGGGCCGCGCGCAGCTGCGCGCGGCGCTGGCGCACCGGGCCCCCGTCGAGGCCGGTACGCCGACCGAGGACGTCCCGGCATGAGTAGCCACCTCGGCCGCGCGCTGAGCGCCTACGTCGACGGCGAGCTCGACGCGGCGCGGCGCGAGGAGGTGCAGGTCCACCTGGCCCACTGCCCCCAGTGCCGCGACGAGGCCGCCGCGCTGCGGCTGCTCAAGGGCGTGCTGCGGCGCGACACCCCGCTCAGCTGCCCCGACGACCTGGCCGCCCGGGTGCTCGCGGCCACCACGATGCGGAGCCAGCCGGCGCTCGTGCCCCGCCCCCACCCGCCGCGCCGCCCGTTCCTGTCCGACCACCGCACCTTCAACGGCGCCTTCCACGGCACGCTGCGGCGGACCGCCGTAGGGGCTGGGGCCTTCGCCGCCGGGATGGGCGCTGCGCTGGCCCTCGCGGGCCCGCCGCCGCAGGCACCCGTCGCGCCGGTGGACCCGGCCAGCACCGGGCTCGTGATCTCGCACGTGTCGACCGCCAACGAGGTTCCGTTCGCCGGGCC
>Ga0190269_10001297_pt1 | contig 12040 bp, 10 predicted proteins | sample Popmic249IS_FD_133749 | JGI IMG/M metagenome (GOLD analysis project Ga0190269, IMG submission 133749) | Populus adjacent soil microbial communities from riparian zone of Blue River, Arizona, USA - 249 IS | ecosystem: Environmental > Terrestrial > Soil > Riparian zone | place: USA: Arizona...
AATCCGGCGTACCAGGCGGTCATCCCGGAGCTGGTGCCCCGGCAGGAGATCCCGGCCGCAGCGGCCCTCGGGTCGATCGGCATGAACCTCGCCCGGGCGGTGGGTCCCGCGCTGGCCGGCGTGCTGGTCGCCCGGGCCGGGGTGGCCGCCGTCTTCGCGATCAACGCCGTGACCTTCCTGATCTTCGCCGCGGCGCTGTACCTGTGGCGGCGCCGGCCGCCGGAGGACGCCGGCCTGCCGGAGCCGTTCGTGGCGGCGTTGCGTGCCGGCGGGCGGTACGTGCGGTACTCGCCGGTGATGCGCCGCCTGCTGCTGCGCGTCAGCCTCTTCATCGGTCCGGCCGTCGCGCTGTGGGCCTTGCTGCCGCTGCTGGCGGACCGGCGGCTGGGCATGGGCGCCGGCGGGTACGGCCTGCTGCTCGCCGCGCTCGGCGTGGGCGCGGTGCTCGGCGCGCTGGTGATGGGCCGGATCCGCGCGGCGCTGTCGGCCAATCAGATGCTCGCCGTGGCGGGCCTGACGTACGCCGCCGTGCTGGCCGTCCTCGCCCTGGTCCGGGTGCCCGCGGTCGCGATCGCCGTGCTGGTGCCGGCCGGAGCGGCGTGGATGACCGTGCTGTCCAACCTCAACGCCGAGGTGCAGCTGTTCCTGCCCCGGTGGGTACGGGCCCGCGGGCTGGCCACGTACCAGACGGTGTTCTTCGGCGGGCAGGCGATCGGGTCGCTGGTGTGGGGGCTCGCCGCCGACCGGATCGGCCTCGTGCCGGCCGTGCTCGCGGCGGCGGGCGCCACCGCCCTCGGCGCGGCCACCATCCCGCTCGCGCCGCTGATGCCGACGCGCCACCTCAACCGGGATCCCGCCACGCCCTGGCCGGACCCGTCGCTCAAGGTGGAGCCCGATCCCGACGCCGGACCGGTGGTCGTGGAGATCACCTACACGGTCGCCCCGGAGGACGAGGCGGCGTTCCTGGCGGCGATGCCGGCGCTGCGGCGGTCCCGGCTGCGCACCGGCGCGGAGCAGTGGGGCGTCTTCCGCACCGGGGAGGCCCCGGACCAGCTGGTCGAGGTGTACGTCGTGCCCAGCTGGGACGAGCACCTGCGCCAGCACAGCGGCCGGATGACCGGGGCGGACGAGGAGCTGGACCGGCGCGTCCGCGCGCTGTCCCGGGAGGAGCCCCGCGCGGTCCACCGGCTCCCGATCGCTCCCCTGTCCGGCTGACCCGCGAATCCCTCACGTTTGTTCACCGTGGATCCGGCGATTACCGTCAGAGACCTGTTTCGTACCTGGAGGCGGGTCTGATGATTGCGTCCATCGGCGGGCGCCCCGGGCACCCCCTCCTGACCGGCCGGGCGAGCGTCGCGAGCCTGATCGGCAGGCTGCCCCGGCGCGTGCAGCGCATGATCGACCTCCGCTTCTCCGGGGCCCGGACGGACGCGGAGATCGCCGCCGAGCTCGGCATGCCCGCCGAGCAGGTCGCCGAGGTGCTGCCCCGGGCGCTCGGCTGGCTGCGCGCCGCCATGCTCAGCGACATGCCGCCGTCGTGGTCGGACGACGAGCCCGCCGGTCTGCCCGGCATCTCCGTGCAGATGCGCGAGACCGGCAGCGGCCTCACCGTGCGGATCACCGGGGAGATCGACCGGGACGTCTGCGACCGGCTGCGGCACCGGCTGCGGTGCGCGATCACGCTGGCCGGCGACGGTCTGCTGACCCTCGACCTGACCGGCGTGCCGCTGCTGGACGCCGCCGGGACGGGCGTGCTGTGCGAGGCGCTGCGCGCGGCCGGGCTGTCGCAGGTGCGCGTGCGCGTACAGGGCATCCAGCCGCAGGTGGCGGTGGTGCTGAACGCCGCCGGGGTGAACCTGCCGACCGGCTGGTGAGCTTTGCGCACGGCTTGAGAACCGCCTGAGGCTGCATTGAGGTGGCGAGCCGAATCACCGGGCATGACTGTCGCACACCTCATCGCCGTCCCTCCCTTCGTCGTCGCCGGCCCCGCCCCCCGCGACTTCTGGTCCCGGGGCCAGGCCGCCGTCGAGTTCACGGTCGTCATCCCCTTCCACAGCCCCGGCGGCGCGCTGCGGCGCACCGTCGACCACCTCGCCGAGACCCTGTACGCGCAGAACATCTCGTTCGAGATGATCGCGGTCTCCGGCGGCTCCACCGACGGCTCCGAGCAGAGCCTGGCCGGGCTGCCCTGGATCCGCGTCATCACCGAGGCCGACGTGCAGGACAAGGGCGCGGCCCTGCAGCGCGGAGCGGCCGCCGCCGCCGGCGCCTGGATCGGCTTCGTGGACGTCGACGGCGACGCCGAGGTCGACCCGTACGAGCTCATCGAGTGCCTGCACCGCGCCCGCGAGGGCGAGGCGGTCATCGTCTGACGTCCCACCCGCACCGAACGGCCCCGGCACGCTCAGCGTGACCGGGGCCAGGTCGTGTCCGGGGTCTCCTTCTGTGAGGACGCCTTGCTGATCTCTTGAAACCGGTCTGAGGCTGGCTTGAGGGTCGCGGCCGATCTGATCGGCATGACGCTCACCGTGCCCGTCCCGCCCACCATGCGGAACCTCCGGGAAGTGATCCACTCCCGGGCCATCCAGCCGACCTTCCAGCCGGTCGTGCACCTGGAGGACGGCGTGGTCAAGGCCTACGAGGCCCTCGCCCGGTTCGACAAGGAGAAGTTCCCCAGCCCGGCGGACGCCTTCGCCGCGGCGACGCAGGCGGGCATCGGCGTGGAGCTGGAGCTGCTGGCCCTGCAGCGGGCGTTCGCGCACCTGGACGAGATGCCCGCCGGCGCCTGGCTGAGCGCGAACCTGTCGGTCGACGCCCTGCTGACCCCGGAGGTCAGCGAGACGCTGCTGCGGCACGCCTCCCGGCGCATCGCGGTCGAGCTCACCGAGCACGCCCAGGTGCACGACTACCCGGCCGTCGTCCGGGTCACGGAGGCCCTGCGCGCCGCCGGCATCCTCATCGCCGTCGACGACGCGGGCGCCGGGTTCGCCAGCCTGAGCCACATCCTGCAGCTGCGCCCGGACATCATCAAGCTCGACATCACCCTGACCCGCGGCATCGACGCGGACCCGGTGCGGATGGCGCTGGCCCGCTCGCTGGTCGGCTTCGCCGTCGATATCGGCGCCATGCTGATCGCCGAGGGCATCGAGACGGTCGAGGAGCACGAGAAGCTGCGGGCGCTGGGCGTACGGCTGGGCCAGGGTTATTTCCTCGCCCGCCCGGGGCCGCTGCCGGACCGCGCGGAGATCGAGACGCCGGCGCTGCGGACGCGGGGCTAACCCTTCGTTTCCGCGCGCCGCGACCGATAGGACTGTCGGACCACGTCTCGTCTGCGCAGGAAAGTTGGAGGTCCCGTGTCCAGGCCGCGCGCGCTCGTCGTCGAGGACTCACCCGAGTTCATGCTGCTGTGCCGGCATCTGCTGGAGAAAGAGGGCTTCGACGTCGTCGTCGCGACCGACGGCCGCGGCGCGGTGGAGCAGGCCCAGAGCCAGCGCCCGGACATCGCGATCCTCGACCTCGGGCTGCCCGACGTCGACGGCATCGAGGTGTGCCGGCAGATCCGCCAGTTCACCGACGCGTACATCGTCATGGTCACCGGCCGCACCGACGAGCTGGACAAGGTCGTGGGCCTGTCCGTGGGCGCCGACGACTACGTGACCAAGCCGTTCTCCCCCCGCGAGCTGGCCGCGCGCATCCAGGCGATGCGCCGCCGCCCCCGCAGCACCGCCTCCGCCGCGCAGAGCGCGGCGATCCGCGAGTACGGCAGCCTGCGCATCGACCCCGACGTGCGCGAGGTGACCCTCGACGGCCAGGTGCTCGAGCTGACGAAGATCGAGTTCGGCATCCTGGACCTGCTGTCCTCCGCGCCCCGCCGCACCTTCACCCGCGGCCAGCTCCTCGAGGACGTCTGGGGCGACAACTGGTACGGCGACGACCACATCATCGACGTGCACGTCGGCAACCTGCGCAAGAAGCTCGGCGAGTCCGCCTCGTCGCCGCGGCACATCCGCACGCTGCGCGGCGTCGGCTACCGCTTCGAGCCCTGATCCCGGCGCCGGCCTGCCGGCCTCAGTGCAGGCAGAACTCGTTGCCCTCCGGGTCGCGCAGCACGTAGGTCAGGGGACCGCGGTCGCTGGTCGTGTCGATCAGCTCGGCGCCCAGCCCGATCAGCCGCTCGACCTCGGCCACCTTGCGGTCGTCGTCGACGTGGACGTCGAGGTGCACGCGGTTCTTGGCGACCTTGCCCTCCGGAACCCGCTGGAAGAAGAGCCGTGGCTCGGCGCCGGCCGGGTCGCTGCAGGCGGCCACGTCCCGGAACGCCGACCGGCCGTTCACCACGATCCGGTCCGCCGCGGGCATGCGGCCGCCGGCGAGCAAGCGGTCGACCAGCTCGGAGTGGTCCTCGACGGCTGAGCCGAGCACCGCCGCCCAGAAGGCCGCCTGCGCGTGCGGGTCGGCGCAGTCGAACGTCACCTGAGTCCTCATGGCCGCCGATCGTGCCAGAGCGCCCACCGGCGCCCTCGATCAGGCGCGGTGCCGGGGGGCGGGGCGCCGGTGGCGCTGTCCCCCTCCGGCCGTCGCGACCGGGTTGCGGCGGCGCAGCCACAGCGCCGCCCCGGCCAGCGCGGCCGCCGCTGCCGCCCAGGGCGCCAGATCCCGGACGCCCCAGCCCGCGGCGGGCGGCGGCACCGAGCCCACGAGCGTGCGCAGGGCGCCGGTCGGTGTCTCCCCCACCGCGAGCACGCTCGTGCCGGTCGACAGCCCGCCGGCCGTGCTCGCGCCGACCGGCAGGACCGTGGTGTCCGCCGTCGGGGCCGGCACCGGCGTGACGCCGCCGACCACCAGCACCCGCAGCGCGCCCGCCACGTCGGCGGTCACGGCCTGCTCGGCGGTGGCGCCCACGCGCAGGTTCACCGCGGAGCCGCTGCGGAAGCCCACGGCGTAGACGGCGAGGCCGTCCTTGCCCGCGTCCGCGGGCGACTGCCATTGCACGGTCAGGGCGTCCGCGGTGCCGCCGTAGCCGGGGCCGTCGGCCAGCGCGGCGCCCGGGGACCCGACCGCGCCCAGCAGCGCGGCGGCCAGCAGCAGCGGGCCTGACCTGCGCGTACGGTTCACGATCACATGGTCATCGTGACACGCCCAGGTTGCAGGAAAAGGGACGGCTGAACCCGGTTCGCAACCTTGCCGCGCCCTTGAAGATCGCTAGAGGCTGCATTGAGGTGGCCCGCCGATCGACTCGGGCATGACCGCCACGCTGCTTCCCGCCACCGCCCGTACCGCTGCCGCCCCTCGCCCGGCGCCGCTGTTCGACGCGGCGCGCCTGTGGGCGCCGGCCGATGCCGCGGTCGAGCTGACGGTGGTCGTGCCGTTCTACAACCCGGGCGCGGCGCTGCGCCCCACGGTCGAGCGCCTGGTCGCCCGCCTGACCGCCGAGGGCGTCTCCTTCGGGGTCATCGCGGTCTCCGACGGCTCCACCGACGGCTCCGAGCGCACCCTCGACGGCCTCGCCGGCGTGCGGGTCGTCGCCAGCCCGGTCAACCGGGGCAAGGGCGCCGCCCTGCACCTCGGCTTCGCCGCCGCCCGCGGCGCCTGGATCGGCTTCGTCGACGCCGACGGCGACATCGACCCCACCCACCTCGCCGACTACCTGCGGGTGGCGCGCGAGGGCGGGCACGCCGGCGTCTACGCCGACAAGCGGCACGCCGCCTCGGTCAGCGCCTCCTCGCCGTTCCGCAAGCTCGTCTCGATCTTCTACTCGACGCTGGTGACGCTGCTGTTCCTGCTCGGCGTGCGCGACACCCAGACCGGCTGCAAGGTGCTGCGCCGCGACGTGCTGGCCGACCTGCTGCCCCGGCTGCGCGAGCGCCGCTTCGCCTTCGACCTGGAGTTCTTCGTCGCCGCGAAGGCGGCCGGCATCCGCGGCTTCGTCGGCGCGCCGGTGCGCCTCGAGGAGCGCGTCGCCGGCTCCACGGTGACCGGCAAGGCCATCCTGCGGACCATCCGCGACACGTTCGTCATCTTCGCCCGCCTGCACCTGACCGCTCAGTACCGGACCCCGGTCGCCGCGCCCCGTGCGCAGGCCGTGACCGTCCCCGCCGCGTGGGCCGCTCCGGCCGCCGAGGCCGCCTGACCTGCGGGGCGTCGCCCCACCACCACTGCCACAGCTCCCGGCGGTGCTCCACGAGGCCCGCCGCCATCAGCACCACCAGCGACAGGATCGAGACGGCGAGACCGAGCCGCAGCCACCGCCACGGCGTGTACCGCACGGTCGCCGCGGCCGCCCCGGCGTCGACCGCGACCGTGCCGGCCACCGTGGCCCGGGTGGGCAGATCCCCCGCCGACCAGCCCGGTGACCACTCCTCCGGGATCACCACCCAGCCGGGCGGGCCCGCGTCGACCCGCCAGCTCGTCGAGCTCAGCCGGTGGATCCCGCCCGCGGCGGCGGACGGCAGCGGCCCCCGCTCCGGCCCGCCGGGCAGCACCGCCTCCGTTCCGAGCCCGCCCCGGGCGGCCAGGCCCACCGCGTCGTCGTAGTCCCCGCCGCGAGCGGCGACGACCCGGCCCGTGGCCCGCGCCTCGACGCGGTAGAGGTCCAGGTCCGGCGTGCGCAGCACCTGTCGCAGGTCCGGCTGCGCGGCGAGCCAGCCGTACTCGTCGGTCTCGCGGTCGCGGGCCAGGACCACGTAGCGCACCCCGAGCGGCGCGACGAGCCGGCCGAAGCCGCCGCCGCCCCCGGACGCGACCAGGCGCTGGACGTAGGCCATGCGCCGGGAGACCGAGTTCGTGCGTACCGGGCCGAGCTCCACGGCGTCGCTGCTGATGACCGGGCGGCGGAAGAACGCCCCGGCGGGCGTGGCGACGGTCCGGGAGCCGGTGAAGCCGAACGGCTGGTACTGGTGCCACGGCAGGAACAGCACCGCCTCTTCGCCCGGCCCCATCATCTTGTCGGCGGCGTACCAGGACTCCGGGTACTGGCTCACCTTCACGGTGCCGCCCAGCCCCCACACCAGCGAGGGGGCGACGACCGCGTACACGCCGGCCACCGCGACGAGCGCCCCGGCGGCGGGCATCCGGGTGAGGGCGGGGCGCGCGGAGCGGACGACGCCGTACAGGGCCTCGGCTGCCACGCCGATGCCGACCGCGTACGCGAGCATCGTCAGCGCGACCCATTTCTGCTGCTCGCGCATCGCCGCGAACAGCGGGAGCACGTCGAAGGCGGCCCGGTACGCCCCGGCGAGCGGGCCGTGGATGCCGGCGCCGAGCAGCACCCCCACGACGGCGAGCGCGGCCAGCGGCGCGCCGGCCACCGGGCCGCTGCGGCACAGCCGGGCGAGGCCCGCGACGGCGGCCAGCACCATCACCGCCGCCGGGATGAACCCGAGAGCCACCTGCGGGCTGCTGTCGGCGGCGCCCCGCCAGAAGCCGCGCAGCGAGGCGAGGGTGGCGAACAGGCCGCCCGGCCCGGCGTGCGGGGCGTACACCTCCAGGTCCTGCCCGCCCACCCGGACGGTGAGGATCGCGCTGAGCAGCAGGGCCACCGCGTACGAGTAGATGCAGGCGGCGGCCGCGACCACGACCCCCGTGCGGAGCAGGTCGCGCGGCCGGGGCCGGGGCAGCAGCGCGACGGCGAGCAGCGCCACCCCGCCCAGCCAGGCCGCGTGCGGGCCGACGGCCATCGCGAGGGCGTACCAGCCGGCGGGCCGGGCGGCGAACCAGCGGTCCCGCCGGCGGGCCCGCACGGCCGAGGCCAGCAGCCAGCTGAGCAGGGCGACGGACAGCAGGAACGCGACGTGCCCGGCCTGGATGCGCTCGACGACGAACGGGTTGCAGCAGGCGAACAGCGCGGCCGGGTGCCGGCGGCGGCGGCCCCCCGCGGCCAGGGCGGACACCCCGGAGGCCACGATCGGGAAGTACGCGAGGACGATCAGCCAGCTGGTGGCGCCGGCCCCGACCACCTCCCGCAGCCCGTGGGTGAGCAGCCGGTACGGCAGCGCGTCCAGCGTCGCGGAGTCGAGGCCGTACAGGCCCGGCGTGATGGCCTGGTGCGGGCCGGCCACCCAGTCGAGCAGCAGCAGGTAGCCCTCGCGGGTCCACGGCGCGACCACCGCCACGCCGGCGATCAGCCCGAGCAGCCCCGACTCCGCGGTCAGGCGGGCCGAGCGGGGGTCCACGCCGGGCAGCCGCCGGTGCCGGGCCACGTGGCGCGCCCGGGCGGGCGGGCTCGCGGTCAGGGTCACCGGGGGCGGCGCCGCGGGCCGTGCGCCGCCTGCACCACGGCCGCGACCAGGGCGGCGAGCGGGTCCGCCGCGGCCCCGGAGGTGTCCACGACGAGCTCGGCGTGCCGGGCCGGGCGCTCGGCCAGCAGGTCCCGGAACCGCTGCTGCTGGGCGGCCTGCTCGGCGAGGGTGCGCTCGGGCTTGCGGCGGTGGATCAGCTCGGCCGGGGCGTCGGGAAGCACGAGCAGATCCGGCGCGGGCACCAGCCGCTCGGCCACCCGCGCGGCCCGCGAGCCCGGCCACGGCGACTCGCGCAGGTCGTACACCCAGCGGTCGGCGATGACGACGCGGCGCCCGGCCACCGCGGGGGCGACCACGCTCAGGTAACGCCAGAGGTACTCGCCCGCGTAGAACCAGGCCGCCGCCCGGCGCAGAGTCTCATGGTCCGTCGGCGGCGCCTGCTCCGCGGACGGGGCCGCCGGCGCTGTCGACCCGACCTTCAGGAGGCGGCGGGCCAGGGCCACGCCGGGCAGGTTGCCGCGGGCCATGCCGAAGTACGCGGCGCCGGTGCGGTAGCCGTACCGGGTCAGCCGTTCGGCCAGCCCCTCGGCGACCGTGGACTTGCCCGAGCCGTCGGTGCCGACCAGCGCCACGACCACGCCGCGCGTCCGCAGCCCCAACGGCCCCTTGGCGCCGGCGGCCGGGATCACCGCCCGGCGCTGTCCCCACGTCGCCGCCAGCGCGCCGGGCGCGAGGCTGCGCGCGGCCAGCCGGATCCGGGCATGCCGGGGCAGGGACGGGTCCGGCGGGGCGCCGCCCGCGACGGCGATGAGGTCCCCGGCGACCCGGGCGCCGAGCTGCAGGGTGAGCCCCTGCCGCAGGGCGTGCCGGTGGTGCGGGTCCGCGGCGGCCCATTCCGCGCGGGCCTCGTCGAGGCGGTCCCGGGTCGGCAGCCGGCCCCGCAGCACCGGCCGCACGAGCAGGTCGGCGACCGCCGCGGCGCCGATGAACCGGTGCGTGTCGGGGTCGACGGCGGCGTGCGCGGCGGGGACGAGCAGGATCGGGCCGACGCACAGGTCGCCGTACGTGACGTCGACGACGGCCGGCCCGGTGGCGGTCTCGACGGCCACGCTCACGTGCCGCAGCCGGCGCGGGTCCAGCGCCTCCGCCACCCGGGCGCACGGGAACCGGCTGCTCAGCACGGCCACCGGGTCGTCGCCGGCGGGCTCTCCGGCGTACCAGATGTCCAGGTCCTTGGGGCCGGTCCGGGCTGCCCACCGCTCGGGCTCGCCGGTCTCGCCCTGCCAGGCCCACCGCTCGCCGGAGGCCCGCAGCGCGGCCGTGACGGCCGCCAGGACCTGGGCGCGGTCCGGCGCCGCCGCGGTGGTCCGCGGCGGCTGAGGCGCCGTGCCGGTCTGCCGGTAATCGGTCATATGCCACCGATTATGGATCTCCGGCGCACATCACGAGAGAAGCTTTCCGGAAAACGGGGCGGCGGTCGATAGGGACCATGTGCGCCCCTTCCCCGCCCGCCTCGCGCGGCTCGCCGCCCGCGGCGCCGCGCCCATCGCCGTCGCCGTGGCGGTGCAGAGCGCCGGCAACCTGGCCTTCCACTCGGTGGTCGGCCGGATGCTCGACCCCGGCTCGTACGGGGCGCTCGGCGCGGTGCTGTCGGCCATGGTCATGCTCGGCGTGCCGCTGGGCGCGCTGCAGACCGCCGCGTCGGCCCTGGTCGCCGAGCACGGCCTGACCCGCGACACGGTACGCCGGACGCTGCGCTCGGTGGCCCTGTGGTCGCTGGGCCCCGCGCTGCTCGTGCTGCTCTGCGCTCCCCTGCTGCGCGACTACTTCCACCTCGCCTCGCTGGCGGAGGCCGCTCAGCTGGCGCCGTACCTGGTCGCGGCCGCCGTGGTGTCCGCCGCGCGGGGGCTGCTGCTGGGCGACCGGCGCGTGGGCACGGTCGCGATGACGTACGTGGTGAGCACCGCCGCCCGCCTGACCCTCGGCCTGCTGCTCGTGCTGCCGTTCGGGGTGACCGGCGCGCTGATCGGCACCGTCGTCGCGGAGGCCGCCGCGCTGATCGTGGCGGCCGGGCCGCTGCGCCACCCGGGCGGCCCGCGGGGCAGCGCGGCGCTGCGCCTCGGCGCGGTCGGCCACGCCGGCATCGCCGTGACCGGGCTGTTCCTGTTCTCCACCGCCGACCTGCTGCTGGCCCGCCACCACCTGGCGGAGGACGCGTCGGGCGCGTACGTCGCCGCGGCCACCGTGGCCAAGACCGTGCTGGCCCTGCCCGCCGGCATCATGTCGGCCGTCTTCCCCCGCCTGCTGTCGGCCTGGCCCCGGCCCGGTCGCGGGCGGGCGCTGGTCACCGCCGGCCTCGCCGTCGCCGGGCCCGCCGTGCTGGGCGCCGCCGTGATCATCGCGGTGCCGTGGCTGGTGCTGCGGGTCCTCTACGGCGATGGGTACGCCGACGCCGACGGCCTGGTCCGCGCGCTGTCGGCGGTCGCCGCGACGACGTCGATCGTGACGCTGCTGACGAACGCGGCGCTGGCCCGCCGGGCCCGCACGATCGCCGTGCCGTGGGCCGGGGCGGCGCTGGAGATCGCGCTCATCGAGGTGTGGCACGACTCGGCCGCGCAGATCGCCGCGTGCTCGGCCGCCGCGCTGGTCCCGACGCTGCTGCTGATGCTGGTGCTCGAGGGGCGCCTGTGGGCCCGGCCGCCGCGCCCGGGCGCTCAGGTCGCCGAGGCCGGCGCCGATCCTTCCCCTACCGCCGCGACCGCGGCCTGACCTGCGGAGACGCCCGTGCGCATCCTCGTTCTGAACTGGCGCGACCTGGCCCACCCCGCCGCCGGCGGCGCCGAGGTCTACACCGAGCAGGTGCTGCGCCGCTGGGTCGCCGCCGGCCACGAGGTGACCCTGTTCGCCGCGGCGGTGGCCGGGCGTCCGGCCGCCGAGATCGTGGACGGCTACCGCGTCGTGCGCGCCGGCAGCCGGTTCACCGTCTACCGCGAGGCCCGCCGCTGGTGGAACCGCTACGGGCGGGGCCGCTTCGACGTGGTCGTCGACGAGACCAACACGGTGCCGTTCCTGGCGCACGAGTGGGTCGACGACGGCGCCCGGACCATCGCGCTGGTGCACCAGACGTGCGAGGAGATCTGGCCGCACAACGCCCCGCCGCTCGCCGCGCAGCTCGGCCGGTACGTGCTGGAGCCCGGCTGGCTGCGCCGGCTGTCCGCGGCGCCGATCCTCGCCGTCTCCGAGTCGACCCGCGACGCGCTGGCCCGCTTCGGCGCCCGGGACGTGACGGTCGTGCCGGAGGGCTACGAGCCGCCCGCCACGCTGCCCGCCGTCGCCCGGGAGACGACGCCCACCGCCGTGTTCTGCGGCCGGATGGTGAGCTACAAGCGCCCGCGCGAGGTGATCCACGCCGTACGGCTGGCCCGCCGCGAGGTGCCGGACCTGCGGCTGTGGATGATCGGCGGCGGCCCGCTGCTGGACCGGCTGCGCCGCGAGGCACCCGAGGGCGTCGAGTTCCTCGGCCGCGTCGCGGAGGAGGTCAAGCACGAGCGGATGGCCCGCGCCCACGTGCACCTGGCAACCAGCGTCCGGGAGGGCTGGGGCCTGGTCGTCACCGAGGCCGCGGCGCTGGGCACGCCCACGATCGCGTACGACGTGCCGGGCCTGCGCGACTCGACGCGGGCCGCCGGCGGGGTCGTGGTGCCGCCGCGGCCGGAGGCGCTCGCCCGCTGGCTCGTCGAGCTGTTGCCCGGCCTGACCGCCGCCACCCCCACGCCGCTGTCGTACGGCGGCGCCCACCCGTG
>Ga0190269_10001298_pt1 | contig 12038 bp, 7 predicted proteins | sample Popmic249IS_FD_133749 | JGI IMG/M metagenome (GOLD analysis project Ga0190269, IMG submission 133749) | Populus adjacent soil microbial communities from riparian zone of Blue River, Arizona, USA - 249 IS | ecosystem: Environmental > Terrestrial > Soil > Riparian zone | place: USA: Arizona...
CCAGCAGCAGGACCTCGGCAGCGGCTCGGCGATCCTGACCTACAACAGCCCGATCGCGGTCCCCGCAACCGGCGCGACGACGCTGGCGTTCTCCGAGTTCTACTTCAACGAGGATGCGGACACGGAGGCCGGCTTTGCCGGTGACGCCGGCTTCGTCGAGGTTTCGACCGACAACGGCGCGAACTGGACCGCGGTCTACACGAACACGCGGCCGATGGGCGACACGCCGGACACCGGCTCGGCCGCGTTCGCGCAGGAGGACCTCGCAGCGGCGCAGGTCGACCTCACGGCGTTCGCGGGCCAGACCCTCCGGCTGCGCTTCCGCTTCCGGCAGGACTCGCCGGGCTTCTTTTTCTTCGTGCAGTACGGCTGGTACGTCGACGACCTCAGCGTCACCAACGACCTGTGGGGCGACGTGCTGACCACCGCCACCAACTCGGCGACGCTCGATGGCCAGGGCGACGGCGCACAGTGCTTCCGCGTCCGCACCGCCTACGACGTCAACGGCCAGCTCAGCGCGAGCCCGTTCAGCAACCTCGTCAACGTCACGGTGGCCCTCGAGGACATCCCGCCGGTCGCGCGCCTGACCGCGGCGCCGACCTCGGGCAACTCGCCGCTCGACGTCGACTTCGACGGCAGCACCTCGAGCGACGCCGACGACACCATCGTCTCGTACACCTTCGATTTCGGCGACGGCACGGCGCCGGTCACGCAGGCCACTCCGACGATCTCCCACCAGTACGCCGACATTGGCACGTACTCGGCGACGCTGAAGGTCAAGGACAGCTTCGACATCTCGAGCGCGACATCGACGCCGGTCACGATCGACGTACTCAACCGCGCGCCGGTCGCCGCGCTGACGCGCACGCCGTCCTCCGGCAACGCCCCGCTCGGCGTCAGCTTCGACGCCAGCGGCTCGAGCGATCCGGACGGCGGCGACTCGATCGTGAGCTACACGTTCGATTTCGGCGACGGTACCGCGCCGGTGACGCAGCCGGGCGCGACGATCGCCCACACCTACTCCGACGACGGCAACTACACCGCCACGCTGACCGTGACCGACTCGCACGGCCTGGCCAGCGCGCCGGTGACGGTGCCGATCGTGGTCAGCTCCGGTCCACCGGTGGCGCGCCTGTCGATCACGCCGACCGCGCCGGTCAAGGGCGACGGCGTCACGCTCGACGGCTCGCTGTCGAGTGTCACCGACGTCGTCGAGTACACCTTCGATCCGGGCGACGGCTCGGGCGCGGTCACCGTGCTGCCGCCGGCCACGGCGACCAGCCACGTCTATCACCTGAGCGGCACCTACACGGTCTCGCTGAGCGTCAAGGACGCGAGCAACGCCGTCAGCTCGACGACCGCCACCCTCGCCGTCAGCAACACCGCGCCGACGGCCGACCTGAGCGCCTCACCCGATCCGACCCAGGGCCAATCGCCGTTCACGGTGAGCTTCGACGCCAGCGGGTCATTCGACCCGGATGCCGCCAGGCTGCCCGGCGAGGACTACGTCGAGAGCTACGAATTCGACTTCGGCGACGGCACGGTCGAAACCGTCTCGGTGCCGGCGATCAGCCACACCTACAGCGCGCCCGGCCTGTACCAGGCGAGCCTGGTGGTCTACGACCACGAGGGCAAGAAGAGCTCCAATACGGCGCTCTGGCCCGACATCGATGTCCTCGATGGCCCGCCCGTGGCCGCCCTGAGCGCCACGCCGACGTCGGGCGCAGCGCCGCTTGCCGTCGTGCTCGACGGCGCCGGCTCGTCCGATCCGGACGCCGGCGATGCCATCACCAGCTACACCTTCGATTTCGGCGACGGCTCCGACCCGGTCGTGCGCTATGGCGCCAGCGACGTGCAGCACACCTATGCCGCGCCGGGCGCGTACGACGCCACGCTGGTCGTCAGCGACAAGTCCGGCGTGGCCAGCGCCCCGGCCACCGTCACGATCACGGTCGGCCCGCTCAACCGCGCGCCGATCGCGCGCGCCACGGCCGACAAGCTCTCCGGCCTGGCGCCGCTGACGGTGACCTTCAACGCCAGCACCTCCAGCGACACCGACGGCGATGCGATCGTCGAGTACACCTTCGACTTCGGTGACGGCTCGGCCCTGGTCACGCAGGCCCAGCCGACCGCCTCGCACACCTACGCGGCCGCCGGGCGCTACGCCGGCTCGGTCAAGGTCAAGGATGCGCGCGGCGCGCCGAGCAGCAACTCCGACGCGATCACGATCGTCGTCACCGACGCGCTGACCGAGAACACGTCGGGCACCGCGATGAAAGACGAGAAGGGGCCGTTCAGCGGCGCGATCTCGCCGTGGAGCCTGCTCGGCCTGGGCCTGCTGACACTGATGCGGCGCCGCCGCCGCGGATAAACTGGGGAAACAAATGCTTCGCCTGACACATCGTTGTGCAACCTTCCTCGCGCTCGTCGCCGCCAGCGGCGCTGCGCTGGCCGATCAATCGAGCCTGCCGGACTATTACCTGAGCTTCGGCGCGATCTGGTCCGAGCCGGATAATGCGCGCATGGCCGACTACGGCACCGGCGGCGTCATCGGCTATGCGCGACGCTTCGGCGAGCACAACTGGTTCGAGGCCCGCCTCAGCAGCTCGGTGCTCGAGACCGGCGACACGATCGCCGTGGATTTCTACCAGAGCACGGCCGGCATCGACTTCGTGCGCTCACTCGGCAACGAGCGGCACGCGCACTTCTTCGTCGCCGGCGGCGGCGGCATGGCGCTGAACGACGTCAAGCCGGACTACAAGGACGACTCGTCGTTCTACGTCAACGCCGCGGTCGGCTATCGCATCAACGCCTCGGAGAAATGGGGCATGCGCCCGCGCGTCGAGCTGCGCTACGTCTACGACACCTTCGACGACGGCCAGGGCGACCTGATGCTGGGCCTGACGTTCGAAGTGCCACCGCGCACCGAGCGCGTCATCGAGCGGCTGGTGCAGGTCGAGAAGCGCGTCGAAGTGCCGGTCGAGATCGAGAAGATCGTCGAGAGGGCCGTCGGCTGCGAGCCGGACGCCATGCCGCCGGCCGAAGAGCCGCCGGCCGAAGCGCCGGCACCCGACACCCCGCCGCCGGCGCAGTAAGCTCAGGCCACCTTCACCAGCATCCGGCCCGTCACCGTGCCGGCATGCAGGTCGGCACAGGCCGCCGGAAGCTCGTCCAGGGTCACCGTCCGGGTCACGATCCGGTCCAGGTGGCGCAGCCTCCAATCCCCCGCCAGCTTGCGCCAGATGTCCTCCCGCCACGCCCGCGGGCACTCGACCGAGTGGATGCCCAGCAGCGAAACCCCCCTCAGGATGAACGGCAGGACGGTCGTGGCGAGCTCGGGGGACTGGGCCAGGCCGATGGAGGCGATGTTGCCCCAGGGTTTCACGGTCCGGGTCAGCCAGGTCAGGGTCGGGCCGCCCAGGTTGTCGACCGCCCCACCCCAGACCGCCCGCTCCATCGGCTTGGTCCCCAAGTCAACGGATTGACGCGAGACCACCTCGTCCGCACCAAGCTCCTTGAGGTAGCCCGACGAGGCCTCGGCCTTGCCGGTGATGGCGTGGACGGTGAAGCCCGCGCGCTTGAACAGGTCGATGGCGATGCTGCCCACCCCGCCGGTCGGACCGGTGACCGCAATCGGCCCCATGGCCGGGGCCTGGTGGTTCTCGAGCATGCGCTTCAAGGCGAAGGCCGCAGTGAAGCCGGCCGTGCCGATAGCCATCGCGTCGCGCGCGGTCATGCCGGCCGGCAGCGGGATCACCGCCTCGGCCGGCACGCGCGCGAATTGCGCATAACCGCCGTCGAGCAGCTCGCCGATGTTGCAGCCGGTGACCAGCACTGCGTCGCCCTTCTTGTGCGTGGGCGAGTCGGAGGACTCGACCGTGCCGGCCAGGTCGATGCCGGCCACGCACGGGAACTTGCGCATGATGCGGCCCTTGCCGGTCACCGCGAGCGCGTCCTTGTAGTTGATGCCGGACCACTCGACCTTGATGACGACCTCGCCCGCGCTCAGGTCGGCCAGCGTGATGTTCTCGAGCTTCGCGCTCGTGGCCTTGCCTTCCTGGTGGATGCGCAGCGCGCGAAACGAGGACATGTCGGGGCTTCCGGTAGGATTGGGGCGGACATTCTATGCCGCAATACACGCGCAATCCCTCCACGCTGCTGGAACAGGATCTCGACAAGGATCCGATGGCCCAGCTCGCGCGCTGGCTCAAGGACGCCGAGGCCGCCGGCATGATCGAGCCCAGCGCCATGACGCTGGCCACGGCGACGAAGGACGGCACGCCGTCCGCGCGCATCGTCCTGTACAAGGGCCCGCACGAAGGCGGGCTGACCTTCTATACGAACTACGAGTCGCGCAAGGCCGGCGAGCTGGCGGCCAACACGCGCGCGGCGCTGGTGTTCTGGTGGGACAAGCTCGAGCGCTCGGTGCGCGTGGAAGGCAAGGTCGAGAAGCTGCCGAGGTCGATGTCGGAGGCCTACGCGCGCAGCCGTCCGCGCGGATCGCAGCTCGGTGCGCTGACCTCGCGCCAGTCACGCGTGGTCGCCAATCGCGCCGAGCTCGAGAAGCGCCTGGCCGAGAACCAGGCCCGGCATCCCGGGGACGTGCCCGTGCCCGAGAACTGGGGCGGTTACCTGCTGCGGCCGGAGATGTTCGAGTTCTGGCAGGGGCGGAGGGATCGGTTGCATGATCGGCTCGTTTACCGGGCCGGTAGGGGCGGCTGGGCGATCGAGAGGCTTGAGCCGTAAGATAAAAGGGCTTGCGGGGCGCGCCATCCACACACCCCGCAAGCCAGGGCATCCACGATCCGCTGAGCTGGCAGGTCGCGAATGTTCGAAGCGTGGCCCCTTTTCTGTTGTGGGGGCTTCGCGTCAAAGGGTCGTCCGTCGAGGGTCATCCTCGCCGGGCGTGGCGCTAGAATCCTGATGCTTTCCGGAGGAATTCCAGAGGAACTCCGGCTGGGGCAAGGGGGAGAGTCTTGAGTACCGGGGAAACGCAGCCGCGGGCTGCGGAGTTGGCCGTCGGCCGCCGCTGGACGTTTGGGCCGGCGGTACTCGACGAGGGCTCGCTCGAGTTGACCGTGAACGGGGCGCTGGAGCAGCTCGAGCGCAAGCCGCTCGAAGTGCTGCTCTACCTCCTCCACCATGCCGGCGAAGTGGTCACCAAAGATGACCTGGCCGAGAACCTCTGGCCGGGCCGGATCCTGACCGAGACTGTGCTGACACGCTGCATCAGTCTGCTGCGGCAAGCGCTGGGGGACGCCGATAAGAGCCTGGTGCGCACGGTGCACGGGTTTGGCTATCGCCTGGTGGCTGATGTCCGGGTCGAATCGGGGACGAGCACGGCTCCGCCGCCCGCCTTCGATTTCAAGCCCGGCGACCATCCACCGTTGCGCACGCAGTGGAAGCTCACTGAGCGACTGGGTACCGGTGGGCACGGCGATGTCTGGCTCGCCCGCCACGACAAGACCGGTGATGCGCGCGTCTTCAAATTCGCCCTTGATGCTGGCGCGCTGACGTCCCTCAAGCGCGAGATCACACTTTATCGGCTGCTTCACGACACCCTCGGCCGGAAAGCCGCCGTCGCGCGCATCCTCGAGTGGAACCTGGAAGAGCCGCCGTACTTCATCGAGATGGAGTACGTCACCAGTGGCAACCTGCAAGCCTGGAGCGAGGCACAGGGCGGAATCTCTGCCATTCCCCTTGACATTCGGCTCGGGCTGGTCGCGCAGATTGCCGATGCACTCGCGGCCGCCCATTCGGTCGGTGCCCTGCACAAGGACTTGAAACCGGGGAACGTGCTGGTCCAGGTCGAGGATGGCAAGCCGATGGTCCGGTTGTGTGACTTTGGCAGCGGCGGCGTGCTCGATCCCGAACGCCTCGAGGCGCTGGGGATTACCCGGCTCGGCTTCACCGACACGTTGAAGGGATCGGCAAGCGGCACGCCGCTGTATCTGGCGCCCGAGGTCATCGCCGGACAGCCGTTTACCGTTCAGGCAGACATCTATGCACTCGGCGTGCTCCTTTATCAGGTGGTGGCGGGTGACTTGCGCAAGCCGCTCGCGCCAGGATGGGAAGCCGACGTGTCAGATGAGTTGCTGCGAGAGGACATTGCGATGGCGGCAGCCGGGAATCCGGCGCGTCGGTTGACCGATGCGGCGCAGCTCAGCGAGCGGCTGCGCAATCTGGAGGCGCGCAGGAAAGCGAGGGCCGCAGAGGTTGCGGCACTACGCCGCGCCGAGCAGGCAAGGGAGATCCAACAGAAGTTGTGGCGAATGCGCGTGTACGTGCTTGTGCTACTGGGCGCGACTGCAGCTGCAAGTGCAGGCGGCGTCATCGCCTACAAGGCACGAAACGAAGCGCTGGCTGCCACGAGGACCGCCGAAGCCATTAGCGGCTTCCTGACAGAAGATGTGCTCCGGCTTGATTCCGGCGTCTTCAAGCCGTCCGAAGCTTCCTACGAAGCGCTGTTGGAGCGCGCCGCGCGCGAGGTTGGCAACCGACTCAAGAGCCAACCGAAGGCCGCCGCTGACGTCCATTTGCTCCTCGGAAGGCGTTACCAGGAGATTGGCCAGTTTGAAGTGGCCACGGAGCATTACGAGCGCGCCGTCGAGCTGTTCACAGACCTCTATGGGCGATCGGCAACTCCAACTCTGATGGCGCTGGATCGTCTTGGTTGGGCCCAGTTAGAGACCGGGCGCAGTTCAGAAGCATTGGCGATCGCCGGGCAACTGGCGGAGTTGTGGAAATTGCATCTGGCCCCAACGGACTTGGCGAGCCTCATGGTTCGGCTGCGTGGTGCCCGTTTCAAACTAGTGGCAGGGGATATACGTGAAGCAGAGAAAGACTTGCTTGCGGTAATCGGGGAAAGCCCTGGGGGCAATCCCTCGTCCCCGATGGTAAAGATGTTTTTTCAACAGTGGTTGGGGCTTGAACCTCCGCCGGAGTTGGCGTCCGAAGCATTTGCGTCATACGCCAATCTGCTCTTGGCCTTTAACGCGCTGGAAGAATTGGGCGATGAGAAACATGAGGCAGAACCCCGCCTTCGCGACGCTCTCGCATCGTTCGCCAAGATTTGGGGCAGGGAAACTGAGCTCTCGGCGATGACCTGTGTTGCTCTATCCATAGTTCTGGCTCACGAAGGGACCACCGCAGAGGCCGAACGCTTCGCTTCGCGAGCGATGACCTTTTTTGATGAGACCTTTCCCGCCCGGCACTTCGCTCGCGCAATCCCTAAGCTAGGCATGTTTCGACTTCGCGTTGAGCAACGGCGTTTAGCGGAGGCAACTGCTCTCGCGAGAGAGTCTGTGGACCTTTGTCCCCCGCAAAGTGCCTGCCCAGCACGAATGCGTGCGGAACTCCTGTGGGAACTAGGTCGCATCCATCTTGAGGCAGGCCGGTGGCAAGAGGCCGTGGACACCCTCCGGTCGGCCCTTGAGATCAACGAGCGCCTTCGTGGTGGAGAGCACGTGCTGTCATTCAGGATACGGGTGGGCATGGCCGACGGCCTAATCCAGATCGGGAAGACCAAAGACGCTTCGGAGGTTCTTGCCGGCATCGACCGTGAAGCGCGCAACCGATTGCTCCCGTATCAAGAGGCAAATGCGGACCTTCACCGGGCGGAGGGACTGCTATTCCTTGCAAACGGGGAGCTCGATAGAGCGCGACCCGCCCTACAGGAAGCCCTGAATATCACAGCGCGCCGAAAGGGCTCCAATCATTGGCGAAGCGATCGCGTTCGAGCGGAATTGGCTCGAATTCCGTAGCTGCGCCGCAGGTTGATTCACCGAAACATCTATCGGTGTGACCTGATTCACTTTCTTTTTAATTCGCGTTAAAAAACAAAGGATTATGCTCCCACATTAACGTTTTGTCTCGGCTAGGCTCAGGCTCCCCCTTTTGGGGGCAGCCATCCAAGAAAGCCACAGGGAGCCATTCAAATGAGCAACGACGAAACCATCGACACGCTGGACATTGCGGACCTGGAGCAGGACATCGGCGGTATGTGCGCGGTTGAGCCCGCGGAGACTCGCATCTCCGCCGAGGGTTACTGGGTCGTGATGGTCGCGCCGCCCAAGTAAAATAGGTCCGGAACAATTCCTAGGGCGGGGCTTTTGCCCCGCCCTTTTTCATGCCTGGACGCGGCAACCGCTATAGTTTCGCCTGCTTACATGCTTGGGCACTGATGGCACCGTATCAGCTCACCGATTTCGTGAGCGAAATCGACTCGCGCTACAAAGTCGCCGAACCGGAGACCTTCTGGCTGTGTGAGCAGCCGATGCAGCGCTTACTTGCTGAAGGCCTCATCTCCAGGTGGATCAATGAACAGCTCCGGCAGCTGGCCTCGGATCACCAACATCTTGGTGATTGGAGTGCTACAGAAGCGGTACTCCATAGAGGCAATGGGTGGCTACTATCCGTTGCGATCTTCGACAGCCCGCGTCGTTTCATTCACGCGCTTCCCTTCTCGGCGTTTTACGCTCCGTTCGCGGAGCTCACCGGTGAGCGGTATCGCCTTCCGGCGGGCTTCCGAAATGACGTTTTTGATCCCGGCTTGCGGCTCGAGCCGGCTGGCACGGTTAAGGTCGACCCGAACGGGTTGCTCCGGCTCGAAACCGACCAATACGCTTACGACTTCCAGATTACGCAGGCGATCCCCGTGCTTCGCCTGGTCAGCGCATCGCTTCGCCCGCTCGAATGGCTCTTTAGCAAGACCACCCTACAAGCGTGGCAGGCAAACGACGCTGAACTGAGCTCTACGCAGTTGCGCGTTGCGGCTTACGTACTCGGCAAGATTGCCCACCAGTCATCGATTGGAGCGCTGCTGGAATTGGCCTCCCACCCACATCATGCGGTTCGATGGGCCGCGATCCAGAATCTTGGTCGATTGAGTCGCACCGAGGCCCTCGCAAAGATTCGTGAAGCGATGAATGACGTCCACCCGCACTTGCGGCGGGCTGCACAGAAAACGCTGAACCAACTCGATAAGCGTACACAGCGATAGATTCATGGCCCTTACAATTCCCTGCCAGACGACTCGTCAAGTCAGCATCGAAGAGTACCTTGAGCATGTCCGCACACAGGTCGACTTGAGCGACTTGGACAGCGTTGCGGCTTCGGCCCCTATGCTACGAGCACTGGCTAATGACCGCGCGTTGGTTGTACGCGACCTGAATCGGCGCATTGAAAATTATCTAGCCGACGGCACTCTACCTTCGGCCGCAGGATTGCTGCTCGGACGTGGTGACAACTTCTACGTACGGGCCGGAATATGGCCTGCCGTCTCCGACATGGCGAGCGGCCGGGCGTATCAGGACCAGTTCGCCTATAACCTTGCCCACGACCACAACTTCTCGTTTCTGACGGTCAATTACTTGGGTCCCGGGTATGGCACGGATATCTACGAATACGATGGCGCCCAAGTAGAAGGTTACATAGGAGAGCCCGTAGACCTACGCTTCTCAGAGAAGGTCCAGTTCGGGACCGGCACCGTAATGTTGTACCGCGCCAGCCGTGATGTTCATGTGCAATATGCGCCGACGGAACTGACAATTACGCTGAATTTGATGGTGGCGCATCCTGATCTGCGCATCCGCGACCAGTACTTCTTTGACTTGACCACGAAGACGATCGCGTCCTACCCGCCCGAGTTGGCGTCCAGTATCAGAGTCTCGCTATTGACACTTGCAGGCCATCTTGGCGATGCAAACACGCCCGAGTTGCTTACAGACCTTGCAGCACGGCATCCTTGCCGCCGCACAAGGCTAACCGCTTTTGAAGCCTTAAGCCGCAAACAGCCACAGGAAGCCGCGGCAATTTGGGAGAAGGCAAGCGCGGACAAGGCGCCGTTGGTTTCAAATACCGCGCGAAGACGACTCCGCGCGTTCGAGCGCAGCTAAACCGCCTCGGCCACCGTCGAGCCGGCCTGTCGGCCACGCTCCATGCTCCAGCGCTCGAACTCGTCGGCCGGCAGCGCCTTCGCGAAATGGTACCCTTGCTGAAGCGTGCACCCCAGCGCCTGCAGGTGACGCGACTGGCTCTCCGTTTCAACGCCTTCGGCCACGACCTCCAGACTCAGGCTGCGCGCCAACGCAATGGTGGCCGAAATGATCGCCTGCGCTTCGCGTGAAGTCTCGATGCGCGCAACGAACGAGCGGTCGATCTTGATTCGGCTGATCGGAAAGCGCTGCAAGTAAACCATCGACGAGTACCCGGTGCCGAAATCATCCACGCTGAGTTCGTGACCGAATTCGCGGATCTGCTTGAGCGTTTCCTGGGCGCGCTCCAGGTTCTTAAGGATTGCCGATTCGGTAATTTCAAAATCGAGTTCCTTGGCCCCGTGACCGCCTTGTCTGTGCAAACGCTCGAGCAAGCCGATGGCGCTGCGGTCCTCGATCTGGCGAGCGGAAAGGTTCACCGAAATGCGGATTGGGGTGCCACCGCTGTTGAGCCACCGCGCCGCTTGGGCGCAGGCCTTTTCGATGCAGCGCTCGCCGAGTGAATTGATCAACCCCGACTCCTCAGCCGCCGGGATGAAGTCGCCGGCCATGACGATGCCGCGCTGCGGGTGCCGCCAACGGAGCAAGGCCTCCGCGCCGGCGACCCGATTCTGCGCGACATCTACGACAGGCTGGTAGAACGGCTCGAACTCGCCGCTCTCTAGCCCGCGGCGTATGTCGGTGACGACCGCAAGCTGGCGACGGGCATCGCCGGTGAGCTCGGGAGTAGCAAACTGGGCATTGTTGCGCCCGCTGCGCTTGGCAAGATACATGGCGGCGTCAGCGCTGCTAACCAGTTGCTCGCCACTCTGGCCATCGGCCGGATAGATTGCGATGCCGATCGAAACCGACATCGGCAAAAGGTCGCCGCCGAGCTGAACCGGCTCGGCCATCCCGCGCAGCACGTTGCTCGCAACTCCACGCAGGTGCTCTTGGAGCGTATCGGTATCCCAAGATGGAATACCGGTGAGCAGCACCGCGAATTTATCGCCACTGTATCGGCATACCAACCCGCCGTCGGGCACGAATCGCTGCAAGCGCTCGACGGCCTCGCACAGGTACCGGTCGCCCGCACTGTGGCCCAAGCTATCGTTGACTGACCGGAAGTTGTCGACATCGAGATACAGCAGGGCGATGCGCGTGTCATCGACCTTGCTGACCTCGATGTTTTCGCGCAACTCCGCTTCCATATATGCCCGATTACCGATGCCCGTCAGGGGATCCCGGTACGCGAGCTTGCGCAGATTCTCGGCCTGATCGCGGAACTGACGCAAAGCAACCGCCATATCGCCGAATTCATCGTCGCGCACAGGAGGCAAATCAATTGAGGTCTCGCCAGCATTGACTTGGCGCAGAGCGATGACCGTTGACTGCATCGGTCGAATAATCGAGTTCAGGATGACGTACGTCAGGATGAGGCCGAAGACAGTGGACGTAACGATGATCACAATGGACAACCGTTGTCCAAACTCCGCGCGATCACGTGCGCGCTGCTCGACTTCCTTGGCTACGCCTGCCTCGCGCTCCGCGACGCCTTTCAGTGCGTCGTCTATGGCGCCTAGCAGACGGCCCGCCTCATTAAAGTGAGATTCTGCCTTAGGGCTATTTGCCGCGAGTGCCTGCATTCCTTCCCGCAGCGTGTTCGGAAGTTCTGCTACGGCACCTCGAATAACCCCAACCGCAGTGGAGTCGAACTTCGCCAGTTCTGAAAGGCGCGTGTTCAGGCCCGCCACCGCCACATCAAGGTTGTCCCGAGCGCGCTGCTGGGCGGCAGCGTTATTTACGCTTCCGGCCGCGTTGACCTGCCCTTGCCAAAAACGCCAAGTGGTCATCGCCTGCTGCACCGCATAAGTAACACTCACCCGCCGATACTGCTCCTGCTGGAGCACCACCTGGGCTTCGTGCTGGCTGTTGATATGACCGAGGAAGAGATTCGCGCCGCCCATCACGGCGAGCAGCCCCACGCACAGGGCGAAGAGCCGGAAGCGAACGCTCAGAAAAGGATTCAACGCTGTACCGCCCCCGGTCCCCGAAACTTCGTCG
>Ga0190269_10001299_pt1 | contig 12037 bp, 13 predicted proteins | sample Popmic249IS_FD_133749 | JGI IMG/M metagenome (GOLD analysis project Ga0190269, IMG submission 133749) | Populus adjacent soil microbial communities from riparian zone of Blue River, Arizona, USA - 249 IS | ecosystem: Environmental > Terrestrial > Soil > Riparian zone | place: USA: Arizona...
CGACTACGACTACAACCACTGCAACGACTGGGACTACAACGACTGCTACAAGCCGCGCCGTCGCCGCCACCACAAGAAGCGCTACAACGACTGCTGGGACTACAGCTACTGCGGCTGACCCACCGAACGACGCACCACAGGGCCCGGAGCGCGAACGCGCTCCGGGCCCTCTGCGACAGTCGGGTGATGGCGACACTCACCGTGCGCGCGGCGACCGTGAACGACGTGCCCCGCGTCGTCGGTCTGGTCACCGGAATGTTCCACGACCTCGGCACGACAGTCACCGAGCCCGGCTGGGAGCAGGCCGCAGGTGATCGGCTGGCCACCGACCCGGGCATCGGCACGTTCGTGACCGTGGACGACGCCGACCGGCCGATCGCCGTGGCGGTCGGCGTCGTCGATCGCCATCTGCCCAGCCCCCGTCGGCCGCGAGGTCTGGTCGGTTACCTCGAGTGGCTGGCCACCGATGCGCGGTGGCGGCGGAGAGGAGCGGCGCGGCTCGCTCTCGCCGGGCTCCTCGACTGGTTCGACGCGCAGTCCGTTCCGGTCGTCGACGTCCACGCGTCGGCCGCCGCACGGCCGCTCTACGACGCGCTCGGATTCCGGCCGCCGAGCGCGGTCGCGCTGCGCCGCTACGCACCGGCCCGATCGATCGCGAACATGTAGCAGCCGTACAGGACGTTCCGGCTGTGGACGGTGGCCACGTCCGGACGGGCCAGCAGCCGCTCGATGTCCGCCTCGACGTCGCCGCCGTCGACCAGGACCGCGTCCGCGATGCGTCCGTCGGTGTCGTACGCGCGGAAGACCTGACGACGGCCGCGGAAGTCCGCGGGGTAGCCGTCGTCGGTGGAGTAGCCGTCGCACGGATCGGCGTGGAGGAAGATCGGGCCGACCTCCTCGTAGGCGCCGGCGGTGCCCGCGGGCCGATAGGCGACGAGCGCGAGCCGCTCGCCGGCGCGCGCGTCACGCAGGCAGCACCGCAGCGGGGCACCGTCCTCATCGGCCACGAACGGCCGGACAGGCGCCCCACGGTCGTCGACGCCGCGGAGGGCCTCCAGTCGCCGCGCCGGGACGGCAGAGATCACGAAGGTCATGGCCCAACGCTGCCATCGCCGACCGCGCCTGGTCTGGCGGGAATCAGCCGTGCAGTCCGGGCCGGCGGGGTCAACGGCGTCGAACGTGTTCCAACAGGATCGGGTACGGGGAGCGGTGCAGACCGCGCGGAACCCAGGCGGCCCGGCGACGCGCCGGATCGACCTCCGCGAGCCGCGCGCGCAGCGACTCCCGGACCCACGGGCCGCCGGTGTACAGCAGACCGCCGGCGTGGTCCTCGCCGCTGACGTCACGCGCGGCCCGCCTGCGGTAGGCCGGCCCGAACCAGCACCAGGTCGGCGGCTGCGGCGGCAGTCCGAGCCAGTCGCCGCGGGGCGCCAGGTAAGGCTCCGCCGGGTCGGACGCCGGTCCGTGAAGGGTGCCGCCGTCCAGCACGCCCCCACGATCGACCGACAGCGAGACGTACACCGTCCCCGGATGCGTCAGGGCCAGCGCGAACCGGCGGACCCGTTCGTCGGCCGGGTCGAGCCCGGCGTGCATCGAGTGCACCGCGGTCGGGCCGGTACGACCGGCGCCGAGGGCGGCGTGGTGCACCGGCGGCGTCCCGGCCAGGAACAGCAGTGGGTCGGCGCGGGCGTACGCCTGCGCGAGATCGTCATCGCACTCGAGCCGCCCGCGCAGCGGCTCGGTCTCCCCGAAGCGGCGCGGCAGCGCCTCCGGCAGGTGCTCCCGAGCCTCGCGGAGCCACCGCGTCACGACGTCCGGCGACCGATCACGGCGCTCGTACCAGCGCACGACCGCCACGTCGACCGTGCGCTCCCCCACCCGATCACCCTAGATCCGCCCCGCGAAGTGTCCGACCGCGGCCACGGGCAGCAGCAGAAAGACGGCGGGGAACGCGATGTTGTGCAGCACCCGCGTCCGCACGTGCACCGCGACCGCCCCGACGAAGAACACGACGAGGCCGAGGCCGGCGGCCAGGCCGAGGTAGGGCAGGCCGAACAGACCGAGGAGCAGGCCGACGACGCCCGCGCCCTCAAGTGCAGCCAGGTACGGGATCCAGGCACTGTCCACTCCGACCTCGGCGCAGTTGGCCAGCACGAATCGCGCCCTGGCGAGTTTCGCCGCCACCTCGAACGCGTTGGCGAGGACGCAGCCGACGGCTCCGGCGAGGAGCACGCCGGTCATCGGAGGCGCCTCGTGTTCGGCGCGGTGCTCGGTATGCTCATCGGTGGCTCCTCCAGACGTGCTCGTCAGGGTCGGTCTCACTCGCCCCTCTGACGTCGAGTGCGCTCGAAAGGTGACCCCGCTGGTGGAACTCGTCGATCGATTCGAGGTGGCACGGCCCCGGCTGATGTCACTGGCCCATCGGATGCTCGGCTCGCGCCACGACGCCGAGGACGCGGTCCAGACCGCGTGGACGCGGGTGCAGGCGGCCCACCCGGCTGACGTGACCAACTTCGACGCCTGGCTCACGACCGTCACCGCGCGCCTCTGCCTCGACCAGCTCCGCGCCCGGGAGCGACGCGGAGAGCTTCCGCTGCTGTCCGACGACGTTCCCGACGACCGGCTCGGCGCCGACGAGGCGTTCCTCCGCCGCGAGGGCGTCTCCCGAGCACTGCTCGTCGTCCTCGGCGAGCTCTCGCCCCGGCAGCGGGTGGCCTACGTACTGCACGATCTCTTCGCGGTGCCGTTCGAGGAGGTCTCCGCGGTACTCGCCGTCCACCCCACCGCGGCGAAGAAGCTCGCCAGCCGCGCCCGCACCAGGCTGCGCGACGCCCGGCCGGGCGAGCCCGCGCCAGGCCCCGAGCACGCCCGGATCGTCGAGGCGTTCCTGGCGGCCGCTCGGGGCGGTGACATCGCCCGGCTGACCGAGCTCCTCGCGCCGGACGTCGTCCGGACGGTGGATGCCCGGCTGCTCCCGGCCGGCGTCTCCGCGGTGACCCGCGGAGCCCGCGCGGTCGCCGAGGAGACGAGGTTCTTCGTCAACCGGATCGCGACCGCCGCACCGATCGTCGTCGGGGGCCGCCCTGGCGCGGTGATCGCCCCGGGCGGGCACCCCTACGCGCTGATCGGCTTCACCATCGACGCCGGACGCATCGTGAGCGTCGAGATCATGCCCTACCGGACGCCCCCGGCGACGCGCGGGCCGCGATCGTGATCGGGTGTCCGGACGGGGTGCCGGACGTGTGGGTCACGCTGCCGGCCCGCGGTCAGCGGGTGCGGCCTTCCCGCACCATCTCGACGGTCTTCGCGATCCGATCGGCGCGGGTCGCCGCGCGCTTGGCCTCGGTGACCCACCGCACGAACTCCTTACGGTGGGAGGGCGCCAACCCGGTGAACGCGGCCTGCGCGGCGTTGTCGGCCGCCAGCGCCGCCGCGAGGTCGTCCGGCACCTCGACGGTCCGTTCGCCGGTCTCCGGAGTGATCTCGACGTCGTAGCTCCCGCCGATCTCCACGCCTGCTTGCGCCCGGGCGGCCTTGGCCAGGCCGATCAGGCTCTCCCCGCCCATCCTGGCCAGCCGGAGCGGCAGCGTGACGCCGTTGACCGTCACCCGCACCGGGAAGGCCTTCTTACCGTCGCCGAGCGCGGCGACCTGTTCGTCGGTGAGCACGAACGCTCCGGCGGGACCGCGCGCTTCGAGCGTTGCGGTCACCCGCAGCGTCTGCGTCATACGGGCACGTTAGCCCACGTACCCGCGGACGGCAGCCGACCACGACCGCCGGTTGTCACTCGCCTGTTCACCCGGGCCGCCCGAGGGGTCGAGCCGACCGTCGACGGCCAGGCGTTCCTGCCGCACGCGCGCCATCGTGACCGGCGTTGGCCGGGCCGGCAGGAGAGGTCGACGCCTCGTTCCGTGCCGTGACCGACCCGGGCCGGTCCGGCTTCCCTCGTGGGCACCGGCAGGGGAGCGCGACGACGACGAGCGACCGAATTAGGCTCCGGGAATGACCACCAGGCCCGTACGCATCGGGGTGCAGATCCAGCCCCAGCATGCCGACTACCAGACGATCCGCCGTGCCGCCGCCGAGGCGGAGGAGATCGGCGCCGACATCCTGTTCAACTGGGACCACTTCTACCCGCTCTACGGTGAGCCCGAGGGCAAGCACTTCGAGTGCTGGACCATGCTCGCTGCCTGGGCCGAGCAGACCTCGCGGGCCCAGATCGGCGCGCTGGTCTCCTGCAACAGCTACCGCAACCCCGAGCTGCTCGCCGACATGGCGCGCACCGTCGACCACATCAGCGACGGCCGGCTCATCCTCGGCATCGGCTCGGGCTGGTTCGAGAAGGACTACGACGAGTACGGCTACGAGTTCGGCACCGCCGGAGGCCGGCTGGACGACCTCGCCGGAGCGCTCCCCCGCATCGAGTCGCGGTTCGCGAAGCTGAACCCGCCGCCGACCCGGGACATCCCGGTGCTGATCGGCGGTGGCGGCGAGAAGAAGACGCTGCGCCTGGTCGCCCAGCACGCCGACATCTGGCACAGCTTCGGCGACGCCGCGACCATCGAGCGGAAGGTCGGCATCCTCCGGCAGCACTGCGCCGACGTCGGCCGCGACCCGGCCGAGATCGAGATCTCGGCCGGTGTGGAGGGCAAGCCCGCCGACGTCGGTCAGACGCTGCTCGACCTCGGCGTCACGCTGTTCACCGTGGGCACCGGCGGCCCGGAGTACGACTTCGGCCCGCTCCGCGAGTGGGTCTCCTGGCGCGACCAGATCAACGGTTAGCACCGGTGGGCGCCGGGCCCGGCCCGAGCGGGTCCGGCGCCGCCGCGGCCCGCAAGCCCGCGGCGGCGCGGCGGTTGCTGCAGGCCACTGCGCTGGTCAGCACGTTGGACCGGTTCGCGATGCCGCCGATGCTGATCGCGATCGCGCGGGACCTCGGCGTGCCGCTCACCCAGGTCGTGCAGGCGGCGAGCGTCTACTTCCTGGCGTACGGGCTGATGCAGCCGGTCTGGGGGATGGTCTCCGACCGCATCGGCCTGATCCGGACGATGCGCGTGGCGCTGCTCGTGGCGGCGCTGGCCACGGGGGTGTCCGCGCTGGTCGCCGGGCAGCTGGGGCTGGCGATCGCGCGCGGGGTGGCCGGCGGGACGTTCAGCGCGGGCATCCCGGCCGGGCTGGTGTACCTCGGCGACACCGTGCCGCCGGCCGAGCGTCAGCGGGAGATCACGAACCTGATGTCGGGCAGCGCGATCGGCACGGCGCTGGGCGCGTCCGGCGCCGGTGTCGTCGCGCAGCTGCTGAGCTGGCGGGTGACGTTCGTGATCACCGGCCTCGCGGCGCTGGCGCTCGTGGTCGCGCTGCGGCGGTTACCGCCGGCGCCGCGGCACCGGGAGGGTCAGCGGCTGGGCACCGCGCTCGGGCAGGTCGCGCGGTCGCGGGTGTCGTGGCTGGTGCTGCTGCTCGCGTTCGGGGACGGCGTCGTGGTGCTCGGCGTCCTGACGCTGCTGCCTGCCGCGGTCGAGTCGACCGGCGTGGGGGCGGGGGTCGCGGGTTCGGTGACCGCGTTCTACGGCTTCGGCATGCTGGTGTTCGCGCGGGTGGCCGGGGTGCTGTCCCTGCGACTCGGGCGGTGGCAGCTGCCCGCGATGGGCGCCGCGGCAGGCGTGGTCGGCTCCGGGCTGGTCGCGCTCACCAGGACGCCGGTGGCCGCCGTCGTCACCGCGCTGCTGCTGGGCCTGGCGTGGGCGTGGCTGCACTCGACGATGCAGACGTGGGCGACCGAGGTGTTGCCCTCCGCGCGGGCCACGGTCGTGTCGCTGTTCGCCGGTGCGCTGTTCACCGGCAGCGCGGCAGCGGCGCTGCTGTCGGCCGGGCCGGCCGAGGACGGGCGGTACGGGGCGGTGTTCGCGGTGGCCGCGGTCTTGACCGTGCCGCTCGGTGTGGCCGCGGCGGTCGGCCGGGCTCGCTGGCGTCCTCCGGCCGACGAGGGCGGCGCGCCCTGACGCACGCCGCCTCCCGCGCCCGCCTCAGGACGTGCGGTCCACCAGCGCGGAGTAGACGAGCTGGCGCAGCTGGGGACGGATCGGGTACGTGCTCGACGGCAGCAGCTGGGTCAGGAAGACGACCGTCAGCTGCTCGGCCGGGTCGACCCAGAACGCGGTGCTGGCCGCCCCGCCCCACCCGAACTCGCCCGCGCTGCCGAGCGTCCGGCTGACGACGGGGTCGAGCACCACCGAGACGCCGAGCCCGAACCCCGTGCCGGCGAACGACGTCTCGGCGAACAGTGGACGGCCGAACTCCTCGAGGTCGGCGCCGCCGGGTAGGTGGTTGGTGGCCATGAACCGCACGGTGCGGTCCCCCAGCAGCCGGACGCCCTCCAGCTCGCCGCCGTGCAGCAGCATCTGCGCGAAGCGGGCGTAGTCGTGGCGCGTGGAGACCAGACCGCCGCCGCCGGACAGGCAGTACGGCTCGCGTAGCACCGCGCGGCCCATGCGCTCACTGCGCACGAACCGCGTCCCCTCCGCAGCCGCCCCGTTCGGCGCCGCCCCGTTCGGCGCCGCCCCCGCCGCCGCCCCGTCGGCGGTCGGCGCGGCCCGGGGAGGGGTGTCGATCGCGGCCCGGGGAGGGGTGTCGAGCGCGGCCCGGGACGTAGGGGTGTAGAGCGCTGCCAGGCGCTCCGCGTCGGCCGCGGCCACCGTGAACGCGGTGTCGGTCATGCCGAGCGGGCCGAAGATCCGCTCGGCGAAGAACGCGTCGAGCGACTGCCCCGAGACCACCTCGACCAAGCGTCCGACGACGTCCGTGGCGACCGAGTAGTTCCACTCGGCGCCGGGCTGGAACGCCAGCGGCAGCCCGGCCCAGGCGTCGACGCAGCCGGCGAGGTCGAGCCCCTTCGGCGTGCCCCACTCGAATCCGTTCGCGCGGTAGATCTCGTCGATCACCTCGACGTGGTGGAAGCCGTACGTGAGCCCGGCAGTGTGGGTGAGCAGGTGCCAGATGCGCACCGGCTCGATCGCCGGCACGGTCACCGGCCTGGCCGCGGTGCCACCGACCAGCACGCGCTGATCGGCGAACGCGGGCAGGTACCGGCTGACCGGGTCGGTCAGCTCGAACGCACCCTCCTCGTAGAGCATCAGCGCGGCGACCGACGTGATCGGCTTGGTCATCGAGTAGATGCGGAACAGCGTGTCGTCGGTGACCGGCGCGCCCGCCTCGACGTCCCGCAGCCCGTACGTGCTGGTGTGGGCCACCCGCCCGGAGCGGCTGATCAGCAGCGACCACCCGGGCAGGCGTCCGTCGTCCACGTACCGGGCGAAGTGGCGGTCGACCCGCGCCAGGCGGGCCGGGTCCAGGCCGACCTCGAGTGGGTCGACCTCGGTCGTCAGCTGTGTCATGCGTGTCTCCTCCCGGCCCCGGTGCCGTCGTCCATCGTGCGGCCTGCCGGGGCCTGCCGGACTCGATTCGCCGCACACCGGCAATTCCGCCGACCCGCGTGCGCCGGGTCACCCGGTCCCGCCGGCGCGCGGCCCTTGACAGCACCGTGGTGTGAGTGTTCAATCACTCTCATGGCTATGTGAGTGGTCAACCACTCTTTACCGAAGGAGCCTCCATCGTGAGCACCCTGACCGAGATCGTGCTTCCCGGCGTCGTCGAGCCCGACGGCCTGCTCGTCCGGAGCCGCGCACTTCCTCAGCCCGGCCCCGGCCAGGCCCGGATAGCCGTCGAGGCGAGCGGCGTCTCGTTCGCCGAGCAGCAGATGCGCCGCGGCAAGTACTACGACCAGCCGGCGTTCCCGTTCGTGCCCGGCTACGACCTGGTCGGCACCGTCACCGCAGTGGGCCCTGGCGCGGACCCCGTCCTGGTCGGGCGGCGGTTCGCGGCACTGACCAAGGTCGGCGGCTGGGCGAGCGACGCGCTCGTCGAGGCCGGCGACCTCGTTCCCGTGCCGGACGGCGTCGACCCGGCCGAGGCGGAGACCGTCGTCGTCAACGGCATCACGGCGTGGCAGATGCTGCACCGCATCGCGCGGGTCCGCAGCGGCGGAACGGTCCTCGTGCACGGCGCCAACGGCGGGGTCGGCTCGACCCTGGTGCAGCTGGCCCGGCACGCCGGCATCCGCGTCCTGGGCACCGCGTCCCGGCGCAACCACGACGCGGTCCGGGCGCTCGGCGCCGAGCCGATCGACTACCGCGACCCCGACCTGCCCGCCCGCGTGCGGGAACTGGCACCGGACGGCGTCGACGCGGTGTTCGACCACGTCGGCGGGCCCGGCATCGTCGACTCCTACCGGCTGCTGGCCCCCGGCGGCACGCTGGTCTCCTACGGCACCGCGGCGACCAAGAACGACCCGGGCAGCTCCCGGCTGCCCGTGCTGCTGCTGATCGCCCGGCTGGCCTGGTGGAACCTGCTGCCGAACGGCCACCGCGCGACGTTCTTCAACATCTGGGCAGGCCACCGGCGGCGCGCGACCTTCCGGGCCCGCGTCCGTGAAGACCTCGGGGCGGTGTTCGGCCTGCTCGCCGACGGCGCGATCACCGCACAGGTCGCGGCCCGCGTCCCGCTCGAGCACGCGGCGGACGCTCTGAGGCTCGCCGAGTCCGGCACGGTCACCGGCAAGGTCGTGCTGGTCCCGTGAGCGCCGCCGGTCACGGCACCAGGTCCGTCCCTTCGGTGCGGTACTTGTGGTCGCGGTCGACCACGTGGATCTCGGTATAGGTATGAGCGGCCATCAGCCGGTCCTTCGTCGCCTCGACGACCGACCGGTGCCCGGCCTCCGCCTCCGCGCGAGTGGTCCAGCGCTCGATGCCACCCAGGTCGTCGTGGTGTTCGGCGAGGCCGCTGACCAGCGTCTCGTACTCGGCGATGCCGTCGCCCATCGCTCGGTTCGCCGGCAGCCAGACCGTCGACACCGTGGCGAGCTTGCCGCCGTGCAGGCCACCGGAGTACAGGTCGGAGAGCCCGACGTGGAGGAGCTCCGGCGTGGTTTCCCAGGTGAACGTCGCCATGATCTCGGGCCCGGAGAGGAACTCCTCGACGCCTCGCTCGGTAAATCGGGTCGTTTCGCTCATCGCCTCTTATTCCACCCTAGATGTGGTCAGCTCGGGCGGATCTTCCCGGCGCGTCAGATTACCCGCGGAACTTCGTAACACACGGACAGCGCTCGGTACCCCCGGGTACCGTGCTGCGGCATGAAGCAGGGACGGCACCGGTTGGCCGGACTCCTGGCGGCGCTGGCCCTGGTGGCCGGCAGCGGCGCCCTCGTCGCGTGCAGCGAGCCGACGCCGCCGGCCGCGGCGCCGAGCCCCACGCACCTGCACTCGGCCGCCTCGCCACCACCCCCGTCGACACCGCTCCGGGACGGCGAGCGGTACCAGCAACTGGCGATGGCCGAGCCGTACACCCCGCAGCCCACCGGCGGCGGCACCGACGAGTACCGCTGCTTCCTCGTCGACCCGGGACTGACGTCGCCCGCCTACCTGACCGGGAGCCAGTTCCTGCCGCAGAACCCGGCGATCGTGCATCATGCGATCTTCTTCCGAGTCCCGCCGGAGCAGGTCGCGGAGGCCCAGGCACTCGACGCCGAGGCGCCCGGCGAGGGCTGGCGCTGCTTCGGCGGAACCGGCATCGGCGGCAGCGGACCGGGCTCCCAGCTGGCCGGCGGCGCCACCTGGGTCGCCGCCTGGGCACCCGGCGGCGGCGAGGAGCTGACCGCACCGGGCACCGGCTACCCGCTCGCGGCCAGGAGCCGGCTGGTGATGCAGGTCCACTACAGCCTGCTGGCCACCGACGGAAAGGCAGCGGGCACCGACCGCTCGGGCATCCGGCTCCGGCTCACCGACCAGCGGGCGCCGCTCACCGCGCTGCAGACGCTGCTGCTCATCGCGCCGATCGAGCTGGCCTGCCCGCCCGGTGAGAGCGGCAACCTGTGCGACCGCGAGAAGGCCGTGCTGAACCTCATGCACCGGTTCGGCCCGGACGCCGGCGGGGTGGTGGCCGGTCTCAACGCGCTCTGCAACCGCGGCCGGAGCCCGGCACCGGCCGTGACCCAGCACTGCGACCGCACCGTCCGGCGAGCCGGGACGGTCTACGCCGCCGCCGGTCACATGCACCTGCTCGGCAAGTCGATCCGCGTCGAGCTCAACCCCGGCCGCCCCGGCGCGACGACGCTGCTCGACGTTCCCCGCTACGACTTCGACGACCAGGGCGCCCGCCCGCTGACACCGCCCGTCGCCGTGGAAGCCGGCGACGAGCTCCGCGTCACGTGCACGCACGACGCGACGCTCCGGCGGAAGCTGCCGGCACTGCGCTCACTCGAACCGCGGTACGTCGTCTGGGGCGACGGCACGAGCGACGAGATGTGCCTCGGCGTCATCGTCTGGGCGCCGACCCAAAAACATAGTTGTCCGATAGGGATTAGACGTTCGGCGCCGCGGCGAGTTATCGTCGAACGGTGCCTGCACCCCTACATCTCGCGGTCGCACTCGACGGGGCCGGGTGGCACCCGGCAGCCTGGCGGGAACCGGACGCGCGCCCGACCGACCTGCTCACCGCCGCCTACTGGGTCGACCTGGCCCGTGAAGCCGAGGCCGGACTGCTCGACTTCGTGACGATCGAGGACGCCGTCGGCCTGCAGACCGACGACTTCGATCGGCAGGACGACCGCGTCGACCGGGTCCGCGGACGGCTGGATGCGGTGCTCATCGCGTCCCGCGTCGCGCCGGTGACCCGCCACGTCGGCCTCGTACCGACCGCCACCGTCACCCACACGGAGCCGTTCCACCTCTCCAAGGCCATCGCCACGCTCGACTACGTCAGCACCGGCCGCGCCGGCGTCCGCGTGCAGGTCTCCGGGAAGGCGCACGAGGCGGCCCACTTCGGCCGCCGCACGATCCCGCCGTTCCGCTACGAGGACGTCATCGCGCTGAACAACGGGCAGGGCGGGGAACTGTCGGCGCTCTTCACCGACCTGTTCGACGAGGCCGCCGACTACGTCGAGGTACTGCGCAGGCTCTGGGACTCCTGGGAGGACGACGCGGAGATCCGGGACGCCGCCACCGGTCGCTTCATCGACCGGGACAAGCTGCACTACATCAACTTCGAAGGTCGCTTCTTCAGCGTGAAAGGACCGTCGATCACTCCCCGGCCGCCGCAGGGCCAGCCGCCGGTGACCGCTCTCGCGCACGCCACGATCCCCTACCGGCTGGCCGCCCGCAGCGCCGACGTCGTCTACGTGACGCCGCAGGACGTGGAGTCGGCGCGGGCGATCCTCGCCGAGGTGCGGGCCGAGCAGTCCGCGGCCGGACGCGAGTCGCAGACGCTGCACGTCTTCGCCGACGTCGTGGTCGTCCTGGACGAGAACGAGCGCGCCGCCGCCGACCGCCTCGCCCGCCTGGACGAGCGCGCCGGTGAGACCTACACGTCCGACGCGCTCGTGTTCACCGGAACACCGTCCGGGCTCGCCGACCTCCTGCAGGACTGGCAGGCGGCCGGCGTCTCCGGCTTCCGGCTGCGCCCCGCCTCCGCTCCGGCGGACCTGACCGCGATCACCCGGGGTCTCGTGCCCGAACTGCAGCAGCGCGACGTCTTCCGCCGCAGCTACGAGGCGAGCACCCTGCGCGGGCTGCTCGGCCTCCCCCGACCCGCCAACCGGTACGCGGAGGCCACGTCGTGACCAAGAAGCAGGTGCACCTCGCCGCCCACTTCCCCGGCGTCAACAACACGACCGTCTGGAGCGACCCGGACGCCGGCAGCCACATCGAGTTCGAGTCGTTCGTCCGCCTGGCGCAGACCGCGGAGCGGGCGAAGTTCGACTTCTTCTTCCTCGCCGAGGGACTCCGGCTGCGCGAACAGGGCGGCCAGATCTACGACCTCGACGTCGTGGGCCGCCCGGACACGTTCACGGTACTCGCGGCGCTCGCCGCGGTGACCGACCGCCTCGGGCTGACCGGCACGATCAACTCGACGTTCAACGAGCCGTACGAGGTGGCCCGCCAGTTCGCCAGCCTCGACCACCTCTCCGCCGGCCGGGCCGGGTGGA
>Ga0190269_10001300_pt1 | contig 12034 bp, 7 predicted proteins | sample Popmic249IS_FD_133749 | JGI IMG/M metagenome (GOLD analysis project Ga0190269, IMG submission 133749) | Populus adjacent soil microbial communities from riparian zone of Blue River, Arizona, USA - 249 IS | ecosystem: Environmental > Terrestrial > Soil > Riparian zone | place: USA: Arizona...
ACCGGCAGCCGCTGGTCGTCGCGGAAGAACGCGCCCATCGGTACGCCGTACCGGCCGCTCTGCACCGCCTCCGCGATCCACCGGTACGCCGGAGCGTGCCGCAGGACCAGCCCGACCTGGTGCGGCACCGGGCGCAGGACGGAGGCGAGCCGCTCGCAGGTGGCGAGGTCGGGCGCGAGGGGCTTCTCCACGAAGACGGCCCGACCGGCTGCCGCAGCGACGGCACAGGGCTCGAGGTGACCGGCCGTCCAGGTCGTCACCCAGACGACGTCGACGGCGTCCACCAGCGCCTGCAGGCTGGGGGCGACCGGCACACCGGTCTCGGTGGCGAGCGCCGCGGCGCGGGCCGGGTCGGTGTCGTGCAGCAGGACCAGCTCGGCGTCCACGAGCCCCGCCCGGCGCAGCTCCTGCAGCGCCCACGCGTGGTGGCTGCCCATCAGGCCGCAGCCGACGATCCCGACCCGACGCACGTCGTCCTCCGCTCTCTCAGGAACTGCTCTGTCAGGAACCGCTGTAGCGCGGGCCCGGCCAGACCGGCAGCGGCTCGTGCGCCGGCGGCGCCACCTCGGTGAGGTACCGCAGCATCCAGTAGGGCAGCAGGTAGTCGACGCCCGGCTCCTGGTGCGTCGCCGGGAAGCCGCCCCGCATCGCGGTGAACGGCGAGCGCTGCCAGAGGAAGTCGGTCGGGACCCGGTCCGCGACGGGGATCGGCTCGACGGACCGCAGGTCGGAGGAGCTGCCGGGCACGGTGGTCCGCTGCTCGCCGGCCGGGGTGTCCCAGACCAGGTCGAACTCGTCGGCCGGGACGCACTCCCGCGAGACCCCGCACTCGACGGTGTGGTCGACGCCACCACCCGCGTCCTGCCGCGCGCGGTAGTCGCGCCACTGCCGCAGGTGCGTGACCGCGGCGTCGCGGCGGGAGGGCTCCCCGCCCATGCCGAACGTGACGGTCTCGAAGAAGGCGTTCACGTCGTCCGCCGTCTGCCGGTCGACGATGCTGAAGCTCTCCCGGAGCAGGGCCCGCTCCGCCGGGGTCGTGAGGCGCAGCAGCGGGGAGAAGACCAGGTGCACGAGGTTCCAGGAGAAGTAGCCCGCGTTCGGCGTCGGGTCGTTCACGAGCTCGGCGACCACGTCCGAAGGCGACTGCGACGCCAGCTCCTCGGCCCAGACCGCCTGCCACTTCAGGGCCTGCTCGGCCGGGCCGGCGACCTCCGCGACGTGCTTCGCCGCGAGGGACAGCAGCAGCCGGTACGCCGGTGAGATCACCATGAGCGGCGTCACGACGTTGTCGTGCACGTCTCCCGTGCTCACCTCGCCGTGCGGGTGGGGGTAGCTCCACCCGTGGGCGAGCAGGAAGTCGGCCATCGCCAGGACGTCGTCCCGGATGAGGTCCTGCACCTCGGGGTCGTCCGCCGCGACCAGGTCGAACGCCGCCAGCAGCCCGAAGAGGGTGCCCGCGTAGGCGTCGCGGGTGGTGGAGGCCTCGCACACGTAGTCGCCCGGGGGCTGGGTGAGCCGAGCCGGGCGGCCGTTCCCGTCCCAGCGGAAGGGGCCGCGGACGTCGCTGCCGCGGGGCATGCCGAGCGCCGGCGGCGCATCGGCGGGCGCGCAGGAGTACATGAGCATCCCGGGCTGGCCGGGCACCACGCCGCCGACCTCCACTGCCGGTGGCGCGCCGGGGGTCACCGCGGGCTGCACCGGCTCCTGCCAGGCCCGGGCCACGTAGGTGCGCAGGTCGACCTGGGACAGCAGGAGGTCGACGCGCTCCTTGGCCTGGCGGCGCTGCTCGCGCCAGAAGCCGCGCTGCTCCCCGCGAGCCTCGTGCGCCCGGGCGACGGCGTACCGGTAGGCCTGGGCGCCGAGGTAGGAGCCGCTCCAGATGCCCGCGTCCCCCCACTGCGGGTCGATCGAGGCGACCTCCCCGAGGACCTTCTCGGGGGTGCGGTACTCGATCGGCAGGACCGACCCGTACCAGAAGTGGTCGACGACGCGCTGCTCGAGGCGCATCGCCTCGTCGAGGTCCTCCCCGCAGGCCAGGGGCGCGTCGCACGGCGACCCGGCGAGCGCACCGGGCACCGAGCCCACCACGGTGCCCAGCAGGGCGGCGGAGGCCACGGCGGCCAGGAACGAGCGAGCGCGCACGACCCCTCCTCGGGCAATTTGTATGCGACCCTTGCAAATCTGCCGGACCGCTGTCAACACCGAGCTCGGCACGTTTCGTCGGTGAGCCGGAGCGGGACACGCCGACGAAACCCACCGAGCCCGGGCTGGGCGGGAGCGGTTCAGCCGCCGAGGGCGTGGAGCTGCTCGAGGCCGCGGCGCACCGCGAGGTCGGTGAGGTTCTCGCCGCGCACCACGGCGGCCGGGTGCGGCAGCAGCCGCTCCCCGAGCTCCGGACCGAGCCGGTGGCTCAGGCCGTAGACCGCCAGCCGGGTCCCGAAGACCTGCGCCTGCCGCCGGTGCAGCGCGAGCCAGTCGGTGCCGATGTCGACGCCCTCGCCCGGCTCCTCGCCGCGGCAGGCGCGGACGCACCAGGCCAGCACCCGCGCCTCCGCCTCCCAGCTCGCGAGCCAGGGCTCGAGCTCCTCCTGCCAGGCAGGGTCGAGGCCGTCGCGGCAGCCGGCCGCGAGGAACTCGAGCAGCGCGTCGTCGCCCGCCAGCCCCGCCACCAGCAGCTCGACGAGCGCCGGAGCCGGTCCCGGCTCGTCCACCCACGACCGGCAGGCCGTCGCGAGCGGCAGCAGACCCGGGTACGACGACACGACCGAGCGCCAGGCCTCCTCGCGGTCCTCCTCGGGCCGCAGCCAGTGCCGGGCACCGAGCTCCAGGGCGACCCGGCTCGCCCGGGGCAGCGCCATGGCGTTGAAGCCGATGCCGGCCACGGCGTCGCGCAGCGCGGGCTCCCGGTACGGCGCCGGCCCCAGGTGCAGCTGCCCCGACATGCCGAGGTCGTTGACCGGCCAGTTGTCGCACAGCAGCAGCGGCCGGCCCAGGTCGGCGGCCAGCCGGGCCGCGAGCTCGGCGGTCACCACCGGGCTGGTGATGTCGGGGCCGGTCCAGGCGATCGGCGTACCGGGGGGCAGGGCATCGGCGAAGGCGCGCAGGTAGGCCGTGACCCGGTCGAAGGCGTAGTCCGTGCCGCAGGTCATCCAGCGCACGTCGTCGGGGAGGCCGGCCGCGGCGGCCGCGACCCCCAGGCCGTGCGAGCGGCCGAGGTCGGCGCCGCCGGGCGGTACGTCGTCCCAGTAGACGCCCAGCTGCCGGACCCCCAGGTCGTAGAGCTGGCGGAGCTTGGCCACCAGGGCCGGGTGGTCCTCCTCGCCGCGCCAGTCGAGCCCAGGCGACACCGACAGCGTCAGCCGGACGCCCGCCTCGTCCGCGACCGCGACCGTCTCCGCCAGCGCCGCCAGCTGCTCCTCCGGGTAGGGCGTGCGCCAGCTCTCGCGGTGGAACGCGTCGTCCTTGGGGCCGTAGGCGTAGTCGGTGAGGCCGACGGAGCGCATCCAGCGGAGCAGCGCGAGCCGCTCCTCGTGCCGATAGGGGGTCCCGTAGAAGCCCTCGATGAGGGCGAGCCAGCGCTCGGGTGCGGGCGTGGGGTCGGGCACCGTGCGGCCTCCGGCTCGGTCTCGAGGGGGTGACAGGAGCAGGACCAGCATGCGCCCAGGTCGAACCCTGCACCGTCGGCGCGGCGCCAGAGGGAGGCCCGTCAGCCACCCCTCCCTTGACGCTCACGTATTTGTAATGGTCTCATACATACTACCCGTGGAGAGGTCAGCCATGCCCAGCCCCGCCGGCCCCCTGGCCGCGCTCACCGTCGAGGGCGTCAGCGTCGCCTTCGGCGGCGTCCGCGCCCTGACCGGCGTCAGCCTGCACGTGCAGCCCGGCGAGATCGTCGGCGTCATCGGCCCGAACGGCGCAGGCAAGACGACGCTCTTCGACTGCGTCTCCGGCCACCTGCCGTGCACCGGCCGGGTGCGGCTCGGCGACGTCGAGCTCACCGGGCTCGCGCCGCACCGGCGCGCCGCGGCCGGGCTCGGCCGGAGCTACCAGGACGCCCGGCTCTACCCCTCCCTCACCGTCTTCGACACGCTGCGCACCGCCTCCGAGCTGGTCCTGCGCAGGCAGGGCCTGCTGGCCAAGGTGCCCGGCACGCCGGCGTCGCGCCGCGCCGAGGCGGGCGCCTCGCAGGCCGCGTCCGACATGGTCGAGCTGATGGGGCTGCAGGCCTATGCCGGGAAGTTCGTCCGCGAGCTGTCGACCGGGACCCGGCGCATCGTGGACCTCGGCTGCCTGCTGGTGCAGCGGCCGAAGGTGATCCTCTTCGACGAGCCCTCCTCCGGCATCGCGCAGCGGGAGGCCGAGGCGCTCGGCCCGCTGCTGGGCCGGATCCGCGACGAGACAGGTGCTGCCCTGCTCCTGATCGAGCACGACATGCCGCTGCTGCTCGGCATCAGCGACCGGCTCTACGCGCTCGAGACCGGCCAGGTCGTCACCAGCGGCGCACCGAACGACGTGGTCCGCGACCCGCGGGTCGTCGCGTCGTACCTCGGCGACGACGTCGCCGCCATCAACCGCTCGGGCACCGCCCGCACGCTCACGGGGGCCTGAGTGGACATCGTCCTGCAGGGGCTGGTCTTCGGCGTCGCCAACGGGCTGCTCGCCGCCGGCATCGTGCTCGTCTACATGTCCAACCGCGCGATCAACGTCGCGCAGGGCGAGCTCGGCGCCTTCGCCGTCGCGGTGATGTTCGCCCTGTCCAACCGCGCGGACTTCCCCTACCCCGCGGCGCTGGCGTGCGCGCTGGCCGCCACGGCGCTGCTGGGCGTCCTCATCGAGAAGACGGTCATCCGGCGGCTGTTCACCAGCCCGCGGCTCATCGTCCTCATCGCCACCATCGGCGTCGCCCAGGTCATCACCGCGATGCGCGCAGGGGTGCCGAAGCCGCGCAACGCGGGGGGCGACGACGTCGTCTTCGGCGGTGCCTCGCAGTTCCCGCTCCCCTTCGAGATCGAGCCCATCGTCTTCGGCCGGGTCGTGCTGCAGACCGGGCACGTGCTGGTCCTCGTCGTCGGGCCGCTGGTGGCGCTCGCGCTGTTCGCCTTCCTCCGCTGGTCGCCGTACGGCATCGCGCTGCGGGCCGCTGCGGAGAACGGTCAGCGCGCCCGGCTCCTGGGGATCCCGGTACGCCGGGTGTCGACCCTCGCGTGGGTCCTGGCGGCGCTGCTGTCCGCCTCGGCGGCCATCCTGCTGGCCCCGGTCGTCGGGTACTCGTCCGACGCGGCCGTCGGGCTCTCGCTGCTGTTCCGCGGCCTGGCCGCCGCGACGATCGCCGGTCTCACCTCGGTCGGCACGGCCTTCGGGGTCGGCCTGGCGCTCGGCGTGGCGGACCAGGTCATCTACTTCTGGTCCGGCCAGGCAGGGCTCACCGATGTCGTGCTCTTCCTCGCGCTGATGGCGGCGCTGCTCGCACGGCGCGACCTGCTGCGGCAGGCGACCAGCGCGGCCGAGTCCGCCCCCGACACCGGCGAGCCGATCCGCCCGCTGCCCGTTGCCGTCACCCGGAACCCGCGGTGGGCCAACGCCTCCTTCCTGACGCGGACGCTCGCAGCGGGCCTCGTGGTGCTGATGCCGTTCGTCCTCTCGTCGGCGAACACCTACTTCCTCGCCACGACCGTGCTGCTGTGCACGGCGGTCGTCTCCGTCACCGTCCTCACCGGCTGGGCCGGCCAGCTCTCGCTCGGCCAGTGGGCGGTCGCCGCCCTGGGCGGCCTGCTGGGCATGCAGCTCTACAGCGAGCACGGCGTGCCCTTCCCGCTCGCCCTCCTGCTCGCGGTCGTCCTCGGCGGCGGGCTGGCCGCCGTCATCGGCCTGCCGGCGCTGCGCCTGCAGGGCGTCAACGTCGCCGTCGTGACCCTCGGCTTCGCGGTCACCGGCAGCTCGTGGCTCTTCACCCGCGACTGGGTGCGCCCCTCTCAGGACCTCCAGCTGCCCGGCTACCTCGGCACGAAGACGCTGTACGCCGGCGCCTTCCTCGTGCTGGGGCTGACGCTCCTCACCGCCCGGGTGGTCGACGGCGCGCAGCTCGGCCGGGCGATCCGCGCGGTGCGGGAGAACCCGGTGCAGGCGTCGTCCATGGGGATCTCGGTGGTGCGCACCAAGCTGATCGCGTTCGCTCTCAGCGGTGCCATGGCGAGCGCGGCCGGCTTCCTCTACATCGCCGCACTGGGCAGCGGCGACCCGAGCGCCTTCCCGACGTCGACCTCGCTCGCGCTGCTCGCCGCCGCCGTCATCGGCGGGCTCGGCTCCCTGTCGGGCGCCGTCGTCGGCGGCGCCTACATCTTCGGGGTGCAGTACTTCGCCGCCCAGTGGTTCCCCGAGCACGCGGCCGTCATCAGCCTGCTGTCGACGGGCATCGGCCTCCTCGCCCTGGTGCTCTACATGCCGGGCGGGCTCATCCGCCCGATCACCCGGGGGCGCGACCTGCTCGCCCGCTGGCTGACCGGCGTGGACCCGCGCGAGACCATCGCCGTGCGCACCGTCGAGCACGACCTGCAGGGCGCCCTGGCGCCGACGCGCGCGGAGGTGTCGGCGTGAGCACGTTGCGCAGCAAGCTGGCCTGGCGGGCCCGGCTCTCGGCGTACATGGGGGGCGAGCCGCTCTTCCCGCTCGCGGTGCTCTTCGGCCTCACCTGGGCCGACCAGGTCGACACCAAGACCTTCGAGGTGCTCGGCCCGGAGATCGCCGACGACTTCGGCGTCGGGCTCGGCACCATCGGCACGATCGGCGTGCTGACGCTGCTGGTCGCGCCGATGGTGGGTCTGCCGCTGTCGTACCTCGCCGACCGCTGGAAGCGGATGCCGCTGGCCATCGCCGGCGCCGCGGTCTGGGCGGTCTGCTCGGTGCTCACCGGCTTCGCGCCGGTGCTCTGGGTCCTCATCGCGCTTCGCGTCATCGCGACCTCCGGCGAGATCGTGAACACCCCCGTGCACGGCTCGCTGATGGCCGACTCCTACACGCCCAAGACCCTGATGAAGGGCTTCGGCGTCTACAGCGTCGGGCAGACCGTCGGCGGCGCGCTCGGCGCGATCCTCGCCGGCGCGCTCGGCGAGGCGTTCGGCTGGCGGGTGCCCTTCGTGGTGCTGGCGATCCCGACGTTCCTGGTCATCCTCATGGCGACCCGGATGAAGGAGCCCGAGCGCGGCCGGTTCGAGGAGGTCGAGACGCCCGAGGCGCCGCCCTTCAAGGAGACCGTGCTCGAGCTGTGGCGGCTGCGTTCGCTGCGCTACCAGTGGATCGGCACCGCCTTCGCCGCCGCGGCGCTGATCCCGATCCGGCAGATCGTGCCGTTCTTCCTCGACGAGGAGTTCGGCGTCGGCCCCAACGGGCGCGGCTGGATCACCGGCATCGGCACCTCGCTCACCCTGTTCGCCGCGCTGAGCGGTACGGCGTTCGTCCAGCGCCGCCTCAACGTCTCGCCCTCGACCGGCCTGCGGACGCTGAGCTGGATGGGCGTCACCACCGGGGTCCTGCTGGTGCTGGTGTCGATGGCCCCGGCGCTCGCGGTCGTCACCGTGCTGATCTGGGCGATCATCTGCCTGTTCGCGATCCTCAGCCCCGCGCTGCTGGCCGTCACCGCCACGATCGCCTCGCCGGAGATGCGCAGCACGGCCTTCGCCCTGCAGGGCATCGTCGCCCTGTCCGGTGCGCCGCTCGCGCTCGTCGGGATCGCGATCGGCGACAAGAGCCCGCGCCTCGGGCTCTTCTACCTCGGCGTCGTCTTCCTCGTCGGCATCCGCTCCTTCTTCACCGCGGCCCGCTACATCGACGCCGACGTGGCGCGGCTCGACCCGGAGCGCCGGGCCCGGGCGCTCGGCGCCGCCGAGGAGGGCCGGCCCGGCCTGCTGCTGCAGACCCAGGACGTCACCGTCTCCTACAGCGGGGTCCAGGTCCTCTTCGGCGTGGACCTCGAGATCCGCGAGGGCGAGATCGTCGCGCTGCTCGGCACCAACGGCGCCGGCAAGTCCACGATCCTCAACGCCATCTCCGGCGTGGTCGAGCCGGACGGCGGCAACGTCTGGTTCGAGGGGCAGGCCATCACCGGCGAGGCCCCGGAGCGGACGGTCGCGCGCGGCATCGTGCAGGTGCCGGGCGGACGCGGCGTGTTCCCGCGGCTCACCGTCGAGGAGAACCTCGCGATGGGCGGCTTCCTGCTCCGCAAGGACAAGACGCTGCTGGCCGAGCGGCGCGAGGAGGTCCTCGACCTCTTCCCGCGGCTGCGCGAGCGCTGGAAGCAGCCGGCCGGCGTGCTCTCCGGCGGCGAGCGGCAGATGCTCACGCTGGCGCAGTCGTTCCTGCTGCGCCCGAAGCTCATGCTCATCGACGAGCTCTCGCTCGGCCTGGCGCCGACCGTGGTGCAGGAGCTGCTCGAGGCGCTGCGGCGGATCAACGCCCAGGGCACGGCGATCGTGCTCGTCGAGCAGTCGGTCAACGTGGCCCTGACCCTCGCCGACCGGGCATATTTCATGGAGAAGGGCGAAGTGCGCTTCTCCGGCGCGACGACAGACCTGCTCGAGCGCGGCGACCTGCTGCGCTCGGTGTTCCTCGAGGGCGCCGGCGCCGGGGTGACCCGGTGACCGGTACGGCGACCACGGAGGTCACGGCATGAAGAACCTTCTCGAGGCGGTCTCGCCCGAGCGCGCGCAGAAGGGGCTCGCGGTCGCGAGCATCGCGCTGCTCGTGACCGGCGTGGCCTCGATCGGCCAGGTGCGCTACGAGCTCGACCAGAAGAAGACCTCGACGCTCGCGCAGGACGACTCCCGCGACGAGGGCACCGACGAGCAGCCCCTGTTCGACCCGATCCTGGTGCCCGGCGCCACGGCCGCCCCCTCCGCGACGGCCGCCCCCGGAAAGACCGCGACGCCCGGCACCCCGACGCCGGGTGCCCGCCCGGGCACCGCCGCCCCGCTGCCGAACGTGCCCGGCACCGGCGTACCGAAGCCGGGCGTCTCGATCCCGCGGTTCGGCCTGAAGACGCAGGGCGTGACCGCCAAGGACGTGCGGATCGGCGTCAGCTACAACGTCTCGGGCTGCGGCCCCGACGGCCAGGTGTCGGCCATGTTCAACCAGGCCACCACCGGCGACCCGAGCAAGGCGTACCCCGCCTTCGTCCGCTACGTCAACGAGACCGGCGGCATCGGCGGCCGCACCCTCAAGCTCGACGTCGAGGACGACGGCGGCGGCGGCGCGTCCTGCTCCGCCAAGGCGATCGCGGCGGCGAAGGCGATGGCCGACGACAACAAGGACTTCCTCGCCATCCCCGGCCTGCACACCGAGTCGGACTACATCATCTCGCGCAAGGTGCCCGTCTTCGGCGGCCGGGACGACCCGGCGTCGCTGAAGAAGATCGGCGCCAACGGCCTGATGCTCACCGAGCCGCTGCAGGAGTCCTTCCGCGCCTGGGCGAGCCTGGGCAAGAACGTGATCGACACGCCCAAGCACAAGGCCTGCTTCATCCACCCGACGTCCGACGAGAGCGGCGACTGGGACACCTACGCCAAGGTGATGAACGCCGAGATGGCACGCGTGGGGATGAGGTTCCACGACGAGATCACCTACAAGAACGACATCGCGACGGCCCAGCAGCAGGCCAGCACCACCGCGACACGGGTGAAGACGAAGGGCTGCGACCAGGTCTACGTCGCCTCCACCAACCCGATCGCCTGGATCTTCTTCACCCAGGCGATGACGCAGGCCCAGCACTTCCCGCTCTGGACCTTCACCTCCTACACCGTCCTCGCCGACAGCGACCTGGCCGGCGGGCTGATGGACCAGCGGCAGTGGGAGAACGCGATCGGGCTGTCGGCCCGCGTCCCCAAGGGCGTCGGCCACCCGGCGGAGGGCAACTGCGCGCGCATCTACGACAAGTACTACCGGGGCGACGGCCAGTCCGAGTCGGTGGCTACGCAGCTCGCGTGCGCCCAGATCCTCACCACCAGCGAGATGATGCGGCAGGCGGTCAAAATGACCGGCGTGCTCACCGGCGACTCGCTGATGGTCGGCGCCGACAGCATCCGTGGCCGGTTCTACTACGACGCCCACGTGCCGATGACCTACAGCCTGCCGGACGCCGACGGGCCCTTCGTGACGAAGGGCTTCCACCACCTGACGATCGTGACGTGGAACAGCAGTCGTAGCGTGTACGAGTTCCCCGAGTTCCCGCGCTACTGGACCGTCATCGGGCCCAAGAAGTCCGGCGCCGTGGACCTCCGGCCGTCCTGGAAGGGCTACAAGGTCAAGTAGGCGGTGCACCTCTCCCCCCGTCGGACGCTCGCGACGGCGCTGCTCTGCAGCGCCGTCGCGTCGTCGTTGGCGGGGTGCAGCGACGACGAGGCGCCCCCGGCACCCGGTACGCCGTCCGTGCAGGTCGTCTACCGGGTCGACGACACCAGCACCGACAGCACCCGGGTCACGACGCAGGTCTTCCAGCGGGCCGGCCACTACCGGGCGCGGTTGCGGACCCTGGAGGGCGCCCCGCCTGGCGGCAAGGACCTCGGCGGCGTGGCCTGGGACGGCCGGCGGCAGTACCTCCTCAAGGCCGACGGCACCGCCGAGTCGGTGCAGGACGTGGCCCCGGGCTTCACCGGCGCCGACAGCAACCTCGACGTGGCGCTGGCGTCCGCCGTCGGCCGCGGCCTGGTCCGGCGCGGCGGGACCGACACGGTCGTCGGCACGGCCTGCACGCTGTGGCTGTCGAAGGAGCCGCTCGACACCAGCACCTGGGCGCTGCCCACCGCGCAGGACAGCACCCGCAGCTGCGTCAGCGCCGACGGCCGGCTGCTGCGCGACGAGTGGACGCTGGCCGGGCGCCTGGTGCGCACCCGGACCGCTGTCTCGGTCGGCGACGGCCCGTCGCTCGACGGCGACCGGCTGCTCGGCGGGGAGTCACCCGGGCCGCTGCCCACCACGGCGCCGCTCGAGCAGGTCCGCGACGTGGCGGCCGACCAGCTCGTGCAGGCCCTCGGCATCGCCCTGCCGACGCCCCCGCCGGGCTTCGCGCTCGACCGCTCGGCCGCCGTGCTGCAGCAGGACGGGGTGACGCCGACCGCCGTCGAGGGCGGGGTGCTCACGTTCACCGCGGGTGACCGGCTCGTGGTCCTCCGGCTCGAGCGGGGGCTCGGTCAGCGGCTGTCACCGCCCAGCACCGGCGTACCGGTCCGGGTCGGTGCCCGCACCGGCCGGCTCGACCCGGGCCTGCTCGGGCTGCGGCTCGCCTTCGCCGCCGGGCAGGGACTGGTCGTCACCGTGACCGCCGACCTGCCCGAGCGCGACCTCCTCGCCTGGGCCGCCTCGCTCCGCCTCCCCTGACCCCGCTCCCTGGGAGAGGGCAGGAGGACGGGCAGGTACGTCGAACCCTGCCGCCATGCGCCGACCGCTCCTCGCCCTGCTCGGTCTGAGCCTCGCCGTGGCCCTCGCCGCCACCAGCGCCCCGTCGGAGGCCGCCGAGAGGTCGGCGACCGCCCACAAGCCGGGCGGCAAGAAGACGACCGCGACGGGGAAGGCGCCGACGGCCAAGTACTTCGACATCGGCCACGCGGCGGGCGAGCCGACGCTCGGCATCACCCGGCAGGGCTGGGTGGCGATCACCGCCAGCGACGGCTGCGTCACGTCGTGCGCCGGGGACCCGGAGACGCTGCAGACCGTGGCCCCGGGCGGCCGCGCGGTCTTCATCACGAAGAACCGCGGGAAGACGTGGGAGAACGTCAGCCCCGGCGTCGGGGACGTGAGCCCGCACGTCGCCTCGCTCGACCCCTACCTCGTCGCCGACCGCACCCCGGAGAGCACCCGGCTCTTCGACATCGACCTCAACGCCGCCTGCGCGATCCTGTCCTTCAGCGACGACGCCGGCGAGAGCTGGGTGACCAACCCGCTGTCCTGCGGCGAGCCGGTCAACGACCACCAGACGCTGTTCGTCGGCAAGCCGGTCACGAGCACCACGCTGCTCTACCCGAACGTCGTCTACTACTGCTTCAACAAG
>Ga0190269_10001301_pt1 | contig 12033 bp, 7 predicted proteins | sample Popmic249IS_FD_133749 | JGI IMG/M metagenome (GOLD analysis project Ga0190269, IMG submission 133749) | Populus adjacent soil microbial communities from riparian zone of Blue River, Arizona, USA - 249 IS | ecosystem: Environmental > Terrestrial > Soil > Riparian zone | place: USA: Arizona...
ATGAACTGCACATCGAGGCGCGCCCCGTTCTCGAGCCGCACCGCAGCGACGTAGTCATCTTGCTCGCCGGTCAGCGTGGGATCGGCTTGCTCGATCGCTTCATCGAACTGCGATTGCGCGCGCTCGCGGCGCGCTTGCTCGCGTTCGGCTTGCCGCTTCATGTCGGCCGGTCCGCCGTCGGGCTCCGCAGCGAGTGCGAGCGCCGCGCCGAAGTGGAGCGCGTGCGGTCCGGTGCCACCTTCCGCGCCGAACAAGAGGCCGAGCTCGCGTGCGCTGGAGCGCAGGTCATCGGCCTTAGCCACAGGCGGCGTAGCTTTCTGCGGCTCGCGCTGCATGCGCGCGAGCGCACGTGTGGCCTCGCGCAAGGCGAGCTCGCTGTCGGTCCCGCGCAGACGCAGCAGCGCGAGGGCGCCGCTGCGAGCGGCAAACACATGGCCTTTGACGGAGGTCTTCGGCTCGATCTGCGCGAGCACTGCGGTCAACGTCTGGGTGGCGTCACGCAAGCTGGACTCGTCGCGGCCGGCCAGCGCGACTGTCGCCGCGGCTTTGGCGTCGAAGCTCACGGCGAGCTTCGAGCGCTGCACGGGTACGAGCTCACGGGGACTGCGCGGCGAGAGCGCGCGCGGTGAGTCTACAAAGGCGCCTGTGGCGAGCTCCCTCAAAGTGCTCGGCCCGAGGTCGCCCGCCGCCACCAGCAGCGCTCGCTCCGGACCGTAGTGATGGCTCAGAAACTCCGGAACAGCTTTGCTCGCTGCGACCAGATCGCTCTCGACACTCCCGAGCGGAAAGAAGCTGCGGCTCTCGTCGCCGAGCAACGCGCTCACGGCGAGAGCATCGAGCGCGCTGTCTGGCTCAGACGCGAGCGCGCGACGCTGGTCATCACGCAAGCGCGAGCGAGCGGCTGCGAGCGCCGAAGCGTCTGGATCGCGGGCCGCGAGCGCGCTCGCAAGCCGCGCGACGCAGGACTTCAGCTCATTTGCCTTGCACGGCAGGCTGAGCTCCGTGACGTCGGGAAACACCGTCGCCGTGACGCTGGCACCGGCGCGCTCGGCTGCGAGCCGCGCGCTCAGCGTCGCCGTTTCAGGCAGCGGTGATGCATCGCGCGAGCCTGCGTCGATGTACAGCGCGAGCCATACCACCTCGGGCGTCGCGCGCGGCAGGCTCGCGATGCGCATGCCGAGCGCGGTGGTCTCGAACACGTGGTGCGGGAGCTTTGCGGCTTTGCGAGCCTCTGGCACGACGAGACTCGCAGCGCTGCCACCACAGGCGCACAACAGCGCCAAACCCCATGCGAGCAGCGCGTATATCCCGACGCGAGCAGCGCGCGGAGCCTGAGTCGGGATGGTCACGGGGCACTGAGCGTAGTCGGAAATCGGCCCACGCCAACCCCCTCCCGCGACAGAGGGCTTTGTCCTCACCGGGTGCGCCTCGTGTAGAGTACGGTTCGCTCCGTGATTCACCCCCGCGCCAAGAGTCTGCGACGACCCGCTTGCTCCGGGAACATGTCGCGTCATGTGGAGTCAAAGCAGCATATGTCGATCAGCTGTCGTCGCCCGAGCCAGGCGTTCTGGCTCGTCTTCGTGATGTTTGGAACACTTGCAGCGAGCGCAACCGGGTGTGCCGGTAGCGGCAAGGGTGAGACGACGACGCCGAATAGGCGCGAAGTGGAGTTCGAAGAGCTACGTATCAATGCGCGCGCCAAGCAAGGTGGCGGCTATGACTTCGAATCGTACGATGCGGGCGATCTCTTCAAGCGCGCGACCGAGCTCTTGAACGCGCAGAAGTGCCAAGAGGCAGTCACGCTCTACGATCGGCTGGTCACCGAGTTCGAATCGAGCGAGTACGTATCTGCGTCTCTCTACAACTCGGGCTTGTGCTTGCAAGCGCTCGGCAACTTGGAAGGCGCCGCTGAGCGATACACCAAGGTCCGCACGCTGCGCCCGCAGTCCGAGGACGTGAAAGACTCGAGCTTTCTCCTCACGGAAGTATTGGTCCAGCTCGAGCGCTGGGCTGAGGCGCAGAAGATCGCAGACGAGCTGCTCGCGCGCGAAGATCTGAGTCAAGAAGAGCGCCTCGAAGGTATGGCGCGCCGCTCGCAGGCGCTGCTCGGGCTCGTGCAGCTGGAAGAGGCGGAGCGCTACGCGAGCAGCGCGCTCAGCTATTTTCGCACACGCGCCAAGGACAAGCCCATTCGCGACGAGTTCTTCGCCGCAGCCTGCAACTACGTGCTCGCAGAGACGTTCCGCTTGCGCGGCGAAGCCCTCAAGTTTCCCGAAGGGCTCGAAGAGCAGAAGCAGATCTTGATCCGCCGCGCTCAGCTGCTGCTGCAGGCCCAGCGCGAGTACTTCAACACCATCTCGTTCCAGAACCTCGACAATCTGCACTGGGCTGCGGCCTCGGGCTATCGCATCGGGCACATGTATGACGAGCTCTGGCACTCCGTCATGCAAGCGCCCGTGCCTGCCAACCTGCGCGGCGCCGAAGGCGAAAAGGCCTACCACGATGAGCTCGCCAAGCTGGTGAAGCCGCTGATCCGTCACGCGATCCGCTACTGGGAGATGACGCTCATGTTCATCGAGCGCGCCGGCGTGAAGACGACCTGGGCGGACAAGACGAAGTCGGATCTCACGCGTGTGCGTGCGCTGTTGCTCGAGCAGCCGCCGGGCGAAGGGGGCTTGCCTCAGCAGCAGAATGCTTCGAGCACCACGACCGTCCCAGCTGCAGGCACGCCTGCGCCGGCTCCCACGCCGCAGCCGACAGCTGCACCGGCAGCCGCGGCTCCGGCAGCTGCTATGCCACCGGGGCCGGACGAAGGCCCTCCGAAGGAGCCGACACGGCAAGAGCGTGGCGCTGCCAAACCAGCGGAGCAGTGAGTAACGCTCTCTGGCGGCAACAAACCGCTCGAAGCCGTTGTGGTCGCCGTGTGTCCGAAGCTGCTCTCCATGCCGCAGCGCACCGAGAGTTTCGGCTCCAATCGTCAAGGAAATTTACATTTGTCTCGCAGCGTGCTTGCGCGCTGTCAGCTGCCTGCAAATGAATGTCTCTCTGCAGCCACTGGGCTGCCGTGACGCGAGAACGCAGCGTTACGTACGATTTCCCGAAGCTTGCCGCGCTCCATGGTGTGGAGTATGCCTGATCCAGCGGTGAGGGAACGTGGAACCATCTGCTGATGTAGAACCAGAGAGCACGCCGCCATCCGCGGCAACGGTCGCCAGCTATGCGTCGCCATCAGCTGCGCCGCGCGTGTCAGTTATCCTGGTTCGTGCGCTCGCAGATGCGATGTTGCAGTGCGGGATCGCCAGCGATGTGCTGCTCGGGACGATGGTGCAGGATGGAGTTCTGAAGCTCGACTCGCACCTGTCGATGGCGGAGTTTCAGCTGCTGTTCGAGCGCGCGCTTCAGCTCACCGGACGCCCCGATCTGGGTCTCGTGTTCGGCGGCCTCGCGCGCGAGCACAGCTTCGAGCTCGTCGGGCCACTCGTGACGCAGTCGCGTTCGCTGCGCCACGGCCTGTCGCTTTCGGCGCAGTTTCATCCGCTCTTGATCGATGGTGTTTCGCTGGAGATCAGCGAGCATGCGGGTGTCGCAGCCGTGCAGTGCCGTCTGCCTGCGCTCGATCCAGTGCTGGACCGCGCACTTTCGGAGTTCGTCGTGTCTGGCATGATGCGGCTGCTCTTGATCTTCGGCGCATCGCCCGCGGATGTCTTTCAGGTTTCGTTCACCTACGCGCGCCCTGACTACGCGGATGCGTACGCGCAAGCTTTCGGTGGCATCGAGAAATTCTCACAGTCGGCCACCGGTGTGGAGTTCGATGCTCGACTGTTAGATCGGCCGAACCTGCACTCACAGCCCGAGCTGCATGCGCTCTTGCGCACCCAAGCCGAGCACAAGCTTGATCGTCTGTCGCGTCGGCAATCGTTCGTGGAGCGGCTGAGGGTGGCGCTGCGCACACAGCCCATGTCGAAACCGCTCGAGATGCCGGTGGCGGCGCGTGCGCTGGGAATCAGCGTGCGCTCGCTGCGTCGCCGGCTGGACGATGAAGGCACTTCGTTTCGCGAGCTGGCAGAGACCGCGCGCAAAGAGGCCGCTTACACGATGCTGCGTCAGCCCGAGATGACGCTGCAAGCTGCGAGTCATGCGCTCGGTTTTTCGAGCGTGACCGCGTTCCATCGCGCGTTCAAGCGCTGGACCGGTGTGACGCCTGCTCAGTACCGCGCGCAGCACTGACGCGCGATGCGCGTTAGACCGGCCTCACATGTCCTTGGCGGATAATGCATGGCCGATCTCGATAATCGACTCTCGTGTACTGCAGGACGCTCTCGATCTATCTCTCAGCTGGGCTCAGAAAGCAGCGCCCCGGTGGTCATAGCGATTTGGCCCAGATCTGCGGAGAACTGATTCATGTTGCGTCAAGTAGTTGCACTCGCATCCAAGACCAGCACTCGAGCCGTTACAGCATTTTGCCTGATCTCCCTTGTTGCAGGCCCGAGCTGCGGCAATGGCGCGAGCCCAGACACGACAGGGACGCCTGGCGCGTCGACGGGAACAGCCGCGACTGGCGCAGCCCCGACACCTGAGCCCAAGCCGAGCGGCGCAGCTGGAACCACCTCTGGGACGTCGCGTGCAGCCGTTGGCGGCAGCACCGCGACCGCGACCGCGGGTGCCGCAGCTGGTAGCGGTGGTACGGTGACTGCAGCTGGCAGCGGCGGAGCGGCTGGAGCTGTGGCAGCTGCGGCCGGCGCGGGCGGCACGGCAGGCGTCGGCTCTAGCGTGCCCACGCACCCGGGCGTGCCTCCGGATGTCGCCGCTGCCTGGGCGGAGTGGCCGCTCCCTGGCAAGGACTACAACAACTCGCGCTACACCACGAGCTCGACGCTCAACAGCAGCAATGTCACCAGCCTCAAAGAGGCTTGGCGCGTGGAGCTTCCGGGGTTGGTGATCGCGTACGGCATGATCTCGACCGTGCCGTTGATCCTCGACGGCACGGTGTACATCGAGGACACGTACTGCGCCGTGCGCGCGATCGACTTGGCCACCGGGAAAGTAAAGTGGACGGTCGAAGGCAACGAGCTCAACCCAGGGCCGAACGGTGTGGCCGTGGGCTGGGGCAAGGTGTTCGCGATCCGCGGCTCGGACTCGGTCGCTGCCTATGACGCTGCGAGCGGCAAGGAGCTGTGGGTCAAGAAGGTGACCGACACGCCGACCGATGGCATCGACATTCAACCGACGGTGTTCGATGGCAGCGTGCTCGTGAGCACGGTGCCTATCAGCACGCGCGGCATCTACGTGGGTGGCGATCGCGGCATCCTCAAGGCGCTCGATCAGGAGACTGGCGCTGAGCGCTGGCGTTTCGACACGATCGAGTCGCCCGCGGATGTCTGGGGCAACGACAGCGTCAACTCAGGCGGTGGCTCGTGGTTTCCGCCTTCGATCGATCCTGACAGCGGTCGCGTGTTCTGGGCGGTCGCGAATCCTGCGCCGTTCCCGGGCACGCCTGAGTTCCCGAACGGATCGAGCCGCGAAGGGCTCAACCTGTACACCGACTCCACGCTCGCGCTCGATGTAAAGACCGGCGCGTACCAGTGGCATCATCAAACCATCGGGCACGACCTATTCGACCGCGATCTCCTGCACACCATGCTGACAGACGTCGGCGGCGTGCCCGCGGTGATCAGCACGGGTAAAGAAGGTCGCGTGTGGGCGACGCGTCGCGACAATGGACAAGTGCTCTGGGGTCCCGTGTCGGTCGGCATGCACAAAAACGATGAGCTGCTCGAGCTGACAGGGCCGACGGAAGTGTATCCGGGCTCGTTCGGCGGCGTGCTCACACCGCCCGCGCTCGCTGACGGCGTGGTCTACGTCGCGGAGCTGAACGCGCCCACGATGTACTCGGCCAACATGACCGCGTACTTCGGCAGTGCAGTCGGTACGATGAACGGGGACTTGGTCGCGATCGATGCCGCGACAGGCGAGATCCTCTGGAACACGTCGGTCGATGGTGATCCGACGGGTGGCGTGACCGTGGTCAACGACTTGGTCCTGACGGCGACGTTTCAGGGCAACGTGATCGCGTACGCACGCGACACGGGCAAGGAAGTGTGGCGCTGGACTGCGCCCGGCGGCATCAACTCGTGGATGACCGTGGCCGGCGACATGGTCGTGGTGCCGGTGGGTGCTTCGAGCCCGGCGGTCGTCGTCGGCCTCCGCGTCGGTGGTGGTGTGACGACACCGCCTGCCGCTGGTAGCGGCGGAGCGGCAGGTCGCGGTGGTGCAGCTGGTAGCAGCGGTGGTGCTGCGGGCGGTGAAGCTTCGGGTGCGGTCAATACGTTCTCGGCCATCCATCGCGACATCCTCGCGCCGCGCTGCGCCGGTCCGGTCTGCCACAGCAGCAGCACCACTGGAGGCAGCTTGAACGTCGGCGCTGGCAACGCGAGCGCAGTGCGCAGCGCGCTCGTGAATATGCCCGCGACTGGATCGGAGTGCGCCAGCTCCGGCTTGTCTATGGTCGTCCCGGGTCAGCCCGAGATGAGCCTGCTCTACCGCAAGCTCGTCGACATGCCGCCCTGTGGGACGCGAATGCCGCCCACCGGCGCGCTCAGTGCTGCGGAGCTGGACCGCCTCCGCACGTGGATCGCGAACGGCGCGCTCAACAACTAACGCTGCACACCCATCGACCATGCTTACGGAACGTGAGCTGGTCGATGACCTCAGTGCGGCCCGTCCGCTCCCGCGCGACTTTATCGTGAGCTCCCTGTGTGCTACCAAAGCCCCACTTGGAGGGGTGCAATGGGGCGCATGGCGGTTGTCTGTTACCGCGCGAAGGGCGGCGCACGAGAGGCACTGCATCGGCTGTGTGCATCGCACTACGCGCGGCTGTACGTGCTCGGCCATGTCACCCGCAGGTTGCCAGTCTACTTGAGCGCGCGCGATGGCAGCGTGGTGCAAGTGCTGGAGTGGAAGTCGCAAGACGAGATCGACGCTGCGGCCAAGCACCCTGCGGTGCTCGAGCTTGCTGAGCTCAGCGAGCTCGTCCCGCTCACTGCGCTGCCCGAGGCTGCCGAGCAACTCGCGCTGTTTGAACCTGCGCCATTTGCTGTCGAGCTGCCGCCGTTCCACAAGGTCTACAACCACGTGCAGGTAAACGAGCGCATCTCCACCAGCGGTGCGATCACAGCGGAGGTCATCGAACAGATGGCACGCGAAGGGTACGGCACCGTGATCAACCTCCTGCCGGACACGCACCAACACGCGCTTGCGAACGAGGCTGAGCTCGTGCACAGGCACGCGCTCGCGTACCACCATATCCCTGTCGACTTCAGCAAGCCCTCACGCGCCAGCTACGAAGCATTCGAACAAGCGCTAAACGGCGTAGCGAGCGATCAACGCGTCTACGTACACTGCGCCGCGAACATGCGGGTAAGCGCGTACCTCGCGATCTACGGCCGCAAGCGCATGGCCTGGAGCACCGCACGCGCCACGCGACTCATCGCCGAAGTCTGGGAGCCGAATGAGATCTGGCGCAAGTTCATCGACGAGCAGCTCACAACAGGCTAGCGGGTCGATGCTCGGCGACATGTCCTGCTCGATAGCGGTCAGCACGCGCGGCAATGAGGCCGCGTGCGTCTCGCGTGGACGAGGACTGCCACTGGCCACGCAGACTGAGGGACCTCTCGCAGAAGCTCGCCGCCGATCGAGCGCGGGTGCAAGTGGCAAGCTCAGTGATGGCGAGCCGGCTGTAGGCGCTGGAGCACGGTGCGTAGGCTGGCTTCTACATCGCGGCCGCGGCGCGGGACTGCTGCGAACTGCTCGTCAGATGGGCATCCAGATGCTTCGAGGTTTGCATCGGCGCCGCTTCGCACGCGGATCAGGAGCTCGCTCCCAGCGCGTGTGACGTCGAGGTCGAGTATCTCCAACTGGTGCTCGAGGTCGGAGGCGCTCGCGCTGTCGGCGAACCGGATGCGCCACGCCGCGAGCACTTCGAGCGTGCCTTCATCCGCCTGCGCGCGCTGCACGTACACTGCCAGCTGATCTTGTCGCCAGCGGCCCGCCAGTGCGAGCGATGCACTATTCAGCTCGCGCGCGCTCAACAGCGCGAACACACCCGCGATGCCGAGCGAGTCCGCCGCGATCAGCTCGTATCCATCGGGCGGCAGCGCCGGGAAGCAATCGAGCGGCTCCGCGTATGTAAACACGGTCGATCCCTCCAGCCAGTCGAGCTGCGTGAGCGGGGGCGACTCATAGAATTGCTCCACCTGCGCGCGACCTCCACGCTCCCATGCCAGCTCGATGGCGGGCGGGCTGATCACATACGGCAGCTGCGTCGCTGCAGCCAAAAGCGGCGAGTCCGATGCCTCGGTCGATGCGACGATGCTCCGCTCTAGCTCAGACCACAGCGCATCCCAGCGCACCTGGCTCGCACTCCACCCACGCATCGCTGCGATCGTTCGGTACGAGGTGACCACCGCATCGCCCTCGGTCAACGCGCGCAGCGAAACACTCTCGTCGAGCGTCGCCTCCGACGCGTTTCGCAGCTGCCCGACGCGATCCTGGAGGTAATGCGTGAGCTCGTGCGAAAGCACATTCATGGCAGGTTCCTGCTCCATCACCGCATCGGAGATGATCGTGATGTCTTTCTCCTCACGGCGATAGTACGCAGCGACCGATGCCGCCTGCTCCGCCACCGACGCGTCGCGCAAGCTGGTCGCCGGTGCGATCAGCTGCAGCTCCGCAAATGTCAGCTCCACCGCGCGGGTCCCCTCGTCCATCTCGGAGCCTGCGCTTTCCTCGGCCTGCGCGGAGAGCTCCGCCGCAAGCTGCGCGCGCGAGAGGGTACGAATGGGCGGCAGCTCTCGCGCATCGTCTCCGCGCACGCAAGCCGTCAGCTCCAAGATCGCTTGCTGGCAAGCCTCTTCGGTGATCGAGCAGGGTTCGATGCTCGCACACTCATTGCCGCCGATGTCGACGGTGCGATCGTCCTCGGCGCCGCACGCAGCGCCACTCAGCAGGGAAAACAGGAAGCACCGAAGCGCTGGGATTCGCGGCATGCCTAGCATTCTAACAGGCCAAAGCAGGCACGTTGTGACATGCCTAACCCCCCGTTGGGTGAGCTTTCCTTTCCGCGCCGCACACGCTCAAGCGAGCTGCGCGAGCCTCAGCTCCGTGATCTTGGCTTGCTCTTCCGCGGCGATCGCCAGCTCTCGTGCGTCATCGTTGTCGAGCCGTGCGCGCAACAGCTCCAGCAATTCACTCGCCGACTTGCCGGTCGCGCACACGATGAAGATGTACCCAAAGCGTTCGAAGTAGCGCGCGTTCAGATCGCGCAGCGCGCTCAAGGTCTCGTGATCAGCCTGTGCGACCTTGGCCTGTTCGCGCGCCGCCATGCTCGCGGTGCGGGCGAAGCGCTTGGCCAGCTCGCTCAAGCTCTCGCCGATGCGTGGATGGTGGGCGAACGCTTCGAGATAATCTTCGCGGTCGAGCGACTTCCAGACCTCGCGCGCGGCCTCGAACAGCGCGGGCGTGCTCTCGAACGGACGCCGCGCGATCATCTCGGAGACCCAGCGCTGGGATGCGCAGCAACGAGTGAGCGCTTCCCGGGCGGCCGCCTCAGGGAGCTGGTTCAAGGATGCGTGTGGTGGCTTTGTAGATTGGCCCACGGGTGATCGGAGCGTAGCACCGGACTGAGCAGGCGCTCAGAGCCAAGCTCAGGTTCTCACGATCGAAGCCGCGCTCGGGGCCCGATGGAGATGGAGGCCGAGCCGCAGTGAATCGGCTAAACTCGCGCGCATGCAAAGCCGGGTCCGGATCTTAGTGTTAGTTGCCTTGGGGGCGATCGCCTGTACGGAGAAGCCTGTCGGCCCAACGCCGAGCGATGCCCCGGCACCTGCCGCCCCGACCCCGTCCAGCGCTGCGGTTGCAGAGCCCGCGGAGCCTGTCGCGATTCCTGAAGCTGAGCTGAAACAGCTGCTCTCAGCCTGGCTTGCAGCACAAAACAATGGCCAGTTCGAAGCGTACGAGGCGCTGTACGCCACGAAGTTTTTCGGCGTCAAGCGCGCAGGCCAGCGCGAAGTGCGCTTCGATCGCAGCGGTTGGTTGAGCGATCGTCAGAAGATGTTCCAAAAGCCGATCAGCGTGGAGGCTCGCGAGCCGAGCTTTCGTGCTTCGAGCGCGAGCGCCGAGATCGAGTTCAAGCAGCAGTGGTCGTCAGGCAAGTTCGCGGACAGTGGACCGAAGCGCCTGCTCGTCGTGCGTGAAGGCGGCGCGCTCAAGATCGCGCAGGAAGAGATGTTGCGTTCCGACCTGGTCGAGAACAAGAGCGAGCAGCGCGCTGGCGACTTCTATTTCACCCTCGCGCTGGACAGCGGGTTTTACGTGTCACTGCCACACGCCAAGGTGCCCGAGCAGCTCGGTCCCATCGCAGCTGAGAGCGGCGAGAAGAACACCGATGTGTTCACTGTGTCGCGCACCGTGGCGGATGCGGCGCTCGACGCCAGCGTCAGCAGCTTGAAGAACAAGAAGCTGTGGCTCGAGGGCGGCTGCGTCGCGCGTGTCACCGAGTTCCGCGCGCTGACGCGGGTGGTGCCGCACTTCGGTGAGCGCGATCGCTGGAACGGCGTCGTCGAGGGGCAGGACAAGAAGGGACAGCCTATGCCGCCCGCACAGATCGCGCGCGCGGCCTACGCGCTCGGGAAGCCTCAGCTGTTCGCGAAGCTCGACGGTTGTAGCGAGGGCCGGTTCGCCTGGATCGACGGCTCGCGGCAGCCAGTGGCGGCAGAGCCGGTCGAAGACCCCGAGCTCGCGGAGCGCGCCCAAGCGGCCTTTGGCAAGCTGCCGAGTGTGCTCGCGCGCCAGAAAGAATTCCTGAAGCAAGCGGAGCATGCCGAAGGCAAGTGGTGGGAAGAAGGCACCGAGGTCGCGATCTTCAAGCATCCGAAGTCGGGGCAGGTGCTTGTCTCTGTGCTCGCTAACCTGCGAGACGGCTGCGGCGGATTCAGCGCGTCGGAGTGGGCGATCTTCGAGCAAAAAGGCAAGGCGCTGAGGCGCGTGCCGCTCACGCAAAACCCACCGGACCGTGTGCAAGACGCGCTCGATGTCGACGGGGACGGTCGGCTGGAGTTCCTCGGTGAAACGGACTACGGCACCGACAGCGCGCTCTTCTGGCCGGATGCCGATGAGCTCGGCACTTCGCTCGAGCATGCGTACCTCGACTGTCCCTGCTGATCGATCGACCCTAGAGTCGGTGCATGCACGAGCATGAGCTGAGCATCGCTACCGCCGGAGCTCGGCTGAGCGGAACCGTGTGTTTGCCTGCGGCAGAAGGCCGCTTTCCGGTCGTACTCATGCTGCATGGCTCAGGTCCGCTCGATCGCGACGAGAACATGCGGGGGCAGAAGCTCGACGTCTTCAATACGATCGCGCATCGGCTCGCTAGGAGTGGCATCGCGAGCGTGCGCTATGACAAGCGCGGCTGCGGCAAGAGCACAGGCGTTTACGCCCGCGCGAGCCACACGGACTTCATCCACGACGCCATCGCGTGGGTGGATGAGATCTCGCGCGCGCCGTTCTGCGACGGCAGCATCAGCTTGCTCGGCCACAGCGAGGGCACGATCGTGGCGCCGCGCGTCGCACTGGAGCGAGGCGCTGTGCGTGCGCTCGTGCTGCTCTGCCCGACCGTCACAGACTTCGAAACCGTGCTGATGCGCCAGGCCGAGCAGGTCCATGGCGAGCTCGCGCGCATGCCCGGGCTTCAGGGCAAGCTGCTCCGGCTCTATTGCAAGCTCGCGGGCAGCCCGCGCGATAGCCAGCGCAAGCTGATCGCGCGCATCCGCGCGTCCACGACGCCGACGCTGCGGGTAGGCCTGCGAACGTACGAAGCGGCGTGGTTGCGCGAGCTGCTTCAGCTGGAACTGCCGCCGCTATTGGCTGCCGTGCGCTGTCCGATGCTCGTCGTCGCAGGCTCGAAGGATATCCAGTGCGATCCTGAAGACGCGCGGCGCATCGCTGCGCAGAACCCTTTGGCCGAGGCGCACGTGATCG
>Ga0190269_10001302_pt1 | contig 12032 bp, 10 predicted proteins | sample Popmic249IS_FD_133749 | JGI IMG/M metagenome (GOLD analysis project Ga0190269, IMG submission 133749) | Populus adjacent soil microbial communities from riparian zone of Blue River, Arizona, USA - 249 IS | ecosystem: Environmental > Terrestrial > Soil > Riparian zone | place: USA: Arizona...
AGCGCAAGGCGCGCCGGATCGTCCGTGAGGGCGGCCGCGTGAGGCGGATCGCCGATCGCGCCGAAGCGCTGGCGGCGCTGGAGCAGCTTTTCGCCTTCCACGCAGCGCGTGCGGCCGCCGCGGGACTACTCGCACATCAAGGACGAGACCGTGCCGCTCGAAGATGTCTCGACCGCGGATGCGGCGTGGCAGAGCGCGGAGCGGGCGGCGAGCATGCCGCCGGCCGCGAGCACACCGCGCGCGGCCGACCCCGCCCTCGACATGTTTGGTCGTGTCGACTCGCTGCCCGTGCCGCCGGCGCAAGCCGCGGCGGCCCCCGCTACGCCTGTGCGTGCGCCGCAAGCCACGGCTGAGGCGAGCGCGGATCTGCCCGTGGTCGGCTTCAGCGATGCGCCGCCCGCTGAAGCGGCTCGGCCTGCGCCCAGTGCGGTGGCAGCTGTGCCCGAGCCCGCGGCCGTGCGATCCGCGGTCAAGACGCTGCCTCCGCCCGCAGTGCAGATGGCTCCCTCACCGGCGGTCATCGCCGACCCGGTCGAAGCGCGGCAGGCGTCTGCACCCGTGCCCACGCACGAGCTCGTCGAGCCGGCGACGGAACACGCACCGGCCGAGCCTGACGCAGCGGCTTCGAGCGCAGGATCGGGATCCGAGGAGCTGAGCGACGCCGTGCTCTCGGCCCTCGCGGACGAGCTACGGAAGTTTCCCGAGGTCGAGTGGGCTTGTCAGCTCGACGACGCGGACAAGCCGGTGATCGGCATCCGCGTCGACCCTTCGTACCTGCAGCGCAGTCGCGACATCGAGGCGAGCGTCATCGGTGCGGCCAAGAGTGCGGGCGCTGCGATCGTGCCGCTGATCGTGTCGACGCCCGCCGCCACGAAAGACGCGCGCGCCCGGGGGCGGATGTTCTTTCCCTGGAAGAAGAAGAAGTAGCTCACTCGATCGCGGACGCGGACTTCACGCGGTCGCGCAGCAAGAACTTTTGGATCTTGCCGGTCGAGGTCTTGGGCAGCTCGCCGAACACGACCTTGCGCGGGGCCTTGAAGTGGGCGAGCCGCTCGCGGCAGTGGGCGATGATCTCTTCCTCCGTCGCGCTCGCGCCGGCCTTGAGCTCGACGAACGCGCACGGTGACTCGCCCCACTTCGGATCGGGCTGCGCGACGACGGCGGCGGCGAGCACGGAGGCGTGGCGGTAGATGGCGTCCTCGACCTCGAGCGAGGAGATGTTCTCGCCGCCGGAGATGATGATGTCCTTCGAGCGGTCTTTGATCTTGGCGTAGTTGTCGGGCTGCAACACGGCGAGGTCGCCGGAGTGGAACCAGCCGCCCTTGAAGGCCTCGTCGGTGGCCTTCTTGTTCTTGAGGTAGCCCTTCATCGTGATGTTCCCGCGGAACATGATCTCGCCCATGGTCTCGCCGTCGGCGGGTACGGGCTCCATGGTCTCGGGGTTCATCACGGTCATGCCCTCTTCGAGCAGGTAGCGCATGCCTTGGCGGCCGTTGCGCTCGGCGCGGCCGCCGACGTCGAGCTCGTCCCACTCGTCGTGCTTGGCGCACGCGCTGGCAGGGCCATAGGTCTCGGTGAGGCCGTACACGTGGGTCAGATCGAAGCCGATGCGCGCCATGCCTTCGATCATCGCGGCGGGGGGCGCTGCGCCGGCGACGAGTGCGTGCACCTTCTGTGGGATGCCGGCGCGCAGCTCTTCGGGCGCGTTGATCAGCGTGGTGTGCACGATCGGCGCGCCGCAGTAGTGGGTGACGCCGTGCGCGCGGATCAGATCGAACACCGCCTTGGCCTCGACCTTGCGCAGGCACACGCTCGTGCCGGCGGTCGCGGCGAGCGCCCACGGGAAGCACCAGCCGTTGCAGTGGAACATCGGCAGCGTCCACAGGTACGTCGGGTGGCGCGGCATGTTCCAAGCGAGCACGTTGGCGAGCGCGTTCAAGTACGCACCGCGGTGGTGGTACACGACGCCCTTGGGGTTACCGGTCGTGCCCGAGGTGTAGTTGAGCGCGATCGCGTTCCACTCGTCGCTCGGCGGCGGGAAGGCTTCGTTCGGGTCGCCGTCGTCGAGCAGGGCCTCATAGTCCATCTGGGCTAGGCGCTCGCCAGGGCCGGCGTACTCGGGGTCGAGCACGTCGATCACGAGCGGCTTGACCGTGCACTTGGCCAGCGCCGCCTGAATGGCCGGCGTGAATTCGCGATCGACCAGCAGCACCTTGGTCTCGGCGTGGTCGAGCATGAAGGCGATCACGTCGGCGTCGAGGCGCGTGTTGATGGCGTGGAGCACGCCGCCGGTCATCGGCACGCCGAAGTGCGCCTCGAACATCTCGGGCGTGTTGGAGAGCATGGCCGAGACGGTGTCGCCTGCGCCGATGCCGCGCTTCTTCAGCGCGGACGCGAGGCGCCGGCAGCGGGCGCGCGTCTCGCTCCACGTGAAGCGGCGCGTGCCGTGCACCACCGCGAGGCGATTGGGGTAGACGTCGGCCGACCACGAGAGCAACGAAATCGGCGTGAGCGGCGCGTAGTTGGCGGCGTTCTTGTCGAGGTTCTGTTCGTAGATGTTCGTGGTCATCGTGCCCGAAGGCACGGTCTCAGAATCGACCGGGCCGCGCAATCCAACACCGCGCGCGGCGCCGTGCTACGCCTTGCGCCCGATGCCGGTGTACCCAGCCAGCGAGCCGCCCGAGATCGTGGTGCCCCTGCCCGCGCCAAAGAGCGCGGCGCTGATCGACGCGCTCGCGCAAGCGGAGTGCCCTGCCCTCACGGCGCGGCGTGCGCGGCGCGCCGAGGTCACCGGCGTGCCGCACGACCCCATCGTCTGGACGCGCGCGCTCGGCAGCAACGTCTGGGACGCGGATGGCAACCGCTACGTGGACCTGAGCGCGGGCTTCGGCGCCGCCGCGGTCGGCCACAACCACCCCGAGGTCCTCGACGCGGTGCGCGCGCAGAGCGAGCGGCTCGTGCACGCGCTCGGCGACATGCACCCTTCGGATACGAAGATCGCTTTGCTCGAGAAGCTGCGCGCGCTCGCGCCCTTCGAAGACGCCAAGGTCATGCTCGGGCTGAGCGGATCCGACGCGATCACCGCAGCGCTCAAGACCGCGCTGCTCGCGACGGGTAAGCCCGGCGTGCTGGCGTTCAGCGGGAGCTACCACGGGCTCGACTACGCGCCGCTCGCGGCGTGCGGCTTCAGCGATGCGTTTCGCGCGCCGTTCGCGGCGCAGCTCAACCCGCACGTGGTGTTCGCCGAGTACGGAGATGCGAGCGCGGCGGCGCGGGCGTTCGAGCGCGCGGTGACGCCCATTGGAGCTGTGCTCGTCGAGCCCGTGCTCGGGCGCGGGGGCGTCGTGGTGCCGCCGGCGGCGTTCCTGCGCGGGCTCGCGGCGCTGTGCAAGAAGCGCGGCGCGCTCTTGATCCTCGATGCGATCATGGCGGGCCTCGGGCGCAACGGCGTGTGGTCGTGCGGCATCGAGCACGACGTGCCGGTAGACCTCGTGTGCTTGGGCAAGGCGCTCGGTGGTGGTTTGCCGGTCAGCGCGTGCCTCGGCAGCGCCGAGGTGATGCGCGCGTGGGGCGACGCGGCGCACGCGACCTCCGGCGTGCCGCTGCACACCGGCACGTTCTTCGGCAACCCACTCGGCTGCGCGGCGGCGCTCGCGGCCATCGCGGTGATGGAGCGCGAGAGGCTCGCTTCGCGCGCGAGCGAGACCGGTGCGCGCTTCGTGCAGCGGCTGCGGCTTCGGCTCGGCACGCGGGTGCGCGAGGTGCGCGGCGCGGGGTTGATGATCGGCATCGATGCGGGCGCGCCAGAGCGCGGCCTCACCGCGGGCCGCAAGCTGCTCGAGGCCGGCTACATCACCGTGCCCGCAGGCGACGGCAGCGTGATCTCGCTGACGCCGCCGCTCACGCTCGAGGGGGGGCTGATCGATGGCTTCGTGGACGCGTGCGATGCGGTGCTCAGCGAGGGCGTGTCGTGAGCGACCCCTTCGAGAGCGAGCGCGCGCAGCTGGCAGCGGACATCGCCGCGCTGATCGATCGACTCGCCGACGGCACGCGCGACGACGCGGCACGCGACGCGTTGCTGCGGCGCGTGCTGCGGTTTCAGAAGTCGTACGTCGCGCCGTACGCGCGCATCGTGAAGCACAGCGGGCTCGCGGAAGCCGATGCGTTGCGCTGGCCGGGCGTGCCGACTGACGTCTTCCGCTTCGCGCGGGTCGCGGCGCACGCGGCCGAGCGCGATGTTCGTGTGTTTCGCACGTCGGGCACGACGCAGGCTCATCGCGGCGAGCACCCGCTGCGGGACCTCTCGCTGTACGACCGGAGCGCGCGCGCCTGGGCCAAGCACATGCTGTTTCCGGACGCCGCGCGCATGCGCTTGATCGTGCTCGCGCCGAGCAGCGCGGAGCTGCCCGACTCGTCGCTCTCGTACATGCTGGATCGCTTCGAGCCGTGGTTCGGGCTTGCTGACCGGACGCGCGCGAGCGTGCGGGCGATGCGCGACGGCGCGCTCGACCTGCCGGTGCTGGAGCGCGCGCTGCGAGAGGCGGAGCGCGCGGGCGAGGCGGTCGCCCTGCTTGGAACCTCGTTTGCCTTCGTGCACGCGGACGACGGACTTGGCGCCGCGCGCTTTGCCCTGCCCCCCGGCAGCCGCATCATGCAGACCGGTGGCTTCAAGGGCCGGTCGCGCGAGGTGAGCCCGGACGAGATGCGCGCCATGCTGAGCGCGCGCTACGGCGTGCCCGAGCGAATGATCATCGCCGAGTACGGCATGACGGAGCTGTGCTCGCAGCTGTACGAGGCGATGGAGCCGCGTCGCTTGCTCGCGCCCGGCTGGGTGCGAGTGTCGCTCGTGCACCCGGAGACGCTCGCGCCCGTGCCCGACGGCGACGAAGGCCTCGTACGCATCGACGACCTCGCGAACCTCGACACGGCGTGCGCGATCCAGACCTCGGATCGCGGCGTGCGCGTGCACGATGGCATCTTGGTGCTGGGGCGCGCGGCGGGCGCGGTGCCGCGCGGGTGCTCGATCGCGATCGATGCCGCGCTGTCGGGCGAGGGAGGCTCGTGAGCTCCGCCGAGAACGAGCCGATCGCGCTGTGGTCGAGGGTCGGCGGCGCACGCGAGCCGCTCGCGGCGCTGTCGGTCGAGACGCGCGCGCATGCCATCGCCGAGGCGTGCAGCGCGCTGCGCCGGCCGGATGCCGAGCAGGTCGCCCTGCTGAGCCGCAGCTCGGGGCTCTCCGAGCCGATGGTGCGCTGGGCGCTCGACACCACGTTCGCCGCGTTCAGCGAGGAAGCCCTGCTCGCGCTCGCGCGTACCGCAGGGCAAGCGCGCGCGCGCGGCGTCGCGGTGGTGCTCGCGGGCAACGTGCTCACGGCCGCGGCTCGGCCGATGTTGTTGCCGCTGCTCGCCGGGGTGCCCGTGGTCGCGAAGGCCTCGAGCCGCGACGACGCGCTGCCGCACGCGATCGCTGCCGCCGTCTCGCAGGCGCACCCCGACATAGGCATGGCATGCGCCGCGGCCACCTTCGGCCACGGAGATGCGCCCAGGCTGGGCGCGCTGCTCTCGGGCGGAGACTGCGTGCAGGTGCTCGGCAGCGACGAAGCGGTCGCCGCGGTACGCGAGCAGCTGCGCGCGGACCAAACGCTGATCGGCCGTGGCCACGGCTTGGGCTTGGGGCTCGTAGCGCGCGGGGCGCTCGAGCTGAGCGCGGACGCGTTCGCGCTGGACATCGCCGCGTACGATCAGCGCGGGTGCCTGTCGCCCCACGCGATCCTGGTCGAGGGCAGCGACGCGCAGGCGGAGCAGCTCGCGGACGCGCTGTACGAGGCGCTCGCGCGACGCGAGCGAGACATGCCGCGCGGCGCGTTGCCGGTGGAGGCCGCCGCCGAGCAGCTGCAGTGGCGTGGGGTCGCTGCGGCGCGCGGCAGCTTGCGCGCGAGCGAGGCGTTCGCCGTGAGCTGCGAGCATGGCGCCGGGCTGCGGCCGAGCCCCGGGTACCGGAACGTGTCCGTGTATTCGCTCGCCAGCGTGGCGAGCCTTGCCGAGCGCGTCGCGCCGCTGTCGCGTTACCTCAAGGCGCTGGGCGTCGCGGGCCAGGCCGACCCTGAGGAGATCGCGCCCTACACGTGCCCGGCGAGCAGAATGCAAGCGCCGCCGCTCGATGCTCGGCTCGATGGGTTGCACCCACTCGCCGGGTTTGCTTAGTTCCGCGCCGAACGAAACACCATGCGGCGCGAGCACCGACCGATCTACTGGAAGCGCATCGAGCGCTTCATCGACAAGACGTACGCCGAGCACTTCGTCGTGCCGCACTTCGATGCCGTCGGCCAAGGCTGCGGCTTCCAGAACGCGCGCTACATCGAGGTGATCGGCCCGCGCGTGTCGCTCGGCGACTACGTGCAGATCGCGGCGCTGCCCGACAACAGCGTGCGGTTCACGGCGTGGGGTACGGGGCCCGGCCTCGGCAAGATCACGGTCGGCGACTACAGCGTGATCAATCCCGGCGCGCGCATCAGCTCGGGCTGCGAGATCGTGATCGGCAAGAACGCGCTGTTCGCGAGCAACGTGCACCTCTCCGACACCGACTGGCACGGCCTATACGACCGCGTGCACGACCACGGCGGCTCGCGGCCGATCGTGCTCGAGGACAACGTGTGGCTCGGCGAGGGCGTGATGGTCGGCAAGGGCGTGACCATCGGCAAGAACAGCGTGGTCGCCGCGCGCTCGGTGGTGGTGCGCGACGTGCCGCCGAACGTGGTCGTCGCCGGCAACCCAGCCAAGGTGGTGAAGGAGCTCGACGGCACGCGCGACTTCTACTCGCACTCCGACGTGCTCACGCGCGAGAGCGACTACGTGGCGCGCTTACAGAACCTCGAGCAAGAGATGACCAAGGACAACACGCTCCTCGGCATGCTCCGCTACCTCCTCTTCCCCAACCGCAACGACTAGACGCCGATGAACAAGCGATGGCCGAAGTTGCGCTCGAGGTGGGAGTCGAAAATTTTTGTCGCGGCCGCATCGATGTCGTACTCGACGCGCTTGAACTCGAAGAGGCGCGAGGCGGTGTCGTAGACCGTGTAGCTCGCGCGGTTGTCGTAGTCGCGAGGCTGGCCGACCGAGCCGACGCTGACGATGTACTTGAAGCCGTCCTTGAGCAGGAAGTCCTGCGGCGGCAGCTCCTCGACGAAGCCCGGCTTCATCGCGAAAACTTTGCAGAGGTGGGAGTGACCGATGACGGTCAGCCGCCCCAGCTCCTCGAAGATCGGCAGGCACTCGCGCGCTTGCTCGGGCGCGAAGATGTACTCGAACTCTTCGATGCGCACCGGCGAGCCATGACAGAGCAGCACCTCGTGCTCGGGCAGCATGCGCTTGTACGGCAGGGTCTTGAGCCACGACATGTTGTCGCGGGATAGGCTGTTGGCATGCTGGTCGAGCGCCTGGCGCGCGGCCTCGTAGTAGTACGAGTAATCCATCCGTCCGCAGACGGCAGCATCGTGATTGCCGAGGATGGTGACATCCGCGACTTTGCGCACGAGGTCACTGCACTCGTTGGGATTGGCGCCGTAGCCGACCACGTCCCCGAGGCAGTAGTAGTGGTCGATGCGCTCGTTTTTGTACGCCTCGAGCACGGCGCTCATCGCCTCAAGGTTCGCGTGAACGTCGCTGAAAATTCCGAGCCGCATTCGGGGAGCCCCATCCTATAGAGCCCACGCTCGGTTGTGTAAACAAGCTTGGTTGCCGTTACGCCGTTGTGAGGCCGACGTGCTCCAGGGTCGCGTAGAGGGCCTGGGAGAGCCGGGCCTCGGCGGTAGCATCTTTGAGGGTGCCGCCCCGGCGCACGGCCTCGTCCTCCCAGTGCAGGCGCGAGCGCCGGGCGAGGGCCTGGCGAGCGGCGAGGGCCAGGACCGTGTCGGGGTCCCGCTCCATCTTTTCCAGGTCCTGGTTGCAGCCGTGGTTCGCGAGGTGGGCCAGGGCGACCATCAGCCGCTCCCGCCGCTGGCTGTTTTGGATGCCTCGGGCGAGCGCGCGCAGGGCAGCCAGGCCGAAGTCGCCGATGGCTCGGGCGAGCTCCTGCCAGGCGGGGCTGGGCTCGGATTCGAGCTGCTCGAGCAGCGGCGCAAGGCCCCGGCGCAGCTTGAGCTTACCGAGCGCGATCGCGCAGGCCTGGCGCACGACGGCCTGCGGGGAGCCGAGCCCGGCGATCAGCGCCTCGGCCGCGCGCTCGCCGAACAGGGCCAGGCACGCCACGGCGTAGATGACGTGCTCGGGCGGCAACGTGTCGAGCAGCGCGAACACCGGGCTCACGCTCTGGGGATCGCGGCGGCGGCCGATCTCGAGCAGGGCCGGCACGCGCTTCATGGGGTCGCTGAGCTGCCCGTGCAGCGCCTCGAGCGACATCACGTGCAGGTCGGGGTCAGCGGCGATCGGCGGCGCGATCGGGGCCGTCGGCGCTGAGGCTTGCGGGGCGACGCGCGTCTCGCTCTCGACCGCCGCCGGCTGAGCATGCGCCTGGGCGCTCAGGGGGCCGCTCGCGGCGCGCGCGGGCGCGATCGGCCCGCTGTGCGCACGGCCCGCCGTCACCGAAGGCGAGGTCAGTCGTCCGGAGCTGGTCTCGTGCGGGCGGAGCGGCGGCGGCGCGGTGCTCCGCGGCCGACCGGAACGAAGCGGCGGCGGCGCGTGCGGCCGCGGACCACCTGGCAAGGGCGGCGGGTCGGTCACGGGCCCGCCGGGCGGGCTGGCGAGGCCGGGCTCGGCGTACACGCCCGAAGCCGCGACGCGAGCGAGCGCGGCGACCACCGTGGGCTCCTCCTGCTGCGGGGAGAAGCCGCGCGCGTCGGGTGCGAGCGAAGCCCGCTTGCGCAGCCCGAGCTTGGCGAGCGCGCCCGTGGGATCGAGGTCGTCGAGCGCCCCGGCGGGCACCGGCGGCGAGCCCAGCTCGCCCGGACGGACCTCTTGCCACTCGCCGTCGGGCACCACGTCGGCGTCGTGCGGGCGCGGCGGCAGGCTGCTCAGCTCGGCCTCGCGCAGCTCGAGGTCGGCGCGCGCCGTCGTGAGCTGCTCCTCGCGGCGGAGGATCGAGCTCTCCCGGCCGGTGAGATCGCTCGCGAGCCGGATGAGGCTCTGCTCCTGCTCGCCCACCTCGCGCTCGCGCTCCATCAAGAGCCGCTCGCGCTCGAGCAGCGAGCGCTCGCGATCGGCCAGCTCGCTCGAGGCGTCGTCGCGCACGCTCGGAACCTCGGTCAGCTCGCCGTCGTCGGGCTCGACGCCGGTCTCGAGGAACAGCTCGAGCGCGCCCAGGCCCACCACGGTCACGCAGTCGCGCACGTACGAGGGCACCGCGTGCTCGGTGTCCTCGGCGATCTCGCTCATCAGGCGCGTCCATTCCTTCATCTCGAGGTGCGCGAGCACGCCCGGCAGGACCAGCGCCAGCTTGCGGTTTTGAGGGTCGTGGTAGACGAACGGGATGGCCAGCTCGCGCCCGTCGTCGAGCCGGTGGAGCTGGCCGGCCAGCGCGAGCGCCTTCAGCTCGGGGTGGGTGGCCGTGTTGATGACCCGGTAGACCTCGACCGTGCGCAGGCCGCCGCCTTCGGCGACCAGGTGCACGCGCTCCGTGCGCGTTCGGCCCGCAGCGCCGGCATACGGCGGCCCGGCATTCGACTGCACGATGGCCTCGTGAGGTACGGTGGGGCGCAAAGCCAGGCTATTGAATCACACCACAATCCCTGCTCCAACTCTGCGCGATGACTCCCGGTGCAGAAGTCCCCGCCGTGATCGAGCAGCTGAGCGACGGCTGCGTGCGGTTCGTCCAGCAGGCGCTCAACCTACCGCTGGACTTCACGCCGGAAACGCTGCCCATCCTGGATCACTACGTCCGCGAGCGCGGGCGCGACGGCCGGGAGGAAATCAGCGAGCTGCTCGCACCCGCGACGGGCGCCTATTTTGGTGAGGTGGTCCGGCGGACGATGGGCTACGTGCGCTGGCACTGCCCCGCCGACGACTACGACGGGTTCCGGCTGGAGCTCGAGCCGTTCTTCCTGACCTTCAACCCGATCGGGGCGGCCGTCGAGATCATCCGCCAGGGCCAGGTGGCCGGGCCCGGCGCCCACTTCGAGGTCCTCGACGAGGCCCGAGAGCTGCTGAAAGAGACCCTGAACAAGCACGCCCGGGTGCCGACCGAGGACTACTACACGTTCACGATGCGCTACGAGGTCCTCGAGCAGGTCGCCGAGGTCCTGTTCGCGCTCGAGAGCGCGCGCAAGGAACGCCGGCACTTCGGACCCGAGGTCTACCGGGCCGCCCGCGGCGAGCCGTCGTTCAGCGGTGGCAAGGCCTGACCTCGCCGGCGCTTCCTAGAGATCCTCGTTCGGCAGCGTGAAGTAGAACGTCGCGCCGCGGTCGAGCTCGCCCTTGGCCCACACCTTGCCGCCGTGACGGTGGATCACGCGCTGCACGGTCGCGAGCCCGATGCCCAGGCCTTCGTACTCGGTCACCGCGTGCAAGCGCTGGAACACGCCGAACAGCTTGTCGACGTAGCTCATGTCGAAGCCGACGCCGTTGTCGCGCACGAACAGCACGCGCCCGCTGTCCAGCTCCTCGCTGCCGACCTCGATGCGCGCCGGGGCGCGCGTACGGGTGAACTTCCACGCGTTGTCGAGCAGGTTCTCGATCACCACGGCCAGGAGGCGCGCGTCGGCCTCGACCACGAGGTTATCGGCGACGTCCAGCTGCACGCTGCGCTCGGGCCAGCGCTCCTTGAGCTTGTCGCCTGCGCTGCGGGCGAGCGCGCTCACGTCGACCGGCGCGCGGTGCATGTCCGCGCGCGTCAAGCGCGAGAGCTTCAGCAGGTCATCGATCAGGAGCGCCATGCGCTGCGCCGCGCTGCGCACGCGCCGCAAGTGGCCGCGGCCCTCTTCGTCGAGCTGCTCGCCATAGTCCTCGAGCAGCGCCTGGCTGAAGCCATCGATGCTGCGCAGCGGCGCCCGCAGGTCGTGCGCGACCGAGTAGCTGAACGACTCCAACTCGCGGCTCGCGCTCTCGGCCGCTTCCTTCGCGCGCATCAGCGCGTGCGCCGCGCGCTTGCGCTCGGTGATGTCATCGGAGATGCCGAGCAAGTACGCCGGCTCGCCGTCTTCGCCGAGGATCGGGACCTTCTTCGTGTGCAGCCAGCGCGTGCCGCGCGGCGTCTCGATCGGCTCCTCGGCGATGTCGAGCAGCGCCTTGCTGCCCAGCGTGTTGCGATCGTTGGCCTGGAAGAATTGCGCTTGCTCGGGCGGGAAGAGGTCGTAGTCGTTCTTGCCGAGCAGCTGCTCGCGCGACACGCCGAGCAGCTCTTCGCCCGCGCGGTTCAGGCGCTCGAACGCCAGGCGCTCGGCGTCCTTCACGAAGATCATGTGCGGGATATTCTCGATGATCGCGTCGAGGAAGCGGTTGGCCTTCGCGAGGTCGGTAAAAGAAGGCGGCGCGCTCGGCCGGTTGCGGCGCACACGTTCGGCCTCGAGCAGCGACAGCGTGCCGGCGAGCGTCTCGTCGTCGAGCGACGACAGCGACGTCTGGTCCGAGCTCAGCCGGACGAGCAGCTCCGCGAGCTGGGCTTGCAATGCGTCGGGCTCAGAGACCGCATCCGACATCGACGGATCTAGCCATGGCTGGCAGCGCAAAATCCACTGAGAGTTCTACAAAGATCGCGGACGACCCAAGCTCAGGGTTCCGGGGATGCGTACCGGCCGCGGCGGCATCCGCAAGATGCCCAGCGGCCTCAGCGCGCCCACGCGGTATGTCCCCGCCGTGAAGCCCGCAAAACGTGCGCGCTCGCCCGCGGCGACCCAGCCGATGGGCACCCCTTGCACGATGATGATCGCGCGCGTGTCCGTGTGATTGAGCACCTCCAAGGTCCCGGGCTCCGCATCGACACTTGCATCTTGCGTGGCCGCCTCATCACCGAGCTCGGCGGTCCCACGCATGGGCCGAAGCGCCTCGAACGTGTCGAGCATCGCGCCGTACGTGGCCGGTGCGATCGGCGGCGGCGCATCGAC
>Ga0190269_10001303_pt1 | contig 12031 bp, 12 predicted proteins | sample Popmic249IS_FD_133749 | JGI IMG/M metagenome (GOLD analysis project Ga0190269, IMG submission 133749) | Populus adjacent soil microbial communities from riparian zone of Blue River, Arizona, USA - 249 IS | ecosystem: Environmental > Terrestrial > Soil > Riparian zone | place: USA: Arizona...
CAAGCGCGCGGCGCGAGGTGTTGGAGGAAGTCGGGCTCTCCCAGCTCGAGCTTGCGACACCTGGGCTGTTCGATGTCGATGTGCACGAGATCCCTGCGCGCAAGGATCAGCCGCCGCACGAGCACTTCGACGTGCGCTTCTTGTTCACCACACGTGAGCTCGAGGCCAGGGCCGGCAGCGACGCGCAGGCGGCGCGCTGGGTTCCGGTGTCCGAGCTGCTGCGCGATACCAGCGACGGTCCCTACCTCAGCGACGACTCGGTGATGCGCGCGGTGCGCAAGCTGCACGAGGTGAGCTGATGGGCCTTTCCGATGTGCATGCTCACCTGACACACCCGCGCCTGCGCGAGCAGCTGCCCGAGATCTTGCAGCGCGCAGCGGCGGCGCAGCTCAGCGCGATCATCAGCAATGGCCTCAATCCTGGCGATAATCAGGCCGTGCTCGATCTGGCGCGCGCGCATCCGATCGTCCGCCCGGCGCTCGGTTTTTATCCGGTGGACACCGTGCTGGACGACATGCTCGCGGCCGGCGTGGACTATCCGCGCGAAGGTCCGACCTACAGCGCGGAAGAAGGCGTCGCGTTCGTGCGCGAGCACATCGACCAAGCGATCGCGGTCGGCGAGATCGGTCTCGATGGCTATTGGGTGCCCGAGCCGTTTTGGGCGAAGCAAGAGGCGGTGTTCTGTGAGCTGGTGAAGCTCGCGATGGCTGCCGACAAGCCGATCATCATCCACACGCGCAAGCGCGAGCGGCGCGCGTTCGAGCTGCTGCAAGAGCTGGGCGCAAAGCGCGTAAATTGGCACTGCTATGGCGGCAAGCTCAAGCTCGCGCGCACCATCGCTGAGCACGGGCACTACTTCTCGATTCCCGCGAATGCCCGGCGCTCGGAGACATTCACGCGCATGCTGCAGACGTTTCCGCGCAACCAGTTGCTCCTGGAGACCGATTGCCCGTATCTCGCACCGGAGCCCGGCCAGAGCAGCGAGCCTGCCGACGTGGCGCGCACCGCGGCGTATGCGGCAGAGCTCTGGCAATGCACGCCGGATGAAGTCAGCGAGCAGAACAGCGCAAACTTCCATGCGCTGTTCGACCCTCGCTGATCGCCAGACTCACTCCCAGCGCGTGGCGTGCCACTGCTTTTTGCCGCGCTTGAGCAGGATGGTCTGCCCATGCAGCAGGCTCGCGCTCGTGAGCCGCTGATCGAGCGTCGCCTTTTCGCCATTCACGAGCACCGCGCCCGCTTCCAGAAACTGCCTCGCTTCACGCTTGGAGTTTGCGAGGCTCGTCTGTGGCAGCAGGTCGAGCACGGGCAAGCCCTCGCCTTCCAGCAGCTGTTTGGCGTGCTGGGTGTGCGGCACGTCGGCGAACACCTCCCGCAGTAAGTCCGGCGCAAGTGAGCGCACGTCTCCGGAGAACAATGCTGCGGATGCGGCTTCAGCTTTGGTCAGCTCGCTATCGCCGTGGACGAGCCGTGTGATGTCGCGCGCGAGCTCGCGCTGCGCGTGGCGCTGTTCTGGCGCGGCTTGGTGACGCTGCGCCAGCTCCGCGATCTCTTCCTGCCCGCGCATCGTGTACCACTTCAAGAACGAGATCACGTCCGCGTCGTCCACGTTCAAGAAGTACTGGTAAAATGCGTACGGGCTCGTGCGCTCAGGTGACAACCAGATCGCGCCTTTCTCTGTCTTGCCGATCTTCTTACCGTCCGCCTTTGTCAGGAGCGGGTTGGTCAGCGCGTAGGCATGCGCTTCTGTGCCCTCCGAGCGATGGATCAGATCGATGCCGGACACAATGTTGCCGTACTGATCGGAGCCGGCGAGCTGAATGGTCACGCCCTTCGTCCGGTACAGATGCAGGTAGTCGTACGCCTGCAAGAGCATGTAGCTGAACTCGGTGTAGCTGATGCCCTGCTCGCGCTGTGTCAGGCGATCACGCACCGAGTCGCGCTGGATCATCGCGTTGATCGAGAAGTGCTTGCCGACGTCGCGCAGCACCTCGATGAAGCCGAGCTTCTCGAGCCAGTCCGCGTTGTTCACGATCTCTGCGGCATTGGCGCGCTTCGGATCGAGATCGATCAAGCGTTCGAAGATCTTCCGCTGCGCGGCGACGTTCGCAAGGATCTGATCGCGGCTGCGTAACGCGCGCTCAGCGTCCTTACCCGACGGATCGCCGATCAGCCCGGTGCCGCCCCCCATCAGCACGATCGGCTTGTGGCCTGCGTGTTGGAAGCGCCGCAGCTGCAAGATCGGTAGGAGATTGCCGATGGTCAGGCTGTCGCTCGTGGGATCGAAGCCGCAATAGCCCGTGCGGCTCGCCGTGGCGAGATGCTTTTCCAGCTCGGCCTGCGCGGTGACCTGGTGCAGGAGGCCGCGCCAGGCGAGCTCTTGGAGCAGCGGCTTATTCGATGGATTGTCCATGGCTACTCCCCTGCTCCCAGTGCGGCGATCAAGGCTTGAACGTCGAGGTCTTTGAGTGTGCTGCCGTCGCGCTTGCGCCACAAGCTGGCGCGGCCCCCTTGGCCCGGCTCTATCCACACCGCCGCGCCTGTGCCCTGGTCGTCGGCTTGCTTGCGAAGCTTGGCAGGAACTGCGGCTTTCGGCAGCAGGTCGACACGCAAGCCCGCCGCTCTCAGCTGCATGGCCAAAGCGATCGCGTTCTTCATGTCGGCTTCGTCGACGGGCGCGAGCAGCGCGTGGATGGGATCGATGTCCTGTGGATAGAGCTTCCGCTCTTCCATCACGACGAGGATGCGCTCCAGGCCGAGCGAGAAGCCGCACGCTGGCACTTGCTTGCCAGAAAACATGCCGATCAAACCGTCGTAGCGGCCGCCGCCCCCCAGGGAGCCCGCGAGATCTTTGACGGCGATCTCGAAGATCGCGCCGGTGTAATAGCCGAGCCCGCGCGCGAGGCTCACATCGAACTCGAGATGGCCTGCTGCTGGCGTCACGCTCGCGTAGTCGAGCACGCGCAAGAGCTCGTCGATCGCTTGCACTGCGCGCTCGCTTGCCGCGAGCTTCTCGCGCAGGTCCGGCAGGCTCGATGCTTGTGTCATCAGCTCCACCAGGCGCTGAGCTGCTTCGCTGGCGATGCCGCGCCCCGCGAGCTCTTTACTGACGCCGTCGGGACCGATCTTGTCGAGCTTGTCGACCGCGACGATCGCGCTGGTCTCATGCGCTGCTTCGATCCCGCAGAATTCGACGATCGCGCGCAGCAGCCCGCGGTGGTTCAAGCGCAGCTTGAAGTCGCTGAAGCCGAGCCGCTTCAGGCACTGCGCCGCGGCACCTGCGACCTCGGCCTCGACCGCGTTCGACGTCGAGCCCACGACGTCCACATCGCACTGATAGAACTCGCGGAAGCGACCGCGCCCAGGCGTGTCCGCGCGCCAGACCGGCTGGATCTGGAAGCGTTTGAAGATCGCGGGCAGCTTGCCCTGGTTGTTCGCGTACACACGCGCGAACGGGACGGTGAGATCGTAGCGCAGACCGAGATCCGAGAGCAGCGGCTCGGCGCCGGGTGCAGTCTCACCGCTGCGGCCCACGAGCACAGCGCCCTCGCGCTGCAGGTGCTCATTCGCGGAGCGAATGCCCTGCACGAGCGGCTCGCCGCGCAGCAGGATCTTGAACAAGAGCTGGTCGCCCTCCTCACCGTACTTGCCGAGCAGCGTATCGAGCCGCTCGAACGCGGGCGTCTCGAGCGGCGCAAAGCCGTAGCTCTGGAACACGTCACGAATGATGCGGGTGACGTATTCGCGCTGGCGTACATCGCGCGGGAGAAAGTCGCGACTGCCGCGTGGTGGAGTGGTGACGAGCTTCGTCATGGGTCAGGCATCCAAAAAGGGACGCAGACCATAACGACCAGACCCCCGCGTGGCAACGTGGCCCAGCCTAGCGCAAGACTGTTAGGTTTACGGCTGCCCAGCCGCCCGGCTCGAGCTCGACAGTCTGCTGCTTGCGCTCACCAGAGACCGCGACGTCGATCACGTGCTTGCCGGCCGGCACGCGCAGCCGGGCGACCGCCAGGCGCGCTGGCAGCGTGGACCAGCTGCGCGTGTCAGGCGTATCGGTCGCGGTCAGCGTGACCTGTGCCCCGAGGCTCGCGAGAAAGCCGAGCGCCCCACCGCCGGTCGCCTTTTTCGTGACCTCGCCCGCGACTACGCGCGTGATCACACGGGTGATAGCCGAGGCGATCATCTTGCCTTTCGTCTCGCGCCACGCTTCGACCGCGAGCTGATCCACGGGAACGGTGCCATCTGCCGGGATCGCGCGCTGATCGACCTGGATCATCGGTACCGAGCGCACCGGTCCCGGCTTCGGCAAGGTCGGGAAGTTGATCCAGGTCACGAGCCCTTGCGCGGCCAGTTGATTGGCTTGCGCGCGACTGGCTGGGCTCAAGTCTCCGCTCGCCAACGTCAGGGCCAAGCCGATCGGGATGCGCTCCGCAATCTTCGCGGGAACGCGCCCGTACCCCACGTTCACGAGCAGCTCTGCGCTGTCAGCCGGGGGATCTGGACTGTCTTTTGGCGCGCGACTGAGCAGCTCTTTGATCTGCTCGGTGCGATAGGCATCGATCTTCGCGAGCTGCGTCACGGGATCGAGCAGCGTGTCGTAGGTATTGTGCTGCAGCGCTTCATCGTAGAAGCGCAGCGCTTCAGACGGCTCGCGGCTCTTTTCGAACGTGAAGCCCGCGAGGTAGCTGCCGAGCGCACCGACACCAGCATGGTTCGGATCGGTGTCGTTGATGAACTGCTGCATGGTCGCGAGCCGACGCGCCTCGACGCGCGAGCCGCTCAGATCGCCGCGCACCAAGTAGTTGATCATGTTCAGCGTGTTGATCATCAACTTCTCATAGGCCGGCGATTGGTACGGCCCCGAGTCGTCGGAGAACATGAACTTAGAGATGTCGTCGAGCGTGCTGTGCGTGAAGTCCAGCACCTCGACCTGCTTGTCAGCGACCTCTAAGTCGCGGCTCGACAGCGTGTATTCACCGACGCTCTGCAGCGCGACGGAGCGCTCCAAAAGGTAGAGCACATTCTCCCCGCGGATCTCGTCCGGAAGCTCTTTCTCGGTCTCGACGCCCAAGCGCTTATTGAAAGACGCGATCGCGTCGCGCGGGCGGCCTGCGTCCAGTGCCGCGCGCGCGTCTCGCACCTTGTCCGAGTAGCTCGCGCATCCCACGCAAAACACGAGGCCAAGCAACCATAGCGACGTGCTCGCGCGCCTCCACTGTGGCCATGTTGGCCGCATGGCCATCATCCCGTGACCTCCCACTTCGCTCGCTCGAAAGGCACAAATCGCGTCAATCGCGAACGATGGCTTTGGTCACCGCGCTCTTGTTCTGGAACAGGATCTCGCCCGTCTCGACGTCGATCACCTGCATGAACATGTAGTACTGCACACGGCGCTGCACGCCGACGCGTTCGTCAGTCGTGTACACCTTCCCGGTCACGAAGTAGCGCGAGCCGATCTGCTTGCCCCAGTGCGCGATATTCGATTGATCGAAGCCTTCGGAGTACTGACGTCGGATCTCGTTCAGCAGATCTTGCTGGTTTTCCAGGCTGATCACGCGCACGCCGCCCCACTCGATCAGCTTGGTTTCGACGTCACTGATCAGTGCTTGAAGCGGGCTGTCGATGTGCTCCGAGGTTTCGTTCTTCATCGGCAGGACGGAGACCGCCGGACGGTTCTCGTTCATCCAGCGCTGTACCACTGCGGAGGTCCGCATCTTCTCCATGTTCTCGTTCAGCATGCGCTGGAGATCGCGGCGATCGAGGCCTGTGCTCATCGCAGCGGCGTCGAGACCGGGCTCATCGTCCCCACGAACGGCACGCGTGTGATGCGCGCAGCCCAAACAAAACATCGCGAGCGTGACAACTGCCTGAACTGTTTTGGACATCAAAGTCGCTCTTAAAGCCATGAGGATCCTCTCGCAGACAAAATCTGGCGAACTCTACTCCGAGCGGGTGCCTTGCTCGCCATACCTGTCTGATGGACGAGGACGGGAACGAGCGCCTTCACCAAAAGTTTCGCCGTTATAGATGCGGGCACTATCGCCTACAAGGGTTAGTCCGAATGGAGCAATCGAGTGGCACGGCGCCCCTCGTGCTGCCGTTGCAATCGTTCAACAAAGCGGCTTTATATCTCGGCCGCGTGCACACTTGCTCAGATGGGAGAACACAAAGTGCGTGGACATTTTCAGTTCTTGATCACGATCGTAGCCCTCGGACTCGCTGCGTGCGGCGGCGGTGGCGGAGGCGGCGAGGAAGCTGGCGGTGAGGCCAGTTCTGGCGGCGAGTCGGAGTACGCTGGGCCGATCGCGTCAACAGACGTCGCACACGGTAAGGAAGTGTTCGACAGCTTCTGCGGCGACTGTCATCCAGATGGTGGTTCCGATGTGGGTCCGAGCTTGCTCGACGATCCCCATTCGCCGGCACAACTGCGCCAGCAGATCCGCGAGGGCAGCGGCAAGATGCGGCCGTTCAGCGAAGCTCGCCTGAAGAAGGACGACTTGGAGGCAATCCTCGCCTGGCTCGCGTCGGTGAACGGAGTCAAGTGATGTCACTCGGGGCTGCGTCGTCCGCCGCGTGCGCGCGGTGAATCTCGGAGCTCCTTCGCGCGTCGGACTCGTGACATTTTAGTTTGTGAGGGTGAGACATGAAGCGACTGTTATCTGTGTTGGTGGTGAGCGGCGCGATCGCAGCGGCAGCGCTGACGATGCAGCAGCCAGCGGCGCAAGCCGAAGACGCCTGCGGCGGCAAGGGGCAGCCGAGCTGTCCATTGCAGGGTTGGATGGAAAAGAACATGGACCCCGCCGTGGAGAAGGAAGACGCAAAGGCGCTCGCGGCCGCGTTCGAGAAGTCGATCGCCTTCGTGCCTGATCCAAAGTGGAACGACGGCGACAGCGGCTGGACGAAGATCGCAAAGGCCGGTGCCACTGCAGCCAAGGGCGGCGACATCGCGGCGGCCAAGAAGGAATGCAAGACGTGCCACAAGGCGTGGCGCGACAAGTACAAGAAAGAGTTTCGGACCAAGCCGATCAAGGGCTGATCGGCACGGGTTCAACGACAAGCGCCGCGGGACCATGGGTCGTGCGGCGCTTTTTATTGTCGGACGCGCCGCTGGCTCGGTCGGCGTTGGCGATGCGTCAGCAGAGCTGCAGCTCATAGCTGCCAGCGAAGGCCGCGAACACGACGCGCTGGGAGAGCTCGTTGTCCGAACGGAGACGCGCGTCCTTGTTCGCAAGCACGATGCTAACGTCGCTGCGCATGCTGCAGCTGCCATAGGCAAGTCCTTAGCCATGAGGTGCCGCTGGTAGCTGCAGGCATCACACCACGGCGTCGGAAATAAATAAGGCGGCGTGATCTAGATCACGCCGCCCCTATTCGCGCTCTGAAGTGACGGCTTACCTCTTCTTGGAGCCGGTTTCGTCGTCGCTGAAGGAGACTTGGCCGGAGCGTTTGATCTCTTCGCCGAGAACGCCGAACTTGAGGGTTCCTACTTCTTGGCGCTTCACGACAACGACGAGCTCCATCTGGCGGTTCGGCTTGAACGCGGGGCGATCCAGCGAGACCGGTTGCACGAAGGTCTTCTCGTTGCGCTTGTTGATCATGGTGCTCATGTCATCGACCATGCGCCGGCCTTCTTGGATGTCGTAGAAGAGAACTTGGAACTCCATGTCGTCGACGGGCTTGTTGAAGCTGACGACCAGGTTCGCCTTCCACTTACGCTTCTTGATGTCCTCGTCTTTTGTCTCGTGCAGCAGCTTCATGCTGTTCGAGCGCGCGAACCCGAGCAGCCCCTTCTCGCTCAAGCCTCCGGGGATCTTCGCCTGCAGCAGGTACATGCTGGCCTTCAAGCCGCCGGCCTCGGCCGGGCGGACGAAAAAGCCCGTCACCAGGCAAACTGCGGCCAACGTGAGAATCCAACCGAGTCGTCTCTCTCGCATCCTCGTACACTCCGGGAAAAAGGGGCCTTTCCGCCCGAGCCCTGACGCCAAGAACCCAGCGTCGCGATCACGTAAGGCCGTTACCCACTGAGCAGTTACTCAGCAATTTCGGCGCTGAACAGTACGCGGTTCGCAGGACCATGCGCAAGTGACGCACAGAAGCTCGGGATCTTCACTGGATGACAGCGACGGTCGCGAGGAGCACGCCGGCAAGCTTAGCGACGCCCTCGCCCGGCTTTGTCAGACACATTTTTCCACACCATGTAGACTAGACTGACGTGTCAGTCTAGTCTCGCGCCCTTCATTGGAGGGCAACTTGCATGAGTGAAGCGAAACCTGCCGTCTTCGTGCGGGTGGAGGGCGTGCTGACTGGGCGTGGGGCCTGCGGAGCTGCAGCGTACATGGCGGCGAACGCAGCGGGTTTGCGGGAGCGTGTGTTCCGCCTCGGCCATCTAGCATTAGCAACGCCGCTTTACGAAGTACTTGGTCAAAGCGACCGCGTGCTCGCCAATCGCCTGACGTACCTCGCGCTTCGCAACATGAGCGAGGATCGCATCGCGGAGCTGGCCGACGAGTACTGGAACAACGTGCTCAGCCATCAGCTGCTGGAGTCGGGCATCGAGCTGCTCAAGCGCGCCGCACGCGAGAAGCAGCGGATCGTGCTGCTCTCTGATGGCATCGAAGAGATCGTGAAGCCGGTGCTGGAGCGCTTGCCGCCAGTAGCTGCGCTGCTGTGCAATCGCCTCGAATACCGCGGGGGTCTCGCAACCGGCAAGCTGCGTGAGCCGGTGATCGGCGGGCACGACGGCGGCCAGTTCCTCGCGCAGTACGCGACCGAGCACGGCATCGATCTCACAGCCAGCACCGCTTACGGCGCCCATGGGCCCGACGTGTTGCTGATGACCGCAGTAGGACGCCCATGCGCAGTGAACCCCGATTTCACCCTGCGTCGTGCCGCGCGCGATGCGGGTTGGCCAGTGATGGATTTCCATGTCTAACGCCCAACCGTTATCCGTTCGCAAAGCTCTCGCGGGTCGTCACATCTTTCTGACCGGTGGCTCTGGCTTCGTCGGTAAGGTGTGGCTGTCGATGGCGCTCACGCACCTGCCGGAGATCGGGAAGATCTACGTGTTCGTGCGGCCCAAGGCCTCCGTGCCGGCGCGCCAGCGCTTCGAAAAGATGCTCAACACCTCGCCGGTGTTTCGTCCGCTGCATCAGCGCTATGGCCGCGATCTGAGCACGTTCCTGTCCGAGCGCGTGGAGCTCGTCGAAGGTGAGCTGACCGCGCCCGATCTCGGGCTCGCGCCAGCCGTCGCGCGACGCCTGCGCCGCGACATCGACGTGTTCATCCACTGCGCGGGTCTCGTCGACTTCAACCCGGACATCCGCAAGTCGCTGAGCGCGAACGTCGATGCGACCATGCGCGTCGCTGACTTCGTGGAGTCTTGCGACCATGCGAGGCTGTTGCACGTGTCGACCTGCTACGTCGCAGGCAAGCGTTACGGCGAGATCGAAGAGCGCATCGTTCCGAACTACGCGCCGAAGGTAGACGAGTTCTGCCCGCGCACCGAGCTCGCGGAGGCGCATGCGCGCATCGAGTCGATCGTGCGTAGCTACAGCACCGAAGATGTCACGCAGCGCCTGCGCGAAGAGGTGCGCGCGGAGCTCCACGCGCAAGGCCGACACGAGCCGAGCGCACACCTGCTCGACACGCTCACACGCAAGCGTCAGCGCGAAGAGCTGAAAAATGCGCTCGAGACCGAAGGCACCGAGCGCGCGGTCCGGCTCGGCTGGCATAACACGTACACGTACACCAAGAGCCTCGCGGAATCGCTGCTCCTGCAGCGCGGCTCACGGCTGCGCTACGCCGTGGTGCGGCCCTCGATCGTGGAAAGCGCGGTCGAGTTTCCAGAGCCGGGTTGGAACGAGAGCTTCAACTGCACTGCGCCGCTCGCGTACGTGATGGGCAGCTGGGTCCGCATGATCCCCGCGCGCCCGGATGCGCCGTTCGATGTGATTCCCGTCGATCTCGTGTGCCGGGCGCTCACGAGCGTGTCGGCCGCGCTCGCGACGGATCGCCACCAGCAGGTCTACCACGTGGGCACGTCGGACAAGCATCGCTGCTCTGTCGGACGCGCTGCAGAGCTAATCGTCCTCTCGCACAGGCGCTACTTGCGCGAAGCACGCCACACGCGCCGCGAGCGCGTGTTGAAGTCGCGCTGGGATGCGATCTTGGTCGAGCCCGACACGATGCTCGGCGTGAAGACCTCGCGTGCGCTCGTACGCGGCTACGACGAGGTGCTCGATCTCATGCCGCGCAAGCTGCAGAAGAAGCTCGGCAAGCTCACCCAGCGTGTGCGCGACATGGACGAAGACTTCGCGCAAGTGGAGAAGCTCGTCGAGCTGTTCATGCCGTTCATGTACGAGAGCTTCTACGTGTTCAAGAGCAACGCGGCGGACACGCATCCTGTGGTCGAGCCCGAGTTCGACTGGGGGCCCGCGCTGTTCGACTGGCGCAAGTACTTCCTCGAGATCGAGATGCCTGGGTTGCGGCGCTGGGCATTCCCGTTGATCGAAGGCAAGCGACCCGAACGCTATCGCGCCGAGCACGCCATTCGCCTGCGCGACAGCTCGCGCGTCGACGACGCGCACGACGCTCACGAAGAGCGACGGCGTCCGAAGCACGACGAAGCTCCCGCGCACGAGCCCATGCTCTTTAGCCCTCCTAACGATCAGCGTTGAGAACATCATGAGCATCTTCATCACTGGCGCGACCGGTTACCTCGGCTCGTACGTGGTCACTGGTCTCTTGCGCAACCATCGCGATCGGCTCGCCCTGCTCGTGCGCGCGCAACATCCGCTGCAAGCGCGCGAGCGCTTGTGGCGCTCGCTGCAGCTGCACATGGACTTCGCGGAGTTCCGCGCGCACGTCGACGAGCGCGTGGATCTGTACCTCGGTGACATCACCGACTCGCAGCTCGGCCTGAACAACACGGCTTACGCGCGCTTGATCGAGCAGACCCAGTCCATCATCCACATCGCAGCATCGCTCAACCGCAAGTCCGCAAAGGCGTGCTTCAACGTCAACCTGCGCGGCTCACTCGAGGTGCTCAAGCTCGCGCAAAAGGCGCAAGCCGCGCACGGACTGCGGCGCTTCAGCGATGTCTCCACTGTCGCCGTGAGCGGCCACCGCAACAGCGAGGTCGTGTACGAAGACTCGGCGATCGACTGGTCGCGCAGCGACTACGATCCGTACGCGCGAACGAAGAAGTTCGCGGAGCACATGCTGCACGAGCTCTTGCCCGATGTGTCGAAGCTGGTGTTCCGGCCCAGCATTGTGCTGGGCGACAGCCGGATCGCGGCTACCACGCAGTTCGACATGGTGCGCGCGTTCGTGATGCTCGCGCGTTTGCCGGTGTTGCCGTTCAACCCGGACTGGCACCTCGACATCGTGCCCGCGGACTACGTGGGCAAAGCGATCGTCGAGCTGCACCAGCGCCCCGAGGTCGAGCACAGCATCTATCACCTCAGCTCGGGCACGCGCTCGCTGCGCTACCGCGAGATCGTCCGCAGCTTGAAGCTGCACGGCAAGTCCATGCACCACGTGTTCGCGCCGAGCTTGAACGGTACGTTCGAGAAGCTTATCTCGAGCGCCTCCGGTACGCCGGCCAGCTGGGGCGTGTCACGCGCTGCGGCATTGCTCAAGGTCTTTCTGCCGTACCTGTGCTTCGACACAGTGTTCGACAACACGCGCGTCGTGAAAGCGCTGGGCGAAGCGCCTGCACCATTCGACAGCTACGCGTCGCGCTTGCTCGACTTCGCCGTCGACCATGCGATGGCGTACCCGTACGAAGATCTGCCTGCGACGAGCGCACCTGAGACGCACCAGGTCTACGCATGATCCGGAAGCTGGTCAAAAAGCTCACGGATCCCGACCGCGCGCTGCAAGCCGCGACGAGCGCGCTGATCGAAGCCACCGGCGTGCGCTATGCGCTCGACCTCAAGCAAACGCGCTACAAGCCCGGCGAGCCGCTGAAGCTGCTGCTCGCCGGCTACGTGGGCCAACGCAACACCGGCGCGGACCTGCGCGTCGA
>Ga0190269_10001304_pt1 | contig 12030 bp, 11 predicted proteins | sample Popmic249IS_FD_133749 | JGI IMG/M metagenome (GOLD analysis project Ga0190269, IMG submission 133749) | Populus adjacent soil microbial communities from riparian zone of Blue River, Arizona, USA - 249 IS | ecosystem: Environmental > Terrestrial > Soil > Riparian zone | place: USA: Arizona...
GCCGGCGTCGTCGAGCCCGGCCAGCCCGTCGGCGCGGATCAGCAGCCCTCGCCGGACCGTGCCGCCGTCGGCGGTCGCGTACCCGCCCGCGTCCCGGACGTTGTACGTGCCGGGTAGCGGCAGAGTGCGGGTGGCGGCGGCGGTCATTCTCGGCTCCCTCGGTGCGTGGACGGCGGACCCGGTTCGCAGCCTCCGCCGCCCGGATGAACGCGGGGTGAAGCGTACGGGGCGATCGGCGACGCGAGCGAGCGGTTTAGGCTCGGGCCGGACACCGCGGGCGAAGGAGAACGAAATGGCTGCGATCACCGTCGTCACCGGAGCGGCCGGGGCGCTGGGACGTGCCGTGCTCGCCGAGCTGACCGGCCGTGGCGGCACGGTGGTGGCGCTGGACCGCGCCGGCGCCGCGCTCGACTCGCTCGCGGGCGTCCACACGATCGGCGTCGACCTGGCCGACCGGGCGTCGGTGCTCGACGCGTGGAAGCGGGTCGACGAGATCGGGACGCCGTCCGGGCTGGTCGCGCTGGCCGGCGGCTTCACGCCGGGGAGCCTCGCCGACCTGGACGAGGAGACGTTCGCCGGGCTCTGGGAGGGCAACGTCTCCACGCTGCTGTGGAGCGCGCAGCAGGCCGCCGCACGGATGGCGCGCGGGTCGTCGATCGTCACGGTCGGGTCGAAGACCGCGGTGACCGGTAAGGCCCCGGTCGGGCACGCGGCGAGCAAGGCCGCGGTCGTGCGCATCACCGAGCTGCTCGCCGACGAGCTGCGCCCGGCCGGGATCCGCGTCAACGCGGTGCTGCCGTCGGTGCTCGACACCCCGGCCAACCGCAGCTGGATGTCGCCGGAGCTGGTGGCGAAGGCCGTGCGCACCGAGGCGGTCGCTCGCGTGATCGGCTTCCTGCTCAGCGACGACGCGGCCCCGATCAGCGGTGCCCGCATCCCCGTCTACGGGGACGCCTGAGCTACCGGCGGCAGTAGACGTCGCCGCTGTTGGCCTCGTGCGGGAGGTCCGCGAGGTACGCCGCCACCGTCGGCGCCGACGTCCACTCCGCGAACGCGAACTCCGTGTCGTCGCCGAGCGCCACGTTGAAGCGCTCGAAACCCAGCGCCACCGTGCGCTCGAGGCAGCGCTGGGCGACCGCGCGCTCGATCGTCGTGAACTCGAACGACAAGGCGGGCACCGCGCGCGTGAGGCCGTCCAGTACCGCCGCCTCGTAACCCTCGACGTCGATCTTGACGAACGCGGGCACCCCGTGGGCAGCGACGAGGTCGTCGAGCGTCACGGTCGGCACCGAGATCTCGGTGTCCCAGACCTGGTCGGCCCAGCCGCGTGCGCCGCCGGCAGCGTCGACGAAGTCCTTCGACACCGTGGAGACCGTCGGGTTCGCCGAGTTGACGAAGAACGTGACCGTGCCCTCGGCGGCGCCGCAGGCGGCCTCCACGACGACCACGTCCTCGTCGTCGGCGAAGATCTCGGTGAGCGCGCGCCCGCACAGCGGCTGCGGCTCCACCGCGATCACGCGAGCGCCCAGCCTGCGGTAGCTGGCCACCCGGTCACCGACGTGGGCGCCGATGTCGAACACGAGGTCGCGGGGGCCCACCAGCCGGGCGTGGAAGGCGTCCATCGCGGCGTCGCGCTCGGCGTTGCCCCAGTAGAAGTCGAGGGATCGGCGCAGCGAGGCAGCGGCCGGGTCCGCCTTGAGCGAGGAGATGGTGGCGTTCCTGGACGTCATGGCAGGGGAAACGTCCGCGGCGCCCGGAAAGTTCAGCGCCGCGCGCCCGCGGCGGTTCACCCGAGCAGCGCCGGCTCCGTCTTCGCGCGGACCTCGTCCTCGGTCACGTCCGGCGCCAGCTCGACCAGCCGTAGCCCGCCGGGCGTCACGTCGAGGACCGCGAGGTCGGTGATGACCCGGTGGACGACCCGCCGGCCGGTGTAGGGCAGCGAGCACTCGTTCACGAGCTTGTAGGACCCGTCGCGCGCCACGTGCTCCATGAGGACGATGACGCGGGCCGCGCCGTGCACGAGGTCCATCGCGCCGCCCATGCCCTTGACCATCTTGCCGGGGATCATCCAGTTCGCGAGGTCACCGGCGGCCGAGACCTGCATGGCGCCGAGGATCGCGGCGTCGATCTTGCCGCCGCGGATCATCCCGAACGAGGTCGCGGAGTCGAAGAACGACGCGCCGCGCCGGACGGTCACGGTCTCCTTGCCGGCGTTGATGAGGTCGGCGTCGACGTCGGACTCCTCCGGGTAGGCACCGACACCGAGGATGCCGTTCTCGCTCTGCAGCACCAGCTCGACGTCGTCCGGCACGTAGTTGGGTACCAGGGTCGGCAGCCCGATCCCGAGGTTCACGTACGACCCGTCGGTCAGCTCCGCCGCCGCCCTGGCGGCCATCTGCTCCCGCGTCCAGCTCATGACGCCCGCACCGTCCGCTTCTCGATCCGCTTCTCCGCCGCCTGCTCGGGCGTCAGCGCCACCACCCGGTGCACGTAGACGCCCGGCGTGTGCACGTCGTCCGGGTCGATCTCGCCGGGCTCGACCAGCTCCTCGACCTCGGCGATCGTGACCCGGCCGCACATCGCGGCGAGCGGGTTGAAGTTCCGCGCGGCCCGGCGGAACACCAGGTTGCCGTGGCGGTCGCCCTTCCACGCCCGGACCAGCCCGAAGTCGGCGACGATCGCCTCCTCCAGCACGTGCTCCCGGCCGCCGAAGACCCGGGTCTCCTTGGGCGGCGAGGCCACCAGCACCGACCCGTCGGAGTCGTACTTCCAGGGCAGACCACCGTCGGCCACCTGCGTCCCGGCGCCGGTCACGGTGAAGAACGCGGGGATACCGGACCCACCGGCGCGCATGCGCTCGGCGAGCGTGCCCTGCGGCGTCAGCTCGACCTCGAGCTCACCGGCGAGGTACTGGCGGGCGAACTCCTTGTTCTCCCCGACGTAGGAGGCGACGATCCGGCGCAGCCGGTGCGCGCCGAGCAGGACGCCCAGCCCCCAGTCGTCGACCCCGGCGTTGTTCGACACGACCTCCAGGTCGCGGACGCCCGCGTCGAGCACGGCCCGGATCAGGACCGACGGGATCCCGCAGAGACCGAAGCCGCCGACCGACAGCGTGGCGCCGTCGGCGATGTCCGCGACCGCTTCCGCGGCGCTACCCACCACCTTGTGCATGGCCGCAGATCGTGCGGCTCCGCGTCGGCCCGGTCAACAGGCGGCCGCTCACCGAACGGGATGATCTCGCTCTGCGGACGTCGTGACCGGGTAGCGTTCACTGAGTGAACGCCCCCGACACCGCACAGGACGTCCGCGCCAGGGGTGGCGCCGGCGCGCCGCCGGACGTCCTGGGCCGCGCCGCCGCGGTCCTGCGGGCGCTCTCGACGCGCGAGCCCGGCGGCGCGACCACCGCCGAGGTGGCCCGCGCCACCGGCCTGGCCAGGCCGACCGCGCACCGGCTGCTCGCCGCGCTCCTCGCCGAAGGGCTGGCCGACCGCGACGCCGCCGGCCGCTGGCAGCTCGGCCCCGAGCTCTACCTGCTCGGCACCGCGGCGGCGGCCCGCTACGACGTCACCGCGCTGGCCCAGCCCGCGGTCCGGCGGCTCGCGGTCGGCACCGGGGAGAGCGCGTTCTTCTCCGTCCGGCGCGGGGACGAGACCGTCTGTCTCCTCCGTGAGGACGGCAGCTTTCCGGTCCGCTCGCACGTGCTGTACGAGGGCATCCGGTTTCCGCTCGGCGTCGCGTCGGCGGGGCTGGCGATCCTCGCGTACCTGCCCGACGCCGACGTCGATCGTTACCTGGCCGGCGCCGACCTGGTCACCGCGCACGGCGCGGCCCACGCGCCGGACGCGATCCGGGCACGCATCACCGAGACCCGCCGCCAGGGCTACGCCCTCAACCCGGGGCTGATCGTGGAGGGCAGCTGGGGCATGGCCGCCGCGGTGTTCGACGCGCGGTCCGCGCCCGTCGGCGCGCTCAGTCTCACCGGCGTCGAACACCGCTTCGCCCCGCACCGGCAGCCCCAGCTCGGACGGCTTCTCCTCGCCGAGGCCCACCGCCTCTCCGCGAGCCCGGAGATCAGCGCCGGACGCGGTACCAGAGGCTGACCGTGTGGCCGGAGTCGTGCACCCGGGGGCGTTCGAGACGGATGCCCGCGCCGCCGAGCTGCCGGAACAGCGGGACGCCGTCGCCGAGCAGGATCGGCGCGACGAAGACCAGCACGTCGTCGACCGCACCGGCCGCCAGGCACTGCCTGGCGACGTCGGCGCCGATGATGCACGCGTACTTCTCGCCGGCCGCCGCCTTGGCCCGGGCCACCGCGGTCTCCAGGTCGGTGACGAACGTGACGCCGCGCACTGGCTCGGCCGGCGGGCGGGTGGTCAGCACGAACTGCGGCCCTTCCCACGCGCCGCCGAACGGCCCCTCCTTCTCGGTGCCCGTGTTCGGGTCGTCCCCCCGGTAGGAACGGCCCCCGACCAGGCAGGACCCGACGTTGGCGACCAGCTCGTCGGCGACCGGGTGTCGCCGTCCGGGCCGCCGATGAAGCCGTCGAGCGACATTGTGGCGCCATAGAGCAGCTTTCCCATGGTGCATCTCCTTGCGAGGGGTGAACGGACCCCCGTTGAGACGGTGGCCCCGCGCGGAACTCATCGGCCGGCCGGAAGAATCTCCGCGGGCAGCCCGAACGCCGGAACCGCGTCGCCTCGTGGAACGCGGTGATCTCGCTGGACCGCTCGTCCTCGACGGCCAGCACGCTGATCACGAACGGCCGGAACACGCTCGCGCCCGGCTCGCGCGTGCACGAAGCGGCCACGAACTGCCGGTTCGCACCGACCGGCAGCACCGCGGACTCCCCGACGCAGCCCGGCAGCTGCGGATCCCAGCTGGACGCCGGCGCCCGGCGGTGCCGCTCAGCGACGTCGGCGACCGCGGCTTCGTCGAGCACCCGCCCAGTCTGCCAGGGGAGCAGTCTGCCGGCCCGACCGCGGACCGGCCTGCCGGCGGACCGGTCCGCCGGCGGGGTCGGGCTCGCTGCCCCGGGCTCAGGCGCCGGACCGGACCAGGCGGTTGCGGCGGTGGGCCGCCATCCGCACCGGGGCGTCCGCCCAGCCGTAGCCGTCGTAGGCGTCCAGCCGCTGCACCAGCGCGAGGAACAGCCGCCCGCCGAGCAGCTCGGTGCTCACGTGCAGGTACGCCCCGCCGTCCGGGTGGTCGGCGGTGTGGAGAACGCCGAGGTCGCGGTAGGTGGCCAGCAGGGACGGCGGCAGCTCGAGCCGCGCGCCGAGGTCCTCGTAGTAGTTGTCGGGGATCGCGAGCAGCGGCGCCCCCGCCTCGCGGGCGGCACGGGCGGCGCCCACGACGTCGTCGCACGCGAACGCGACGTACTGCGGGTCGGCGACAGCGGGTGCCCAGTCGCCGCGCCGCAGCCGGGCGACGGTCAGCGCCAGGCGGACGCTCCGCGCGTCGTCGGTGAGCGCCCGGCCGCGGACGAGGCCGAACGGTGCGGCGAACTCCCCGGCGGTCGCCGGTGTGAGGCCCAGCACCGAGCGGTAGAACAGCGCGGCCTCGTCGAAGTGGTCGAACGGCTCGGAGAGCCCGACGTGGTCGATGCCGGTGATCCGGCCCCGGCCGGACCCGCCCGGGGCATCCCCCGGTGCGGTGGGCGCGGCCTGCGGATCCGGGCGGAAGTCGTCGTTCCAGCCGCCGGCACCGGTCCGGCAGAAGAACAGCGGCGTGCCGTCGGGCGCGGTGACCGCCGCCAGGTCGGCCTCGGCCGGGCCACGTTCGCGCGGCAGCAGCGGCGCGAGCAGGCGTTGGGCCCGGCGGGCGGCGGCCGGCGGGTCGGCGGACTCCACGGCGAGTGCACCGAGCGCGCTCCCGTCCCGCCCGGCGGCGTTGACCAGGACACGGGCCCGGCCCTGCTCCCACCGCTCCACCGGCTTGGTGCGGTGGGTCCCGGTGCGGACGAAACCGAGCGCGGCCAGCACCGCGGCGAGCCGGGGCGCCTCCGGCGGCGCGGTGACGAGCTCGACGAACGCGTGCCCGCCGAGGGCCGGTGCCGGCGCTCCGACCGGGTCGTGCCCGCGCGCACCGGCGCCCCCGCTCGAGGCGGCCGTGGAGGCGGCCGTGGGGGCGGCCGTGGAGGCGGACGCGGAAGCCGTGGCTTCGGCCAGCACCAGCAGCGATCGCTGGGCGTCCACGGCCGTCGGCCCCGGATCGGCCTGACGGAACACGTCGTTGAAGACCTCGAGCGAGAGCGGCCCCGCGTACCCCGCGGCGAGCACCGGCCGGAGGAACCCGGGCAGGTCGAACGAGCCCTGGCCGGGGAACAGCCGGTGGTGGCGGCTCCACTGCAGCACGTCCATGCTCAGGTGCGGGGCGTCCGCGAGCTGCAGGAAGAACAGCTTCTCGCCCGGGATGTCGGCGATCGGCGTGGGATCCGAGCCCCGCGACAGGATGTGGAAGCTGTCCAGGCACAGCCCGAGCGCCGGGTGGTCGGCGCGCGCGACGACCTCCCAGGAGTGCTCGTAGGTGTTGACGTGGGTGCCCCAGGCGAGCGCCTCGTACGCGATCCGCACCCCGCGGGCCTCGGCGCGGGAGGCGAGCGCGGCGAGCTGAGAGGCGAGCAGATCGTCGTCGGAGACCGCGTCGGGCCCCACCGACGAGCACACCAGCACGGTGTCGGCGCCGAGCTCGGCCATCACGTCGAACTTGCGCTCGGCCCGCCGCAGGTTCGCGGCGAACCGCTCCGGATCGGTGGAATCCAGGTCGCGGAACGGCTGGTACAGGTCGATGGAGAGACCGAGGTCCCGGCAGAGCACCCGGATGTCGCCGGGGCTGCTCGGTGAGGCGACGAGGTCGGGCTCGAAGATCTCGACGCCGTCGAACCCGGCGTCGGCGGCCGCGACGAGCTTGTCCTCCAGCGTCCCGGAGAGACAGACGGTGGCCAGTGCGGTGCGCGTCATGCCCGGTTCTCCTCCTCGATCAGCTCGTGCAGGTGGCGCACCATCCGGTCGGCGTCCGGCTCGAGGCCGGTGAACAGCCGCATCGCGGCCACCGCCTGGTGGACGGCCATCGCGCCGCCGTCGAGCGTCCGGCAGCCCGCCGCGCGTGCCGCCCGCAGCAGCTCGGTGTCGAGCGGCCGGTAGACGATCTCGGCCACCCACAGCGGCGGGCGCAGCAGCGCGGGATCGAGCGGGAGACCGGGGTGCTCGGCCATGCCCACCGGGGTGGCGTGCACTAGCCCGTCGGCACCGGCGAGCAGGCCGGGCAGCTCCGCGGGCCCGTGCGCGCTGATCCTCGGCGCGCCGCCGGTGTCCACCGCGGCGCGTGGGGCGTCGAAGCGCTCGGCGAGGGCTCGGGCCCGGTCGGCGTCGACGTCGACGACGTGCACCGTCGTGACCCCGAGGGAGAGGAGCGCGTAGGCGGCGGCCGCGCCTGCGCCTCCGGCGCCCAGCAGCACGACGGCGTTGCGGGCGACGTCGGGCAGGCCGGCGGTCATACCGTCGCGGAAGCCCGTCCAGTCCGTGTTGTGCCCGGCGGTCCGGCCGTCCGGCCGGAAGACGACGGTGTTCACCGCACCGATCTCCGCCGCTGCCCGGGACAGCTCGTCCAGGTACGGGATCACCAGCTGCTTGCACGGGTGGGTGACGTTGAGCCCGCGCAGACCGGCGCGGCGCGCCTCGGAGACCAGCTCACCGACGGCCTCCGGAGCCAGTCGCAGCGAGTTCAGGTCGAACCGCCGGTACTCGTAGTCCAGCCCGAGGTGGGCGGCCTCCCGCTCGTGCAGCGCCGGCGAGAGCGACGGGCCGATCCCGGAACCGATCAGCCCGACCACGACAGCGTCGGTGCCGCTCGACGTGATGGAAGGTAGGGGCACGGCGGATCCTCCGGCTTTATGTACTGGATAGTTAGTTGTAGCTCACGGGCGGACCGTTGGAAAGAGGTGCCCGGCGACGAGCATCTACAGTCGTGTCCGGAGCGAAGGAGGACGCGTGACCGCTGCCCCGTCCGAAGAGGCCCCCCGCGGCGAGGCCCGATCCGCGGCGGCCCCATCCCCCGCGGCCTCATCCCCCGCGGCCTCATCCCCCGCGGCCCCATCCCCCGCGGCCCCATCCCCCGCGGCCTCGGCGGCTCCGGCCCCGGTGGGGCCGTCCACGGAGGGGCGGTCCGCGGCGGGACGGTCCGCGGCGGGGCCGTCAGCGGCGGGACAGTCAGCGGCGGGACGGTCCGCGGACGCGACGCCCGAACGGCAACGCGACGCCGAGCGGACGCGCGCGGAGATCCTCGACGCCGCCACCGAGGAGTTCGCCGGCCGGGGCTACGCCGGCGGCCGGGTCGACGAGATCGCGGCGAAGACGCGCACCACGAAGCGGATGATCTACTACTACTTCGGCTCCAAGCAGGGCCTGTTCGTCGCCGTGCTGGAGCGGGCGTACGCGGGCATCCGGCGCCTGGAGCAGGACCTCGACGTCGATCACCTGGACCCGGCGCGGGCCATGCGGGCGCTGGCGGAGCTGACGTTCGACCACCACCAGTCGCACCCGGCGTTCATCCGGCTGGTGAGCATCGAGAACATCCACCACGCCGAGCATCTGCGCACCTCACCCGTGCTGCCGACGCTGGCCGCGCCAGCGGTCGACGTGCTGAGCGGCATCCTGGCGCGCGGCCGGGCCGCCGGCCTGTTCCGCGACGACGTCGACGCGCTCGACGTCCACATGGTCATCAGTGCGTTCTGCGTGTTCCGGACCGCGAACCGGTACACGTTCGAGGCGATCTTCGGGCGCGACATGCTCGACCCGGAGCACAGCGCGCACCACCGCCGGATGATCGGCGACCTCGTCCTGGAGTACCTGACGGCACACGTCGGCCGCGTCTGAGCTTCCCGATCCCGACCGTCTGCGCTCCGCGGGCTCGATCGTCTGCGCCACCCGGGCTCGATCGTCTGCGCCACCCTGGGCTCGGCCATCTGCGCTCCGTAGGCTCGACCGTCCGCGCCACCCCGGGGCTCGACCGTTCCCGTGAGCGCTGCCTCTTGACAGGTGCGCGCGGATTAACTCACCCTCTGGTACGTAACCGCACGGTACATTAGCGACTTCGTGTCGCCGCTCGCCCGCTGAGCTTGCACCGCCGCAAACCTCCAGGGAGCCCCTCGTGACAGAGCCTTCGACCCCTCCGGCGCAGCCGCGCAAGGCGGCGTTAGCCGCGTGGATCGGCAGCGCGCTGGAGTACTACGACTTCTTCATCTACGGCACGGCCGCCGCGCTCGTGTTCAACAAGGTGTTCTTCCCGGACTCCGACCCGGCGACCGGCACGCTGCTCGCGCTGGCGACGTTCGGGGTCGGTTACGCGGCGCGGCCGATCGGCGCGTTCGTCCTCGGCCACATCGGCGACAAGTTCGGCCGCAAGCGCGTGCTGGTCTTCACGCTCATGCTGATGGGCGTCTCCACGTTCCTCGTCGGCTGCCTGCCGACCTACGAGCAGGTCGGCGTCCTCGCGCCGACGCTGCTCGTGCTGCTGCGCCTGGCCCAGGGGTTCTCCGCCGCCGGTGAGCAGGCCAGCGCGAACTCGATGACGCTGGAGCACGCGCCGGAGAAGCGCCGCGGCTTCTTCACCAGCTTCACGCTCAACGGCACCCAGATGGGGCAGATCCTGGCCACCGCGGCGTTCCTGCCGGTCGCGGCGCTGCCCGAGTCCGCGCTGCGCAGCTGGGGCTGGCGGATCCCGTTCCTGCTCAGCGTCGCGGTGATGGCGGTCGGCTACCTCATCCGGCGACGGATGGAGGAGACGCCGGCGTTCGCCCAGGAGGTCGCCGCCGACCAGGTCGCGAAGATGCCGCTGGCCATCCTCTTCCGCGACCACTGGGCCTCGGTGATCCGGGTGGTCCTGGTCGCGATGGTCGCGTCGGTGAGCACGATCTTCGGCGTCTTCGCGCTCTCGTTCGGCACCGACACCGCCGGGCTGGAGCGCTCGACGCTGCTCTGGGTGGGGGTGCTGGCCAACGTCGTCGCGCTGGCGGCCATCCCGCTGTGGGCGATGGTCTCCGACCGGATCGGCCGCAAGCCGGTGATGATCGGCGGGACGCTCGGCTCGGCTGCGCTGATGTTCGCGTACCTCTCCGCGATCGGACACGGCAACTACGTGCTCATCTTCGCGATCGGCATCCTGCTCTCCGGCGTGGTCTACAGCGCGCCGAACTCCACCTGGCCGGCGTTCTACGGCGAGATGTTCACGACCCGCGTGCGCCTGTCGGGCATGGCGATCGGCACCCAGATCGGGTTCGCGATCGGCGGGTTCGCGCCGACGATCGGCGCCGCGGTGGCCGGTGAGGGGCGCGACGGCTGGGTTCCGGTCGCGATCCTGCTCGCGGTTCTCTGCCTCGTCTCGGCCGCCGCCACGGCGACCGCCCGCGAAACCGCGCACGTCCCCACCGCGGACCTGGGCAAGCCGGCCCCGTCCGCCGACTCCGGCCGCGTTCCCGCCACGGCGTAGGTACGACACCGGCGGGGCCTCGCACGCAACCGGTGCCCCGCCGGCGCACGGCGCCCGCACGCGGACGGCGCCCGCCGGCGGACCACCCCGGCGCCCCGCCGGCCCCTCCCCACCCCCCACGCGACCGGCCCCCCGCCGGTGGGACGGTGTCGGCGTCTTTTCGCCCACAGGCAGGTGTGGTGCGTCGATTGCAGGGGCACTGCGCCTCCCGGTGACTGGGGAGGTGCGGGTGGCGACGATCAGCACGACGGCGGCATCAACGGTATCGACGGCGGTCGCGGCGCCGCTGCGCGTCTGGATCCGCGTGGTGGTGACCGAGCTCGTCGTCATCGCGCTCGGCGCCGGCGCGTACCTCGCGGTGGCCGTGGGCGCGGCCGACCGGGTGGACACCGCCACCGGACACGCCCGGTCGCTGATCGCGGTCGAGGCGATGTTCGGTCTCCACGTCGAGCCGGGGCTCGCGACCTGGTGGGCCGCGGACGCCACGCGGGCGGCGATCGCCAACGCCTACTACGTGACCGCGCACTTCGCCGTCCCGTTCGTGGTCTTCGGGCTGCTGGTGCTGGTGCGTCCGGCCGCGTACCGCGCCTACCGGACGGCGTTCGTCGCGGCCAGCATGCTCGGCGTCGCGGTGTCGTGGCTCTGGCCCACCGCGCCGCCGCGCCTGGTCAACGGGTTCGCCGACGCTCCGGTGATCTCCGGGGCGGAGAACCCGTACGCCGCTTTCCCCAGCATGCACGTGGGGTGGGCGGTCTGGTCCGCGCTCGCGATCGGAGCGATCACCGCCCGCTGGTGGCTGCGCGCGCTGGCCTGGCTCCACGCCCTCGTCACGAGCGTCGACGTGCTGGTCACCGGCCACCACTGGGTGCTCGACGTGGTCGGTGGCGTCCTCGCCGCGCTGGCCGGCATCGCGATCGCCCGTGCGGTCCACGGCCGCCCCCGGCCGCCCGCCTAGCGTCGGCCGAAGTCCGCGGACGCGGACAACCGAATGCGAGCCCGTCGCCCTCTGAAGGGAGAAGCTTCTTCCGACGACGAAGGGCGACCGGTGACCGACCAACCGGACCAGGCGTACCGCGAGTACGTCGAGGCGCGACTCCCCACGCTCCGGCGCACGGCGTACCTGCTGTGCCAGGACTGGCATCGCGCCGACGACCTGGTGCAGAGCGCACTGGTCCGCATTTACCTCCGCTGGCAGCGGGTCCAGGCCGCTACCGACCGGGACGCGTACGCACGCACCGTGCTCGTCCGGGTGTTCCTGAGCGAACGGCGCACCGGCTGGGCCCGCCGGGTCGTGCTGGTCGACACGACGCCAGAGGCCACGGCGACCACGGATCCCGACCCGGCCTCGGCGGTGGCCGTTCGTACCGCGCTGGCCGGCCTGCCGCCGCGCCAGCGCGCGGTGCTCGTGCTGCGTTACTTCTCCGACCTCTCGGTCGACCAGACCGCCGAGGCCCTCGGGTGCTCCGCCGGAACGGTGAAGAGCCAGACCTCCAAAGCGCTCGCGGCGTTACGCCGCGCACTCCCGGACGAGGAGCCCCACTCCCC
>Ga0190269_10001305_pt1 | contig 12029 bp, 6 predicted proteins | sample Popmic249IS_FD_133749 | JGI IMG/M metagenome (GOLD analysis project Ga0190269, IMG submission 133749) | Populus adjacent soil microbial communities from riparian zone of Blue River, Arizona, USA - 249 IS | ecosystem: Environmental > Terrestrial > Soil > Riparian zone | place: USA: Arizona...
CAGCACCGCTTGCGCCGCCCTCTTAACTGCTCCGTTCGCGGCACACGCCGAAGACAAGAACAGCTGGTACGACCAGGGCGACAAAGCCTTGAAAGCCGCTGAAAAGCACAGCAAGCCCGGCACGTCGACCGCGCGCAATGTGATCTTGTTCGTGGGCGACGGTATGGGCATCAGCACCGTGACGGCAGCCCGCATCCTGAGCGGTCAGCTGCAAGGTCGGCCCGGTGAGGAGAGCAGCCTGACGTTCGAGCAGTTTCCGAACGTAGCGCTCGTGAAGACCTATTCGATCAACCAGCAGACCTCGGACTCCGCGCCGACCATGACCGCCATGGTGACGGGCGTGAAGACGAAGGACGGGATCTTGTCGATCGACAAGAACGTCGTGCGCGCCGATCAGTCCACGGTCGCCGGCAACGAGCTCACGACCATCCTCGAGCTGGCCGAGAAGAAGCACCTGTCGACCGGTGTGGTTTCGACGGCGCGCATCACGCACGCGACGCCGGCTGCTTGCTACGCGCACAGCCCCGACCGCGACTGGGAGGCTGACTCGAACATCCCGGAAGAAGCTCGCAACGCAGGCGCCAAGGACATCGCGCGCCAGCTGATCGAGTTCCCTGGCGATGGCCTCGAGGTCGCTCTCGGCGGCGGCCGCGAGTACTTCCTGCCCGAGACGCAGAGCGATCCGGAGGACGAAGGCGAGACCGGCAATCGCCTCGATGGTCGCGACTTGACCGCGGAGTGGGCGGCGACCGAAGGCGCGAAGTACGTGTGGAACAAGGCGGATTTCGATGCGATCGACGCCAAGAAGACCAAGCGCCTGCTCGGCCTGTTCGAGCGCTCGCACCTCGAATACGAGATCGACCGCGAGAAAGACACTGCTGGCGAGCCGTCGCTCAGCGAGCTCACCACCAAGGCGATCGACATCCTGTCCCAGAACGACAAGGGCTACTTCCTGATGGTCGAAGGCGGCCGCATCGATCACGCCCATCACGCTGGCAACGCACACCGCGCGCTCACTGATGCGATCGCATTCTCGGACGCGGTGAAGACCGCGCTCGACAAGGTGAACCAAGAGGAAACGCTGATCATCGTGACCGCGGATCACAGTCACGTCTTCACGATCGCCGGCTACCCGACGCGCGGCAACGACATCCTCGGCAAAGTGATCAGCAACGACGAGCAAGGCAACCCGGCGGACACCTACAGCCTGGACGACAACGGACTGCCGTACACGACGCTGAGCTACGCAAACGGCCCGGGCTATCGCGGTCCGGGACCACGCCCCGACCTCACGAACGAAGACACAACCGATGTGGACTTCCTGCAGGAAGCGCTCCTGCCGCTCGGCTCGGAGACGCACGCTGGCGAGGACGTCGCAGTGTTTGCGACCGGTCCGGGCGCGCACCTGATCCGCGGCGTGCAGGAGCAGACCATCTCGTTCTTCGTGATGGCGAAAGCCCTCGGCCTGCGCTGAAACCAGAAGACTTAGACCCTCCAGACCGACTTGCCCTTGGAGACACACCGAATGTCACGTCTTGCGTCGGGTTTATCTGTCTTTGCTTACTGAGCGGCGCACGCGTCGCGGCGGCGCCGGCCGAGCCTACGGGTGAGGCCGCGCCGCCGCTCACAGCGACATTCGAGACCGTCACGCGTGGGCATGCGCCCGAGCGCTGGACGCTCACGCGCGAAGCCAAGCGCGTAACGTACACGTTCGGACAGGCAGCCGGACGTCGCTTCGATGTCTGGCTGCGGCGCGCAGCCGAGCTGCGCCTGGTGCGCGTGTTTCCAGGGGACAAGACCTCCGTCGAGTACACCGAAGGCCAGCTGCGCGCGCTCGGCAGTCATCGCAGCTGGCAGCAGCTCGGCAGCTTGCTGCCCTCACATCCTGCGAAGCTCGGCCTGAAGTGGCTCGGTGCCGGCACGTTGCAGGGCCGTAAGACGCAGCGCTTCGAAGGCACGCTGCACGGCGACCGCGTGCTCGTGCACTGGCTGGAGTCAGAGCAGCTGCCCGCACAGCTCACGGTTACGAGCGCGCGCGGCGAGCGCACGATCACCCTGCAGAAGCTCGTATTGGGTCCCGCAGCGCCTGCGCCCGACGCGGAGAGCAAGCGCTACCGCCGCATCGACGCCGCGGACCTGGGCGACCTGGAGCACGATCCATTCGTGAAGCGTCACGGTGCGCTGCTGAACGCGCCGCATCATCATCCGTAGCGTCAGGCCGACTCCCTTTTACGTCGGACCAAGAGCTCCTGCGCGACCGTCGCGATGTGCACGCCGTCGCCCGAGAAGATGTGGCCGATGGCGAGCCCGCGGTTCCCCCCGAGCGCGTGCACCGCGAAGTCGTAGAGGTGCCAGTCTTCTGCGCGCAGCGGCTTATGGAACCAGATCGCGTGATCCAGGCTGGTGGCGAAGAACCCCTGCTGCGCCGCGGTACGATCGGGATGGATCGCGACGAGCGCGTTCACAGGCACGTCGTCGGACATATACGCGAGCGCGCAAGCGTGACGCACGGCTGAATCACCGACTTCGTGCAGCGTGCGAAACCATGCTTGGCCGCGGCCTGATCGTTCCGCGGTCGGAACCTTGCGGCGGTCGAACGCCGAGCTCCATCCGTCCGATGGCAGCGTCTCGGGATCGGGCGCTTCCGGTCGCTCTTCGGTCTGCAGCGCGGGCCCTTCCTCGTGCAGCTGGTACGACGCAGACATGTTGAGGATCGCGCCGGTCGACTGCCGTGCGACCACGCGACGCGTGAAGAAGCTGCGACCATCGCGGATGCGATCCACCTCGAAGCGGATCGGCGCAGAGGCATCGCCGCGACGAATGAAGTACGCGTGCAGGGAGTGCACGCCGAATTCCGGGGGCACTGACTGCGATGCGGCCATCAATGCCTGCGCGACGATTTGACCACCGTACAAGCCACCCCACGGGTACGTCGGACCCGTGCCGACCCACGTATCGGGACCGTGGGGTTCCAGTTGCAGAAGATCCGTGAGCTTCATGGCCCGGTCGTTACACGGGCGGCGCGGACAAATCAATCATGCCGGGAGGTTGTGCAGCTGCCGTACTACATCGAGCATATGTTGTGTCAGAAGCTGACAGCTGCGGTCGCGCTCGCACAAACACGGCTCACCGTGCGCTGCCTGATCGCAAGGGGCGGCGCCGGACTCGAGCCGCAAATCACGCGACTGCCGACCTCCGTCAGTGCTTCTGCGGCGGATCCGCGAGCTCGTAGTGCAGACCTATCCCGAGCATGAACAGCAGCACAGTTGTATCCGCCTCGTAGCGCACCTGCAGGCGCTCGTTGGCGAGCACGAGCGGGCGCGACACGCGCACATCGTCCGCGTACACGTAGCGCATGCCCAAGGTTAGCGACATGCCAGTGCTGCCCAACAGATCCACGAGCTCGATGCCTGCGCCCCAGCCGAAGTTCCGGCCCCAGTCCTCGGCTTGCGCCAAGTCACTCTCCTGATTCGCGGAGCGCAGGAGATAGCGGCCCTGAAAGAGCTGCGCGCCGAAGAAGCCCTCCGCATACGGACGAATCCAAAAATGCGCGGGCTGCAGTCGCAGCCACGCATCGAAGTGCATGAGGCGTGTGCTGACGAAGCGCTCTGCGTTTTGTGTGCGCTCCATCAGCTCCACTTCGAGCTGTGAGGTCGCATCGCCGATGCTGCCCACGGAGATGTAGTCGATGCCGATCGCGAGCGGGATCTCGCCCCAACCCACGCCATACGTCACCGCAAAACCAAAGCCTGCCACGTCGGGATTTTTGGCGAGTGGCGCGCTGAGCGCTGCGCTGATCGAAGCTTCGAAGCGGATCGGCGGCGGACCGCCGTGCTCCACTGGCGCTGGCGCATCATCGGGCAAAGTGGCTGGCAGCTCCTCAACGCGATCGCGCTCGGCCTGTTCGTCCAAGAGCCGCGTCGTGCCGTTGTCGTGCGCCGCGTCGTGGGGCAACGTCGCTGGCATCTCGCGACTCTGCGCGTGCGCGTGGCGCGACGCGCAGAGCAGCGCTGAGATAACGAGCACGTAGCGCAAGCGTCCTGCTGCGCTCGGGTGCATGAGCATCGCCCTGCATTGTCCAGCATCTGCCGTGCGAAGCGCAGCTTTTCGTAATCGACACCCCGGGCACACGCACCCACGCCGCACTACCCGCTAGTGCGGGACGACGCAACCATGGAGCGCGCGATCAGCTTGCACGAAGCCAGGAGCGTCAGGGCATGCGTCGTCCGCGTCGAAGATGCCGTCGTTGTCGCGGTCCGGAGGGCAGCCGTCGCGCGCATCGCCGGTCGCGAGACCTGCGACATCGGGGCACGCGTCGAGCGTGTCGAACACGCCGTCGCGGTCGCGATCTTTGCGTTGCGGGCAGCCGTTACGCGTGCTGTCAGAGCTCGACACGCCGGGATGGTCCGGACACGCGTCGTCGTCGTCCATGATCGCGTCGAGATCGCGGTCTTGTGCTTCCCGGCAGCCGGAGGAACATGCGCCCGGCGCTTCTTCGACCTCGGCTCGTTCGATGCTCGGCGCCCACTCGAGCACGCCGACGACGCGCACGTCCGGCGAGCCCACACCGCGCGTCAGCCCGCGCCCCGCGGCCACGCCGAAGCGAAAGTGCCTGGGCCGGACGTGCACACCGAGCAACACTTCGAGCGGCGTGGTGGCGCGCTCAAAGGCTCGATCATTCGTCACCACCGTCGAACCGAACAGCTCCGGGCCGATCAGCAACATACGATCGAAAGCGCTGACGCCCACGGCTGCAGCGACGCCGACCTCGCTACCCATGCGTACGCCCGCGACCGGCTCGTCTTGCGTGCGATAGTGGAAGGTCGCGCGCAATGCATATTCGAAGTGGCCCGCCCTACCCGCGACCGACAGGTGAGGCGCGAAGCGCAACGTGCCGTCGCCAGTGAACGATTCGCGACTTCCGCTCGCGAGAAACAGCTGCGCGCCGATCGCGAGAGTCACGGGCTCGCCGTACACTCCGAACAAGCGCACGTCGCCGCTGAAGCGAAGATCGCCGTAGCTCATGCCCTGCTTCGCGACGATCGTCTCGGACATCGCACGCGCGCTCCCGCCCTCCGTGATGAATGCGACCGGCACTGTCAGACCGAGCCGCAAGCGATCGACCACGGTCAAGCTGCCGCCGAAGTATCCGAAGAACTGATCGCGCACGATCGGCACGAGCTCACCATCGCGCCCACGCAGCACGAGCGGCCGATGCGCGTAGTCGAGCACCACGCCGAGCGCCGGCCGCACATCGCCGCGCAGGTCGAGCGAGTCCGCGACGATCCAATCGCTGCCGCGGTCCGGGATGTCCAAGCGCCCGATCGCAAAGCCAGCGGTTTGCGCGAACGCGCTCGCATGCACGAGCCAAAGCCAGAACGTTGCTACGCCAATAAACCAATGTCTCATAAGCAAGGACCGCAGCTCGCACGGTCAGAGCCGGCGCGCGGCAGGGCCTTTGGTAACAGAGGACAGTACCGGTGGTCTACCGGCGACGCGGCAGAGCGGCGGGCGCCTAGCGAGACACGAGCGGCCGCGGCATGCGTGTCATCACCGGAGGCGCCGCGCATCCAAGATCTTGGCAAACGAGCGCAAGCCCAGCTCTTCCTGTGTCAGCCCAGTGCTCGCGAGCTCGCTGTCACTGATCGCACCGCAGTTGCGCGCGCGCAGAAAGTAGTTGAGCAAACCCTGGCCAGTGGCTGCGTCGTCGAACACATCGCCGACGAGCGTGGCCTGGGCGGCCTTGTCGACGAAGTTGCGCAAACGCTCAGCTGCCTGCGAGAAGCCGTCCAAGAAAAATGCGTAGCAACTCGCAAAGCGCACGGGCAGCTGCGCAGGATGCAGATCCCAACCTTGATAGAAGCCGCCGCGCAGCGAATGGCTGATGTGACGATGCGAGAGCTGCCACGCGCTGTGGACCATCCTGCGATTGTGCTCGAGCTGTGCCGCAGACAAGCCGGTGCCGCTGTGCGGCGCGACAGGCATCACGTTGGTCGCGCCGTCTGACAGGAAGATGCCGGTTCCCGCAAACGCCAAGATCATCATCCCCTTCGCCAAGTCGCACATGGGATGATCCATCTGCTGGTGCGCGGCGGTGATGTTGCACGACGCAGTGAAGTCGTATGTGCCAAAGTGCGCCGCGAAGCAGCGACCCTCGCAGGCTTCGAGCAGCTTCGGCAGCGGTGAGCTGCCATCCGGACCGAGCAGCGCCTGCGTGATCTCGATCATCAGCTCCATGCGCAGTGAGCCGGGTGGCAAGCTGTGCCGCTTCTCCAGCAGCTCAAACATGCGCACGAGCGCGCGAGGTTGCTCGGGATGACTGACCTTCGGCAAGGTGATCACGAAGTTCTCGGGCAGCTTGCCCGAGCTCTTCGCGAGCAGCGCGCCCAAGAACAGCTCGAGCGTGCGCGCTGCGCGCTTCGTCCACTCCAAGCCGAGTGACTTGATGCGAATGCCAACAAATGCCGGCAAGCTGTTCTGCGCCAAGCCGAGCGCCACTTGCTCGGCAGCCGCATGGGCGGCTGCGTCTTCTTCTGCGTCGGGCCGCGCACCGAAGCCGTCTTCGAAGTCGATCCGGAAATCTTCGACCGGCTCGGCCTGCAGCTTGGCTTGCACGCGCTCGAACACGGCACAGGCCAGCCATGCGCTGGGATTGGTTGCGCGCAACTCATCGGGGTCGCGCGCGTAGCGCAGCGCGAGCTCCGCATGTGCGCCCTGCACCTCCGCAAAGCCCACCGCCCGCGCGAACTCGAACGGGTCGCGCGCATAGGTCGCCATGCTCTGCAGCGCGATGTCACCGAGCCGCTTGCAGGTGTCAGCACGAAAGAGATGCGCGCCTCCGTACACGGTGTGCACCGGCTGCCGAGTCGGCCGATCGCCCGGGTAGCGTGTTTGGAGCGACCGGTTCGCTACGGACAGCGCTTCCATTGCGGCGCGCGCGGTAGGATCGGCGTGCAGGTCGGTCTCGAGACTCATCGGGCCTCCTCGGGTGGCACTAGCCACCTTACAGGGTTATCCGTTCGGCAGGTGTATCATTCGCGCGTGCCCCACGCGCGGAGCCGACTCACTCCGCCGTCCGGGAAGATGTTCAGGCGCAGGTGGGTGCCGGGTGGATGCGGCAGAAGCTCGCTGCCGAAGAAGTGACGGTGGTCTGCGCTGAGCTTGGTCTCAGCCAACAGCGGCACGAAGCCACGGCTCGCGACGAGATCCGTGATGCGCGCCTCGGGCGCATCGATGATCTCGATGGACGCCCGATCTGGGTAGTTGCCTTTGAAATGATGGGTGTCGAGCTCGAGCACCGAGATGCGCCCGCGCTGGGCGAGCTTGATGAGGATCCAGTCGTAGCCGGGTGAACGCTTGCGCCGTGTTTCCCAGCCTCCGCCCATATCGGCAGCGCGGCCCGGAAGCAGCAGGTTGTTCATCGGGCCAAAGAACGCATCGGAACACGCCAGCGCGAGGCCACCGTTACGCAGCGCAGCCAGATCGATAAGGCTCGGGTCTGCGTGGGCGAGCGTCTCTGCATCTGATGGCGGCTGCGCGCGCCCCGGCATCACCTTTCCGTACACGCGAAAGCGCGCGACACCACCGTCTGGAAAGATATTGAGCCGCACGTGCGTGACAGGCTCGCCGCGCTCAGCGGCAAACAGATTCTGCGAACCGGGTCGCAGTGGCACTTGTGTCAGCAGCTCGCGAAACGACATGCGCTCGAGCGCTGCCACGGGCGTATCCGCGTCCGCCCAAACGCCATCGACAGACGCAAACGGCGGATGATTGCCGAGAAAATGGTTGGTATCGATATCGAAGCCGAGCACGTAGCCCGGCGCACCGAGCGCGATCAGGCAGTGATCATGACCTGCAACGCGCTTACGCCGGCTCTCCCAGCCGTCCATCCACTTGCCGCGATCCGTGTACTTGCCGGGCACGAACACGCCGCGCCCTTCTTTGAGCAAGTTGTCCTTCGCAGCAAAGAAATCGTCCGATGCGCTCAGCGCGCTGCCGCCAAGGGCTTCAGCCGCCAAATCGACGAGGCCTGTAAAGCTCGCGGCAGCAAGCTCAGTCATGGTCCACCCACGCGCGCGTCAATATTCGTGTCGAGCATGTCATGAGCCTCGCTATACGACGACTCCAGGCTCTCCGCGCAATACTGCTCGATATCAACCGCATTTTCTGAACACGGCGCCCCGTTCGTGATGTCCGAACGCGACGGCCGAAAGAGCGGGGGCTCAGCTCTGAATCGCACTTCGAACGTGCATACGCTCACCCGACGCCGACGGCGGCAGCTCACGATCGCCTCATGCTCACCTGACGCCGCCCCCGAAACAGGCTATCGCTCACGTGACAGTCAGGTGATGCGTCCGCCTGTACGAAGGGTCAACTTCGTGCACAATGTGCCGATAGGTATGGCACCGGACGCGGGTGGATGTTGTCCGGGCTTTGCTGGTCGGCTGTCGAAGAAGGCACCTAATGCTTGTTTCAAGTCACATCGATCGCTTAGCGCGCATGGCTGCGCGCGCGCGCTACGTGCTCCTCTTGTGCTCGAGCCTCGCGCTCGTGAGCGCGTGCAAGCTCGACGCAAAGCCGCCCTCGGGCGGAGGCTTGGTGGTCGCGCTCGACACGGACATGTCGATGCCCAAAGACATCGACGAGGTGCGCCTTGAAGTCACGCAAGGCTCGACCATGCTGTTCAAGCACAGTCAGCAGCTCGACGAGAATGCAGCCGCGCTCCCGCTCGACATCCAAGTGCCTGACGCGAACGACAGCGCGCCCGTGTTGGTGCGCGCGCTCGGCGTGAAAGACGGCGAGATCCGCGTCGAGCGCAGCGCGATCACGACTGTGCCTACGGCGTACCTCGGTTATCTCCGGCTGACCCTGAACTATCTCTGCGACGGTATGGTTGCCCCGAACGGCGAGTCCAGCTGTGGCGCGACGATGACCTGTATCCAAGGGACGTGCGGGCCAGCAGCGATCGCGACCAGCCTTCCCGACTTCTATCAAGCCGAAGGCTCGAGGCGGAACGCGTCGACCGCGTGCTTCGATGTGGCGAAGTGCTTCTCGATGGCGACCGAGATGACGCCAGACCTTTCCGACGGCTGCTCGTTCTCGTCGAACAAACTGTTCCCGACTGACATCAACGTCGCGCTGCGTTTGGAGCCGGGCTCTGCGGGTGTCTGTACGCAGACCGCATGTTGGATCGTGTTGGACTCCGATGGCGACGGCTTCCGCGTCGGAGACAACGAACGCGTGGACCTGCCGGAGAGCATCTGCGCGCAGCGATCGCAGGGCGCGAACCTGCGTGTCGCGATGAGCATGCAGTGTCCATCGAAGACGCAGAGCATGCCGTTGTGTCGCGACGGCTCGAGCTCGCCGGGGTTCGACGTCGACGACCCAGGCATCATCGGCATGAGTATGTCGCCCGTGAGCGACGCGTGTGCGGGTGGTGGCCAGCGCGCGTGTGAGATGTGCGGCACGCAGATGCGGATGTGCCAGAGCGGTCTGTGGTCGGCGTTTGGGATGTGCGGCGATCAGGGCGTGTGCATTCCGGAGACGATCGAGAGCTGCGGCGTGAATGGCATCCGCACGTGCGGTGGCGATTGCACGTGGGGTGATTGCGAAAACCAAACCTGCGACGGGCCGGCGACGCGCTCCTGCGGCAACTGCGGCACGCAACATCGCAGCTGCAATAACGGCGTCTGGAGTGAGTGGTCGGTCTGCGGTGAAGAGGGCGTGTGCATGCCCGGCGCATCGCAAGCGTGTGGCTCGGGCGGCACGCAAGCGTGCATGGGCAATTGCGACTGGGGCGACTGCACGATGCAGGTTTGCACGGGCCCAGCGAGCGAGCCGTGCGGCAACTGCGGCACGCGCAGTCGCACCTGCGATCCCAACACGGCCGTGTGGTCCGACTGGGGCGAGTGCGAGGGCGAAGGCGAATGCCGACCCGATTCGACGCAGCCGTGCGGCCGCGACGGCGAACAAACGTGTGGAGGTAACTGTCGCTGGGATGTCGCGTGCACCGGACAGACCTGCGAAGGCCCAGCGCGCCGCGCGTGCGGGTTGTGCGGCACACAGACGCGCACGTGCGACATGATGACGGGTGAGTACTCCGACTGGAGCGCATGCTTCGGTGAAGGCGAGTGCATGCCGGATGCGATCAGCGCATGCGGCAACGGCGGCGAGCGGGTTTGCGGGGGCATGTGCCGCTGGGGAACAGCGTGCACTGGCCAAACGTGCACAGGCGCGAGCAGCGAACGCTGCGGAGATTGCGGCACGCGCACACGCACGTGCGACACGAACACGGGCGCGTGGTCGGGTTGGAGCGAATGCCGGAACGAAGGTGATTGCTCCCCGGGCGAGACGCGAAGCTGCGGATCGGGCGGCATGCAAACGTGCTCGAACACGTGTCGCTGGAATGAAGCGTGTCCGGGACAGATGTGCGATGGCCCCGACGAGAGAGTCTGCGCGGACAATCAATGCATCACGCAGGGACGCACCTGCGACATGAACACGGGCAGCTACGGCGCTTGGTCCCCCGCATGCACGCCCGGATGCGTTCCCGGGACGTTGGTCACGGGCGGCACGCCAGCTTGCCCAGAGAACAGCGGGCGAGTCTGCACTGAGGCATGCACAACGATGGGCGTCAGCTGCACTTGCCGAACGGGATATGCGGACTGCACGGCCAACGATACTGTCGACTGCGTCAATGTGCAGGAGGACGAGCTCAACTGCGGTCGCTGCGGCATGCGCTGTACCGGCAGTCAATTGTGCATCAATGGGATGTGTAGCTGCCCGGCTGGCACGTGTCTGGACAACGGCGAATGCATCAACACGGGGACAAGCAACGAGCACTGCGGCGGCTGCGACCGGCCCTGCACGGGCGATCTCACGTGCGGCAACGGTATGTGCCGCTGTCCGGAGGGCGAGACGTCCTGCGGTGAGCCGAACAACTGCGTGAACTTCCGCAACGACCCGCTGAACTGCGGTGGCTGCGGCAACGTTTGCCGTGGCGGACAAGTGTGCGTTGCGCCCGCCGGCGGTGGAGCCAGCGCATGTCAGTGCCCGCCCGGCACCACAGCATGCGGCACGGCGCCAAACATCCGGTGCATCAACACGATGGGCAACGATCGCGAAAACTGCGGCGGCTGCGGCGAGGTGTGCCCTACCGGCGAGGTTTGCCAAGCTGGCGACTGCACGCTGGTTTGCGAAGGGACTCAAGTCGTATGCGGTGGACGCTGCGTCGACCGGCAGACCGACGGCCAGCACTGCGGCTCGTGCAACAACGTCTGCACAAATGGCGCAACGTGTCAGGGCGGTATGTGCCGCTGTCCGGCTGGCACCGGTCCATGCGGCGAAGGCATGGCATGCCTTCCGCTCAACACACCCATGAACTGCGGCCAATGCGATGAGATGTGCATGGACGGCGCGATGTGCGTGGGCGGCGATTGCGTGTGCACTGGCGGACAAACCGACTGCGGCGGCGATTGCGTCAACACCCAAACCGACGAAGCCCACTGCGGTGGCTGCGATATCGCATGCGACCCGGGCGTCACCTGCACCGGAGGCATTTGCGGATGCCCGATGGGTCAAGCGCGCTGCGGCGGCCCAACGTCGCCATGCGTTCCCCTCAATGCATCGCCTAACTGCGGAGAGTGCGGCGAGATCTGCGACCCAGGCGAGATGTGCTCGAACGGCGATTGCGTGTCGGTCTGCATGGCTCCTGCCACGCGCTGCGGCGATACGTGCGTGAACACGCAGATGAGCGACATGCACTGCGGCGGCTGCAACATGCCTTGCACCAACGGCACCACCTGCCAAGGCGGCGACTGCCTATGCCCACCTGGCACCGGTCCGTGCGGGCCGAACAACGCGTGCGTCCCCCTCAACACAAACATGAACTGCGGCACGTGCGGAACCGCGTGCACAGGCGGAAGAACGTGCGAGGGCAACATGTGCGATTGCCCGGGCGAGCAGGCTTTCTGCGGCAGCACGTGCGTGGATACGCAAACGAACGAGCAGCACTGCGGCGATTGCGACAG
>Ga0190269_10001306_pt1 | contig 12029 bp, 6 predicted proteins | sample Popmic249IS_FD_133749 | JGI IMG/M metagenome (GOLD analysis project Ga0190269, IMG submission 133749) | Populus adjacent soil microbial communities from riparian zone of Blue River, Arizona, USA - 249 IS | ecosystem: Environmental > Terrestrial > Soil > Riparian zone | place: USA: Arizona...
GCTCATAGCCGCGCTCCGCTGCGAGATAGCGCTCAGGATCCTCGTCGTGGCTCGGCGGCGCGACGTGCTCCACACACGTGCTGTCGGTTGCGATCGCCAACGCGGGCTGGCTGCTCGATGTCACGTTGGCGTTCGTCATGGTCACTCGCTCTTGCCGGGGGGACGCGGAATGAAGCCTTTGGGCACGGCTTTTAGCTTCAGCTCGACTTGATATGTGCCGCCTTCCAGGTCCACCACGCAACCGGATTTGCCAGGGACTGTGCACACGCGCAGCCGGTCGAGCAGATCGCGCACGCGGATCTTCTCGTCCGGATCGAGCTGGAGCAGGTCTTTCATCTCGCCGAGCTTGTGGCGCGTGCCGATGTTCTTCTGCGGGTGGCTGCGGTAGGTGCCGTCCAAGATGCTCGGCAGTGTGGCTTTGAACAAGGCCACAGCGGCGTCTTCGTGCTTGGCGTAGAGCGTGTCGCCAGTATCTTCGGGTGTGACGTCGACGAGCGCTTGCGAGTACAGGTCGCCGGCATCGGCGAGGGCGTTCATGCGGTGCACGCTGACGCCGGCGGGCGTGCCATCGAGCACTGACCACACGTAGTAGAAGAAGCCTTTGTTGTACGGCAGATAGCCGGGATGCACGTTGATCGTGTCGACGCTCGGCAGCGACAGGAAGCGATCGTCGAGCACGTAGTCGAAGTAGAAGCACGCCAAGTACTCGGGGGCGAGCGGCGCGATGATCTCTTCGAAGTGCGCCTTGGCTTGCGTGAACTCGAACATCGGAATGCCCGCGGCTTTGCAGGTCGCGGTGATCTCATTGAGATACAGCGCCGTCTGGTGCGGGTGCACGACCACGGCGCAGACCTCCAGGCGGTCTTGACCGTGTACGAGGTGAGACAGACATTCGTAGCCGACGCGGTTGTCCAGGCACATCAAGATCCGCGGGCGTTTGCTGGCAGATTGCACGTTAGTTACCTCAGTAGATAGTTGTCGGTTCAGTTCATCTCGCCCAGGATCTGCGCGAGCTGCTCGTAGTCGTTGCTCTGTCCGGCGGCGTACATGCCTGCGTACGCCGCTGCCAGCCGCGCCCACGGCGTGTGGGCTTGCAGCTGCGGCGCTTCGCTGAGCTCGAAGCGCAGGTAGCGCGCGGCGAGCTGTTGGTCCGCCGCTGTCAGCGGCAGGTCGAGCTGATCCAGCTCGCGCACCAGGGCCGCCGCGTCGGTGATCGCGCCGGTGCGGGTGCCGCTCGCGCGATCTGCGAACAAGCGGCCTTGCACGATCCGCAACGCGGGGTGGAGCGCCGGCTCACGTGGCTGCGCTTCACGTAGCGCGTCGTAGAGCTGACCGTGGTTCCACTTGCGCTCGAGCACGATGTCGGGAGACCACTCGTCGGTGAACGGCTGGTAGCTGCGCGGATAGCTGAGCACCTCGAAGCTCGTGCGGGCCATCAAGCCGAGCGCCGCGCGGGTTGCGGCTGGGCGCGCGGGATCGTCCGCGACCGCGCGCAGCTTGGACAAGTAGCCCTCGAACGCGTGCGCGGTCGGGTAGGCGACGATCGAGTGGAAGAAGTTGTTCGCGAACAAGCTGGGAAAGCCAGCTTCCCGCAGCGTTCGTTCCAAGTGGCGATTGACGCGCGTCGGCTCAGCGACACCTGCGGGCAGCTCGAACGGAACGTCGAACATGTTCGTGTTTACGAACACCACGCCACCAGGCTGCAGATGCGCCCTTACCTGGCTGAAGAACTCGCGCGTGGTGCAGTGCGCCGGCACGTATTCATTGGCGAACAAGTCGACGATGATGAAGTCGTAGTGCTCGGGGTCGCGTTCGATGAACTGACGCGCGTCACGTGACACAAAGCGGATCTTGTTCGGATCGACTCCGAAGTACTTGGTCGCGACCTCGTGCACCGCCGGGTCGAGATCGACACCCGTGATCTGCATGTCCGGCATCAACACTTGAGATTGACGTGCCGCCCCGCCGGCCGCCGAGCCGAGGATCAACATGCTCTTCTTCGCCTCGATCAGCGCAGGCGCGAGATAGAACGAGCCGGCGAGCGCGCGCAGCGGCTCGTCAGGGTAGATGGTCGAGTGCCAGTAGCCGAGCGTGCTCTGGTATGCCAAGAAGCGCTTGCCGCGCTGATCGGTCTCTTCGACGACGCGCACGCGGCCGTAGAGCGACTCGCTGTCTTGCAAGATGCCGGGCATGAAGTCGCTGTGCGCAACGGGCAAGAGGCCGAGGCACAGTCCGATGCCCAGGCTTGCAGCTGCCAGCGACCGCCGCCGCTCGCTGCGGGTGAATGTGATCAGCGCGAGCACCAGAACGCCGCTGAGAACGGCGTTGGTCCAAGATGCGGTTGCGCGCACGCCGAACGCAGGGATGAGCACGTACGAAGCGAGCAGCGTGCCGAAGATGCTGCCCGCGGTGGACAGCGACATGAAGAAGCCTGAGCTCTTGCCCGCATCGGTCGAGCGCATGCTCTCGAAGCGGATCAAGCACGGTGAGATCATGCTGAGCGCGAGCATCGGCGGTCCGTACAAGAGCAGCGAGAGCACGGCCGCGGGCAGCCCGACCTCCAGATGATCGAGGCCATCGAGCGTCGTGCGCAGATCGAGCGCGAGATCACCGATGCGATCGAGCAACGTGACGTTGGCGAGCTGCGTATACGCGCATGCAGCCATCAGCAGCAAGCACAGCGCGCGCGGAGAGTGCAGCACACGCAGCGTGCCGCCGAGGTAGTAGCCGATCGACAGCACGATCATGATCAGCGTGAGCAAGGTGCCTGTGACGACGACCGAGCTGCCCAGGTTCATCTGGAGAGTGCGCAGGCCACAGATCTCCAGCGCCATGACCTGGAAGCCACCGAGGAACGACAGGCTCAACAGCAGGGGCTTGGCGAGTGGCAAAGGTGGCGGAAGCAAGGGGCTGGAAGCCGACAGAGTTGGGTCCGTCATGAGGACAATTCCTGGCGATATTTGTGTTCTCGATTACGAAACAAACAGTCTTCTGATCACGTCTTCGGAGCGGCGAAGTAGCGCCGTTCAGGGACGAGCACGCGGCAGGGCCCGCCGAGAGCGGGTTGAAATGTTGTGCAGATGCAACAAGTTGCTCACCGCGGTTCGAGTGCGGTGGAAGAGACCGCGCACGCCGCGGCTCTCGTTTCGTCTTGTATTGAAATCGGTTTTCATGTTCAAGTCCGGGCCTTCGCAAAGCACAACTGGCGGCGTGGCAACGTGACGTTCCCGCCCGGTGCCGAAGAGGGATCGTGGTCAAAGCAGAACCGACATTGGTCGCTCGTTTGCGTGAGCACGCACGCGAGCGCCCCGAAAAGGTGGCAATGCGCGTGCTGACTCATCACCGCGGCGACAACGCTGCGGTGGTGCTGACGTATGCGGACCTCGACGCGCGTGCGCGTGCGATCGCAGGCTTCTTGCAGCAACGCGCTGCGCGGGGAGAGCGTGCGCTGCTCTTGATGCCGACAGGCATCGAGTACGTCACGGGTTTTCTCGGCGCGCTGTACGCGGGCGCGATCGCTGTGCCCGCTTACCCGCCCGAGTCGCAGCGCCGTCAGCACTTGGATCGCGTCGCGGGCCTCGCGCGCGATGCAGCGCCGCGCTTCATTCTCACCTGCTCGAGCGAGCTCGCGCGCTTGCGCGGGTTGATCGAGCTCGTGCCCGAGCTGCAGTCAGCAGAGCTGATCGCGCTCGATGCCATCGATCCGACGCTGGCAGAGGCGTACGATTACGATGCGGCCGCGTTGTCGAGCGAGCTCATCGCGTTCTTGCAGTACACGTCGGGCTCGCAAGCTGCGCCGAAGGGCGTGATGGTGAGCCACGGTAATCTCGTCGCCAACGAGCGCGCGATCTCAGCCGCGCTCGAGTTCGGTGAGGAGGACGTGATGGTGTCGTGGCTGCCGTTGTTCCACGACATGGGTTTGATCGGCGGCCTGTTGCAGCCGCTGTACACGGGCGCGAGCGTCGTGCTGTTGTCGCCGCTGCGCTTCCTCGAGCGGCCGATCCGTTGGCTCGAGGCGATCTCGGAGTATCGCGGGACGGTGAGCGGTGGACCGGACTTCGCGTATCGCATGTGTGTGGATCGCATCGAGCCGAGCGCCCTCCGTGGGCTGGATCTGCGTACGTGGCGCCTGGCTTTTTGCGGCTCGGAGCCGATCCGACCGGGCACACTCCGCGCGTTTGCCGAGCGCTTCGCCGGGGTGGGCTTCAACGCGAGCGCGCTGTATCCCTGCTACGGCTTGGCCGAGGCGACGCTGCTCGTGACTGGAGTGAAGCCCGGAACGGGCGTGCACGTGGATAGTGCGGTTGTGTCATGTGGCGCGACGCCGCCCGAGCACCGCGTACGGATCACGGATCCGAGCACGCTCGCGCCTGTGCCGGAAGGACAGAACGGTGAGATTTGGGTGAGCGGACCGAGCATCGCGCAAGGTTACTGGCAGAACTCAGATGCGACCGCGGCGGCGTTCGTGCAGCTGGGAGCGGAGCGCTACCTGCGCACGGGTGACCTCGGCTTCGAGCGCGCTGGACAGCTGTACATCAGCGGGCGTCTCAAAGATTTGGTGATCGTGCGCGGGCGTAACATCGTACCGCAGGACATCGAGGATCACTTGGCCGCTGAGATCGCGGCCTTGCAGCTCGGGCGCATCTCGGTGTTTCCGGTGCAGACCGAGAACGGCGAAGCGATCGGCGTCGCCGCTGAGCTCAGCCGGGCTGCCGCTCGTAGCGTCAAGCACGAGCAGCTCTGTCAGGCGATCGCGCAGGCGGTGCATGAGTGCGTGGATGAGCCCGCGCGTTTGGTGATCTTGCTGGGGCAGGGAGCGCTGCCTCGAACCTCGAGCGGAAAGCTGCAGCGCAGCGCGTGTGCGGCGCGCCTGCAAGCGGGTGAGCTGAAGACCTTGGCCGTGTACCGCGATGGCAAGCTGGAGACGCAACCTCCCACGCTGGAGCTGACGCCGTGAGTCTCTTGCGTTTGATCATCGCGCGGCATCGGCTCGCGCTCGTCGCTTCGCTGCTCCTCAGCATGGCGAGCGCCGGCTTCGGTGTGAGCGTCATCGCGTCGATCAATGACAAGCTGCTCAAAGGCGGCTTCTCGGGGGGCGGCTCGCTCGCGACGTTCGCCGGCCTATTGGTGCTGCTGTTCGTGCTGTCCACGACCTCACAGCTCGTGATGAGCCGCTTGGGACACAACGTGGTGTATGGGCTGCGGCGCATCCTCGTGAAGCGCGTGCTCGACACGCAGATCGCGCAGATCGAGCAGATCGGCGCGGCGCGTATCCTCGCCAGCTTGAGCAGCGACACGAGCCACATCAGCTCGGCGTTTCTGAGCTTGCCGCATGCGGTGTACGGCGCGGCGGTGTGTCTCGGATCGTTCGGTTACCTTGCGTATCTGTCGCTGCCGCTGTTTGCGGCGACGATCGGGTGGCTCGGCCTGACGGTCGCGGTCGCGTATCGCTTGTTGCTCGGCACGCAGCGCAACTTCGAGCTGGCGCGCGAGCTCGAAGACGAGCTGTTGGCGGACTATCAAGCGGTGATCGAGGGCCGTAAAGAGCTGACGCTCAACCGCGAGCGCGCGCGCATCCTGTACGAGCAAGAGTTCGAGCTGCACGCACAGAGCGAGCGTGATCACGCGCAGCGCGGCGATCGCTGGAACAGCATCAACGAGAACTTCGTGACAGTGATGACGCTGGGCGCGATCGGTCTGTCGTTCTACTTGGCTGATACGATGGGTTGGGCGAACAGCGCGACGGCGGCCACGTACGGCCTCACGATCTTGTTCATCGGTACGCCACTCGCGAGCGTGGTGGCTGCCGTGCCCGCGCTGATCGCTGGGGATGTCGCGCTGCGCAAGGTGGAAGAGCTGGAGCTCGTGCCGTACGCGGCCGAGTTCGCGCGCGACGTGCCGGTGCACGAGCGGACGTTCGAAGAGCTCGAGCTGCGCTCCGTGCGCTACAGCTACCCGCGGCTCGACGGTGAGGGTGGCTTCGAGGTCGGGCCGCTGTCCTGGACGCTGCGCCGCGGTGAGATCGTGTTTGTGATCGGCGGCAATGGTAGCGGCAAGTCGACACTCGCGCGCCTGTTGAGCGGCCTGTGCGAGCCCAGCAGCGGTGAGCTGCGGATCGATGGAGAGCGGGTCGAGCCCACGCGTTATGGATCGCTGCGCGGCCTGTTTTCCGCGGTGTTTTCGGACTTTCACTTGTTCAAGCACGTCCTTGGTGCACAAGGTGCGGCGGATCCCGCGGCTGCGTCCGCGTGGCTCGATCGGCTCGGGTTGCGTGAGAAGGTCGAGATCGCAGAGGGACGGCTCAGCGATCTCCGGCTCTCCACCGGACAGCGGAAGCGGCTCGCTTTGCTGCTCGGGGTGCTCGAGGATCGGCCGATCTTGCTGCTCGACGAGTGGGCGGCGGATCAAGACCCGATGTTCCGACGTGTCTTTTATCTCGAGCTCCTGCCGCAGCTGAAAGCGGCAGGCCGCACGATCGTCGCGATCACGCACGACGAGGCTTACTTCGGCGTCGCCGATCGCATCTTGAAGCTCGACTCCGGTCGCCTGGTGGAAGACTCGCTGCCCACGGCGGCGGGTCGCCTCGGCTCGCCAGAGCGGGCGGCCGTCATTCCCAGCTGAGCGCGCGCCATGAAGCGAGTCGGGAGAACATCAGCTACGCTGCTCGTGTTGTGCGCTGCGGCCGGTCTCGGCTTTGTGGGTCATCGCTTGTGGTCCACGCGGCCGGCGCTCTCCGGACGTGTCGCCGTGAGCGGCGCGAAGGCGGAGATCGAGCTTCTGCGCGATGCACACGGTGTGCCGCACATCTTCGCGCACAGCGAAGCGGATGCGTACTTCGGCCTCGGCTACGCGCACGCGCAAGATCGGCTCTTTCAGATCGAGCTGCAGCAGCGCATGGCGACGGGCAGGCTGGCCGAGCTGCTCGGCAGCGATGCGCTCGGCAGCGATCGATTGTTTCGCACGCTGGGCTTGCGTGAGCATGCAGAGCTGAGCTGGCGTGGGCTCGATGATGCTGCGCGCAGCGCCGCGACAGCCTACGCCGCTGGCTACAACGCAGCGCTGGATGCGGGCGCGAGCGCGCCGGAGCTCTTGGCGTTCGCCGCCAGCCCGTCGCGTCTGCAGCCTGTCGATTGCTTGATCATCTTCAAGCTCGTGGCCTGGAAGCTCAGCGGCAACATGCTCCGCGAGCTCGAAAATCATCTGCTTGCGCGCAAGTTTTCTTTCGCGGAGATCGCGCGGCTCTCGCCTGCGGTGCCCGGCGATGCGGAGCACGCTTGGCCGAGCCGTGAAGAAGGCCTCAACACGGACAGTGCCTGGCTCGATGATGCCGCGCGCCTCTTGCTGCAGCACACGCCCGCGGCGCCTGCGAGCGCTACCGGCTCGAATGCGTGGGTGGTGACGGGTGAGCACAGCGAGACGGGTAAGCCGCTGCTTGCGAATGATCCGCACCTGGATCTGAGCGCGCCTGCGGTCTGGTACCTCGCGCATCTGCATGCTCCGGGCTTGAACGTGATCGGCGCGAGCTTGCCCGGGACGCCCGGTGTTTGGCTCGGACGCAATGATCACGTCGCGTGGGGCATCACCAATACGGGCTCAGATACGCAGGATCTTTACATCGAGCGACTGACTGCCGCGGATGCGCGACGGGTGATGACACCGGAAGGTTCTGAGGTCATGAGCGAGCGGCGCGAGCAGATCCGCGTGCGCGGTGGCGCAACGGTGGAGCTCATCGCGCGTGCCACGCGCCACGGTCCTGTGGTGTCGGACGCCAATCCCGAGGTGCAGCAAGGTTTGATCGCTGCGCATGCGGGCTACGTGCTCGCGCTCGCTTGGACGGGTCTGATGGCTCCCGACCACAGCCTGCAGTTCGCAATCAAAGCAGCAAAGGCGAAGAGCGCGGCAGACCTGCTGACGGCTGCGGCAGACGTGCGTTCACCACAGCAAAACCTACTGTACGCCGACGACGCGGGTGCCGTAGGTCTCAAAGCGATCGGGCGCTTGCCGCTGCGAGCGGCAGACAACGCGGTGCTCGGACGCCTGCCGATCCCTGGCTGGGATGCCAGGTACGACTGGCAGGGCGAGGTCCCGTTCGAGGCTTTGCCAGAGCAAGCGCCGGCGCAAGCAGGCCGCGTGCTGAACGCGAACGACCGCATCACCGCGGCAGATTATCCGCACTGGGTTACGTCGGAGTGGGAGCTGCCGTTTCGCGCGGAGCGCATCGCGCAGCTGCTCGATGACGCGCCGAAGCACTCGCTCGCGAGCTTCGCGCGCATGCAATCGGATGTGCACAATCGCCTGGCCGAGCAGCTCATGCCGGAGCTGCTCGCGCGCTTGGGCGCAGCGGCTGGCGATCACCCCGACGTGGTCGCGATGTTGCGGCGCTGGGACTTCTCCATGGCCGCGGATCGGCCGGAAGCGCTGGTGTTCCAGGTGTGGCTCTCGGACCTCGGCGAGCGTCTGTATCCGCGTGATTACTACGACGTGCGACCCAGCGCGGACCCCCGCGTGCTGCTCTCGATGCTGCGCGGCGAGCAGGAGATGGCGCGCTATTGCGGCCCACAGCTGCAGCGCGACTGCGACCGGCACGTCGCGGAGTCGTTCAGCGAGACGGTCGCGACGCTGCGCGCACGCTACGGCACTGAGCTCGCCGATTGGCGTTGGGGCGAGCACAATCGCGCCTGGTTCGAGCACCCGCTGTTCGCAGGCACACCAGGGCTCGACAGGCTCGTCGATCTGAAGCTCGCGCGCGGCGGCAGCAGCGAGACGATCGACCTGAGCGGCGCGAGCTATGACGCTGACAGCGGCGAGTACCTGACCACGACGGGCCCGAGCCTGCGCGCGCTCTACGACTTGGCCGAGCCCGAGCGCTCGCGCTTTATCGTGGCGCCGGGACAGTCCGGCAATCCGTTGTCGTCGCGCTACCGCGATCTGGCAGGGCGTTGGCAGCGCGGTGAGTACGTGCCGATGGTCACCGATCACGCTGTGCTCCGGAGGGAGCCGCACGAGACACTGATTTTGTCCCCAGGACACAAGGGGACGGGAGGTAACGAGTCATGAGTTTCGATCGCGAAGACGCCACGTTCAAAGTCGTGGTCAACGACGAAGAGCAGTACTCGATCTGGCCTGACTACAAAGAGACGCCTGCGGGCTGGCGTGAAGTCGGCAAGGTGGGGCCGAAGAAGGACTGCCTCGCGTACATCGAGAGCGTGTGGACCGACATGCGTCCGCTCAGCTTGCGTAAATTCATGGACAGTCAGGGCGATTGAGCGAGCACGGCATGCCTGACGACAGCATCACGCGTACCTCATCAGTGCTCGATCTGCGCGCGCTCGAAGCAGCGCTCGTGCAGGAGCTCGACTTCTTGCGGCCCGATGCGCTGGCTGTGCTCGCCTCGCCCGAGGGGGGCGAGCTCGGCTGCGCGGTGGTCATGGGCGTGGATGCGTCGGTGTTTTCGTGGATCGAGCCCCGGGCGTTGTGTGAGCTCGCGCTGGAGGTGGCTCGTGACCTGCAGCCTTTCTCTGCTGTGAGTGTGTGGCTGGTGGAGCCATCCGCGTTTCGGTCCGCCGCGGGTGCTGAGTCTCGCGATCTGCTCGCGCGGCTGACAGGTGACTCGCCGAGTTGGTTGGCGCGCTGGACGGCTGCTGGCTTCGAAGCTCGTGCGGCTGTCTCGGTGGTGCACAGCGAGACTGCGTGCGAGCTCGCCGAGATCGCTGCGCGCCTCCTGAAGCTGCCTGCGCTCGATCCCTCGGAGCCGCTGTTTGCGCGCGGTGTGGATTCGGTGCTTTGTGTGCGCTTGATCTCGCAGGTGCGCGAGCGCTGGAACGTGGAGCTCGAGCTGCGCGATGTGTTAGATGCGCCGCGGCTCAGTGATCTAGCCGAGCGCGTCGATCAGCGGGTTGCGCAGGGTGCGGCGGTCTCGTCGCAGATCGAGCGCGTGTCACGCGACCGCGCGTGGCCGCTGTCAGCGGCGCAGATGCGCATGTGGCTGTTGTCGAGTCTCGCGGACGGAGGGCCGGCGCAGCATGTCACGGGCGGAGTTCGCCTGTCCGGCGCGCTGGATCGAGCCGCGCTGCTGCGAGCGGCGGAGCGCCTCGCAAGCCGGCACGAGACTTTGCGTACGGTGATCGAAGAGCGGGACGGCGTGCCCATGCAGCGCGTGCTCGCGGACGTCCCGGTGGCGTTTCGCGTGGTACGCGCAGTGGAGCACGAGGCGGCATGCGTGCGTGCCACTGCGGAGCCGGTGTTTGATTTTGCGCGTGGGCCGCTGTGGCGCTTGTGGCTGTATGAGCAGGGCGAGCGCGAGCACTTGCTGGTGCTGTGTATGCACCACGTGATCTCGGATGGCTGGTCGATGGAGCTGGCTGCGCGCGAGCTCTTGCAGCTGTACGCGGCGGAGATGCTGCCGGCGCTCGACGTGCAGTTCTTGGATTACGTGGCATGGGAGCGCGCACAGGACGCACGCATCGCGGAGCAGGTCGCGTATTGGCGTGAGCAGCTGGTGGCTGAGCTGCCGCCGCTCGAGCTGCCCCGGACCCTTCCGCGAAAGCCGCGGGCTGGAAGGAGCGGCAGGGCAGGGCCGACGGTGGCGATCGAGCTCGATGCTGCGCTGCTCAGTCAGCTGCGGCAACTCGCGGCGGAGCAGAGCTCCAGCCTGTTTGCCGTGTTGCTCGCTGGCTTTCAGCTCTGGCTCTCGCGCATGACAGGGCGTGACGAGATCCGCGTGGGCGTGCCGGTGCTCGGACGGCAGCGCGCAGCGGCGGAGCACCTGATCGGCTGCTTCGTGAACACGCTCGTGCTGTCGTGGAAGGCTGAGCCAGCACAGGACGTGGCAGCGCTCGTGCGCAGCGTCGATGCGAGCCTGCGCGGCGCACTCGCACACGCGGAGGTGCCGTTCGAGACGTTGGTGCGCGAGTTGTCGGCGCAGCGCAGCGCGGAGCATACGCCGCTCTTTCAAGTCACTTACAATCACCTGCGCGTCTCCGAGCCGAGCACGATCGCCGGATTGCGTGTGGAGCGGCTCGCGCGCGAGCCAGTGGGATCACCGTTCGAGCTCAGCCTCGAGACCGAAGAATTCGCGGATGGCCGGGTGCGTGCGCTGTTCAACTATCCGGTCGAGACCTTTGCGCCAGAGACCGTGCGCGAGCTGGCCGAGCTGTACATCGGCCTACTGTGGCAGCTGGTGGCCGGCAGCACGCGGCGTGTGTCGGAGCTCGCGATGTTGTCGCAAGCGGAGCTCTTGCAGCTGAGCGCGGCACACGAGACCCACGCATCGAGCTTGCCCGACGAGCCGGTGCACGCGTTGGTCGTGTCTCAAGCGCTGCGTCGGCCCGACGCCATCGCGCTGGTTGGCGCGGGCGAGCGCTGGACATTCGGCGCGCTCGAGCAGAAGAGCCGTGCGTTGGCCCTGTCGCTCCGTGCGCTCGGTGTTGGGCCGGATGTGCCCGTGGGCATCTATGTGCCGCGTGGTCCACGGATGATCGTCGCAGCGCTCGGCGTCCTGCGTGCCGGCGGCGCGTACGTCCCACTCGACATGAGCTACCCCGCGGCGCGCTTGTCGTTCATCGTGCGCGACTCGCAGCTCGCGCTCGTGCTGTGTGAGGGCGATGCTGCGCTCGAGGGCGTGCGCTGCTTGCCGCTCAGCGCGCTCCTCGCAGCTGATAGCGGCGAGCCTCTGCCGGAACTGGCCGTGCATCCCGCGCAGCTCGCGTATGTTATCTACACGTCTGGCTCGACGGGTCAGCCCAAAGGCGTGGGTGTGGGGCACGGCAGCTTGCAGATGCATCTGCGGGCGACCGGTGCGCTGTACGACATCGACGAGCGCGACTGCGCGCTTCATTTCTCGTCGTTTAGCTTCGACGCGGCCGTCGAGAACTGGGCGATGCCGCTCACGCACGGCGCACGGCTCGTGATCAGCGATGCCGAGGCGTGGACGGGCGCACAGACGTACGAGGTCGTGCAGCGCGAGCAGGTGACGATCGTATTTCCGCCGACCGCGCACCTGCGCTTGCTCGCGCAGCATGTGATCGACA
>Ga0190269_10001307_pt1 | contig 12019 bp, 10 predicted proteins | sample Popmic249IS_FD_133749 | JGI IMG/M metagenome (GOLD analysis project Ga0190269, IMG submission 133749) | Populus adjacent soil microbial communities from riparian zone of Blue River, Arizona, USA - 249 IS | ecosystem: Environmental > Terrestrial > Soil > Riparian zone | place: USA: Arizona...
GCGCTTCGCGCGGCGGCGGCGCGCTTCGCTCGCTCCTCGGGCGTAAGCTTTCCGTCGGGATCCACCTCGCGCTCGAAGCGACTCATGAACTTGCGTCGCGCAGCTTCGGTTCGTGCCGTCCGGTCTTCGACCCGTGCCCACAGGCTGTACGCCCCGATGCGGGCAATGAGCGCTCGCTGTCGCGCAAGCACCTCGCGCTGTCGATCCGTCTGTTCCGTCGTCACTTCCTCCTCTCGTCGTGCCTTCCTGTGATCGTCTCGTCTCGCTCGTCTCGTCTCGTCTCCGCCGGCTGTGCCTCGTACGCGCAGGCGCGCGAGACGGCAGAGACGAGACATTGAGCGAGACGAGAGACGACTACTCGCCGTTAGCGAGTGGTGCGCCACCGGCCGCGTTGGGCTTGGGTGGCTTGGCGCTGCCGAGCGAGCGCGGAGAGCTGGCGGTAGACCCATGCCCGGGACTTCCCGGTGATCTGGATCAGCTCGCCGACCTCGATTCCTTCCTCGGATGCGCTGGCGAGGGCGTCGCGAAGCTTCTGTTCGGCGGTCGCCGTGTTCTCGGTGCTCTCGCGCTGGGCCGGGATGGTCGGCGCCGGTGCGGCGGAGGGCTCCGGCGGCGGCTGGTCGACGTCGGAGTGGTCGGCGAGATCACGGGGGCGGACGGGTCCATACGCCGCGGCCAACTCGCTCACTGCGTCGTCCGGTAGCCAATAGGCCCGGCCGGGTCGGGGCTGGTCGTGTTCGGGATCGGAGATCAGCAGCTTTCCCGGGGCGTCGAGCGCCTGGGCGTTCCAGCCGGCCGCGTTCATGCCCTGCCCGAGGATCAAGTCGACGTCCCGGGCTTCCCGTACCCGGAGGCAGACCCGGACGTCCATCTGGGACCGGATCTCGCCGCCCTGCATGGCCTTCTGCGTCGGCCGCTGAGTGGCAGCGAGCAGGGTCACGCAGACCGCCCGTCCGCGGCGGGCGAGCGAATCTGCAAGCGGGGCGGCTGCTGCCGGGAGTTCCGCCCACTCGTCGACGACCAGCACGAGCGCGGGACGGGCCGGCGTGGGTTGCCAGAGCCGTTGGCCGGCTGCCGCTTGCTCGGCCGCACGGCGGTCCAGTTCTGCTACCGCGTCGCGCAGCATCCGAACCGCCTGTGCCGGCTCAACGGCGAGCCGGGCGAGGCTAGGCATCCACGGCAGGAGTTCCATCCCGCCCTTGAGATCGATGCCCCACACGAGGACATCAGGGCAGGCGACCAGTCCAGCGAGCAACACGTTCAGCACGCCGGACTTGCCGGAGCCGACCACTCCCCCGATGAGTGCGTTGCGGTACGCGAGCTGCACCGCCAGGGCCGTCGCGTCCTCGAAGACGCCCAGCGGGAACGGACGCAGGATCGAACCGGGTCCGGTCGGTACCGGGTACGGGATCGGCCGGGCGAGCGGGTCGACCTGCATCACGCGGACGATCGCACGGTCGGCTCGTACCGGGTCGGCTTCGATCCGGACGGACCCGGGTCGCGCACCGAGTCCGGATTCGATCCCGCCGGCCGCCCGGACTGCCTGCTGCACGGTCTGGCCCCGGCGCAACGCCAGGCGCACGACGTACCCGAACCTGCCGACGGTCGCGGACGCGACCCGTGAGCCGGTCAAGCCGATCTGGTCGGCCACGCCGGGCCAGGCCGACAGCTTCCGTTCGACGTGGATTCGGGCACGACGCCGTCGGTGTATCCACCAGGGGATCGCGCCAGCGAGAGTGAAAAGCATGCCGAGCCCGGGGAGCGGTCCGGCGCCGGGTCCGGCAGTGACCGCGGCCGAGAGCCAGGTTCCGGCGAGGGCGACGCACAGCGCCGCGTAGACCCGTTCGATCCGGCGCGGCAACCAGGATCGACGGACGGCCTGCCAGCGGGACGGCAGCAGGACGAGCACGAGAACGACGGCCCAGGCGCCGGCCGCGATCGGCAGTGCCCACCTGGGATGGATGTAGTGCCAGTACCAGCCGGCCGCGGTGAGCGCTCCGGCGATCACCAGCGGCGCCAGTTCGGACCGGTACCGCCATACCGTCCGCGAGAGCGCGCGGGCCGTCTTGACCATGAGGAAGAAGCCGAAGCCGAGCAGGATGCCAACCAGGGACGGCGGAACGAAACCGATCCCTAGGCCGTATCCGTAGCGGTCACGGTGGCGTCCGGTCATCGCTGCTCACCACCGCCGTCCGGAGCGGGCTCGTTAGACAGCGGGTGGCCGATCGGCGCGGGCGGGAGTTCGTCGCGGAGGTACCAGAGCGGATCCGCTTCGCCTTCGGCATCGGCTAGGAGCGCGGCGCGGGCGGCGGCGACGAGGTTGGCGTGGTGCAGTTGCAGGTCGGTCAGGCGCTCTTCAAGACGCGCGAGCCGATCGTCGAGGTCGGTGGGCGTCTCATCGGGGCGCGGGATGCGGGGGAAGCACTGGGTTCGGTAGGCGGGCTCTCCGTCGGGCGTCGGGACGTTCTGTGAATCGTTCAGCGTGTACCTCCGTTCATCGGTGGATCGGTCCGGCGAGTCGGACGAGCGTCAGTTCGGGGTGTGGTCATCGCGGTCATGTCGTGCGCCTTCCTCGGTGTGAATTGCTGCGAATGCGGTCGATGGTCGCCCGGAAGCGCGGGACGGGATCACCACGTCGCGGGACGCCGTCGGGATGTCTTCGAGCGGCGCAGACGTCCCATGACGTCCTGCGACTCCGGGACGGCCAGGCCCGTCATCGGGGGTGGCGGGTTCGGCGGAGCCAGCGGGCACGAGCGCGGCACTTGCGGCAGCTTCCGAGCCGGTCGGCGGTAGCACCACAAAGGCATCGGGGGTCGGTCAGTCCAAGGGGGCGTCGGGCCATCAGCGATCTCCTCTCGTCCAACCCCTCGCGTACAACGTCAACGTAGTACGTTGACGTTGCACGGCTAACGTACTACGTTCGTGCAAGAGCTCCGGCTCCCGATCACGGCGGGGACTAGGAGCGGACTAGCTCGGCCGTCGACCCGATCTGCGGCAGCAAGCCGAAACGGACGGCGTCGGACACGAATCGACCGGGGAAGGTGGGCCCGATGCCGCAGGAGAAGGCGGCCCGGCCGCAGATCACCACGCCAGTCCCCCGATGGCGCCAGGTCGCGGACTACCTCAGGGACGGCATCCTGTCCGGACAGTTCCCGGCCGGGCAACCGCTCCCGTCCGAAGAGACACTTGCGGGCGAGTTCGGGGTATCCCGGCCGGTGATCCGGCAGGCCGTTGCGACGCTCACCGGAGAGGGACTCGTCTCGGTCCGGCGTCCGTTCGGCGCGATAGTGCGTGACCCGCACGCGCGGCCAGCGCATACCGAAGATCGCAGCCTGACCGCCGGCTACACCGAGCCGGGCGCGTCGGAGTGGACGATGGTCGGCAAGCCGGTCTATCTGCGAATTGATGCCACCGCGGCGCATGCTGATCTGCTTCAAGGGACCTACATCGGGACGCCGATGCTCACCCGCGAAGCGCTCCACGCGTACGGCGACAGGCGCCGATCGATCTGGCTAGCGATGCCGTTCCCGGTCGCGGCCGAGTTGGAGACGCCTTGGCAGAAGCGTTCGCATCTCCCCGAGCCGGCGGAGGTCTATCGATGGCTCGCGGAGCAGGGGCACCCATTGACGTTTCAGGACCACGTCCGCGCCCGCATGCCCTTCGGGGACGAGACCGCATCTCTGAGCGCGAAGCCCGGCATCCCGCTACTGGTCGTCTCCCGTGTCTGCGCGGTCGCTGGTCGGCCGGTCACCCTGGAGGAAACACGCGTCCCGGCCGATCAGATTGAATTCCTCTACCCCGTGACAGGCGGCCCGTCTACTTCCTAAGCCCGCTAATCTCAGGCGAATCGGGCGACTGGAAGGGGTCTTGCGCCGTGCGGACTGTGCAGCTGAGGACGTACACGATTCAACCGGACCGACTGGATGAGTGGGTGGAGAGGTGGCGGACCCAGGTCGTCCCGCTGCGGCGTGAGCTGGGTTTCGAGATCGGCGGGTCGTGGGTCGACCGGGAGCGGAACGCGCACGTCTGGGTGATCGCGTACGAGGGTGAGGACACCTTCGAGGAGGCGAACAAGCGCTACTGGTCCACCTCTCAGCGCGATGACCTCGATCTCGATCCGTCCGAGTACATCGTCGAGGAGGACATGCGCGTGGTGGAGGAAGTGCTGTAGCTACTCGTCGTCGGCCGGGAGCAGATGCTCCCGGCGCTCCTCTGCCGTCAGCCCTCGGAAGACGCGCTTCCGCGCCGTCCGAGTGAGCGCGTCGAGGTCGACGTCGGCCGCCCAGATTCGGGCGGTGCCGTCAGCCGATCCGCTCACCACCCGGTCTCCGTCGGGCAGCCACGCCAGCGATGTGACCGCGTCGCGATGCACGCCGATGATCTGCTCCGGCTCGTCGCTTTCCACATCCCATCGACGGACGGTCCTGTCGTCTGACGCGGACGCTAGCCGCCGGCCATCTGGGGACCACGCGACGCCCCGTATGCGCCTCTCGTGTCCGGTCAGCGTCCGTACTGGTTCACCGCCTGCCGCGGGCTCCCACACCCGGATGGTCCAGTCCGCCGAGCACGTCGCGAGGCTTCCCTCGTCGGGCGCCCAGCTCACGCCGTCGACGTAGTTCTGGTGCCCGGCGAGCAGGACGGACGTGTCCGGGTGTTCGAGATCCCAGACGCGGGCGGTCCGGTCGTCAGACCCGGACGCGAGGAACCGGCCGCTGGGTGACCAGGCGAGCGCCCCGATCCAGTCGGTGTGCCCGCGCAGCGTGAGCGCTGGCGTCCGGTCGCGGGCGTCGAGGACGTGGATCGCGTTGTCTTTGGCTCCGCCGGCGAGGCGCGACCCGTCTGGAGACCACGACAGGGACTCGAACGCCGGACCGTCCGCTAGGACGCGCGACGATCCTGCCGCCGTGTCGAGAAGGTGCGTGATCCCGTCCTGCAGCGCCACTGCCACGATGGGCGCCGTAGGCGAGGACGCGACAGCCACCACTGGTGACTCGAACGGATAGGTGGCCGGGCCTTCAGGCGCCCAGCGGCGCACGGTGCCGTCGTCGGACCCGGTCACCGCAGTTCCATCCGCGTCGACCGCGACGGAGGTCACGGGCCCGGTGTGTCCGACGAGGGTCTTCTGTTCGGCTCCGGTTGGTTGGAGTGCCCAGATGCGGGCGGTGGTGTCGGCCGACCCGGTAAGCACTCGCGCGCCGTCGGGGCTGATGGCGGCATGCCACACGGTCTGATCGTGACCGCGGAGCACTGCGACTTCGCGGAGCCGGATCGCGTCCCAGACGCGGACGGTGGCATCACCCAGGGCGTAGACGAGACGTGTTCCGTCCGGGGTCCAGGCGACCGACCAAATGATGTCCGGATACCCACCGACCGACCGGCGTTCCGTGCCTGTTGCGGCGTCCCAGATGCGCACGGATTCGTCGGCCGATCCGGTCGCGATCCACCGACCGTCCGGAGAGAACGCGACGGCTTCGACGAAGCCGAGATGTCCGGCGAGGGTGATCGCCGGCTGGCCGGTGCCGACGTCCCAGACGATGACGGTCCGGTCGTGGGACGCGGACGCCAACCGCATCGAATCCGGGCTCCAGCTCAAGCCCCAGACGTCACCGCGGTGGCCGGTCAGCGTGGCGCGGAGATTCCACGAGCCCGCCTCCCAGACACGAACGCATTCGTCGCGGCTACTGGCAGCCAACGCGCGCCCATCCGGCGACCAGGCAACTGCGCGCACGAAGTCCGAGCACTCCAGCGCCGTGATCGGTCCGCCGGTCGAGGCGTCCCAGATCCGGACAGTGGCGTCCCTGCCGGCGGTCGCGATGCGTGTCCCGTTCGGCGACCAGGCGATGCCGTCGACCATTCCGTCGTGTCCGGTCAGCACATGAGAAACGGTTCCGGTGGAGGCATCCCAGAGGCGCGCGGTTCCGTCTCGCGATCCGGTGGCCACCGACGCGCCGTCCGGCGACCACGCGACGGCCCGAACGGCATCGGTGTGGCCGGACAGCACCGACTCGGCGTGGCTGAATGCCAACGCGGACATCAACGCGCGTGCCGCGATCGGCGTCCGTGCACAGTCGGCTAGCGCCGCCGTCGCGAGCAGGACGGCGAGTTCCGGATAGCGGTCGACGTTGGCGAGGGCGTAGCGCCCCACTGACGTCGACACCCGACGTAAGAACGCGCTGTCTCGCCGGCGGGATGCATCCACCAACGCGCGTGGCCCGGGGACGTCCTGTCCGGCGGTAGCCATCGCGTCGAGCCACTGGCCGGCCAGGGTGAGACGTTCACCGGTCAGCAAGTAGTCATCGCTGCGGCCCGCGCGTTCCCAATCGGTAGCCCAGCGCTCGAGTTCTGTCCGTCGAGTCAGGTATTCAGCGCGGGTACGGACCTCCTGCCGCAGCGGCGCCCATTGGCGGAAGAGCGCTTCGTGCGCGACGTGGACGAACGGCCTGCCGTCAGTCGCGTCGGTGGTCAACAGGCGAGCGTCGACGAACGCTTCCACGATCTGCCGTTGATCAGCACCCAGCTCGTCCATCGGCACCCGGCGGCGGGTCGGCTCGGTGCCGTCCATCGCCACCAGACGCAGCAACGCGGAGAGGATGGCATCAGAGTCATAGCGGTCGCGAAGTTCGGCGAGCACCAGATCGGCTTGCCGAGCGAGCGCCCCGGCGACGCCGCCGAGCGCGTCGTACGTCTCGCGCGTCGCCTTGCCTGCGGACTTGCCTTTCCCTGAGCGCGTGGCGAGGAACAGCTCCTGCAGGACGTAGGCAAGCAGCGGGAGCGCGTCCGGAGTGCCTGTGTCGTCGGCGATCCGGGCGACGAGGCCATCATCGAACGTCATTCCAGCCAGACGAGCGGGCTCCTCGATAACGGTGGCGATCTCAGCCCGGCCGATCGATCCGAGCGCAGCCGGTGCGCCGAACAGCTCCGGATGGTCGCCGGCGAGCAGGTCGTCCAGGTACTCCAGCCGGAGCGTGGCCAGCACCCAGAGGCGCCGGTCCGATGCCAGGGCATGGGCGAGTTGGTCGAGGAACAGGCCGCGGTCAGCCGGTCCGGAGAGCGTGATGAGTTCTTCGAGCTGGTCGAGGACGAGCAGAACGCGGCCGTAGCGGTTGCCGTGCTCGCGGCGCCACTGACGGACGGCGTGCGTGAAGGCGTCCGGATCGTGGCGGAGGTCGTGCAGGCGGGATAGCCGGTCGCCTCCGGCAAGCGTGACGAGTAGCCCTGCGAGCCTGCCGAGCGGTTCCCCAGCCGGGACCAGTGTCGGCAGGACGCTCCACCGGCTCGTCCGCAGCCGGGGAACGACGCCGGCATGGATGAGGGAGGACTTGCCGCTGCCGGACGCTCCGGTCACGCAGACGAACCGCTCCGTGGCGTCGGTCCCGGACTCGTGAAGCCGGCCGATGAGTTCCTTGATTTGGGGTTCGCGGCCGAAGAAGACGGCAGCGTCGTCCTCGGCGAATGCAGCCAGGCCGGGGTAAGGGGAACGGTCGGACTGCCATTCGGGGCGCTTCGTGCGGGGGTTCTCCCACCACAAGACCACCGCGTTACCCACGACGAGGACGAGCAGCAGAACGATCAGGCCGGGGGTGGCGATGTTCTGGATGGCTCGGGCCACCGCGGAGTCTTCGGCTGCGTTCGCGGCGAAGTTGGCGGTGATCTCGAGCAGGATGCCGACCAGCAGCAACGACAGTTGCAGCGTCGTCGAAGACGAGCGGCGTTGCCGCAACTGTGCCTCCCGGAGCCGCTTACCGCCGGAGCCGACAGTAATGCAGCGAACACGGGCCGGTACGGGTGTCCGGGAAAGTCCACAGTGCTACGCGGCACGGTTCTCACCGTCTGCGCCATCGTCGGCCCGGTACGCGCGAGCGAGTAGCGCGGCCAGGCGCCGGGCGGTCTCCGGCGTGATTCGGCCGAGTTCCACCACGCCAATGCCGGCCACGGTCACGTCCGCTCGCGCGTACGGCACGCATCCGGCCAGCCCACAGGCCGCGAGCGCCTCGTGGACGGCCGTCAACGCGTCGTTCGCGTCCATCCATCCCCGGACGTAGGGGACGTCCCCGTGCAGGACTTTGCATGGTTCGTCGGTCTCCAGACCCGGCTCTGCCGTCACCACTATCAACTCCACTCAGGAACGGAAGCGTTCCCGGGAGCGGCCAGCGCGCCCGACCAACCACGCCGGGCTGTGCGGCCTAACCCGGTATCGTGCGACACCGGGGTTCGCCCCAGCCGGACCACCCGCGCCTGCCAGGGTTCACGGTGGTCCGGCCTTCTCATTCGGTCAGGTGATCTCCCCGCGCTCGTCGGCATCGAGCACCCACCGCGCCCAGCGGTGCTGCTCGCAGGGCCAGGGCTGGACAAGGATCAGATGGGTTGCGCTCGCGCATACCGGCCGCAACGGATCAAGGCCCGTTGGGTGATGCATCGGCAGCACGCCGCGCGCGGTCTCGACGTCCTCGCGGGTCAGCGCCCGGTGCCACCGCGGCGGCATCCCGTCCGGACCGCGCGTTCTCCCGTCTGCTTCGACCCCTGTCGGGCTCAGACCGTGCATCACGACGACGCTCCCGGCGTCGCAATCAGGTCCGCCTGCACCTGATGGGCCGATGCGGCGATCTCCACCGCCCAGCGGGGGATGTCGGTGAGGTCAGCGACATAGAGCGGCGCGCCTGCACGGCGTGCAGCGCGGAACAACGCCATCCCGAGCATGCCGTTCGGGGCCAGGTGGGCCCACGTCCGCAGCAGGATCCCGCGCACGATCTCCGTCCGGACCATCTCCAGACAGCCGGCGAAGGCCGGAAGCATGGTGGCGGATGCACCAGGCGCTTCCCGGGCGACATCGCGCACGAGGAGGCGAGCGCGGGAGGCGTATTCGTCAAGGTCAGCGCAGAGCGTCTGAATGTCGTCGCGCGTGGGGGCGCGGACATAACCGACGACCGGTGTCAACGGCAACGACATGGAGCACCTCCTCGCCGTTGCTGCTGCTCTTCGGCGCGGATCGCCGCGATGAAGGTGTCGGCGTCGATGCCGAAGACGGGACGTCGGCTTGGGCGCTGGGGCTTCCAGGGCAGCGGGTAGTAGCCCCCGTCCGGACGCTCGCGCGATCCACCCTGCGAGTAGTTCGGGTACCAGTCAGGGCACTCGCGCTCGACCTGCTCGCAGACGTCCACCGCACCCGCCGGCCACCCCAGGCGGACCGACAGGATGCGGCGGTTCCGCCATGCCAGGTCGAGGCCCGGGTCGGCAAGCTTCGGGCCAGCTCCCGTGCGCTGGCATTCGATGGGTGAACCTTCTCCGGGCCTCTCCGCGTGATACGCCATGCGACCCCACCTCTTCCGAGCGTCAGGCGTGATTCCATTGCGCAGGCCGATTCGTTGGCCGCATCAGTAGCGTGAAAGGCGGAGCACCTGACGAACAGGTCGTTGCTGTCGTCAAGCGCAGCACCGGCCAGGTGACGACAGGAGGAACCACATGGTCGGACCCGAAGCGGCCGACGCGCAACGATTCGGACAACTTCTGCGCGCACTTCGCAAGGAACGTGGACTCTCACTGAGCCAGTTGGCGGCGGTCACCTATACGCACCGCGGAAGCGTCGGCAACATCGAGAATGGGAAGCGGCTGCCTGATCGGCGATTCGTTGAGATCGCTGATGCGGAGTTGAGCGCCGAGGGACAGCTGACGGACGCATGGAAGGAAGCGACCGGTAATCGGGAGAGTCGTCGGGCGAGGGTTCACATTCTCGAAACGGCACTGGCGGAGTCCCTCAACATCGCCCGCCAGGTAGAACCATCCTCGGTCGACGTGGCTGGCGAGCGCACGCAGCACCTAGCGGTTGAGTATCTCGGTACTCCGCCGGCAGCGATCCTCGAATCCGCTGTGCAACTGCGTCGTGAGGCAAACGCGACGCTTCAGGGCGGACATCTCCGTCCCCGCGAGGTGTCCGACGCGCTCGTCACGGTCGGCCGGTTGTCCGGGATCCTCGCGTACGCCTCGCTCGACATGGGATACCCCGACGCCGCTCAGGTGCATGCTGAGGCCGCATGGCGCTCCGCAGAGCTGGCGAACGACGGGGCACTCAAGGCGTGGACTCGGGGAACGCAGAGCTTGATCCTGCGGTTCATCGGCAACAACGATGGAGCGCTTCGCGCTGCCGTCGACGGTCAGCGTTACGTGCGCCGAGGCCGGGCGCTTAGCCGCTTGCTCAGTGCCGAAGCCCAGTGCCGCGCGGTGGCTGGCGATTCTCGGGTCGCGAATAGTCTTCTCGACCAAGCTAGTGCGGAAGTCTCCCTGCCGACCAACGCTAGAGAGAGTGGAATCTTCGGTTTCGAAGTCGAGAAGCACTACTACTACGTCGCAAGCAGCTTGATCTGGCTCGACGGTGGTCGCGACGCAGCACGCGCGGCTGAAGGGGCTCAAGCCGCGATCACACTCTGGTCCACAGGTCGTCCCGAACGTCGATCGAGTTCCGATATGGCCCTCGCTCGCGTATATTTGGCAACGGCACGCCTGCAGCTCGGCGATCCGGAAGGCGCAACCGACGCCCTCCGACCGCTCCTCGACCTACCCGAGAGTCAGCGATTCTCCTGGATAGAGAAGCGGCTCGCACGGCTTGCTGTGATGCTCAGCGCTCCACCATACAGCGATTCACTAGCGGCGCGTGAAATGGCTCATGAGATCTCATTGATTATTTGAATCGGATTGCTGCGCGACTCCGTCTCGGATTGCATAACCAGCTGCATCATGGAAACGCGGACGACAGCCTTCGATCCACTCTCGAAGCCCCACAGGTGCCCGACTCGGATCTCGCAACAGTGCCTCGATTACTTCGTTGGCGATCCGAACTCCTGTGACCGCGTTCTCCGCCCTGAAGTAGATGAACCGCCACTCCACGCCGCGATCGATGTCAGGTCGTTGGATCGGCTGCTGGAACGAGGATGGCGGGTGGACTGCGAAGTCTCGAAACCGATATAGCTGCTTCAAAGCATCTCGGATCTGGTTCGCAGGTTCAGGCTTGATATTCCATGTCCAGCGGAGCGTCTCGAATACCTGCTTGTACCTGGCCAGCTTGTTCACTCGCCATTCGCTCGCCTGAGGGTGGCGTCCGTGTCGGTCGACAACGCTGGCATAGAAGGAGTCGATGGCGAATGCAGCCGACGATATCGCCATCATGCTCTGACGGAATTCTTCTTCAAGTGCCACACTGAGTCGCGGATCATCGTTGTCCGACGCGGCGGCGCGGACATTTTTTAGAGCAACTTCCGATTTATCCCTCGCCTCCCGCGCCACGTATAGCCAGTGATTCCAGATGTCCATCCGAACTGTGACGGTCGGAGGATCAATCTCTCCGGACTCCACGTTAATCCGAATGTCGTCGAGCCGGAGATCCATCCCGCTCGTTATAAAGATGCCAGGCACGGCATGGATCCTACTTGGACGCGGAGCGCCTGCGCATGCAAAAAAGGCCACCCGTGCCCCGCTCAGGGCGCCTCCGCTATAGACGATCCCCGAGCGCCATCCGTCGATGCGCTGCACGCGCGCGTTCGTCCGCAGCGCTCGCGGCGTAGCGGCCCACCATCTCGCGCGACCGCCACCCGGCCAGACGCATCAAGTCCTGCTCCTGCCCACCGTCCGCCAACCACCGATGCGCGAACGTGTGCCGGAACCGGTGCGGGTGCACGTTCTCGATGCCCGCATCGGCCGCACGACGCTCCAGCATCTGTGTGATGCCGCTGCCGGTCATCTTCCCCTTCTTGCCCAGCCACAGGGCGTCCAGGTTCACCTGGGGGTGCCTGCCGCGCAGCCTCATGTACCGGCGCAGCGCCTCCCCCGTCTTCGCGCCGAACGGCACCGCTCGTCCGCGTCGGCCCTTGCCCATCACGATGGCGACGTCCATCTCTAAGTCCAGGTCGCCCAGCTCCAGGCCAGTCACTTCGGACAGTCGAGCGCCCGAGTCGAGGAAGAACCGAATGATCGCGGTGTCGCGCCGGTTCTCGAACCGCTTCCCGTCCGCGGCGGCCAGGAGCGCCGCCAA
>Ga0190269_10001308_pt1 | contig 12016 bp, 15 predicted proteins | sample Popmic249IS_FD_133749 | JGI IMG/M metagenome (GOLD analysis project Ga0190269, IMG submission 133749) | Populus adjacent soil microbial communities from riparian zone of Blue River, Arizona, USA - 249 IS | ecosystem: Environmental > Terrestrial > Soil > Riparian zone | place: USA: Arizona...
CGGGCGGTCCCGGACGTGCGACGATGGCGCGGTGACCGTGTTCGCCGCGAGCCTGCGGGTCTACGAGCCGCTGGCCGCCTTCCAGGGCGCCGAGCGGGACCGGTGGGAGACCTACGCGCGCGACGGCGGGCGGCTGCCGGAGCAGGCGGCCGAGGCGCTCGAGCGGGCGGCCGTCGTCGCGGCCGTGGTGCACCGGCGGCTGCCGGTCCTCGCTCAGCACGCCCACGTCCTCGAGGTCGACGGCGTGACGATGGTGAGCCCCTGGCGGACCGAGGTGCGGGCCCGCGAGGCGCTGGTCGACTTCTGCGCGGACCTGCCCGACGTGGTGGCCGAGGCCTTCGTCCCCCGGGCGCTGCTGGAGCAGGCGGAGGTCGAGCTCGACCGCTGGCGGGCGGAGCACGGCAGCGTCGTCCTGCACGTCCGCACCTCGACCTGGCAGGTGCCGCTGCGCTGGTTCGTCCTGGTGGACCCCGAGGAGCGGACGGTCTCGCTGGGGGAGGAGGCCGGGTCGAGCACGGTACGCCGTACCGGCCGGTCCTTGGTCTACCGGACGCCGATGTCGCGGGCGCGCCGCCGGGTCGCGCGGGCCCTCGCGGTGCTGCGCGCGGCGGTCGACGACGAGGAGGTGACCGAGGGCCTCGAGGACCTCGGCCGGTGGCTCGAGGAGTTCCACCCCCGGTCGGTCGTGGAGCTCGACTACGGCGGCCTGGTGCACCTGCTCGACGACGCGGAGCTCAGCCAGGACGAGTCGGCCCGCGACATGGCGACCGCGCTGCGACACCTGGCGACCGGCGACGGAGCCGCAGCCACCGCCGCCTACGGCCGGATGACGGCGCGGATGCGGGCGCTGCAGGCGGTGGAGTCGGCGAACTGAAACGGGGTACGAGGGTGCGTGTGTCCCCTATGCCCCCGCAAATGACTAGTCCGAAGATGGCCCGCTCGTGCCATTCCGGACAAGGGGTACATCGGGCACCGTCTCAGGCGGAGCGGGCGAGCAAGCCGGCTCACCACTCCTCGAGAGGAACGGACCGACGATGAACTCCCGCACCCAGGACGCCGAGACCCTGCTGACCCCCGCCGAGGTGGCCTCGCTGTTCCGCGTCGACCCGAAGACGGTTACCCGCTGGGCCAAGAGCGGCAAGCTGACCTCGATCAGGACCCTCGGTGGGCACCGCCGCTACCGCGAGGCCGAGGTGCGCGCGCTCCTGGCCGGCATCCCGCAGCCCCGCAACCAGAGCTAGCTCCCCCGTTCCGAGGGCGACCTGCAGGGACTCATCCCCCTGCTGCAGGTCGCCCGGGTCAGGACGGCGCCGTACGGGACTCCCCCGTCGTACGGCGCCGTCCCGCGTGCGCCCTCGCCGCTGGGTTCGCTCAGGTGGCCCGGTTGCCGGGGCTAGGGTCCGTGCATGGACGAGCAGGTGCCCCGCGTGCTGTGCGACACGTCGGCCCTGCCGCCGGACCAGGCGGGCGCCGTCTGGCGGCTGCGCGAGGAACCGCGCGACCTCGACGCGAACGTCATCTCGCTGCCGCCCGGCAGCTCGATCGCCCCGCACGTGGGGGCCGACCTCGACGTGCTGGTGCTCGTGCTGGCCGGCGACGGCGCGTTGGTCTCCGACCGCGGTGAGGAGGCCGTGCGCGCAGGGCAGCTGCTGTGGCTGCCGCGCCGGTCCCGTCGCGGTTTCCGCCCCGGTCCCGCGGGGCTGCGCTACGTCACGGTGCACCAGCGGCGTACCGGCCTGCCGTTGGTCGCGGCACGGGAGTAGCGCTGGTCGGGGTCAGGCCCGGCGGACCTTGCCCTCGGTGACCGTGACGGCGAACGCGGCGAGCGCGGCGGACGCGGGCCCCTCGCGCACCTCGCCGGTCTTCGCGTCGAAGCGCGACCCGTGGCAGTTGCAGTAGAGCTCCTCGCCCTCACGCTTGACCGGGCAGCCCTGGTGCGTGCACGCGGCGTCGAAGGCGACGGCGGTCATCTCACCGGTGCGCGTCACGATGACCTTCGTGTCGTCCACGTCGATGCGGACGGACTCACCGACTGCGAGCTCGTCGAGCGCGACCAGCGTCCCGTCCGCGGCGATCTTCTGGTCGGAGGCGCCCGAGCTGCACGCGGTCAGCAGCGCCAGCGCGGCACCGCCGCCGAGCACGGAACGTCGCGTCAGGCCATGGTCCACGTCGAGCTGCTCCTTCGTCGGGTGCTCCCCATCCTGCCTTGCCTTCGTGCCCGGGCTGGGATGTACGGGTCGATGAAGGAGGACGAGGCGATCCGGCTCAAGACGCTGGAGCAGGAGAATGCCAGGCTCAAGCGGATCGTGGCCGAGCAAGCGATCGACATCTCGATGCTGAAGGACCTGAGCCGGGGAAACGTCTGAGCCCGGCTCGCCGCCGGGATGCCGTCGCGCACCTCGTGAAGAAGTTCAAGGTCAGCGAGCGCCGCGCATGCCAGGTCGTCGGGCAGCACCGCTCGACCAACCGGTACGTCGCCACGGCGCCCGACTTCGAGGCGAAGCTGTCGCGCGGGTGAGTGGTTGACGGCTGCTGGTGAGGCCGGGAGACTTCACGCGCCGCTGATCCTGAAGGGATAGCAGCGAGCGCAGCGAGTCCGCTGAGCAGGACAGCCGTCGCGGCGGACCAGCCGGAGCCTGCTCCGAGCTTGTCAGAGCTTGAGTCGGCCGGGATCCGGATGAAGACCCTCGGCGTGAAGAGCCTTCAGGACGCGTTCCTGCACGTCAGGATCGACGCTCAGGCGGGCAACGTCATCTTGTACGCGCCGTCCGGGGCGGCCGGTCTCAACGAGCTGCTCGCTGAGGCCAGCGAGGTCCCGGTTGAGGTCGTCCCGATGCGGTTCAGCTACAAGCAGCGGCAGGCGCTTGTGCAGCGGATCGCTGATGATGCGGCATCGTGGGAGCTGGCCGGTGCCGAGATCAACTCGATCGTGCCGGAGTCTGGGACCGACATGGTCGAGATCGGGCTAGAGGTCGTGACGGCCACGACCGAGGCAGCCCTTCTCGCGAGGTACGGCGGGGACCGTGTCAGGGTCGTGCAGAGCCAGCAGAGGTCAGTGACGACCGGGCGGTTCGATGACACGTCGACGTACAAGAGCGGCGGTATCCAGATCGTCGGCCAGTCGAACAACAAGCCCTGCACTGCGGGCCTGGGCGTGCACACGAACAGCTTGCCCGCGTCAACGAGCGCCATGATGCTGACGGCAGGCCACTGCTACGCGCACGGCGAGCGGATCAACCACAACGGCTTGTACGTGGGCAGTGTCGTGCGCAGCGCCGAGTACTACAAGGACGGCGGCTTCGACATCTCCTACGTCAACATGAAGGCGGCGTACCGGAACTGGGAAACCGACACGCTGCTGGCTCGCAACGACGGATCCATGGTCAGCGTGCCGGAAGGCGTCACGGTCTGCCACTCCGGCATCGCCACGAACAAGAAGTGCGGGACGACCGTCGGAGCCGGAGGCGAGTGCCACACGCCGGACGACCTGCCAATGGAGATCTGCCATATCCAGAGGGTCTGGGACGATCAGATCATCGTCGCCGGCGGTGACAGTGGAGGACCGGCGTTCGTCGCGTCGCCGTACACCACCGCAACGACCCGGTACATGTCTGCGGTCGGGATCACCACAATGGGCTTCCGCACGGGACGATGCACGACAGATCGCGGGTTCGTCAACGACAAGTGCGCGTACGAGATGGGTTTCACCGAACTGCCAGCCATCTTCAACGCGACGACGTGGTTCCCCAACTACTGAGATCTGGACTGTCAAGTGCAACGCAGCGGGACCCTGCTGGCCTCTAAGAGGTAGAGGCGGCAGCGTGGGGTGGTGAGCGTGCGCAGAACTGACGAGTCGTTCGACGACTTCGTTGTGCGCACCGGCCCGGCGCTCGTGCGGTTCGGAACTGGGCTCACGGGCGATCGGGCCGCTGGCGAAGACCTCGCGCAGGAAGCGCTCACCCGCTGCTGGAGCAGCTGGCAACGCAGCAGCTTCCCGGAGCACCAGGACGCGTACGCCAGACGCGTCATGCTCCGGATATTCCTGCGAGGCCGTGAGCGCACCCGCCCGACCGCGACCGCTACCGACATCGCTGACCGCACCGACGATCCCGCGGCCAGTGTCGTGGAACGCGACCTGTGCTGGCACGCCCTGCAGGGCCTCAGCCGCGCCCAGCGAGCCGTGCTCGTCCTGCGCTACTACGAGGACCTGCCCGACGAGCGGATCGCCGACCTCCTCGGCTGCCCCACGAGCACGATCCGGTCCCACGCCGCGCGCGCCCTCGCGAAGCTCCGCACCCTAGACGAGCTCCGCCCACACCCGGGAGCAACCAGATGAACGACCACCTTGAGACGCTCCTACGTTCCACGCTGCACGACCAGCTGGACCAGGTGCAGCCCAGCGACGAGCTCGCTCGCGTCGCCGCGCAGCGCGGGAGCGCTCGTCGTCGGCGTGCGCTCGTCGCGATCAGCGCCGCAGCGGCGGCCGTCGTCGGCCTGAGCACCGCCGGCATGGCACTGCTGCAGAGCCTGAACGGGGACAGCCTCACAGCGTCGACGGATGGCCTGCGAACCGCTCCGGCACCCCCTGCCGGTCAGCAGGCCGTGAGCTTCCATGGCATCCAGCTGTTCGTGCCTTCCGACTGGGCCGTAGGGGCCTCGAGCTGCCCCGGCACGGGCAGGCCGCACGTCCGGTTCGTGGACGGAGCGAGTGCCGGGTGCGCTGAGGCGCCGGCGCCGGTCACGAGTGTGCTCCTGGCCGACGCGAGCGGCCAGGCTGGTACGCACTACGCGGCGCTCGCGACCTCACCGGCATTCGTGGACGGGAAACCTGCCCGGCGCGGCCGCGGGCCGGCACCGGGTGGTGCGCCGGTCGCGGACGTCCTGCTCGTTCCGCAGACCGGCGCGGTCGTTGTTGTCTTCGACCTCGAACAGGCCGGCTTCCCCGTGCTCGACAGCGTGCACTTCGCCGAGGTCGACCAGGTCGGCTGCCGAGACCAGATCACGACCTTCGTCCCGCCGGCACCGCAGCGGCAGGACGCGCGCACTGAGCTCCTGCCCGGCGGTCCCGTGCGCGTCGGCGTCTGCCGCTACGTCGACGGGTGGTTGATGCGCTCTCACGAGCTGGCCGGGGCAGAGATCAGAGGACTCCAGCAACTGCTCGGGGCGGCCCCGATCGACGTGCAGACGACACGGGCCGGTCGTTGCAGTGTCGCGCAGGCCGAAGGCGTCCTGCTTCGAGCCGAGTACGCGACCGGCGAGCCGGTCGTCCTGTCCGCCCGTATCGACGGTTGCCCGTGGCAGGTCAGCAACGGCACCGTCACACGCGGACTCACCGGCGCGCTCATCACCGCGTTGACGGATGCTGTTGGCCACACGAACTCGCTGGGCAACACCGGAGAGCTCCCCACGCAGTAGCGCGGGCGCACTGTGGGTACCGCCGCTGGAGTCTCAGCGCTGCTGATCTGAGACCCGGCGTCCGGGGAACTGAGGGCCCTTGCCCTCCCGCCTCAGCCAGCGATCCAGGTGCGCCAGGAAGCACAGGTGCTGCCCCGCCGAGGTCGTCGTATAGCCCCGCTGCAGGAGAACCTCAACGAAAGCCTCGACATGCGGAGCGAGCGGCCCTTGAAAGACCGCACGCAACACTTTGACCACGATGCCCTCCTCTCCACGATGGAGAGCCCGGCGTCGTCCGGATACACCAGATCATGCCGACGGAGGGGTTGCTAGAACGGCACTGCGACTTTGCCCGGAAGAGCAAAGCCGCAGGTCACAGACTGTTTTGATCTTGTGGCCAGGGACGGAGTCGAACCGCCGACCCTGCGATTTTCAGTCGCATGCTCTACCAGCTGAGCTACCTGGCCAGGGGTGGTGCTGGGGGTGGTGCTGTGTGGCGACCCCGACGGGACTCGAACCCGCGACCTCCGCCGTGACAGGGCGGCGCGCTAACCAACTGCGCTACGGGGCCTCGTGAGAGACCTTCTTGCTGACCTCGTGCCCCCAACGGGATTCGAACCCGCGTAGCCACCTTGAAAGGGTGGAGTCCTAGGCCGCTAGACGATGGGGACCGCGCCGGTGGCGCCGGCGCGTCCACGCCGAGAACCGTCGGGGACCGCTAGAGCATAGCGAACCTCGCCGCCGGCTCGCCGGGCCTTCCTGCCGAGGCGACCCTGATCCATCTCCAGCCCCACCGGCCCGGCGTGCGGGAGATGGATCAGGGTGGTGGAGATGGATCAGGGTGGCAGCCTCGGAGGTGGGTCTACAGCAGCTCGAGGATGGTGGCGTTGGCCTGGCCGCCGCCCTCGCACATGGTCTGCAGGCCGTAGCGGATGCCGTTGTCGCGCATGTGGTGCACGAGCGTCGTCATGATCCGGGCGCCGGAGCCGCCCAGCGGGTGCCCGAGGGCGATCGCGCCGCCGAGCGGGTTGACGACCTTGAGGTCGGCCCCGATCTCCTTCTGCCAGGCCAGCGGCACCGAGGCGAAGGCCTCGTTGACCTCGAAGGCGCCGATCTCGTCCAGTCGCAGGCCGCTGCGCTCCAGCGCCTTGCGGGTCGCCGGGATGGGGGCCGTGAGCATCGGCATCGGGGCGTCGCCCACCACGACGGCCGTGTGGACCCGGGCGATGGGCGTGAGGCCGAGCTGCGCGGCCTTCTCGGACGTGGTGATGAGCAGGGCGGCGGAGCCGTCGGAGATCTGCGAGGAGTTGCCGGCGGTGATCTTGCCGTCCTCCTTGAACGCCGTCTTCAGGCCGGCGAGCTTCTCGAGCGTGGTGCCGCGGCGGATGCCCTCGTCCTTGCTGACCTCGCCGACGGGCACGATCTGGGCGTCGAAGGCGCCGCCGTCCTGGGCCGCCGCGGCCCGCTCGTGCGACTCGACCGCCAGCTCGTCGAGCTGGGTGCGGGAGAGGCCCCACTGGTCGGCGATGGTCTCGGCCCCGAGGCCCTGGTTCGGGAAGTCCTGGCCGTAGCGGGCGAAGTACTTCTCCCCCAGCGGGCTCGCCGTGAAGGACGAGCCCATCGGCGTACGGCTCATGACCTCGGTGCCGCCGGCCACGGCCAGGTCGTACTGGCCGGAGATGACGCCGGCCGCGGCGAAGTGCACCGACTGCTGGCTCGAGCCGCACTGGCGGTCGACCGTCGTACCGGGCACGGACTCGGGCCACCCGGCGGACAGCAGCGTGGTGCGGGCGAGGTCGAAGGTCTGCTCGCCGACCTGCATGACGCAGCCCCAGATGACGTCGTCGACCAGGGCCGGGTCGATCCCGGTCCGGGCCACGAGGGCCTCGAGCACGTAGGCGCCGAGGTCGGCGGAGTGGATGCCGGACAGGCCGCCGTTGCGCTTGCCGACGGGGGTACGGACTGCTTCGACGATGACGGCGTCGCGCACGGGTGTCTCCTCGGGTTCTGGTCTCCGCGGTGTCGGATCCGTTGGGGGGAGAGTAAACCGCCGTTCACGTCCTGGGAACGTGATGCCGGTCTCAGCCCCGGCCCGGGCAGAGGCTGACGCTGCCGAGGTCCGGGTCGCGCCGCACCGGGTGGGTGCTGCGCGGCTTGTCGCAAGTGGGGCACAGGTCGTCCCAGAGCTCGACCGCCCGGACCGGCGCGCTCGGGTCGCCGACCGACGGCGGGCCGAAGACGGACAGCAGCAACCGCGTGAAGCGCGAGGGCGTGTCGGTGGCCATGGGTCCTCCGGGAGTGGGCTCTGGTCGGCACAACGTCCGGGGCACCGGATCTATGCCCCCGGGGGTATGATCGTCTCATGGCGACGATGAGCGTGAGCTACGAGGGGGGCGACCGGTTCGCCGCCCTGACCCGGGGCCACCGGATCGAGGTCGACCAGCCGGAGGGCGACGGCGGCGAGGACACCGCCGCGACGCCGACCGAGCTGCTGGTCGCGAGCCTCGCCACCTGCGTGGCCTTCTACGCGCGGCGCTACCTCAGGCGTCACGACCTGCCGACCGACGGGCTCGCCGTCGAGGTCGACTGGGAGCTCGTGAAGAACCCGGCCCGGCTCGGCCCGGTCGCCATTCGGCTGACCGTGCCCACCGGCGTACCGGAGGAGCGGCGCCAGCCGCTGCTCACGATGGCCTCGCACTGCACGGTGCACAACACGCTGGTGCAGGCGCCGGAGATCGACATCTCCCTCGCCTGACCCCCGCTGGCTCAGCAGCAGGCCGGTACGGCGGCTGCCGGGGCCGTCTCCGTGGCGCCGGCCTCGGGGGCGCAGCAGGTGGCGTCCTCGCCGTCGGCCTTCGGGGAGCTGCCGAAGGTCTCGCTGTCGGCGAGGACGGTGTAGACCTCCCAGCGCTCGCCGCCCGGCCCGGTCGCCCAGACCTTGTCCTGCGTGGCGTAGCAGCAGGTGGCGCCCTCCTCGACCGCGTCGACGAGGCCTGCTTCGGCCAGCCGCGCGGTCTCCGCGGTCACCTCGGCGGCCGACGCGACCTCGACCCCGAGGTGGTTGATGCTGCCGCCCTGGCCAGGGTTCTCGATGAGGACGAGCTTGAGGGGCGGCTCGGCGACGGCGAAGTTGGCGTAGCCAGGCTTCACCTTGGCCGGCTGGGTCTTGAAGAGCGCGGAGTAGAAGGCGATCCCCTTCTCGAGGTCGTCGACGTTGAGGGCGAGCTGGATGCGGGACATGACCGGAGTTCCTTCCTTCGATGAACGTCTAATGCCGAAGACGGTGCCACAGGATTAGACGTTCGTCAAATGGTGTGGCACGATGCTGTCATGCCGAAGCCGCTCCCCGTCATCGACGTGAGCGCGCCGGTCTGCTGCTCCCCGATGGCAGCCGGTGCCATGGACGAGCAGACCGCGCTCGAGGTCGCCGTCCGGCTGAAGGCGCTGGCGGACCCGGTCCGGGTCCGGCTGATGTCGCTGGTGCTCGCCGACGACAGGGGCTGCTGCACCTGCGACCTCGCCCCTGCCGTGGGGGTGACCGAGGCCACGGTGAGCCACCACCTCAAGGTCCTGCGCGAGGCCGGCCTGGTCGAGCGCACGAAGATCGGCACCAACGTCTACTACCAGGCCCGGCGCGACGCGCTGTCGGCCCTGGTCGGCGTGATCGACCCGGCCTGCTGCTGATGCGACGACCGCTCCTCGCCGAGCTGCTCGGCAGTGCCTTCCTGGCTGCGACCGTGGTCGGCTCCGGGATCATGGCCCAGCGCCTGACCGACGACGAGGGCTTGCAGCTGCTGGAGAACAGCCTGGTCACCGGGGCCGCGCTGGTGGCGCTGATCCTCGCGCTGGGCCCGGTCTCGGCGGCCTTCAACCCGGTCGTCACCCTGGTCGAGCGGCTGCTCGGCGCGCTCACCACCCGGGCGGCCGCGCTCCTCGTGTCCGTGCAGGTCGTGGGGTGCGCGCTCGGGGTCGTGCTGGCGAACCTGATGTTCGACCTGCCCGCCGTGGAGCTCAGCGCCCATGAGCGCACCGGCTCGCACCTGCTGCTCGGCGAAGTCGTGGCCACGTTCGGCCTCGTCCTGGTCGTCTTCGGGGTGCTCCGCTCCGGGTCGCGGCAGCACGTCGCCTACGCCGTGGGCGGGTACATCAGCGCCGCCTACTGGTTCACGTCGAGCACCAGCTTCGCCAACCCGGCGATCACGCTGGCTCGCAGCCTGACCGACACCTTCGCCGGCATCGCCCCCGCGTCGGTGGCCCCCTTCGTCCTCGCCCAGCTCGTCGGCGGCCTGCTCGCCCTGGGCGCGGTGCTCGTCCTCTACCCCCACGCGCGCGCCGTCGCGCACGACCTCGTGGAAGAAGCCGCATGACGCGTCCCGTCGTCCTCTACGCCTGCATTCACAACAGCGGTCGCTCGGTCGCCGGCCTGTACCTCACCCGCCACCTCTTCGGCGACCGCCTCGACGCCCGCAGCGCCGGCAGCGAGCCCGGGGACGGCGTCAACCCGGCGGTGGCGGAGGTGCTGGCCGAGCGCGGCATCGACGTGAGCGACCACGTGCCGTCGCTGCTGACCTGGGAGGGCGTCCAGGAGGCGGACGTGGTGGTGACCATGGGCTGCGGCGAGACCTGCCCGGTCTTCCCCGGCAAGACCTACGAGGACTGGGAGATCCCGGACCCCAAGGGCCAGGACCTGCCTGTCGTGCGCGCGATCGTCGACGAGGTGGAGGCGCGGGTCCGCGACCTCGCCGCCCGCATCATCCCCTGACCCCCGCCGTCCTCCAACCGCGCTTGTCTGCGCGGCTCCCCGCCTGCAGGCCCTCGAGAGGCGGCCCGCGCGGGGGGTGGCGTAGACAAGCGGGGGTCAGCGGAAGGTGCGCAGGCGGAGGCTGTTCGAGACCACGAAGACGCTGGACAGCGCCATCGCGATCCCGGCCACCAGGGGGTTGAGCAGGCCGGCCGCGGCCAGGGGGATGGCCGCCACGTTGTAGGCGAACGCCCAGAACAGGTTGGCCTGGATGGTGCGCAGCGTCCGCCGGGACAGCCGGATCGCCTGCGGTACGGCGGTGAGCTCCCCACGGACCAGGGTGAGGTCGCTGGCCTCGATCGCCACGTCGGTCCCCGTGCCCATCGCGAGGCCCAGGTCGGCCTGGGCGAGCGCCGCCGCGTCGTTCACGCCGTCGCCGACCATGGCCACGACCCGGCCCTGCTCCTGCAGGGCCTTGACGTGGTCGACCTTGTCGGCCGGGAGCACTTCGGCGCGCACCTCGTCGATCCCCACCGAGGTCGCCACGCTGCGGGCCACGGCCTCGTTGTCGCCCGTGAGCAGGACGGGGGTGAGACCGAGGGTCCGCATCTGGCGCACCGCCTCGGCGCTGGTCGGCTTCACGGTGTCGGCCACGACGAGCAGCCCTCGCACCTCGCCGTCCCAGGCGACCGCCACGACGGTGCGGCCCTCGGCCTCGTGCTCCTCCCGGGCGCGCTGCAGCTTCTCACCGAGGGGCAGGCCCCAGTCGGCCAGCAGGCTGGGACGGCCCGCGACGACGGCCCGCCCCTCGACCACGCCCTCGACGCCGAGGCCGGGGCGGTTGCTGAAGCTCTCGACCGGCGGCAGGGGTCCCTGCTCCGCGGCGGCACCTGCGATGGCCCGCGCCACGGGGTGCTCGGAGGCGTGCTCCACGGCACCGGCGACCCTGAGCAGGTCCGGGTCGTCGCCCACGACCGCGTGCAGGGCCATCTTCCCGGTCGTCACCGTGCCGGTCTTGTCCAGCACGACCGTGTCGATGCGGCGGGTGCTCTCGAGCACCTCAGGGCCCTTGATGACGATGCCCAGCTGGGCGCCCCGCCCGGTGCCGACGAGCAGCGCGGTCGGCGTCGCGAGCCCCAGCGCGCAGGGGCAGGCGATGATCAGGACCGCCACGGCGGCCGCGAAGGCGTGGCTGGTGCGGTCGTCGGTCAGCAGCCAGAAGGACAGCGTCGCGAGCGACAGCGCGATCACCACCGGGACGAACACCGCGCTGACCCGGTCGGCGAGCCGCTGGACCTCCGCCTTGCCGGACTGGGCCGCGGTCACCAGCCGGCCGATCTGGGCGAGCTGGGTGTCGGCGCCCACGCGGGTGGCGCTGACCACGAGCCGCCCGCCGGCGTTGACGGTGGCGCCCGTCACCGGGTCGCCGGGGCCCACCTCGACCGGAACGCTCTCCCCGGTCAGCAGGCTCGCGTCGATGGCGCTGCTCCCCTCGACGACGACGCCGTCGGTCGCGACCTTCTCGCCCGGCCGGACGACGAAGACGTCGCCGACGACGAGCTGCTCGACCGGCACCCGGCGCTCCACCCCGTCGCGGAGGACAGCCGCGTCCTTGGCGCCCAGCTCGAGCAGGGCCCGGAGCGCTGCCCCGGCCCGCCGCTTCGCCCGCGCCTCGAACCACCTGCCCGCCAGCAGGAAGACCGTGACGACCGACGCCACCTCGAGGTAGATCTCGTCCTCGCCCGACGCGGTCAGGCTGAACTCCATCCGCATGCCGTGCTCGCCCGCCGTGCCGAGGAACAGCGCCCAGAGCGACCACAGGTACGCCGCCAGCGTGCCCAGCGACACGAGCGTGTCCATCGTCGCCGTACCGTGCCGGGC
>Ga0190269_10001309_pt1 | contig 12004 bp, 9 predicted proteins | sample Popmic249IS_FD_133749 | JGI IMG/M metagenome (GOLD analysis project Ga0190269, IMG submission 133749) | Populus adjacent soil microbial communities from riparian zone of Blue River, Arizona, USA - 249 IS | ecosystem: Environmental > Terrestrial > Soil > Riparian zone | place: USA: Arizona...
ACGGATGCCGCCGGCATGCCGATCTCGGGCAGCGGCTTCCTCGCCTACGATCGCTTCGGCGTCGCGCGGGCGCCGAGCCCGACCAGCGAGCTGGGCATGCCCGTGCCGGCGGCTGCGCTCGCGGCACGCCAGCCTGTGATGCTCGACCTCGCGCGCAACTGGCACTTCGTCCGCACCTTGTTGCTGGACGACGCGAGCCTCGTGCAGTGGATCTTCTGCTCGCACGGCATCAAGGCGCTGCTCTTGCGCTACGCCGCCGAGCACGAGCCGAACCCCGAGGCGTTAGTGCGCGCGACGGCCGTCTTGCACCAGCCGAGCCGCGGCCGGCCGCACGACGATCACTTCCACATCCGCGTGCTGTGCACGGCCGAAGAGAGCAGCTCGGGTTGCACCGACTACGGGCCGATCTGGCCGTGGCTGCGCGATCGCGTGGAAAAGATCGGACCGGGTGACGGCGAGGCGCTCGACGACGCGACGCTCGTGCGGCCGCTGCGGGCTCGACTGCTCGGACCTGGCGAACGTCGCGGAGACAGCGTGCGGCGAACAAGGCTGCGAGATCACGGAGTGCGAGCCCAACTTCAAGGATTGCGACGGCCTCGCCAGCACCGGCTGCGAAGCGAACCTGCGCTCGCTCGATCACTGCGGCGACTGCGACCAGCGCTGCGCCCTAGCCCACGCCTCCGAGAGCTGCTCCACGGGTTCTTGCGTCATCACGGGCTGCGATCCCGGCTTCGAGAACTGCGACAGCCAAGCCCCGAACGGCTGCGAAGCCTCGCTCGGCGACTCCGACACCTGCGGCGACTGCGACACGACCTGCGACGACGGCTGGGCATGCGTCAGCGGCGACTGCCAGTGCACCGAAGACGCCCAATGCGACGCCGGCGAAGAGTGCTGCAACGGCCAGTGCATCGACACCAACAATGTCTGCTCCTGGTGGCCCTGCCCCATCGCCAGCACCAACCGCCCCACCGTCAACTGCGACGCCTGCAACAGCGACTGCCGCCGCGTCGGTGCTCAGTGGTGCTGTGCGCTTTGATGGCCGAAGGCCATCAAAGCGCGGTTAATTATCGGGGGAACGTGCGCCGTTCCCCCGCCCACTGGGCAAAGCCCAGCGGGCCCCACCCCTTCACGAGGGTCGGCTTGCTCGCTGCGCTCGCTTCGCGCTCCCTCTTCGTCTTCAAGCCTTATCGAGGAAGCCAAGAACAAACATGCAGGGGTGAGCTTCAGGTCGCGACGGCGGGTTTGTTGGTGGCGATGGGCTTGTTGAAGAAGCGGCGGTCGATCCACTCGACGGCGGGGGTCGCGATGTAGATGGTCGAGTACGTGCCCGAGATGAAGCCCACGAACAGCGCGAACGCGATGTCCTGGACGATCGGCGTGCCCCAAATGAAGAAGCCCAGGATCGACAGCATGGTCACGCTCGACGTGATGATCGTGCGCGACAGCGTCTGAGTCAGGCTCTCGTTGATCACGTCGGTCAGCTTCGCGTCGCGCGCGCGCGCCAAGTTCTCTCGGATACGGTCGAAGATCACGATCGTGTCGTTGATCGAGTAACCGATGATGGTCAGGATCGCCGCGATCGTGCCGAGCGTCAGCTCCTTCTGCACGAGCACGTACGCTCCAAGCACGATCAGCGCGTCGTGGAACAGCGCGATGATGCCGCCCGGCGCGAACCGCAGGTCGAAGCGGAACGCGACGTACACCATGATCAGCGCCATCGCGTACAGCATCGACTTGATCGCGGCATCGCGCAGCTGCTCGCCCGCCTTCGGGCCGACCCACTCGACGCGCAGCGCACCCTCGGGCCCGCGCTCACCCAGCTTGTCCTGCAGCCCGGCGACGAGCACATCGCCCGCTCCGGTCAGCTGCGCTTCGTAGCGGAGCTCTTCCGGTCGGCCGGTGACCTCGACCGAGCGCACCTTGACGCCCGTCGACTCGAGCGCAGCCGTGATCGCATCCGGTGCCTTGGCCTCCGAGAGCGTCAGCTCGAGCCGGTTTGCGCCGCCGGTCAGCCGCAAGCCCGTGACCTTCGCGCCGTCGATGCCCGCCTCGAGCTTCTTGCTGATCGAAGCCGTCTGCTTATCGGCGTGCTCCGCGTCTTCCTTCACGCGCACCACGTAGCGGTTCTTCTCGCCCTGCACCGCGACGATCTCCGGGCTGTCGTGCCCGAGCTCGCTCACCAGCCGCCGCAGCTCGTCCACGGGCACCTCGCCCTTGAACTGCAGCTCGACCTCCGTGCCGCCGGCGAAGTCCACGCCCAGGTTCGGCCCCGGGTAGAACAGCGACACGAACGTGCCGACGATCAAGATGGTCGAGAGCACGAGCGCCTTGCGGCGATGCTGGAGGAAATCGATCGTCTTGGTCGCCTTGAAGAATTCCACGGTAATCGCTCGGATCTCGGGGCAAAAGCCGCCGGGCGGCCTCCGTAGCCCATTCCCCGCACAGCCGTCAACTCGCCGGACCCCCGGCCGGGGCGGCCTGTCGTTCGGACAAAATTGAGCGCACCCAAGCGGGGACCTGGGGTGCACCGCCCGGCGATGTGCTAGGAAGCCGCCCCGAACAGTCGGGCCGCAGGTGACGAGGCCGTAACAAGCCTCAGGCCGCGGCACCAGACGGTAGCTTCCGCAGCGGACTGAATGAGGAGAAGGCCATGGGCCACGAGGTTTCTTCCGACCTGATCGCGAACCTGTTCGTGTTCGTGCTCGCCAGCTTCCTGGGCATGGAGCTGATTAAAGGCGTCTCGCGCCTGCTTCACACGCCCCTTATGTCGCTCACCAACGCGATCGCGTCGATCGCCGTGGTCGGCGCCATCCTCGTCGCCGGCCCGCAGCACGACACGTTCTCGACGGTGCTCGGCGCGGTCGCCGTCGCCTGCTCCATGGTCAACGCGGTCGGCGGTTTCCTGATCACCGAGCGCATCCTCAAGATGTTCAAGAAGTAAGCGGCGAGAGACACGACCATGAGCACCCCCGTAAACCTTTCTTATCTCGCGTCCGCCGCGCTCTTCATCCTCGCCCTCAGGTGGATGAGCCAGGTGAAGACCGCCCGTAAGGGCAACTGGGCCGGCACCGCCGCGATGGTGATCGCCGTCGCCGCCACGCTGTACGCCGGCGCGGCCACGTTCACGCCCGGCGGCTACCTGTGGATCGCGATCGCGATCGTGGTCGGCGCGGCCGTCGGTATCCCGATGGCGCTGATCATGCCGATGACGGCCGTGCCGCAGCGAACCGCGCTGTCGCACGCCTTTGGTGGCCTCGCGGTGGGCCTCGTCGGCATCGCCAAGTACCACACGTACCAAGGCAACATGTCGGCGATGGTCGCCGGTGCCCTAGGCGCCGAGATCCTGCTCGGCTTGATCACGTTCACGGGCTCGGCGCTCGCGTTCGGCAAGCTGCAGGAGATCATCTCGACGCGTCCGGTCGTGTACCCGGGCCGCAACATCGTCAGCATCGGCACGCTCATCATCGCGGTGTGCAGCGCGATCGCGATGGGCATCTACCCGGACTCGGACGCGGTGTTCTACACCCTGGTCGTCACGTCGCTCCTGTTCGGCGTGTTCCTGATCATCCCGATCGGCGGCGCCGACATGCCGACCGTGATCGCGATCCTGAACTCGTACGGTGGTCTGTCGGCCTGCGCGATGGGCTTCGTGCTCGACAACAAGCTCCTGATCGTCGCCGGCGCGCTCGACGGCACCTCGGGCCTCATCCTCGCCATCTTGATGTGCAAGGCGATGAACCGGTCGTTTACGAACGTGCTGTTCGGCGCGGTCGGCGTGGTCGCCGAGGGCGCGGGCGGCGGCAAGGCCCGAACGGCAAGCAGATCGTCGGCTGGTCGGTGGAAGACGCGAAGGACCTGCTCACCGACACCCGCTTGGTCATCATCGTCCCCGGCTACGGCCTTGCGGTGTCGCAGGCCCAGCACGCGGTGAAGGAGCTCGCGGCCGTGCTCAAGGAGCAAGGCACCGAGGTCATCTTCGCGATTCACCCCGTCGCTGGCCGCATGCCCGGCCACATGAACGTCGTGCTCGCCGAGGCCGACATCCCCTACGACCAGCTCTGGGAGATGGACAACGTGAACCCGCGCTTCGCGGAAGCCGACGTCGCGATCGTGCTCGGCGCGAACGACGTCACGAACCCCGCGGCGCGCACCAACACGGCCTCGCCCATCTACGGCATGCCGATCCTCGACGTCGACAAGGCCCGCCGCGTGATCTTCGTGAAGCGCTCGATGAACACCGGCTTCGCCGGCGTCGACAACGAGCTCTTCTACCTCGACAAGACCGTGCTCGTGTTCGGCGACGCCAAGAAGGTCGTCACCGGCTTGGTCGCCGGCTTCAAAGACTCCGGCGGTCATTGACGATCAGAGCGCGCCGGCGTCGGAGTCGGGGTCGGGCATGCAGTCGTCGTCTGGGAAGGGTGACCAACCCGGCGGCACGCACGTGGTCGTGAACGACACGAGCTCGCCCGTGTCGTCGCTGCTCGCGCAGGTGACGGCGTCGCCGTCGCTGCACGATCCGTCGTCGACGCAGGCCATGAAGCGGGTCGACAGCTCGCCTTCGTTCCACGCATAGATCGGCCGGCAGCCGTCTGCTTCGGAGCATGTGCTCTCGGGACGGCCGTGACACGCGACGAAGAAGCCGCGCGGCAGCAGCAACACCGCAACGTGGTGCGACGACGGCTGATCGCTGCACGCCTCGCTCGCGCGGAACACGGAGTCCTCCAAGTGAAGCACGGTGTACGGACCGATATCGGCGCTCAGGCCGGGCTCGAGCGTCCTGGCCTCGCCTGACGAGTAGACTTCGATCGTCGCTCGACCGTAGCTGCCGCACTGGCCGTCACGCAGGCACGTTGGCTCGGTGCTGGTGATGGACAGATCGCCGGGCAGCTGCAGACCCTCGGCGCCCGAGCTGCTCTCCGCGAGCCAGTACAGCACGTTGCCGTCTTCGTCGCGCACCGCCAACACGCCGGCTTCTGGTTGAGGCGCGCTCCATGCCTCGTAGCGGACGCTGACGTTCTGACCCGCCGTCAGGATGGGCAGGCGGCCGGGTGCCCGTAGCGTCAGCAACGCGGACGTCGGCTCGTCACGCACCATGTACACGCGATCGTCGTCGCTCGGCGCGCCGAAGAATTCACCCCAAGGCCTGAAGCACGGCGGGAACCCGAACGGATCGACCTCGACTTCGCCGACGAGCTCGTCGGCGAAGTACGTGTAGCCATCGCCCGGCACGTTGAGCGCATCGCCGTGCACGCAGGCGTATGCGTCAGGCGCCGGAGGCTCGGCGCAGCCCTCGGGCACCATGATGCTGCCGCCCGCGCCGGTTCCGGCGGGGATCATCCCGGCTGCGCCCTGCGCTGCGTCACCGCCCACGCCTGCGCCGCCGGCGCCCGACGGCCCCGGCTCACGGCCACCCGCGCCACCGGACTCTTGAGGCTCCGGCTCGCGCGCCAATGGCTCTCGAGCCACGCACCCAGCGACCACGCACGCGATCAACCACCCCGAGTAAGCGATGCGCACCGCTGCACCCTGCGACGAACATGTCCCTCGGTCAACGAGCGCGCCCTGCGGGTCATGAGCGCGATCCACAAAAACAAAAGGACCGCTCAGCCTGGGGGGGGTGGCCGAGCGGTCCGGAGGGAAAAACTTCGAGCGGTGCTACCGCGCTGATGCAGGAACTGCGGTGATGCCGCTTTGTTCCAACGCTGCGCGCAGCTTGTGACGGCCGCGGTGCAAGAGCACACGCAAGTGACCGCGCTCGACGTTCAGCGCGTCGGCTGCGGCGTCGCGATCCATGCCCTGCACATCGCACAGCTCGACTGCGCGACGCTGCAGCTCCGGCAGAGCATCGAGCTCGCGCCGCACGTGCTCGAGGGCGCGCTCGCGATCGAGGTGGTTGTCACGATCTTGATCGGGCGCGACCGGATCGGCCGAGTCATCCAGCGGCCGCTCACGCGCCGTGCGGCGGAAGTGGTCGACGAGCTTGTGCTTGAGGATTCCGACCATCCAGCTGCGCAAGCTCGCGCGGCCGTCGTACGTGTGCAGGTGCTTGGCCGTCGCGGCCCAGGTCTCCTGGACGAGGTCGGCGGCAAGGTCGTCGTCGCGCACGGCGCGACGCGCGTAGCCCATGAGCACGGGCTGCACGTGGTCGAAGGTTTGGGCATCGAGGGTGATGGCCATGATGCCGGCCGCTTGAGCAGCTTCCGTGCCGCACATCCTGCGTGCCGCAATTGACGTGAAATGCCCCGGCCGCAGGATGTTCGCGCGGCACGGCTCGATGCCGCGGCGCGGATTCCGTGCGCCGCCGCGGGATCCGTGGCCACGACGCCGCGGCGCGCCGGAGGCGCTGCGGCACCCGCGCCGGGGCTTCCGGTCGGATAGGATGCGCGGGCCATGAAGCCGGCCGTTCGATCGCTTGCAGCCTGGGTCGTCGCGGGATCGTTGGCCGTATCGAGCGGCGCGCGGGCCCAAGCCGTGGATCCGGCGCCGGTCGACCCAGCTCCGGCGCAAGCCGCGCCGGCCGCAGCCGCGCCGGTCGAGACCGCGCCCACCGAGATCGCGCCCGCCGAGAGCGCGCCGGCTCAGCCCCCGCCCGCTGAGACCGCGCCGACGGACACCGCGCCGGCTGCCGACCTTGCCTCTTCTCAGCTCGCTCCGACGGACCTCACGCCCCCGGAGATCGCTCAGCTTCGGTCGGTCCAGGTTCGGCTCGACGCGGTCGAGCGTGAGGAGGCCGACACCAGCACCGTCCTGCCCTGGACCGTGGTCGTGCTCGGCGTCTCGGCGGTCGCGCTGGGGTTGGGTCTAGGGGTCGAGCACGTCGCGTCGTGCGAAGAGTCGTGCGGCGCGCCGTTCTGGCCGAGCTGGGCGCTCGTCGCGGGCACGGGCGTGGCCACGGGCGGCCTCATCTGGCTCAAGCTCGTCAACGAGGACATCGCCGAGCTGCGCTCGCGCCGCTTCCACCTCGAGATGCAGGTCGATGGCTACGAAGCGCTGCGTGAAGCCCGCCGCCAGCGCGCGCTGCTGCACGTCGGCGGGCGCTTCTAGCGCTAGAGCCGCCACCGTTGGCGGTGTGAGAAGGGATCAGCAGCCGTCCAGCTGCGCGCACACGCCGCCGGGCACCGGAGGCTTCGGCGGCACCACGAACCACACCTCGCGGTCGTCGAGCACGGTGATGCCGTCGCCGTACACGTCGATGCGCGCGCGGAACAGCTGCGGCACCTCGGTCGGCTCGACGGTCGTGTTGGTCTTGGGCACGACGTCGAAGCACACGCGCACGCCGCCACTCACGTCCGTGAAGGTGTCATCGAGGCTGTCGCTGCCGAGCAGGTCGGCCACCGCGAGCCCGGCCTCGCAGCCCGTGGCGCCGTCCGGCATGACGTTGGGCGTGACGTGGTCGAGGAACGCCTCGACGGCGTTGACGTCTCCGGGGTTTCCGGCCTCGTTCTCCGGCCGCGCGTCGATGTCGAAGCTGGCGAAGCCGGCCAGCGCCTGGACCGCATCGACGATCGAGTCGCCGAGGCCCGAGCCGCCCGCGTCGACGTTGAAGAGCAGCGGACACATGTCATCCGCGTTCGCGGGCTGCGCGATGCCGTTGAGGCCGGTGTTGCAGGCGCCGCTCGCCCCGAATGCTGACGGCGGCACGACCGCGCCGGTCGTCTCGACCACGTCGAGGTGATCGGTCAGCGCGATCGGGCTCTGCGCCACGTTGACCATGATCACCTTGGCCTGGATGGCGGCCAGCGCGTCGTACGCCGCCTGCCGCGAGGCCGCGCCTGGCACGAGCGCGCCGTACGTCTCGGAGGAGTGATGCTCCGCGTCGGAGATCTGGATGACGATCGGCAACGCGCCGTCGCGAAAGCCCATGTCGAACGGGGGGATGCTGCCGGCCGGCGTCATGAACGTCGGGTCCGCCGGCCACGCGACGCCCGCACCAGTCGCGATCTGGTACAGCGCTTCGAACCCTGACTCCGGCGTGTCGCCGCCCGAGCCGAGGAACAGCGTGTTGAGCGCCGACTGCGCCTCGGGCACGTCGGTCGTGATCGGCGCCGCGATCTCGAACGGCAGGTCGCCCAGGCTGCCGAAGCTACCGAGCGGCATGTCCTCGTACGACGTGATCGCAAAGCCCAAGTCCGGGATCTGCTCGCTCAGCGCCGGCACGATCTGCGTGCTCAGCCCGGCCTTGAGGTTCTCGAGCGCGCCGCCCATCGAGCCGGTCGTGTCCATCGAGAACACGACGTCTGCGCGCTTGATCGTGGTCGCGAAGTCGAGCGTCGCGTCCATGGGCATCGGCCCCTCTTCGAAGGGCACCACGAACACGAAGTTACCGTCGGCCTGCGGGTTCTTCGTGGCGTCGTTGGGATCGGTCATCGCGGCTTGCTCGACCAGATCGTCGGCACCGTCCATGTCGGAGTCGGCCACCGTGGGCGAGCTCTCGCCGGGGTCGACCACGCCGTTGTTGTTCTTGTCCTCGAGGCCGTCGGCCAGGCCATCGCCGTCGCTGTCGGGGTCGAGGAAGTCGGCGGTGCCGTCATCGTCGCTGTCGCGCGGGCTCGCCGCGTTCGCGCCGATCTCGTGGATATCGAGCAGCCCGTCGCCGTCGGCGTCGTCGTCCAGGTAGTCGGGCGTACCGTCCATATCGATGTCCGAGTCGGGCGCGCCACCATCGCGCACGCCGTCGTTGTCGCTGTCGGTGTCGAAGTAGTCCGGCACGCCGTCGCCGTCGCTGTCACGCGGCATCGCGGGGTTGCCTCCGATCTCGTGCACGTCGTTGATGAAGTCGCCGTCGTCGTCCGCGTCGCGCGAGTCCGGCGTGCCGTCGCGGTCGGTATCCGTGCCGGTCGGGTCGGGCGCGTCCGGGATGCCGTCGTTGTCGCTGTCGGTGTCGAGGAAGTCGGGCGTGCCGTCGCGATCCGCGTCGATGGGCGCCGAGCACATCACCGAGACGCGCTCTTCGTCGTCCTTGAGCCCGTCGTTATCGCTGTCGGTGTCGAGGCGATTGACGGTGCCGTCGTTGTCCGTGTCGAGCTCGCCGTCGTGGCTGTCGGCGATGCCGTCGCGGTCCGCGTCATCGCAGCCGATGGTATCGGGCTGCATGCCCATACCGTCGGTGCGCTCCGAGATGTCGGCGCCGCATCCGGCGAGCGCCAGAAGCACCACGATCAAACCTGCGTACCGCACAGCCACCCCGTTTCCCGAGCGCTGAGCTGCTCAAACCTTCGAGCCAGCCGCCCGCGGACAAGACTAACGCCCCAGTGCGTACACGCGTGCACCTCGCTACGCAAGGCGAGCTACTGCACGACGTTGCCACCGCTTCACGTCACAAGTGGCGGTAAATCTCGTCGGAGCTGCACCCTTTAATGAAGGCCCGGAGCCTCATGCCCGGACTGGGTTACGTACTCGGCGTAACCGCCCGGGTACACGTGCGGGCCCTCGGCGGTCAGCTCGAGCACGCGCGTCGTGAGCGCGCGCAGGAACGTGCGGTCGTGCGAGACGAGCAGCATGGTGCCCTCGAAATTCGCGAGCGCTTTCATGAGCATCTCTTTGGTCGCGAGGTCCAGGTGGTTGGTGGGCTCGTCGAGCACGAGGAAGTTCGGCGGATCGAACAGCATCCGCGCCAGCACCACCCTCGCCTTCTCACCGCCCGACAGCACGCGGCATGGCTTTTCCTGGTCATCGCCTGAGAAACCAAACGCGCCGGCCAGCGTGCGCAGCGCGCCAAGCGACGCGAGCGGGAAGGCGTCCTGCAGCGTGTCGATCACGGTTCGGTCGGGATCGAGCAGCTCCATCGTGTGCTGCGCGAAGTAGCCGAGCTTCACGCTCGCGCCCATCTTCACCTCGCCGCTGTCCGGCTGCGTGTCGCCGACTACGAGCTTGAGCAGCGTGGACTTACCCGCGCCGTTGATGCCCATCACGCACCAGCGCTCCTTGCGCCGGATGTGCAGGTTCAGCTTGTCGTGGATCGTGCGCTCGCCGTACTTCTTCGACGCGCCCTCGATGCGCACCACGTCGTCGCCCGAGCGCGGCGGCTGACGGAAGTCGAACTCCACCACCTTGCGCGTCTTGGGCGGCTCCACCCTCTCGATCTTTTCGATCTTCTTCACGCGCGACTGCACCTGCGCCGCATGGCTCGCCCGCGCCTTGAACTTGGCGATGAACGCCTCTTCCTTGGCCAGCATCGCCTGCTGCCGTGCGAACTGCGCTTCTTGTTGAGCCGCCGCGATCGCGCGCTGCTGCTCGTAGAAGTCGTAGTTGCCGCCGTAGGTGATCAGCTCGCCGCGATCGATCTCCACGATCTTCGACACGAGCCGGTTCATCAGCTCGCGATCGTGCGAGGTGATGATCAGCGCCCCTTCGAAGTCGCGCAGGAACTGCTCGAGCCAGATGATCGACTCGAGGTCCAAGTGGTTGGTCGGCTCGTCGAGCAAGAGCAAGTCCGGCTTCATGAGCAGGATGCGCGCGAGCGCGACGCGCATCTTCCAGCCGCCGGACAGCTTGCCTACGTCGTCGTCCACGACCTCGGGCCGAAAGCCGAGGCCCGCCAGGATCTCGCGGCCGCGCGCCTCGAGCTCGTAGCCGCCGAGCTCCTCGAAGCGCGCCTGCACCGTGCCGAAGCGCTCGACCAGCGCGTCCAGCTGATCGCCCTTGTCGGGGTCGGCCATGTCGGCCTCGAGCTGCTTCAGCTCCGCGGCCGCCTCCGACACCGCGCCCGCACCGGCCAGCGTCTCTTCGAGCACGCTGCGCCCCGACATCTCGCCCGTGCTCTGGCTGAAGTAGCCGACGGTGATGTTCTTATCGAGCGACACCTGCCCGCCGTCCGGCTGCTCTTCTTTGACGATGAGCCGGAAGATGGTCGACTTGCCGGCGCCATTCGGGCCCACCAGGCCAACCTTCTCGCCGCGAAACGCCGTCATCGACGCTTCGAGGAACAAAATTTGAGAGCCGTGCTGCTTACTGACTGCGTCGAGGCGGATCATGCGGTCTCGATACTCGGTGCGTTGGGGTTACTCGCGGGAGCCATCGACGTCGCGGCCGGGCTCAGGTCATCGACGATGGCCGCGCTCTTACTACGATCTCGGGCAGAGACCCACTCGAGAAACCGCATCACCGCCCAAACCGCGGCCTGGGTGCGCTTCGAATGCAGGATCTCGAACGCGTGGTGCGCGCCCGGCAGCTCGGCATACGCCACCGGCTCCCGGCTCACCTCGCGCAGCATCCGCGCAAACTCCCGCGCCTCCTCCACGCACACGATGGTGTCCGCGAGCCCCTGGATCACGAAGAACGGCGGCGCGTTCTCGCTGACATGCGTCATCGGCGAAGCCTCGAGGAACGCCTCGTGCGCGTCGCTGAACCGCTTCTTCAGCACCCAGCGCGCGACCAACCCCCGCAGCTCCGCCGTCCGATGCAGCTTATGGCGATCGGTGAAGTCGTACACCCCGTAGAAGGGCACGCAGGCCTGCACGGTCGTATCCACGCCCTCGAACCCCGGCTGGTACTGCGGCTTGTTCGCGGTCAGCGCCACCATCGCCGCGAGGTGCCCGCCCGCCGAGCCCCCGGTGACCATCACGTAGTCGGGATCGCCGCCGTAGTCCGCGATGTGCTCGCGGATCCAAGCGAGCGCGAGCTTGCAGTCGACCAGGTGATCCGGCCACGTCGCCCGCGGGCTCAAGCGGTAGTTGATCGACACGCACACAAAGCCCCGCGCGGCGAGCTGCAAGAGCATCGGCAGCGCTTGCTGCCGCTTGTGACCGGTGAACCAACCGCCGCCGTGGATCTGCAAGACCACCGCCGCGCGCTCGGGCTTGTCGACCGGCGCGTACACGTCGAGTAGATGAAAACGCCCGTGCCCTTCCGCGTAGCGCAGGTTTCGGTGCTGCCGCACGCCGGGAAAGATGCGCAGGAACGGCAAGAGCGCGAACATCAACCCCGGCGCCTTGCTATCGGGCTTCAAGCCCTCGTCGTATTTTTCGCCCAGCGCTTCCGTGAGCGCATCGGCCAGCCGACCGCG
>Ga0190269_10001310_pt1 | contig 11997 bp, 11 predicted proteins | sample Popmic249IS_FD_133749 | JGI IMG/M metagenome (GOLD analysis project Ga0190269, IMG submission 133749) | Populus adjacent soil microbial communities from riparian zone of Blue River, Arizona, USA - 249 IS | ecosystem: Environmental > Terrestrial > Soil > Riparian zone | place: USA: Arizona...
CGCGAGCGGCAGATCCTCGAGCTGCTCGCCGAGGGCCTGCGGGTGAAAGAAATCGCCGACCGCCTGCAGCTGAGCCCGGCGACGGTCCACACCCACGTGCGGAACGCGATCGCCAAGCTCGAGGTCGACACCCGCACCGAGGCGGTCGCCCTGGCGGTGCGCTTCAGCTACCTCGGCGCCGGCGGCGGCGCGCTCTAGCGCGCGCCGCGCCCACGGCTACTCCTTCTTGTCGAGCGTCAGCGCGCAGCCGTTGATGCAGTAGCGCTTGCCGCCGCGGTCGGCGGGGCCGTCGTCGAAGACGTGGCCGAGGTGGGCGTCGCAGTGCTTGCAGACGACCTCGGTGCGGCGCATGAAGAGGCTGTTGTCGGGCCGCAGCTCGACGTGCTCGAGGTTGGCCGGCTCGGTGAAGCTGGGCCAGCCGGTGCCGGAGTCGAACTTGGTGTCGGAGGAGAAGAGCTCGGTGCTGCAGCAGACGCAGCGGTACGTCCCCTCGGTCTTCTCGTCCCAGTACGGGCCGGTGAAGGCGCGCTCGGTGCCGGCCTTGCGGGTGACCTCGAACTGCTCCGGCGTCAGCTGCTCGCGCCACTCCTGCTCTGACTTCTGGACTTTCGTCGTCATCTTTCTCCTTTCGCTCTGTGAGAAAAGAGTACGCCTCGGGTATCACGGGCCCGATGAGGCGAGGGGTCATGATCACGGTTGTCCTGGCGACTGCTGCCGCGGTGGCGGCCCTCATCGCGGTCGCCCCGGCGGCCGCGGCATCCTGTGCGGGTCAGGGCAACGCACTCGCACCGGCTGCGGCCCAGGAGAAGACGATGCTCTGTCTCGTCAACCACGCGCGCGTCAACCGGGGACTGGAGCCGCTGGCGGCGCCCGCCGAACTCGCCGGGTCGGCCGGTCGCAAGTCGGCGGACATCCTCCGCTGTGACGAATTCAGCCATGAAGCCTGCGGCCGGGAGGTCGGCTACTGGCCCCAACGTTTCGGCTACGGCGGCTGCGTCGGAGAGAACATCGCCTATGCCGTCGGCCGCACCGCCACGCCCCGAGCGATCTTCCGCCTGTGGATGAACTCCCCGGGTCATCGGGAAAACATCCTGCGGTCCTCATATGACGACATCGGGATCGGCCTGCAGGTCGGAGAGATAGAAGGCTTCGGTGGTGCCCACGTCTGGACGCAGCAGTTCGGCATCCGCGACTGCTGACACCTAGGATGGCGGCGTGCTCGACGCCTTCTACGAGCCCGAGCGTGACCACTTTCGGGCCACCGAGCTGACCCGGGGGCCGTGGGATCCCGACGCTCAGCACGCCGGGCCCCCGGCGGCGCTGCTGGGCCATGCGATCGAGGGCCTGCCGGAGGCCGAGGAGTTCCAGGTCGGCCGCGTCACCTTCGAGATCCTGCGCTCGGTGCCGATCGCGCCGGTGCGGTTGCAGGCGCGGGTCGCGCGGCCGGGCCGGCGGGTGCAGATGGTCGAGGCGGAGTTGAGCGACCTCGACGGCGAGGTGCTGATGCTGGCGCGAGGGTGGCGGATCCGCAAGGCAAAGCTGGAGCTGCCGGGCGAGGCCCTGGTCGCGAGCCAGCCGCCGGCGCCCCCGGAGGATGGGGATCCCGGAGATTTCTTCCCGACCGCGCAGGAGCACGGCTACCACTCGGCAATGGAGGTGCGATTCGTCGCCGGCGGCTTTCTCGAGCCCGGGCCGGCGACCGCCTGGCTGCGGATGCGCCAGGCGCTGATCGCGGGGGAGGAGCCGACGCCGCTGCAGCGCACCCTCGTCGCCGCCGACGTCGGCAACGGCATCAGCGCCGCCCTCGACTTTCGGCGCTACCTCTTCATCAACGTCGACCTCACCGTCCACCTCGAGCGGATGCCGAAGGGGGAGTGGATCGGGGTCGACGCGGCGACCCTGCCGCGGCCGAAGGGCGTCGGCACCGCCGAGTCGACGCTGTTCGACGGCGACGGCCGGATCGGTCGCGCCCTGCAGACCCTGCTGATCAGCGAGCGGTAGGGGTCAGTCGATCCTCGCCGGGTGCAGCCGGGCGAGGATGAGCAGCGCCGAGCAGAGGCAGACGGCAGCGGCGAAGACGAAGGCTCCCTCGTAGCTGGTGAGGGCGGCGACGGCACCGGCGATCGGGGCGCCGAGGCCGACCCCGGCGTCGAAGAAGGCCGTGTAGGTGCCCATCGCGGCGCCCCGCGCCTGCTGGGTGACGCGGCCGAGTGCGATCAGCATCAGCGAGGGGTTGAGCAGCGAGAAGGCGGCCCCCATCGCCATCCCGCCGACGATCGCGACGGGGAGGCTGTGGGCGACCGCGATCAGCAGCAGGCCCAGCGCCTCGCCGACCGTAGCGGTGATCGCCACCGGCGCCGCCCCCATCCGGTCGGGCAGGTCGCCGAAGACGAGCCGGGTGAGGACGATCATCGCCGCGAAGGCCGCGAAGACGGTGGCGCCGTGACCGACCCCGCGCGCTTCCAGGTGGAGGACGATGAAGGTGGCGACGGCGGCGTAGCCGAACGAGGCAAGGCCGATCGCGAAGCCCGGCCCGACCGCCTCCGGGGCGATCAGCGGGTGGGGCTCGGCGTGGGCGACTGGGACGAAGGGGTCGCGAGCGGCGAGCGCGATCAGGCTGCCGAGAAGCGGCAGCGTGCCGGCGCAGATCCAGACGGCGGTGTAGCCGCCGAGGTTCAGCAGGAGCTCGCCGACCAGGGGGCCGACGCTGAGCCCGCCCCAGACGGCGAGGCCGTAGAGGCCGAGCATCCGGCCCCGCCGCGCCTCCGGCGCCAGGTCGACGATCCAGGCCGAGCCGGCGGTGTAGACGCCCCCCTCGCCGGCGCCGAGCACGAGGCGGGCGAGGATGAGCCCGGCCAGACCCAGGCTCGGCAGGTAGAGGAACCCGCTCAGCGCCACAAGCGCGGTTCCGACCAACACCGTCGGCTTGCGGCCGCGGGTGTCGGCGAGCCGCCCGGCGATCGGTCGCAGCAGCAGGCCGGTGACCGCGTAGGCGCCGATCACGATTCCGACCGCGACGTCGCCGGACCCGAGCGGGCCGTGGATGTAGCGGGGGAGGACCGGCAGCACCGAGCCGACGGCGACGAGGCCGCAGAAGGTGGCGGCGAAGACGGCGGCGAAGCTGACGCCCGGCCGGTCGTCCCGCTGCCGATGCGGTGGCGCGGCGCCGCTCACGCGAGCAGGCCGCTGAGGTCCTCGAGCACGAAGTCGGGCACCGGGTCGGCCGCCGCGGCTTCCTCGCGGGAGGTGGTGCCGCTGAGGACGAGGATCGTCTGCAGGCCCGCGGCGCGGCCGCCGGCGATGTCGGAGGAGATCCGGTCGCCGACCATCGCGACCCGCTCGGCGTCGCCTAGTGCCTCCCGTGCCATCTCGAAGAGGTGGCGCTCGGGCTTTCCGGCTATCTCGGCCCGCCGCCCCGTGGCGGTCTCGACCGCGGCCAGGACCGCGCCGGTGCCGGGCAGCTCGCCGCCGGGGTAGGGCATCGTCGGGTCGTGGCTGGTGGCGAAGAGGGCGGCGCCGCGGTCGAGCGCCCGCTTCGCCGCCAGCAGCTCCCCGTAGTCGAAGCCGCGGTGGCCGGAGACGACGACGACGTCGGCCTCCCAGGCCTCTTCGCCCTCGACCACCCGCGCTCCGCTCGCGGTCACCATCTCCTTCAGCGCCTCGGCGCCGATCACGAAGGCGGTGCCGGTCCCGCCGCCCGCTGCGACCGTTACCGCGGCTTCGCCCGCAAGCCGCGCCGCGACCATTCCCGCGGTGACGACCTGCTCCTCGCCGACCTCTACCCCCAGCTCGCCCAGGCGCTCGGCGTAGGCGGCGGGCGGGCGGCCGGGATTGTTGGTGACGAAGACGATTCGCTTGCCGGCCTCCAGCAGCGCCCGCAGCGCCTCGGGCGACCCCGGGACCGGCTCGCGGCCGATCCAGATGACCCCGTCGAGGTCGATCAGGAGTCCGTCGAAGCGGTCGGCGAGGGGCACGGCCGCACCCTAATTGCCGGCTCGGGTAGCGTGCGGGGCAGTGAGCGCCAACGGACCAGTTGTCGTCGCCGCCGACCTCCACCGCCGCTACGGCGAGGGGGACACGGCCGTCGATGCCCTCGACGGCGTCACCACCAGCTTCGAGCGCGACCGCTTCACGGCGATCATGGGTCCCTCGGGCTCCGGCAAGTCGACCCTGATGCACATCCTCGCCGGCCTCGACAAACCGACCTCGGGCAAGGTGGAGCTCGACGGGGTGGACATCACCGCTCTCGACGACGGCGAGCTGACCCAGCTCCGCCGCGACAAGCTCGGCTTCGTCTTCCAGTTCTTCAACCTGCTGCCGGTCCTCACCGCTGAGGAGAACCTCGTCCTGCCGCTCTCGATCGCCGGCCGCAGGCCGGACGAGGCATGGGTCGACCAGCTCGTCCGCACCGTCGGCCTCGAGGACCGGCGCACGCACCGTCCCTCCGAGCTCTCCGGCGGCCAGCAGCAGCGCGTCGCCGTTGCCCGTGCCCTGGTCAGCAAGCCGGCGGTGGTCTTCGCCGACGAGCCGACCGGCAACCTCGACTCGAAGGCGAGCGCCGACGTGCTGCGGCTGCTGCGCCAGGCGGTCGACGACTTCGGCCAGACGGTGGTGATGGTCACTCACGACCCGGTCGCCGCCGCGCATGCCGACCGGCTGATCACCCTGCAGGACGGGAGGATCGTCAGCGACGCCGCCCCGGGCTCGGCTGACGAGGTGATCGAGCTGCAGAAGCGACTTGACTAGCCTCGGCCTCAAGAGCCTCTGGGCTCGCAAGGTCCGGGCCCTGCTGACGACCTTCGCCGTCTTCCTCGGCGTCGCCTTCGTCGCCGGCTCCTACGTCCTCACGGACACGATCTTCGCCGCTTTCGACGAAATCTTCAACGAGTCGCTGAAGGGGACCAGCGTCGTCATCACGGCCGAGAACCCGGTCGAGCAGGAAAGCGGCGAAATCCCGACGATCAGCGCCTCCCTGCTGCCACGGGTGAAGAAGGCACCCGGGGTGAAGCTGGCCGCGGGGGCGATCTTCACCCCCGGTGCCTTCTTCACCGCCGAGAACGAGAAGATCGGCAACAAATTCGCTCCCAAGTTCATCTCCTCGATCCTGCCGGGAGAACTCGAGTCGCTGACCTACGTGGAAGGGCACCGGCCCCGCGGACCGACCGAAGCTTCGCTCGAGAAGGCGACCGCCGACGATTCCGGCCTCAAGCTGGGCGACACGATCAAGCTGATCGCACAAGGGAAGCTGGAAAGCTTCCGCCTCGTCGGCCTCACCCAGCTCGGCAACGCCTCCTTCGGCGGCGCCAGCATCGCCCAGGTGACGCTGCCGGTGGCGCAGCGCCTCACTCACAAGCGCGGCCGCTTCGACCAGATCTCGGTCGCGGCCGACGACGGTGTCTCGCCGGAGGTGCTGAAACGGCGGCTCGAGCGACGGATGCCGGCGGGAGTGAAGGTGGAGACCGGCAAGGAAAACGCCGATCGCGCCTCGGAGGAGATCCGCGAAGGCCTCGGCTTCCTGCAGACCTTCCTCCTCGTCTTCGGCTTCATCGCCGTGTTCGTCGGTTCCTTTCTGATCTTCAACACCTTCTCGATCACGGTCGCCCAGCGGGTCAGCGAATTCGGGATGCTCCGTACCCTCGGTGCCTCGCGGCGGCAGATCCTCACCACCGTGATGGTCGAGGCCCTCGCGATCGGCCTTGCCGGGGCGCTGCTCGGCATCGGCGGCGGCTTCCTCATCGCCAAGGGGATCAACGCCCTCTTCGAGGCCTTCGGGATCGACCTCCCGACCACGAGCCTGGTCCTCGAGTCGCGCACGGTGGTCGTCGCCCTCCTGGTCGGCGTCCTCGTCACGGCGGTGGCCTCGCTGATCCCGGCCCTGCGCTCGACGCGGGTCCCGCCGATCGCCGCCCTCCACTCCTTCCGCCCGGCGCCGACGCGGCGGCGGCGCCTGCTCAACCTGGCGCTATCGCTCCTGCTCGGGGCGATCGGCCTGGCGATGGTGGTGGCCGGGCTCTTCGGCAGCGGCGGCGCCGGGACGCGGGCCGGCCTGATCGGCGGCGGCGCCGTCGCGATCGTCTTCGGCGTCTCGATCTTCAGCCCGCGCCTGGTGCCGCCGCTGGCGGCCCTCGCCGGCTGGCCGCTGGAGCGGGCGCGGCGCCTCACCGGCCGCCTCGCCCGCGAGAACGCGCAGCGCAACCCCAGCCGCACCGCGGTCACCGCGGCGGCGCTGATGATCGGCCTCGCCCTCGTTGCCTTCGTCACCGTCTTCGCGGCCGGCCTCAAGAGCACCGTCGCCCAGGTGGTCGACGAAAACTTCGCCGGCGGGTTGATCGTCCAGAACACCGACGGCTTCTCGCCGATCCCCAACGGCGCCGCGGTCGCGGCGGAGCAGGTGCCCGGAGTGAAGGCGGTGGCGACCCTGCGGGGGGCCGAAGCGAAGGTGATCGAAGCCGGCAGGCCCGCCGCCAAGACCAAAGTCAACGCCGCCTCACCCGACATCGGCGAAGCCGTCACCGTCGAATGGAAGCAGGGCGGGCCGATCGTCCTGCGGGACCTCCGGAACGGCCAAGCGGTCGTCTCGGACGACTTCGCCGGCTCCCGCGGGCTGGAGATCGGCGATCGCTTCCAGCTCCTGACCCAGACCGGGGCGCGGCCGCGCCTCCGCGTCGCCGGGGAGTTCGACTCGAAGCTCGGGGTCTTCGGCGACGTCCTCGTCACCCAGGCGGTGATGGCGCGCGACTTCCGCCAAACCCAGGACCTGATCGATTTCGTCGAGCTCGAAGAGGGAGCCGATGCCGAGCAGGTGCAGACCCTGCTGACGAAAGGGGTCGAACTCGCCTTTCCCGTCGCCGAAGTCCTGAACCAGGAGGAACTGAAGGAAAGCCGGGAAGAACAGATCAACCAGCTGGTGATGCTGGTCATCGCCCTGCTCGTCTTCGCGATCCTGATCTCGCTGTTCGGGATCGCCAACACGCTGGCGCTCTCGATCCACGAACGCGTCCGCGAGCTGGGGATGCTGCGCGCGATCGGGATGTCGCGGCGCCAGGTGCGGACGATGATTCGCTACGAGGCGGTGATCACCGCCCTGATCGGGGCGATCCTCGGAATGGTGCTGGGGATCGTCTTCGCGACCCTGATCGCCCAGCCGCTGAAGGACGAAGGCTTCACGCTCTCCTACCCCGTGGGCACCCTTCTGCTTCTGCTGGTCCTCGCAGCTCTGGCGGGGGTGCTGGCGGCGATCCTGCCCGCCCGTCGAGCCTCCAGGCTCGACGTGCTCGAGTCGCTGCAGTACGAGTAACCGGGGCGCCGCTCAGGCGGCCAGGCCCATTCGCAGCGCCCCCGCCGCTTCCAGCATCGCCTGCCGCGCCGAGGGGCAGATCGCGGTCAGGTTGGCGAAGGTGTGGACGAGGCCGGGGTGGCGGCGGAGGGCGACCGCGACGCCGGCCTCGCGCAGGCGCTCGGCGTAGGCCTCGCCCTCGTCCCGCAGCGGGTCGAAGCCGGCGGTGGCGACGTAGGCGGGAGGGAGGTTGCTCAGGTCCTCGGCCTGGAGGACGGAGACGCGCGGGTCGCCGCGGTCGGTTCCCGCCGGCAGGTAACGGTCCTCGAAGTAGTCCATGTCGCGGCGGGTGAGCAGGAAGCCCTCACGGAAGAGGTGCCGGGAGGGCAGCTGCCGGCTGCACTCGGTGATCGGGTAGATCAGCAGCTGCATCGCCGGCGGCGGCATGCCTCCGCCGCGCGCCTGCAGGCAGACGGCAGCCGCCAGGTTGGCGCCGGCGCTGTCGCCGCCGACCGCGACCCGATTGACGGCCAGCGGAGGGTCGCCCGGGTACCCGGTTGCCCAGGCATATGCCGCGCAGGCGTCTTCGACCGCCGCGGGGAAGGGATGCTCGGGAGCGAGGCGGTAGTCGACGGCCAGCACCTGGGCGCCGGAGTGGGCGGCAAGGAAGCGGCAGGGGCCGTCATGGGTCTCGAGGTCGCCGATCACCCAGCCACCGCCGTGGTAGTAGACGAGCAGCGGCAGGGGCCCGGCGGCGGGGGAAGGTGGGACGAAGAGCCGAGCCGGGATCGTCCCCGCCGGTCCCGGGATCTCGACCTCCTCCACCCGCGCCAGCTGGATCCTCGGGCGGGCGGCGACGACCTCTGCTTTGTAGCGGCGCTGGGCACGGGCGTCGGCGACATCGGCCCCTTCGGCGAGGCTGTCGCCCCGGGCCAGGGCGGCGATCCGCAGCAGCGCCTGGATGTCGGGAGCGAGCGTCTGCCCGTCGAGCTGCGGCGGCGCTCCGAAGAGCAGCCGCGGCAGGCGCGGCGGCAGGTTGCAGGCGAGCCTAAGGATCCGGTGCTCGACCGCGGGCGGGAAGCGGGGCAGCGCCACGGCGGCAGGCCATGCCACCCACGGATCGATGTCACACACTGGCCAGGTGGCCAGGGGATAGGTTCGAATCCGTGGAGGCGGCGGCGAAAGCCAGGACGTCGGTCAACGGGCACGGCCCGGCTCCGATCCGAGGGCTGCCGCCGGGCCCGCGGATGAACCGCGTGATGCAGACGGCGATCTGGTCGCGCCAGGCGCAGTGGCTCCTCGTCCAGAGCCGCGCCCGCTTCGGCCCGATCTTCTCGCTGAGGATCGCCTACGAGGGCGACTGGGTCGTCCTCGCCGATCCCGAGCTGGTGAAACAGGTCTTCACCGGCGACCCGAAGGTCTTCCACGCCGGTGAGGGAAACCAAATCCTGCGCCCGATCCTCGGCGAGAACTCGGTCCTCGTCCTCGACGAGAAGAAGCACATCGGCCAGCGCAAGCTGCTGCTGCCGCCCTTCCACGGCGAGCGGATGCAGGCCTACGGCGAGAAGATGACCGAGATCGCCGCCCGCGAGATCGAGAGCTGGCCGACGGGCGTCCCTTGCAAGCTGCGGCCGCGGATGCAGGCGATCACGCTGGAGATCATCATCGAGACCGTCTTCGGCGTCCACGACGGCGAGCGGATGGAGCCGCTGCGCGAGGCGCTCCGCGACTTCCTCGACCTGACGACCAACCCCCGGGTGCTGCTCCCGGTGCTCATGGTCGGACCCGACCGCGTCAACATGATCCCCGCCTTCCGCCGCCGGGTCGAGCGGGTCGACCGGCTGATCGGGGCCGAGATCGCCGAGCGGCGGGCGGCCGAGGACCTGGAGGAGCGCGAGGACGTGCTCTCGATGCTGATCCAGGCCCGCCACGAGGACGGCAGCCCGATGAGCGACGCCGAGATCCGCGACGAGCTCCTCACCCTTCTCGTCGCCGGGCACGAGACCACCGCGACCGCGCTCGCCTGGGCGATGGAGCGGCTGACCCGCCACCCCGAGAAGCTCGAGCGGCTGCGGGCCGAGGTCGAGAGAGGGGAGGACGAGTACCTGACCGCGACGATCCAGGAGACCCTGCGCCTGCGCCCGGTGATCTCGATCGTCGTCCGCCGACTGACCGAGGCGGTCGAGATCGGCGGCTACGAGCTGCCGGCCGGGGCCAGCGTCACCCCCTGTATCCACTTGATCCACCGTGATCCGGACATCTACCCGGACCCCGACCGCTTCCTGCCCGAGCGCTTCCTCGAGACCCCGCCCGGGACCTACACCTGGATCCCCTTCGGCGGCGGCGTCCGCCGCTGCCTCGGCGCCGCCTTCGCCCAGTTCGAGATGGCCGTCGTCCTCCGCGAGCTGGTCCGCCGCCGCCAGGTCCTGCCGGCCAACCCGGCCCCCGAGCGCAACTACCGCCGGGCGATCACCGAGACGCCGAGGCACGACGCCGAAGTCGTGTTGCGGTAGGCACTTTCTGTCCCTCGGATCGCTTGAGTAGTCTGCGATCCGCTATCGGTACTACTCGATCAATCGGCACCCGGGCAGGGGTGGGAGCGGTCCGCGCCTACCAGCGGTATGTCTCGGCTCATCGTGCCTCGCGCTGCGTCTTCGAGCCGACCTGCTCCCGGTACGCCCTCCTGGCCATCGAACGGCAGGGGTTGCTGCGCGGCGGCAGAGAAACTCTGCGGCGGTTGTGGCGGTGCCGGGCCGAGAACATCGGAGTCGTCGACTACCCGAGGGAGGGTTAGCCATGTACTCAATCGTCAACATAGGAGCCAGCTTCTCGAACAAGGATCGGCAGCGGCTGGAGGAAACGATCAACAGCTACGGCGAGCAGGGCTGGCGCTTCCACTCCGTCTTCACCGTCGAGTCGAGGGGATGCCTCGGGCTGTTCCGGCAGACCACCAACTTCATGGTTCTGGAGGCAGCCTGGGCTCGCGGAGGGGATCCCGCCCAGCCTTCGCCGACCGCCGTCCCCCCGGTGTCTCCGCCCCCTGGCGGAGGAACGGAAGGCGGAGCACCCGCCTAGTTCGGTTGAGATCGCGGGGAGCTGGGTAAACCGAGGGCCATGAAGCCCGGCAGCCGCGAGACGATCCCGACCATCTCCGAAGCCGTACGCGACGCGACGGCGATCGTCGACCCGGAGGGCACCGACACCGCGGTGCTCGGGTTCTTCGAGAGCTTCGAGGACGACGACCGGCCGGCGACCGCGGCCGAGGACCTGCAGGGCGAGTTGCTCAGCACCGTCCGCGGCATCGACCCCGAAGGCGACGATCCCGCCGCCCTCGCAGCCGTAGCTGCTGCCGTCTGGCTCGCCACCAACCCCAGCCAGGTCGACAACGGCGATCACGTCCTCCGCGAGGGCGTCCGCCTTGTCTTCGAAGGCAGCCCGCCCGAGCCGCTCGCCGAGTGGCTAGCGGCTCGGGGCGTAGAGCTCTAGATCAACCGCAGCCGGTGTTGTTGCCGCAGGAACTGCACGTGTAGCAGCTGCCCGTGCGCTGCATCATCCCCCCGCACTGCTCGCAGGCCGGACCGAGTTCGAGGCCCTGCATCTTCGCCGGGCGGACCGGGGGGGTTTCGGTCAGGGCCGAGGCGGCCGGAACCGGAGCGCTCGCCTTGGCGGTCTCGCCACCACCGTTGCCACCGTTGGAGTGGCCGTTGCCGTTGGCGGGGCCGGCGGTGTCGGTGGCGATGCCGAGTCCCAGCTGCGAGGTCTCGGCCTCCTTCTTGTTGCGCACCTCCTGGGTCATGATGCCCAGTTCCTCGAGGACTTCGGTGTCGTCGATGAAGCGGCTCGCGAGCCAGCGCATGATGTAGTCCGGCATCGATTTCGCGAACGGGATCTCCGGGTTCCGCGTCATCCCCTCCGGCTCGAAGCGCATGTAGCTGAACTTCTGGACGAAGGTCTCGAGCGGCACCCCGTACTGCAGGCCGAGGGATATCGCGGTGGCGAAGGCGTTGAGCAGCCCCCGCAGCGTCGACCCCTCCTTGCCGATGTCGGTGAGGAAGATCTCGCCGAGGGTTCCGTCGTCGTATTTGCCGGCGGTGATGTAGCCCTCGTGCCCGGCGATGTTGAACTTGTGGGTGATCGATTCGCGCTCGAGCGGCATCTTCTTGCGCACCGGCTCGGCCATCTGCACTTCGGCCTCCGCCTCCTTCTCGTCCTGCGCGTCGGTCCTCAGCGCCTGCGCCGTCTTGGAGCCGTCGCGGTAGATCGCCAGCGCCTTCAGCCCACCCTTCCAGCCGCGGGTGTAGGCGTCGGCGATGTCCTCGACAGTCGCCGTCTGCGGCAGGTTGACGGTCTTCGAGATCGCCCCGGAGATGAACGGCTGGGTCGCGGCCATCATGTCGATGTGTCCGGTGTGGGAGATCGCCCGCTCGCCGACCGCGACGTCGAAGACCGGCAGGTGCTCGTCCTTCAGTCCCGGCGCCCCGACGATCGTGTTGTTCTCCTTGATGTAGGCCTCGATCTGGTCGATCTCGGCCTCGCCGTAGCCGAGCGTCTGCAGGGCCAGCGGCACCGAGCGGTTGGGGATCGTCATCGAGCCGCCGCCGACCAGCTCCTTGAACTTGACCAGGGAGAAGTCGGGCTCGATCCCGGTCGTGTCGCAGTCCATCAGGAAGCTGATCGTCCCGGTCGGGGCCAGCACCGTCGCCTGCGCGTTGCGGTAGCCG
>Ga0190269_10001311_pt1 | contig 11992 bp, 14 predicted proteins | sample Popmic249IS_FD_133749 | JGI IMG/M metagenome (GOLD analysis project Ga0190269, IMG submission 133749) | Populus adjacent soil microbial communities from riparian zone of Blue River, Arizona, USA - 249 IS | ecosystem: Environmental > Terrestrial > Soil > Riparian zone | place: USA: Arizona...
AAATGACCACTAGGCAAGTAATCTAAGAAGGAATCCTTGATGGCGAGAAGTGTTGGGGTAACAGGCAAGCACCAATTACCCCTAGGGCACGAGATGTTTGTATGCATCCATCCTCCCACTGTCCAGAAGCTTGTTGGCTATACCCGGAAGTGCGTAGCACGAACCAATACGGTTAACCGCCAAGAGTCTTGACAGCGTGGAGTTGAGAGGGGCTCTGCCGCTGCAAACATTAACCGGTTCGCGGGATATTGACCCCTACTGCTATCTCATCTTCGCACTTCCTTTTTTCTTAGAAATAAGTTCGCATCAAGCTCTAATTGGATTATAAGCCCTCCAATATTAGTTTGAGCCACATAGCCCGGTGGTAGGTTGCTGGTATTGGTATAATAAACCGGGGCTCCTCGGTTAAAAACCGGGGCTCAACTTGCAATCAGTGCGGAGTTATCTAATATCGCTCCTAGAAACCCTCGAAACCTCCCTTAAACAAAACAAACAAACTAAACTAAATAAAAGGGGTGTTAGCTTAAGTGGTAAAGCTACTGAACTTCACTCAGTGAACTAGGTTCAACTCCTAGACACCCTATTCGGTTCAAATTACAAGAGGTTGTAAATTGGTTTAAAAGAAACGAGAATGGACCGGCCAGGATAGCCCTACCACCCAAGGATAATTTAGAATCAAGGTAGCAACAAGATAGGTTGATGATAATTCCATTAGGGTATGTGTATAGAAGTTCCACAATAACGCCGGAGGTTGTAGTACGGAGATATTACCGGTATTGTAGTGGGGAATCCAAATACCCACGGAAATGCCAACTAATATACCAGTAGTCTGCTTGCTACAATATTCGGTTCTTCGAAGAAGAATTACCCAAGGCCTAGGGTCTACGGGCTAGGAGGGAAGGGAGCTCTTAAATTGTTTAGGAATCGTAATATCTCTGCCTATAGAAGAAAGGAGTGTTATTAGACCTTCAGGTAATAGCGGATTATGTCTTCCTTCTCTAGCTTTACGCTGCCCTTATTACCACACTAAACCATCAACAATTTGGTTATACAAGCAAAGAACGAGGGCAAAACAGTTAAGATATCTTGAACATAGCTGAACTCTTAACCCTGTTGCATAGTCTATTGGGTTTCAGGGGAGTTTTTGCTAGAATAGAAAAAAGGGATGGGAATTGGGAGAAATATCGTGATACGATAGAATTCCTACGCATTTATTTACTGCTGAGGAAGTAGAAGTAAGAAGGGCACTTAATGTCGCTAAAGAGCAATACATTATACGGGCTAAGTCGCTCTCTCTTTAAGAGTTGCCTAAAATAAGCCTTTAGTTCTTAAATAGTATGGTTTGCGGGTTTGTAGTTTAACAGGTTAAAAATTCAACTTGTCGCGTTGAAAGATGTTGGTTCGAATCCGACCAAGCCCGGACCAAATCTATGCTAATTGAAAATGAAGTACGCAAACGAAAGGGATTTCGAGGTTCTTTTCTTTCTGTGGATAGAACTTGATTTTATCTTGAAGTTTCCTCGTATATCCGTTCTCCGTTAAATAAAGAAGATATTGGTCTTGTAGCAACTTTTAACTCTCTAAACGATTTACTAGGGAAATCAGGAGTGTCTATTAATGCTAAGGTGCAACAAGGAGGGGCGCCCCTGGCCTGCAGACCATGGGCCTTCAGTCCATGGGCCAAGGTCGGCCCAAGACCGGGGGGCCTCTGGAAACTAGGAAGAGATTCAAGACGGTAGAAATCTAAGATATTTCCTGCTTGTGCTTCATCTCTACATACCGCAACCTCTCAGTTGTTAATAAGAGTTGGTCTCAGGTGAACAATGTTTCCTTCCTTCTCTCCATTCCGCATTAAGGTCAGATTAGGCTCAGTCTTCCAACCAATGGTTCCGTCTTCTTGAAGAAGAGCGGTTGTTTGATGAAGATTAGAGAAGGTAGACACCAGTTGGTTGGCGTAGTAAGCTTTCTTGGCTTTGTAATAGGGGACAGGAGGTATGTAGGGCTCTAGAACATCAAAACGTATAGTTCAATGACTAAGCTTGTATCAAGGGGTCAAATGGCTGCTTTAGCCCGTTCAACTCCATTGATGATAGACATGTATCAACACTACTACCAAATTGCCGAAGATGATGATGGAGAGTTACCTTTTCTTTACATTTTCAACTATGGACCTAATGGCTAAAACCTCTTTTGCTTCCAAGATTTAACAAACAAATCTAACACTCTATAAAAACTCCCCTTAATTTAATCCTTTCCTATTTAGGAGGAAATATCTCTAACTATTCCAACATGCATCTAAATATGAATCCTCAAGATTACCACCATCTCTTTGAAATAGACTTATTACAGAATAAACTCAGCCACTATATAAGCCCGAGAAGTCTTTAGGTGAAACCAATAAATCAATAAGGTTCAGTTAGGTCAATGGTCTAGAAGTGAAAGTGATTCTTATAAGACTGAAAATCAAATAGTATCCGAAACCTGAAAATCATGATATTCCAAAGTAGTCTCTCTAAAAATGACACATAAAATCCCAATTTCTAACCCTCTAGAGCAGTTTGAGATTATCAAGTTTTTAGCCATGGAAGGGCCATTGTTCGGGTATATTCAAATCGGGCTGACTAACATATCCTTCTATCTCCTAGTGGTATTAACCATCATATTGTGTTTGATGATACTAATTAGTATGGCAGAGGGGGTAGGCCGGAGAAATGCTTGGGGGCTAGCCCAGGAAGCCCTTTTTGGTTTTGTTTACAACCTGGTCAACTCTCAATTAGGGGCCGCTCGCTCTGTTTTCTTTCCGGCGATCTACAGTTTGTTCCTATTTATCCTACTTACCAATTTACTAGGTCTCATTCCATACTCTTTCTGCGCAACGGCCCATCTTGCTTTAACCCTAGGTCTTAGCTCTACTATAGTACTGGGGGTAACGCTCCTTGGCCTTAAACTACATGGGTTACACTTTCTTTCTCTTTTTGTTCCAGGAGGAACTCCTTTAGCTTTGGTTCCACTTATAGTCTTAATCGAGAGTGTCTCTTATATAGCTCGTGCTTTCTCTTTAGGTGTCCGTCTCTCAGCCAACATGCTAGCAGGACACATACTATTACACCTTTTTGCCACCTTTACTTGGAAGTTTATCACTGGTTCTATATTAGGCTTACTGATTGCTCCTCTTCCTCTTCTCTTTATCACTCTCTTATATGGACTTGAAATTGGAGTTGCTTTTATTCAAGCCTACGTTTTTGTACTGCTAACATTAAGTTATCTTAACGATGCTATTTCTCTTCACGGTTAATCTTTGACCTTTCAAAACACCCCCACCTTGAAGAGCCTTGGTGCCCCCCCCCTAAGCTCCCTAGGGCCTGGACGGGGGTGTCGGACGGACAGGGATTTGAACCCTGGAATGCGATAAGCATTGTCTCATTTCAAGTGAGGCGCCTTTAACCAGACTCAGCCACCCGTCCATGCTAACTTCCTTCTAAAAGTGGATAATAGAGGGGGAACTCCCAATAAAACAAAAGGGGATCTGAATAACAAAGGGATTCGAAACCAATTTATCCAATAGAAGGGAGGGGGGAATTTTAAGAGAGAGTCGAGTTAGTTAACTTAGAAATAAAGTAGGCACGTTGGAGAATAACACTCTCCATTATCAGTAGGTATACATATCCACACGCTAAGTTAGAGCGAGCTAATTTAACGACCGTATCTATAAAGATTAGCTGAGAAACATACAGACAAGTAAGCTATGAATAGCTCTATGTTGAAGCTGTTACCACTTATCCAACCATCTATAAGCCTAAATCTCTTCACAGGAAGTTCTTTGTGTGTCTTGATATTCTTGAGAATCGTCTTGTAGTAGTGGTATGCAGGGTAAAGATAAGCTCGTTCTTAGTGTTATGCTTCTCTTTAAGGTTATGCTTCAATGCTAGCTCTGCTAACTGTTTTAAGCATTCATATACTTCTTCCTTTAAATGGTTAGGGGATTTGGGGGGTATTTTTTATGAAGAACCCTCGGCCTAAAACTGAGGGCCTAGGTCTATGGCCAAGGGGGAAGAAAAGAAGACTATGTACCATAAAGGAGAAGGAATGCGATCATAATACAGAAGAGAGCCAAAGCTTCGGTGAGGGCGAAACCAAGCACAGCATAAGAGAAAAGTTGAGGACGAAGTGAAGGGTTTCTAGCTGTAGAGATAATAAGAGAAGCAAACACTATCCCAACTCCTACTCCAGCTCCAGCTATACCTATGGTTGCCAGTCCAGCACCGATGATTTTTGCAGAAGGTAGCATATAGTTACAGAGACTTCTATATCGCCAAAGACGTTGGGGATACTAGAGTTGTTTCGCTAAGTAGAGGTACTTTACTCGCAGAAGGAAGATGTGGTAGAATTTTTGAAGCATTTTTGGTCCTACCCTTGGCGCCCCCCCCCCTAAGATCCCTAGGGCCTGGACGGGGGCCCTGGGTCCGGCCGACCTTTGACTATAGACCATAGACCTATGGTCTACGGGCTAGGGGGGGGAGGGGTGGCGGGAAAAGAAACTACAATCGCCCTAACAACTATAGTTTAACCTAAGCTTAGGCTCCTACCACTTTTGACTTCAAGAGTTTACCCCCTTGACCCAGCCGTAAACCCAAGGGCGAGGTTTACCTAGAAGGTTATTTCCAATACCTCGATATTTTCAACCCCGGCTAGCCGGCTGAAAGAAGAAAGTTGAACTTATAGACCAAGAACTTTCGGATTCATTGAACTACAACCCTTCCAACTATAAACATGTCATCGTGGAAACCCTGCTCCATAGACGTGGCGGCTTTCCACTAAACTAAGAGACATGCTAAAACTAAGCAAATCTTAGAAGAGATTCTAAAAGAATGCCAGTGAGTCAATGAATACAAGATTAGAGTACTCTCCTGGGATTACCCGGAGTTTTAGTTGGATTCTCCTAAACAGAGGCTGTAGCGAAAGAACCGAAAGCGATTGCTAAATTATGAGATGGTTTTCTCTTAAAACTCACCGTTATTACCTAATAGGTAAATATTCCCCTATAATTAGTGTCGGGCTAGGTGATAGAATCACCTGTAAATAGAATGAGAGGAAGGAAGCCGATATAGCGGACAGCAGCCCCCCAACTTAGACCGCGACTTAAAGGTGATTATAGTTTAATTGGTAAGAACGTCAGTTTGTGGTATTGAAGTGTCTGGGTTCGACTCCCAGTATTCACCCTATCTTCCACCTCCCTCCTCCTTATTTGAAAGATTGGTTTGAATTGATTCCCTTATTCTCTTTTCCTCTTATTAGTACGCCTTATTTAGTCCCCTAACTTCTATTCCTTATACCCTCCCTTTTGAGACGAAATTCCTTATTACGGTTAGCACCTATGCCTCCCATGGACCTGGGACCCTAGGTCTTTAGGCCACTTTTGGTCATAGACCATAGGCCTATGGTTTACGGGCTAAGGGGGGTAGTGAAAGGCTCTTGATAGGATTTCTTGGTGAAACCTCTTCGGCTGGGTAACATAAAGGATAATGTACAGATCTGCAAAATCTGTGATGAGCGTTCGAATCGCTCCCCAGCCTCTTAGGTACCCGAAAGTGCCCGTTCTTTTTTCTACTAGCCCGTTTTTCCTTGAAAAAAGTACCAAAAATATGCTCTTACTCTATTTTCTTCCTCAAAGAAATCACTTATTGAACGCTACATCGATTTAACAAACCTTAAGAAGAAACTAGATGCAGAGCTAAAACAACTTGCAGCACAAGCGAAAGAATGTTACCCAGATTTATTCATTCACTCTACAACTAACAAGTTTACGTTGAAGCCTTCTCGCAGTATTACTGACTTGCCAGAGAAGTTACTTCAGTTGAATCAGACCGCTATTAATGAGCTCTACAAGTCTGCAATTGGAGGTAAGGCTATTCTTCGCGAATTCGGATTAAAGGTTGAGAGCAACACAATTCTCCGTTGACCTGTTGCTATAAGTTAAAGGAGGTTCTCGCACATGAAGAAGTTAAATCGATTTTGAATGAATGGGCACAACAAGAACCCAACAAGAGAAACTGGGAATCTGAGTGAAGCAGAAATTCTTAATAAGAAGCGTATATTAGTCTTTATTTAAGACGCTATTGATAACGGTTGGATCACAGATTTAGAAGTTTCACACATGGAAGGGAAAATGGATGGATTAACAGAATTGAATGGAAGTGGATTAGGTAATTGGATGTTCACCTTTCAAGTTCCTTGTGACCTTCCATGGATGAGCAGAGTAAATGGGAAAAGTAAAGAATAGTCTTTGTTGTCTCTGCTTCTCCTCACCATTCCAGTTCAGTAACAGTTCAGGCGAGTACTGCGCTGGATGTTTCGAGTATGTTGAGAGTTTAAGAAAGAATAAGAGATAAGTAATGTTGAACACGTTGAATTTGATACTTGAATCTTTATCTGATCCCCGAGTTAGATACAACCTACAGAAAGATAGTCCTAAAGTGAATAAACTCCCTGATCTACTTACCGAGTTAGATTCAAGATCCATCGGACTTTAGGATACCAATGAGAAGGGTCAAATAGTTGAGAGAAGGAACCTAAACCAAATCCATAACCGACAGACAAATCCACTCTTTATCAAACCTAGTGGTGGCTTTCCTAAGCAGACAGAGAACAGAACAGACATTTTTACTATCAAGAAAGTATAACTAAGTACTTAATAGCCCCTGATTTGCTCTTGTTCTTGGTGTCACCACCCGGTGGTAGGGCTAGCTGACCAACCTAGGACACCAATCCGGTAGACCAGGTAAACTATCTGGCACCACCGTACGCCCCATCCATAGGTTCCTACTCCTCAGGAACTTATTTCTAAGAAAAAAGGAATAGAAAAAAGGGACTATTTTCTAGAATAGAAAAAAGGGAGGGGGAAACCTTAGCTTAGAGTCTCCGGATAACACGCTTACTATCGGTGAAAGCTTGAAAGATAATACTTATCAGTTGGATGTCAATGATGCTGTCTATCCAAGGTCGCTGAAAGATGATGTCAACTCTCAGAGATGATAGGGTACTTAGCCGGGTCAGTAATACCATCCGAAAGACTTGAAGGAGTCAGGTAATACAAATGGTATAGTGTCCCTTCCAGGGCGCTCAGCCGGGTAGTTTAGAGGAAAGAGTTGCCGCCCGAAAGATAGTTAAGTATCAGGTAAACTCAATCAAATAGATCCATTAGCCTTCCCACTTTCTTGGCTTAACAAGTGGTGTCTACATTCCGTCTAGCACACGAGTGAGAGCTACTCATACGTTATACAGTTCAAGAATTCTGACAAGCGCTGGGTGACCAGTACCCTAATAGGAAATAGATCAAAAGAGGCCCGAGACAGACTCGAACCGCAAGGTGCACTTCGTTAGCCCGGTAAACTCGTAAAACTCTCGCTGTGAAGCGATGGATAACGCGAATGATAGTAGCGCGTTGAGAGACTCAATCCTCTGCTGAAACGAGGGAGCAACCTCTTTTGTAAGTATGGGAGCATTCTCAGCTCTACTCGAGGGAGTATTTTCTAGAATAGAAAAAAGGGAGGGAAAAGGAGTACTACATCAAGTGTGTGAAACTCTGGAACCCAGTTCAGAAGAACTACATGGAAGAGAAGGTGCTTTTACACAAAGTAGGAGTAAATCAGAAGTGAGGAATAATTAGCGTGGACTAGAAGAATTAAGGAGAAAGATAAGCACATTAATAAACTAGAAGAAAAGCTTGTTGACCGTGAGTGCAAGCTTGAAGAGCTACAGAAAGAGAACAAAGAAGATAAGCTAAGTAAAGTTGTCCGAGTTCTTGAGAATTTAGAACAGAGAATTAGCAAACTAGAGAAGAAAGAATAGTGGGAGCTTGGGTTCCACCTCCAGCACAGGGGAGTGGAGGGGCTAGCTAGAATTAGATTGGTTTGGAAAAGGTGTTAGAGATATAATACTAATGCCCTTACATTTACTTTGAGACTAGATAGCATCCAATTCAGAATAAGGGCACAAAGATTATACTACTGCCCTTTGTTCTTCTCAAAACAGTTCTTTTTCCCTCGATAATCTGGCTAAGAACTTAATTGGTTACTCTACTAAGGGCGAGTTAATCGAAAAGCTAATTAAGAAGTTCAAGGCTCGTGGTGAAGTAAAATCCCCAATACTTCCCTTTGGTTTTTACCGCCCGAGGTGAAGGAAAGATTGGATAAGTAGCAACGTACATAAACTCTGTATCCTCGTTAGTGATAAATAGACGTGAGAAAGGTGCATATGTTTTCTTTAAAGAGGGGCTAGCAAGAAGATAAAGTAGAGTTTTAATCTCTAAAACTTCTGAGGCAATGAAGAAAGAATGAAGATTGCTATAATCTTGGGGAGATAATAGATGAAAGGTAGTTGTAGTATCTATAAATAGAAAGTCTCTGGATTCAAGCAAAGCAAGCAAAGGGTCATAGTCTTGTAAAATACCTGCTAACTGGAACATACGACGACAATCCTTGGCAAATAAAGTAGAATGAGGATTCATGATTGAAGATTCACAGTTTATTACTTCTAAGTGGCTATTATGGAACAAGTTAGGGAAAGGGGAATGTTTAAAGATACTTTTTACTTCTCTTGGTCCGGTTGTTCCTCAAAAGGTGGTTCACCAGGCTTAGAAGGTTTACGAGGAGCCTTAGGTTTATGAGGTGTAGCTGTGTTCTTTGAATAGTAGAGAAACCCAGCAATAGTAAACAAGATAAAGGCAAAAAAGAAGAAGGCGAATAAAGCAACAGCAAGAAGAGCTAACATTTGATAAGCTTAAAATAGAACTTAATTAGGTGAAATTGACCCAAGCTAAAGCCTTTAAGTTGAGGGGTATTTTAGGTTTAGGAGGAACCTCCTTTCTTTTCTCTTTACTTTTCCTCTTTACTTCTCCCCCTAGCTCCTGGGAGGGGTCACCCCACCTGAGTCCTCTGAATCCATTCTGTACGAGAAACAAATAAGTTAAACCCTTACCCTCTAATAGTTCAAAGTACTGTGATTTAGTTAATTTACCTGTCTTACCTTTACCTGAGTCAGACCAGTACATCCTAGAAAAAACTCCCTTTTTTCTATCCTTTTTTCTGACATCCCCAAACCCCTAGTCTATTGTTTTTTCTTTGTCTATATCCACTATAACATACTTACCTAGATAATGTCTTGCTGTTTGTTTCTGTGTCTTTGGTATCTCTTCTTCACTTACTAGTTTTAGTACGGGTCAAGCTCATCCGGCTCCAGGTAATGCCGGTTGTACATAATTAGCTATGGAATAACCAGTATCTGCTAGCTTATCGTTTAAGCTCTTAAAGGTTAGTTCAGTGTAGCAGAATTTACCCGAATGCGTATAGTAGTTCCTTGCTTCTGACAGGTAAAGGTACTGAGTAACATTTCTATCCAGTAACCCTTCTAGTTTAGTGTCTGGAGTAACTAAGTAGTTGTCTGTGCTTTCAAACCTCTTCACTATTCACAACTTAAACACATCTTCTCTTTTCAACTTAGTAGTGCAAAGTAAGGAGAATTCTTGGCTTTCTTGGAGGTTAGACATCTCAACTCCATAAGCATTCTTACTAGCAATAGCTAAACCTTGAACATCTTTTGAAATAGCTCCCAACATAAACTTACCTACTTGATATCTCTTCTTGGCTCCCATTTCGTTCTGCATATGTTTGTATCTTTAGGATAAGAACCTATTCAATGTGTGCTTTGTTCTCACGTAGAAACTACTGGCATATCTCCACCTATAACTTTTGAGAAGAATTGATAATCGCTTACGTTTAAGGCTTCTGGTTTCAACCCAAATTCAGTAACATTAACACAACCTTGAATTTCCATAGGAAAGATATGAAAGTAAGCTTGTTCGTTGATAAGGTCTCTGAAATCCATCATAACCTTTTCAGATTGTTCAAGTGTAGTGCGTATTAACCCTTTAGAAATCATCTACTTATTCTCCTTATTATTACTATAATTTTCATCTTCTTGGTTCATATGTTTAGTACTTTCAAACACTCCCGAGTTGATTTCTATGTTCTCTTTTAAGATTGCTTCTGCTTCTTGTTTATTGACATTGTTTATCTTAGCAATCTCAGCTACATAATTAGACAGATTGTTTTCAATTCTCATCTTTGCTTCTTCTATTTGTTGTGTTTTGCTTATGTTTTCTTCTTCTGTTAAACTAAGTGTGTAAGGTCTTTCGCCTTTACCGTCTCATAAACCGTGTATAATTAGAGCTTTATCGTGAATTCTTGTTCATTGGTCTATTCTTAGTTGCTTTAATAGTCTTATAGTGTCTGTTGTTGCTTGGTTCTTAACACTAATTTCTGTAGCTGTTCGTTCTACTTGTGCTTCGTTCTGAGGAGAAAGACCACAACCAATTAAAATAAGGTCATATTGAGATTGGAAACCATCAAACCATTCTTGAATTTTCATGTCACCCTGTAATATCTTTAGCTCTTTTGCTACTTTCATGTAAATATCAATCTTCAGTGGGTGGAAGTACTTAGGTAAGTCCGCTTCAATCACTGCATTCTTCTGTGCCATCGCTGTTGCAATCAGTAGTTCAAATAACTCTGCGTCAAATGAAGAAGCTAGTGTCTGAGTAATACTAGCAACCATCTTTGCTCGGTACAATGGTTCATTTCTTAACCTTGCTAAGTCTGTTTCTGGTCACTCGTAACTGTTGTACCACTTCCTTTTAATTGATCACTGCACCGTATCTACGTTCCCAGTGTGTGGAACAATCACCTCTTCTCCTTTTGCTATTTTCTCGTAACTCTTTCATGGTACTTTTTTCTAAGAAAAAAGGTAGGAATTTAACTCTGTCAAACGCCACAATTCCAGTCTTAGTAAAGTGAATTCCACTGACATTCTTAGGAGATGCACTCCCATACAATCCTCAACATTCATGAAATAGGTTATCAATTACTCCCCTTTCAATGTCAAGCATTGCCCTTTCAGTAGAAACACCACCTTGAAACTGGTCGGCTAACTCAGTCATTCATTTTCTTTGCATCTTCTATTCCTCCTTAGTTCTTGCAAGTTCTGCTAATTTGTTGTGGTAAGCAACCACTTCTTGTTTTGACTTCTTAGTTTGTCCTTCTAACTCTTTTCTTAATTCTTCTACGTTCCTTTTACTTCGTAGGTAGTTGGTAATTCCGTTACGGTACACAATCATTGTTGTCCTGCAGCCTGCACACTTCTTAGAAATTGCTTCCTCAAATGAACTAACTGTAAATGTACGGTCATGTAGTCACTGCCTTGCAAAATCCCAAGGAAGGTTAACTACTCCTTTTCTAACTGGATGTGCTTGGTGTTCTAGTTCTCCTAGTGTCTCAAGAGTAGTAAATGCTTTATTCATGACCATATCGGTAGGGAACTCCCTCCTCCGCTAGTCCTTTCCAAATCTTCTCAACTGTGTTCTCTTGCTTCTGTGGTACTACTTTCTCCTTCTGAGAGAAGAATGTGTCACTCACAACTACCTTTTCTCTTTTCTCTTCCTTCTGAGGTGCTACTTCTTTACTAGTACTTTGTTCCATTTTGGCCTTGAAAGCACGTAGTTCTTCTAGTTCTTTTGTGAGATTCTGAACTTGACCTCTTAATTCCTCAACTTGTGGAGAATTGGTAGAAGTAGTTGTAGAAGTAGGGACTGGAGATGTAGTGGTTGTATTATTAGCAATAGTTTATCCTCTGTGGGTTGAATTTCCTTATCTGTCATGGTGGTATAGAGCCTTTCTTAGTTCTATTTTTTAGAAGAAGTCGCAACAACTTTGTCACTCGTATTCTCCACCTCCCTTTTTTCTATTCTAGAAAAAACTCCACAGTAGTGCAAGGATTTCCGATGCTTACTTTCTACCACAAGAAGAAGGTACAAACAGAAGACAAAAGGAGGATGAAACTACCACTACCTCTTAGATGAGCAATTAGGCCTAGGTAAGAGGATGAAAGTTGACGGTAGGGGAGTTCCTGACCCTTGTGCATTGCTTCCAAGAGTTTAAGA
>Ga0190269_10001312_pt1 | contig 11982 bp, 5 predicted proteins | sample Popmic249IS_FD_133749 | JGI IMG/M metagenome (GOLD analysis project Ga0190269, IMG submission 133749) | Populus adjacent soil microbial communities from riparian zone of Blue River, Arizona, USA - 249 IS | ecosystem: Environmental > Terrestrial > Soil > Riparian zone | place: USA: Arizona...
CACGTTTGGCTTCGAGATGGGGGCTTTGTTTTCAGCTTACTTCTTCTCGAGCATCTTGAGCGGTCAAGAGTTTCTGTCGGGCAGCTTGCTGCGCTACGACTGGCTGCTCTACATCGTCGCCGCAGTGTGCTTGCTCGAGAGAGGCCGCCATGCCACGGCGGCGTTCTTCCTGACTCTCTCTGCCATGTTGCGGCTGTTCCCTGCCTTGCTCTTCTACGGCATCGCCGTCACCATGTTTCAAAAGCTGAGAGTGACACGCAAGCTCGATCGACAGTCGCTGCGCTTCACCGTGACTGCGGGAGCCACGGCGCTGCTGTTATTCCTGCTGCCGTCGGTCACGCTAGGATCTGTCACCCGGCCGTGGAAGGACTTCTACGGCAAAATCAGCCTCCACGAGAGCGGCGTATACGTCAATCACCTCGGATTCACGGGTGTGGCTTTGTTCGAGCCGAGCCAGCTCTCCCTCGAGAGCTTCGCGGCGAGGTTCCAGACCCGCAATCCAGACATCGTTCGCCACTGGCAGGACGTAAAAGAGCACGAGCTGCGAAACAAAAAGCCGCTCATGATGTTCGCAGCACTCTCAGTGCTCGCGTGCGTCACAGCGCTGATCTGGCGCAGGCGAGAGAACGAAAGCAGCAGCGTGCTCTGGCCGTTGTTCTTGATCTACACAGCCAGCTACCTCTCCGGTTATTACTACACCTTCCTGTGCCTGTTCATACTGCTCTTCTTCAGGCGACCGAACACAATGAGTGCATTCGTACCTGTAAGCTTGTTGCTGGTACTCAACTTGTCCGCACTCCTCACTGACTCGTTCAAACCATCGCCGATCGTCTTCTATACACTGCTGAACGTGTATCTATTCGTGTGCTTAGCCGCGATCCTGGCGTTCGAGCTCTACACGAATGTATGGAAGACACGGCGGGCGCCCGACGCGACAGAGCAGCCCAAGCCCCGCCCTCGACCACGCCGTCCATGAGGGTGACTATTCCGCGAGATTTTCAGAGCGCGTGACGCTCTCCCCGGCGCGCACATTGATCTTGAAGCTTTTCTGCATGGCGAACTGCGGGTTGATCAGCCGCACCTCGTGCGCGCCCGGCTCGAGGTAAATGCCGAGCTGCGGCGTGGTGCCTACCAGGCTGCCGTCCACGAATACCTGCGCCCACGGACGACTGTTGATGCGCAGCGTGCCTTGTGCTGCTCCACGCGCCGGGGCCTGCGCTTCGTTGCGCTTCGCTTCAGCAGCCTCGCGTCTGGCAGCTGCCAGCTCCGCGCGCGCCTCCGCCGCTTCGCGCCTTGCAGCTGCCAGCTCTTGGCGGTGAGTTTCTGCGGCTTCCGCGGCCTCGCGCTTGGCAGCTGCGAGCTCTTCGCGCTTTGCAGCGGCCGCTTCGGAGGCTTGGCGCTGTTCTTCGCGCTTGGCTTCCGCGGCGTCGCGCTTTGCAGCGGCCTCTTCTTCGCGCTTGGCGAGCGCGTCCTCGGAGGCCTTGCGCTTGGCAGCTGCCAGCTCTTCGCGCTTCGCAGCTGCGAGCTCTTCGCGTTTAGCAGCAGCCAATAGCGCAGCCTCGCGCTTTGCAGCGGCGAGCTCTTCACGCTTTGCAGCGGCAGCCTCTGCGGCTTCGCGCTTGGCCTTTGCTTGCTCCTCGCGCTTGGCAGCCGCCTCTTCGGCCGCTTCACGTTTGGCAGCAGCGAGCTCTTCACGCTTTGCAGCGGCAGCCTCTGCGGCTTCGCGCTTAGCCTTTGCCTGCTCCTCGCGCTTTGCAGCGGCAACCTGCGCCAGCTCTTCGCGCTTTGCAGCGGCAGCCTCTGCGGCTTCGCGCTTGGCCTTTGCTTGCTCCTCGCGCTTTGCAGCGGCAACCTGCGCCAGCTCTTCACGCTTTGCAGCGGCAGCCTCTGCGGCTTCGCGCTTGGCCTTTGCTTGCTCCTCGCGCTTTGCAGCGGCAACCTGCGCCAGCTCTTCGCGCTTCGCAGCTGCAGCCTCTGCGGCTTCGCGCTTAGCCTTTGCTTGCTCCTCGCGCTTTGCAGCGGCAACCTGCGCCAGCTCTTCGCGCTTTGCAGCGGCAGCCTCTGCGGCGTCGCGCTTGGCCTTTGCTTGCTCCTCGCGCTTCGCCGCTTCAGCCGCCGCACGCGCCGCTGCAGCGTTCCTGCGAGCTTCTGCCACTTCCTGGCGAGCCTTGGCTTGCTCCACGCGCTTTCGAAACGCGGCCGCCTTGCGCGCCTCGGCCTCCTCGCGGCGCTTGGCCGCAAGCTCCTCGCGCGCTGAGGCCAGAGGGGTTCGACGCTCCGTCTCGTCGTCATCATCGTCTTGCGCCGCCATGGGCTGCGGCGGCTCGGACGCTTCGGGTACGGGTGGAGCCTTTGAGGATGGCGCATCGTCGAGATCATCATCGGCGCCACCGATGGGATCGTTGTCGTCCTCATCGACATCCGCTTGTGCAAGGAGCGGTGTCTCGCCGCCGGTGCGCTGTGCCGAAGAAAAGCGCTCCGGCGCGCTGACCGCCGGGTCAGCGCTCGGCCGCACAGTGACGTGCGCGCTGGCGCTGAGCCACGCGAGCGCGAGGGAAACCATCACGACGAACATCCTCGCCCGCAATACTGGGACTGGATGCTTTTGCCGCGGACGAACCAAGAACGGCGGGGAATAAGCGGGGCCGTTCAGCGCGCTCTGGCTGAGTTGTTGATCCGAAGCCATCGAAACATCATGACCGGAGCCGCCAGCACATGCTGCCATCGCTGTTCTCCTCGAGCTGACTGTATGACTGCGGTTATCACAGTTAGTGTTCTGCGAGCAGCGACAATCTTCAGCATAATCGTGGGAGCTTGGCGTAAGCAGCGGCAGGCGGCAGGATGGTCAGCCGGCGAGCGACAGCCTAGCTCGTAAAGAAGCAAGATCAGCTCTTGCACCTCCATAGCAGGGGACCGCAGTTGGAAGCGTGAACCCAGCTTCTCTCGTGGATCCCCCGTATGTGCTGCAGCGTAAACAGGGTCCTGCGTTGGTCGGCCGCGGTCCCGGTCCACGTGGGCAAACTCACGCTCCACGCTGCGCTCAGTGCTGGATCGTTGCCGCGCTCGACCCACGTTGTCAGTGCGCTCAGGTCAGCTCGAATAGGTCCAGGTAGCGTTTGCTAAGCCCGATGCCTCTGCTTCGGCGACATGTTCCGCCACATCTTCGCGACTGGCATGCACATGCAAGTCGTTTGGCGCGGAACTGTAAGTCGGCTGTTCGGCGATTGAGCATAACATTCTGGCAGGATCGCCGGTGTTCCGCCTGGACATGTCAGTGGTCGCTGTACCGACATGTGCTCGATCAAGTTGGGGAACCATTCATGAAGCTGAATCAGCAAGGAATTACGATATGTGCTTGCGTAGCGCTGCTCGTTGGGAGCGGCGCGTGCATGAGCGCGAGCGACAGTGAGGGCTTACCAGGAGAAGTGGAGGCAGCGGGGCAATCGAACGACCTGCGTGCATCCAAAAAGCATAAGAAACGTAAGAAGCATAAAAAGCACTGGGACAAGTGTGAGGAGCCGACGCAGTGTGAGAGCGTCGAGTTGCATGCCGACTCACACGAGCACACCGAAGCGCGCAAAGAGCTCGAACGCGAGATCCGCGTGAAGATCCCTGGCAAGCTGCCTGCGTTGTACTGGGGCTCCGAGGTAGAAGCAGAGCTCGTCTTCGAGCATGAGGACTCGACTGTCGTTTGTACTTACAACGCACAGAGACATGGGTTCGGACGCTCGCTTCAACTCGACAGCTGCGACAACGGCGCCGTCGCTTCTGACACAATCACATTCGACAGCGTCACACTGAAGCTCTCATGTTCGGATGCACATTTCGCCAAGGTGCACGTGAAGCTGCACGAGCTCGAGCCCTGCGGTGAGACCAGCTGTGATCCGGACGAGGTCGACGACGGCGATCCATGTACGGTCGACGCTTGCGACGAAGACGGGACCGTTACGCATACGCCCGCAGCCGATGGCACAAGCTGTGATGACGGCAATGTCTGCAACGGCCACGAGTGCTGCGTCGCCGGCGACTGCGTGCGGCCGGAAAGCGTTCCCTTGGAGTGCGGCTCACAGACCGAGGTCGTGTTCTACAGCAACTTCGACGACACGCTGCCGGGCGAGTTTGCGCCCGGCAGTGCGCGCCTCACCGGCGTGCAAGGCTATGCTGGCCTCGGCACGGATCCGCGGAAGTTCGGCGGGAAATTCCTGCGCAGCGCGACCGAGAACCTCGTGACGCTGCAGCTCGACAACCTGCCGCCACACGACACGCTCGATCTCCGCTTCTTGTTCGCGGCGATCGATTCGCTCGACGGCTCGGGTACCTATCCGGCAGGCGAGAGTTTCATCATCCGCGTGGACGACACGGTGATCTTCTCGGAGTCGTTCGCCAACTCGGGCGACAACAAAGTGCAGAGCTACAATCCGCCGGATGGTGTGACGCTCGCGCGACGCGTGGAGCTCGGCTTCCGCAACAGCGACGTTTGCTACGTCGATAGCGCGTACGACATGGGCAAAGATCCTACGTTCCAAGGGCTCGTGCACACCGCGTCCAGCGTGACCATCAGCTTCGAGTACGTCGGTGAAGGCGCGCAGATCATCGAAGACGAGTCTTGGGCGATCGATGAGCTCGAGGTCAGCGTGTCCCGTGCCACCACGTGCGAAGACTGCGGAGAGCCAGCGCCGGTCGTCGACGACGGCAACCCCTGCACGAGCGATAGCTGCGATCCCGTGCTCGGCGTGGACCACACGCCGGTCGCAGCAGGCACGAGCTGCGGCATCGCTGCCAACCCGTGCGACACCGGTCCGACGTGCAACGCGCAAGGCGAGTGCGTCAGCGGTACGCCGCGGGTGTGCGACGACGGCAGGTACTGCAACGGCACCGAGACCTGCGATCCTCAAGCAGGTTGCGTGGCCGGGACGGCAGTGGCGTGCGATGACGGCGATGCCTGCACGGGCACCGAGCGTTGCGACGACTCCCTCGGCGCTTGCGTAGCAGGCGAGCCGCTCGTGGCTGAGGACAACAACCTGTGCACGGTCGACTCATGCTATCCGGAGCGCGGGATAGTCCATGAGAACGTGCCCAACGGTACGACGTGCGGCATGGATCGCGGCTGCTTCGACGGCAGGTGCGAGCCGCTGCTCTAACCATAGCGACGAGCTCGACCATTCGCCCGCAAAGCACGTCTTTGTGGGCGATCTACTTTAAGGGCCGGGCGATCAACCTGCGAGTCTGCGCGTTGCAAGGAGCAACAGCAGATAGCACGCGGCGCCGATGCCGAGTGTGACTGGTACGCCCCATACCATCGAGCAGGCCAGCGCCAGACCGCTTGCGCATACGCCGAACGCTCCGTTGATTCCCCATAACCAGGGGCCGAGTCGGGGAGCCGCTCCCGTGCGCGCGGTTTCCATCTGTTCGCATAGGCGTAAGCCCAGCGGGAAGCACAAACCCATCGCCAACGACGGCAGGAGCAAAATGCCGAGGCTGATGGCAACGCGCACAGGCGCTGCGGCGTCTTGGAAGAGCCGCATCGCTGGTAGCGCGAGCAGCGAAGCGAGCGCGACGAAGACCGCGGGCAGCAGCGGATAGAGGCGCGCCCAGCGTGGATTTTGTAGCGGTACGCGCGGGCTGAGGAGGCTGCCTACGCCGGTGAAGGAGATGAGCCCGCCGAGCAACACTGCGAGCGCGAGGGTGGGGTGTCCGAGGAACACGCTCAGTCGCGACAAGAGGCCGATCTCGACGAACATAAAGCCGAGGCCGATCAGCGCGAAGTAACCGAGCGCCGCGCTGACGTCGCCCTTCGGCAGCGCGCGCAGCTCGGACCAGCGCGCGCGGATGGGCAGGAGCAGCGCCGCCGCCGTCAGCAGCAAGCTCACGAGCATCGAGTGTAGGAGCGACTGCGAGGCGACGAGATTGCCGAGGAAGCGATTGTCGAGCTTGTCGATCTCTTCGCGCGCGAGCAACCAGCTGCGAGGCCGCAGCATGTTGAAGAAGAACGGGCGCGCATCGCTCGGTGGTGAGAGGTCCAGCAGCTGCGCGTCGGCGAATTGTGTCAGCGCCTCGAGCGACGGTTGCGAGAGTAGCTCGCGCAGCATGGACTGATCGGGGAGCTTGCGCGGAGTCGCGAGCAAGCCAAAGCCGCGCTCGGTGGTGACGCGCTCGAGCTCGTCGAGGTCCGCCGCCGAGAGCGGACTGCGGCACAACAGCAGCGTCGCGATCTGATTGCTCTGCAGAACCGCGATGTGCGCGCGCGGGTCCTTTGCGCCGCTGTGCCACAGGGCGGCGAGCGCGAGCGAGAGCATGCGCGCGGTCTCGCCGGGATTCGCGGGGTAGTAGAAGCGCGATACCGAGAAGATGCCGTCGGCGGTCAGTCGTTGCATGAACGTCTGCCATGCTTCGACCGTGTACAGTCCGTTTTCGGAGAGGCTGTAAGCGCCGGTGCCGGTGGACGCCCACGTGTCGATCAGCGACATCGCGATCGCGCTGTATTGCCGACGATCGTGGGCGAGGTAGCTGCGCGCTTCGTCTTGGACGAGGGTCACGCCGGGCAGATCGGCGATGCCCGAGAAGCTGCGCAGGAGGTTCTTGTGCGCGTCGACGATCAGGCCGTTGAGCTCGATGCCCACGACCGCTTCGTGACCCGTGCGGGCAGCGGCGAGTACGTCGCGACCACCGCCGACGCCGATCACGGCTGCAGGGCCTACAGGCCGGAGCTGATGCACCAGGGCGGGCATCTCGTACGCAAGATAAGCGTGTGCTTCGAGCCCCGCACCAAGCTCGACCATCACCGTGCCGGCGACGCCATCGATCACGAGCTGCCGCTGTTTGATCGGCCGCGCCAGCGCCGCGGGTGTCTTCTCACCGGCCGCCCAGAAAAACGGCTGGGCCGTGATGAACCTCTCGATCGTCACGCGCGAGTGGCTATTCCAGCGCATCGCGTCGTAGTGCTCGACTTCCTCGTGTCTGCCTTTTACCCAGGAGGGCCGGAGCGGTGGAAAGGGCTGGCTCGCATTCCAAACTGTGAGCGCAAGCAGGCCGAGCGCGACCCAGGTCGGTGCGCGCAGCTTGCTGCCCGCAGCTGCAGCGAACAGCGCTGCGGCGAGCGCAGCGAACGCAGCCGCTAGCAGCGCTGCGCTCGGCGCGTCGAGCAGCGCGAGCACCGGGATCACCAACGCGCAGCCACTGGCGGCGCCGAGCAGATCGATGCCGTACGCCCGTCCCGGCGGCAGGCCCGCGCGTGTGAGGGCGAGCGTCAACGCGACTCCTGCGAGCACGAACGGGAGCGCCAGCGCGAGCCCGCTGCCAGCCAGCCCGAGGAAATCCATCAAGCTGCCGCCCTGCACGAGCGGGTGCGAGAGCACGAGCACGAGGCAAACGGGGATCGCCAGCGCGAACCCCAGCGTGCTCTCTGACAACCGACGCGCGACATCGGCGTCGCTGAACCAGGCGGGCCGCATGAACACCAGGACGGCGCCTGCAGTCAGGCCCAGCATCGCGAGCGAGATCACGAAGAAGGCCAGGTGGTACCAGGCCATCACACTCGTGATGCGGGTGAGCAACACCTCCAGCATCAGTGTCGCGAGCGCGAGCGTAAAAATGCCCGCGTACGTGAGACCACTGCCAGATGGAGACGCGGGTGACGCCGCTCTGTCGAGGCGCTTAGTGGGGCTTCTGCGGCTTTGCGACATCGCTGGCCCAGCACGCTAGCCGCGATCGAGCCAGCGTGGCAATCGGGAACATGCCGTCGCACTGCCCGTCAGGACTGGAGCAAAAAGCCGGCACCATGGGATGATGCCGGCGGGTGGTTGCCGCTAATAGCTGCAGGGAGCGCTAAGGCATCATCGGAGCGCCGCCACCTTGCCGCTCTCCGATCAGCTTCACGTCGGTGGGTGTGTCGAAGATCTTGCAAGATTGGTGGAAGCCGCTCGGCAGGCCGCCCGCGTACGGCGACGGTCTGATGCCGAAGGGATGATCCTGCATGAACTGCCAGGCCGACGCTTGCACCGCGCCTGCACCGCAGTGGCCGCCCCCGTGATTGCAGTTGATGACGATGCTCGCACCTTTTTCGAGCATGTAGTTGTCGTAGCCCTCGCTGGTCTGCGAGAAATCTACGATCACCACGTCGCCACCTGGGCGGCCGTGCATCGTCATGACCGCGGGCACGCGCGTGGGGTCTTGATAGGGTCCGTAGCCGATGGTCGCGCCGCCCGAATTCGGCACGACACCGGCCATGTAGTTTGAACGATTGATGCCCATGCAGCCGGACTGCAGACCGCCTGCTGAGCAGCCAGTGGCGTAGATGCGCTTGGGGTCGATGCCGAAATTCTTGACGCCACACGCGACGATTTGGTCCGCGACTTCGAAATCACCGATCGAGTGCGTGCCGGTGCCCGAGCAGTCACCGCCGCCCGCGTGCGAGTTGAAGCCCACCACGAGACCGCCCTTCGAGGTGATGTCCTGCATGCCTGCGAACATGCTGCCCTCGATCGGGCTCGAGCCGGTGCCGTGCCAGTAGAACACGAGGTAGCCGCCTGACTCGGCCTTTTTCTGTGCGAGGAACGTGACGTTTGCACCCATCATGGTGGCGCGGCCGCTCTCGAACATCGGGCAATCGCCTGCGATCTCGGGAATGACCGGCTCGGTCGCGAACGTCTTGCCGCTGGGGTCCGTGACCGCGCCGCCACCAGCTGCACCGCTGGCTGGAGCCGAGCCGGCCGCGCCTGCGACAGATGTGGATGTGCTGCCCGCAGCCCCAGACGCACCGGCACCCGCTGCAGGAGGCGTGGCGGTGACAGCTCCAGCTGCACCTGTGGAGGCAGGACTCCCCGCAGTTGCGGGTCTTACGCCACCCGTCATACCGGTCGGAGTCGTCGTGGTTGTACCTGTTCCTGCCGCGCCAGCCGGCCGTGCGCTCGAACCTGCAGCCGCTGACGGCGGCGCAGGCGCTCCTGCACGCGCGCCGGAGCTGCCGCTCGTAGCTGCAATGGGCGCACCCACGCTCGGATTGTTACCGGTGCCCGCGTCATCTCCCCCGCACGCCGCGAGGGCAACCGTGAGCAAGCACAAACCAAAGATCGGATTTCTCATGGACCGACTCCAGCAGCAGCACGACTGCCGCTTAGAAACGCAGCACGCACGCCAATTCGATGTTCGAGCGGCGCCAGCTTCGAGCTTCGTGCACTACGACTGCCGTTCTCTCTAGCGACAATCAAACACGCTGTCTATGCGGCATCGGTTGTGCGTAAAGATATCGATACAACCAAGTAAACATGATCGTCGAGCGCGTTCTAATCGCTACCAATCTCCACTGACTGCCACCGAGTTCCTGCGGCTGCTGCGCCAAAAACGACCTAACTCTTAGAGTGTCTCGACGCTGTAAGAACGGAACGGCCAGCGATTGGCGCTGAATGTTACGCGTGTCCTGTGCGGCTATCAGCGGCGCAGCGCGCTCGAATCGCTACCAATCACCACGCAGTGCCACTGGTCCGCGACTCATCTCCTGCAGTGGCATTGAGCTCTGCAAGGTCCAAGCGTGCTTCGACTTCGTGGAAGGCTTGGTCGCCGATCGTGCCTTGGCTTCGCAGGTCGACCAAGGCTCGGCGTTGTTCGCTGATGATGCGCGCACGCAGCTGCTCGTGTTGCGCGTATGTGGAAGCGCTGTGCGCTGCGAGCATGGCGCCGAGCTCCTTGCGCAGCAGGAGTGCGGGCAGCGAAGAGTCGCCATCTAGCATGCGGAGCGCGAGTCGGGCCAAGTGTTCGTTCGCGCTCTGAACTTCGCGTTGCACGGGGTCGTCTTCGCTGAGGCCGAGCCACAGGATGAGCGGTTTGAGCGTCAGACCCTGCAGCACGAGGGTTCCGACGACTACGCAGAAGGAGCAGAGGAGGATCAGGTCACGATACGGGAAGCTGAGCGGTAGGGCGTATGCAGCTGCGAGCGTCACGATTCCGCGCATGCCGCACCAGCTCACGACCAGGCCTGCGCCAGGTGAGGGCGGGCCCCAGCGCAGCCAGCGTCCCGGGCCGAAGCGCCGGAATTTCCAGCGCGCGCCTGCGTTGTAGAGCATGACCCAGGCGATCCGGATCGCGACGACCATCAGCAGCACGCACGCGGCCACGCGCAGGTACTCGCTGCGCTGCTCCACGCCGAGATCCATCAGGATCGGCCGCAGCTGCAAGCCGATCAAGATGAACGCCAGTACGTTCACGATGTATACGACCGTATCCCAGACAGCATACGTTGGCACGCGCAGGCGCGCGGGCGTGGATACGGGGGCGTAGCGCGCGATCGTGATCGCTGTGACCACCAGCGTGACGATCGGCGACAAGCCGAGACGGTCGGCGAAGATCCAGGTGCCGAACGTAAACACGAACTGAATGACCACCGAGCTCGTTGCCTCGCGTATGCGCGGCATCAGAAACAGGGTCACATGTGCCATCGCGTAGCCGGCGATCACGCTGCCTACGATCGCGAGCGCAAACGCCGAAGCCACCGAGCTCGTCCACTCGCGCCCGGTGATCAACGAGACGCTCGCGATACGATAGATCAAGAGCGCGCTGGCATCGTTCAGCAGGCTCTCGCCTTCGAGCACGGTGAGCAGGCGGTGCGGCAAACGCAGCTGTCGCAGCACGGCGCTCGCAGCTGCAGCGTCCGGCGGCGCGACGATGGCGCCGAGCGTTACAGCTGCAGCCCACGGCAATGCGGGTACGAGCGCGTGTACCACCCACGCGACCGCGAAGGTTGTCAGTCCCACGGCGACCAGCACAAGACTGGTCACCGGGATCCAGGTTTGTTTCAGATCGCGTAGCGAAGTGTCGAACGCGGTGTCCATCAGCACAGGCGCGACGAACAGCGCGAGGGTCAGCTCGGGGTTCAGGCGGAAATCGGGTGCATGGGGGAGAAACGCCAACGCCGTGCCGCCGAGCGCGAGCAGCGAAGGGTAGGGCACGCCGATTCTTCTGGCGATGCCGGTCAAGGCGACTGCCGCCGTGAGCAGAACCAAGGTCCACTCGAAGACTTCCATCGGCGCGAGGTGCATACGCTGCGTGCATAGCGGAAATCGCGCGACCGGTCACGGGCACAGGCGCTGCGCGGTCATGCAGCCGGTAGCTGCGCGCTTCGCCGCGCGACGTACTCGGCCGATGCTCCGGCGTGCGCCACATCTCGTCGAGCGGCGATGCCGGGAGGAATGCCCGCGCGGCATCCGCCCTGATAACGATAACGCTAGCGATGGACGCGCGAGCCGCCGTACCATGCGCGAGCGCGGCGGCAGGTGCCGCCCGGAGCCACATCGATTTGGGGCAAGCTCCCGCTACGGCCGAGCGGGCGTGATCGGTGGCGCGGTTTGCATGGGCTGCGGAGGAGGAGGCGTTGTCGTGGGCGGTGGTGTCGTGGGGGTCGGTGCGCCGCGACCCGGGGTCGTCATCGGCCTGCCGCCCTGGAGCTGGTTGTTCTCGCGTGTGCCGCCCGTCGCGAAGCCCACGCCGACGCCCACGCCCGTCGAGAAGTTGAAGTTGCGGAAGAAGTACTGCTGGAGCGCGAGATTGAGGTTGGACAACGTCGAGCTCGGAACGAATACGAAGTCGTCGGGCATCAGCTCGACGTCTTGCGATGGATCTTCGCCGCTCAGAGCGTCTTTGAGGTTCAGCTCCGCGATCATGGGGTACTGCTCGTTCGGCAGCTTGCGGATCAGATACACGTGCGACAGCGTGCCATTCTCCGTCACGCCCCCCGAGACAGCCAAGCTGTCCAGCACGGTGCGGGCGTCGGTCATCAGGCTGATCTGCCGCGGGCTGTTGAGCTGGCCCGCGGTGAACGCGCGGTAGCCGGTCGACTCACGCAGGATCACGACAGCCTTTGCTCGGACGAATAGCGGCGCGTATGCGTTCGTGACATCGGCGGAGAGCTCCGCAGTGCTCTTGCCTTCGGCTTGCAGGTCGCCCACGAGCTTCAGCGCGATCTTCCCGTCCGGGCGCACCACCGCGTCCTGA
>Ga0190269_10001313_pt1 | contig 11979 bp, 11 predicted proteins | sample Popmic249IS_FD_133749 | JGI IMG/M metagenome (GOLD analysis project Ga0190269, IMG submission 133749) | Populus adjacent soil microbial communities from riparian zone of Blue River, Arizona, USA - 249 IS | ecosystem: Environmental > Terrestrial > Soil > Riparian zone | place: USA: Arizona...
CGACGCGGGCATGACGCTGGGGAACCATACTTTCTCCCACGCCAGTTTTAGCCGCACGCCCGTGCAGCAGTTCATGGACGAGGTCATCCGCGGCGAGGTCGTCACGCGCCTCCTGATGAAAGAGAAGGGCTTCGACAGGCTGTATTTCCGCTTCCCGCACAACAACACGGGCGTGACGAGGGAGGCGAAGGAGGCGATGCAGGCGTTCCTGAAATCCCGCGGCTACGAGTTGACGCCCTTCACCGTCGAGAACGAGGATTACATTTTCGCCCCCGTTTACATGAGGGCGAAGCAGAAGAAAGACGAGGCGCTGGCCGAACGAATCCGCGCCGCTTATCTGGCGCACATTGATACGAAGTTCGATTATTACGAGCGGCGCTCCCGGATGCTGTTCGGGCGTGAAATCAAACAGATATTTCTGATTCACGCGAACGGGATGAACGCCGACACCATCGACGGATTAATCGAGAAGCTGAGGGGGCGCGGCTATTCGTTCGTTACGCTCGACGAGGCGTTACAGGACAAAGCCTATCAGACGAGAGACGATTACGTCGGCGACACCGGAATCTCGTGGCTGCACCGCTGGATGATAGCCCTCGGCAGAGAACTCGATTACCGCGACGACCCCGACCCGCCGAAATTCATCATGGACTTATGGCGGGCCAAATAGTCCGGAAGGCCCGGCGCGCGCCCCTGCCGGCGCCGCCGTCTGACAACGCCGCGCGTCCGACGGCCCATCACGCCGCTTCCCATGAGACGAAACGCGGCCGGAGGAGAATCATGACCGGGAGACTAATCACCCTCTTTATACTCGTCGTCGCCTCGTGCGGCCTTTCGCCCGCCCGGCAGGCGCAGCAGCCGAAGCCCGGCAAGGCCGAGGAGGAGGTCAGGAAGCTGGAGCGCGAGTGGCTCGACGCTTACGAGCAGCACGACGGCCGCGCGATGGACCGCATCGTGGCCGACGACTTCACCATCACCTTCCCGAACGGCGCGATGCAGACGAAGCCGCAGTTGATGGAGATGGTCAGGGCACCGCGTCGCGCCGGGCAGCCCCGGATGAGGTTCTACACGGAGGACGTGCGGTCGCGGGCCTACGGCGGGACGGTGATACTGACCGGGCGGGTCGTGACCGAGTACGAGCGCGACGGCAAGCCGGTCAGGGAGCAGTCCCGTTACACGGACACGTACGTGCAGAGGGACGGGCGGTGGCAGGTGGTGGCCTCACACTTATCGCACGCCGAGGAGGCGAAGCGGCCGGCGCCGCAGGAGTGAACCCGAGCCCGCCCGGTCATCTAACAGCGACATATGGGCGCCGGGGCTACGGGGCCTCGCCGGCGGGCACGCGCGCGTAGACGGTCGTCCCGGAGCCCGGCCGCGATTCGATTTCCAGCGTGCCGCCCACTTGTGCCGCCCGCTCCCTCATGCTGAGCAGCCCCATCCCCTTCTCGCCGTCCACCGCCCGGCCCGGCTCGAAGCCCTTGCCGTCGTCCTCCACTATCAGCACGACCTCCCCGTCCCTCCACTCCAGCAGCACGGCGACCCGCCCGGCCGCGGCGTGCTTGTGGATGTTGTTGAGCGCCTCCTGCGCGATGCGGTAGAGGTTAATCTCCACCTCCGGCTTCGGCCTTGAGCCGTCCTGCCCGAGCGCCGAGAACTCGGCCCTGACCCCGTAATGCCTGGACCACTCGCGGACGAAGTTCCCGACCGCCGGCGCCAACCCGAGCGTGTCGAGCGCGGCGGGCCTCAGCTCCCACGCGATGAAGTCCACGGTGCTCTCGACCCGCACGGCGATCTCCTGCGTCCGCTCGACATTCTCTTTCAACACCTCCGCCGCCAGCGGCCCGACCAGCAGCGAGTCGAGGCTGAGCCGCAACGCCGTCAGCAGTTGCCCGAGGTCGTCGTGCAGGTCGCGCGCGATTCTGCGCCGCTCGATCTCCTGCGTGTCGATGATGCGGCGCAGCAGTTCCCTGACCCGCCCCTCGGCCGCCTCGCGCTCTTTGACCTCGCCCATCAGCGTCGCGGTCAACTCCGACAATTCGCTGGTGCGCTCCGCGACCCGCCGCTCCAGTTCCTCCTTGCCGCGCTCCAGCTCCTCCTTCGAGCGGCGCAGCTCATCTTCCATCCGCTTCCGCTTCGTGTCGTCGCGCAGGATTTTGGCGAAGGCGCGCGGCGCCCCTCCCCCGTCGCGGAGCAGCATGAGCAGTCCGTTGGCCCAGAAGCGGGAGCCGTCGCTGCGGACGTGCCAGCGCTGGTCCTCCGAGCGGCCCTCGGCCAGCGCCGTGCTCATCTCCTTGTCGAGTTCGCCCCGAATGAGGTCTTCCGGGGTGAAGATGACGGAGATGTGGCGGCCGACCCACTCGTCTTCGGAGTAGCCCAGCAGGCGCCCCACGCCCGGGTTCCAACTGAGGACGTGCCCGTCAAGGCCCTTCACGTAGACGGCGAAGTCCTCGACGTTTTCCGCCACGAGGCGGAACAACTCCTTATTCTGCTCCGACGGCTGCATCTCTTTGTTCGGCATGGCTGGCGGCGGAACGCGCCTCGGCCGGCGCGTTTTAGCCTCCTCGTTCCGGCCGGGCCGGATTAAAGTGGCGGGCGAAGAAAAACGGCGCGCGAGGCAAAGCCGCAACCCGGCAGCCGACCGCGCGCCCGTCTCGTGCCGCTCGCGGCGGTAATAATGGTGAGGAGGGGGGGCGTCTGCACGGTTGCGGGAATAGCGGCGGGGGAGGTCCGGTTCGACAGTCCCGACTAGCCGACGAGGCGTGCGAACTCCTTCTTCATCAGCGGGTAACATTCGCACGAGAGCGCCTCCAGCCCCGCCCGGTCCACTATCGTCATGTCGCCCCGCCGGTAGCTGATGAGGCCCGCCTCCTTGAACTGGTAGGCCGTATCGCTCACCCCCGCCCGCCGCGTCCCAAGCATCTGCGCGATGAACTCCTGCGTGAGGCGCAACTCCTTCGACTGCGCCCTGTCCCCGCACATCAGCAGCCACTTCGCCAGCCGCCCCTCCATCTGGTGTGCGCGGTTGCAGGCGGCCGTCTGCGCGACCTGCGTGATGAAGGCCTGCGTGTACCGGAGTAGTAAGTCCTGTAGCTGCCCGCCCTTTAGGAACTCCCTCCTGAGCACGTCGGCCCGCATCCGCAGGCCGTGGCCCGGCAACTGCACCTGGGCCAGCAGCGGCGTGGCGACGGTCCCCAGGAAGACGCAGACGCCGAACATGCCCTCGTTGCCGACCATCCCGACCTCGACGGTCGCTCCGTCCTCGAACGTCGAGACCAGAGAGACTGTGCCCCGGTCGGGGAAGTAGACGTGCGTGATGGGCTGCTCGGGGCGGTAGAGGATTTCGCCGGAAGAGAAGTTAACGGGGTCAAGGTGCTCGGACAGCTCCTCGAACTCGGGGCGCGAGAGCGCGTTAAGTATTCGGTTCGAGGTGCGCGTGCGTGATTCCGTGAGCGTGTACATCGGTGGCCTCTCCTGGCTGCGGTCGCTTCCGTTAAAGACAGCACGCGGCAAGAGGAGAAGACTGCGAGGCTAGACCCGATGTCGTATGGTGGCTTGCTAAAGAACTGTTTGAACTGAGTAAGAGTATAACACATTTCGTACGAAACGGACGGCCGTGAGTACGCCGCCGACACAGGGTTATACGTCGGAATCCGGACAGACTCTTCTCGTCCGGGTGCCGTAATTATGATTTACGTTAAGGGGGCTGAGGATGAACACCGGGCGGGAGAAGCAACCGACCATCTTCCTGATAGAAGAGGACGACGAGACGCGCAGGGCGCTGGTGCGGAGCCTGCGGTCTTACGGCTACCGCGTGTCGGTGGCCTTCGACGAGCAGGACGCGCTGGAGAGGGCGTCGGCCGGGGGCGTCGAAGCCGACCTCGTGCTGGTCAACCTCGTCGGCAAGACGGCCGACGAGGTGCTCGCGGTCGGGAGGCGGGTCCGCGAGCACGGCAAGCAGGACGGGCACACGCCGCTCGTCGTGATGCCGGAGAGGTACGACAGCGGGCTTGAGGACACGGAGGTCAACGCCGGCGGCAACGACTGGGTCTTCTATCTCGGCGAGGAGCCCGATCGGCTGCGCGACCTCCTGGCGCGTCTCACGGGGCAATGAAATTTGCCGTGGGCGTAATGCTAACGCCCGCCCTTGCTCGAAAGATTCCCGGGGTTCTAGTTCGCGCTCGGCCCATCCGCCCGGACGCCGTCGGAATGACTTAGCAGCACGGACGCCAACTCGCGCGCCCTGTCGGGGCACAGCAGCAGCGTCGTGACCTCTTCGCCCGCCGCCTTCCTCTGCGTGATTTCCACGGCGACGTAGCCGCCCGCGCGTCCGATGTCCCTGACCATGATTTCGCAGCTCTCGGTGAGCCGCATGTGTGTATCCCCCTTGTTCGGCCTCATCCCCCCGCCCCCGTACGCTTCTCTTCAGAGATTTTAAGAGAGGGTAGGAACCCCGCAAGAAGCTTGCCGCGCGGGGCGTCGAAGTGGGCGGGCGGGCGACGCCTCCCGGAACATTAACGTTTCCGTCACGAATGACTTCGCCCGGCGGGCCGTGTTCGTCATCGTACAGAATGCCCGCAGGACGGTTGTTAAGGTCTTGAATTTATTCAAACCCGAGTTAGCGGGCCGGGCCGGAAAGGCTGTCTCGTGACAGCACAGGGGCGGAGCGAACGAGTACACGACCGCGTGGACGAAGCCGAAGTTTAAATAGACGCCCCCGCGAGGCGAAAGCCGTCGGACCTTTGAAAAAGGAGTCAATTCTATGCTTGCCATGAATTACCGCGGGCCGCTGCGGGTCCGCATCGACCATAAGCCTGAGCCGCAGATCGAGCACCCGCAGGACGCCGTCGTCCGGGTCACGCGGTCCTGCATCTGCGGCTCCGACCTGCACCTCTACAACGGGTCCGTGCCGGACACGCGCCCGGGGATGACGTTCGGGCACGAGGTGACGGGCGTGGTGGAGGAGGTCGGCCCCGGCGTCGAGAAACTGAAGGTCGGCGACCAGGTGCTGGTGCCCTTCAACATCGCCTGCGGGAAGTGCGTCTTCTGCCAGCAGGAGCTTTACGGGAACTGCCACGAGTCCAACTCGCAGGCGACGGCCGTCGGCGGCATCTTCGGCTACTCGCACACCGCGGGCGGCTACGACGGCGGGCAGGCCGAATACGTCCGCGTCCCTTACGCGGACGTGGGGCCGACCGTCATCCCCGAAAACATGGACCCGGACGACGCGGTCATGCTGACGGACGTGGTGCCGACCGGCTATCAGGCCGCCGAGATGGGCGGCATCCAGCCGGGCGACACCGTCGTCGTCTTCGGGGCCGGACCCGTCGGCATCATGGCGGCACGCTGCGCGTGGCTCTTCGGCGCCGGGCGCGTCATCGTGATAGACGAGGTCGATTACCGCCTCGAATTCGTGAGGAACTACGCGCCCTGCGAGGCATACAACTTCAGGGAGTTGGGCGACGTGGTGGTGTTCCTCAAGCGGACGACCGACTGGATGGGGGCCGACGTGGTGATTGACGCCGTGGGGGCCGAGGCGTCGGGCCGCGTGATGCAGACGCTCCTCGGCCGGAAGTTGCTGATGCAGGGGGGCTCGGCCACCGCGCTCCACTGGGCCATCAACTCCGTGAAGAAGGGCGGCATCGTCTCCATCGTCGGCGTCTACGGACCCATCGACACGCTCGTCCCCATCGGCAACGTCGTCAACAAGGGCCTGACCATCCGTGGCAACCAGGCGTCGGTGAAGCGGCTGCTGCCGCGCCTCATCGAGCACGTGCAGAACGGCATCCTCGACCCGAAGGCGCTCATCACGCACCGCATCCCTCTGGAGGAGGTGTCCGACGCCTACCGGATTTTCTCGGCGAAGCTCGACAACTGCATCAAGCCTGTGCTGCTGCCGCCTTCGGCAAGGAGCTAGGGAGGAACCGCCATGGAAAATATTGAAACGAGACCGATTGACCCCGCGCAGGTCAAAGGCTGGGGCGTGGACGCCGACCCGAAGAACGACCCGACCTACCCGATCAAGAGGCGCAACGACGGCGAGCATGAGGGCTACAGTTGGGAGCGCCCGCCGCAGCAGCCCGCGAGCGTCGAAGTGCTGCACTCGAACGAGCGGCCGAACCTTTCGGCCACGTTCGGCACCTCCACGCCGCCCGCGGGCTTAAGCGGCGTCATCCGCCGCGCCGCCTTCAAATACAGCGAATCAAGCTACGGCCACTGGCTGCCGCTGATGCTGGCCGACCGCGTCGGCGTCGTCGAAGGCTATCTGGAAGACCTCTCGCGCGGGCACGTCCCCAACGTCTTCGCCGAGCGTGGGTGGAAGGCGGAGTGGAAGCACAACAGGAAGAGCCTCGTGACGCGGGTCGCGGTCGGCGCCTTTCTCGCCGGCACGGCTTTCGCCATCCTCCGCGGCCGGCGGAGTAATTCCCGGCCGGCGCGCTGACCCCGCCGCCCGGCCGGGCGGGCCGGCGAGGCGTTTCGCCGGACAGGAATCCGACAAGGGGGTTGAAGTGATGGAGCAGGCGTGGGAGGTGGTCGAACAGGCTCTCGGGCTCGGGCTGGAGGGGAAGCACCTGACGGCCTTGCAGATGGCGCTGCGCGCCTGCGTGGTCTTCGTCCTCTCCATCGGGATGCTGAAGGTCGGCGACAAGCGGTTCATGGGCAAGAGCACGGCGCTCGACGTGTTCCTCGGCATCGTCTTCGGCTCGACCGTCAGCCGCGCCATCACGGGCAACGCCCCCTTCGGCCCGACGCTCGCGGCCGGCCTCGCGCTCGTGCTGCTCCACTGGCTGTTCGCGGCCGTCGCCTTCCGCTCCCACGGTTTCGGGAAGCTCGTCAAGGGGGACAAGCGGCTGCTGGTGCTGGGCGGCGAGATACAGTGGGGCGCGATGAGGAAAGCGCACGTCACGACGGCGGACCTGGAGGAGGCGCTCAGGCGCGAGGGCGAGGAGCCGGACATCAGCCGCGTCAAGGAGGCGCACCTTGAGCGCAACGGCGACATCAGCATCGTCATGAAGGACTGAAGGCGCGGACCTTCTCCGTCTCATCGCGGAGAACGTCCGCGCCTTCCTGCGAGATTGCCTGCGTCATCTTCGGTAGTCCGGGGCCGCCGGGGCGTCGCCTCACACGGCGTAGCGGCCGAGTATCTCTTCGAGGAGCCCGAACTCGATGGGTTTGCTGAAGCAGTCTGCCGCGCCGGCCGCGAGCGCCTCGTCGCGCCAGTCGCCGTCGCAGTGGGCCGACATCGCGATGATGGGCACGCGGCAGGTCTCGGACTGCTGGTGAATAAGGCGCGTCGCTTCCACCCCCGTCATCACGGGCATCCGCAAGTCCATCAGGATGAGGTCTATCTCCGAGCAGTGGCGGGAGGCAGTCTCCACGGCCTGCCTGCCGTTGACCGCCTCCAGAACGTGACAGCCCTTCATCTCCAGCAGCATTCGAATCATGGCGCGTGTGTCGTCGAAGTCCTCGACGATCAGCACAGTCCTGTCGTGCACGCCCTTCCCTCCTTGAAGTAAAAGCGGGGCTTGGATTATCCGGGGGGATTGCGTCTTCAGACTAAAGCCTTTGGGCGCCGGAGTCTAGTTGCCATACTCAGTGTGTGCGCGCCCGGGGCCGCCGGGCATCCGCCCCTCCGCCGGCCACATCTCCCGCCGTAACCCCCGTAAGGGTAGAAGACGTTGACGTGCCGGCGCCGCGCGGCCACGCCCGGCGGGGTGCGCTCGTCGAGTTCGTCCCCGGTAAAACATCGGCGCGAAGTTCCATGAAAGGGCCGTCAGGAGAAGAAGCGCGGACTTGAAAGGCTGACTGAAGTGTTGAAAACTGGGGCGCGCCGAACGTGACAGCGCCGGCCTTGGAGGAATTTGCCGAGTCGCTTCCGGATAATAGATGCCTTTTGCATAGCCGTCATGCGCTCAAATTTCGTTCGACAAGTTATCGCGCTTATCGTCCTCGTCTTCCCGGGCTGCGCCCGCGTCCCCGAAGAGGCCGAGAAGCAGCCCGCGAAGGATGTCACTCAGGGACATGTCGGCGGGCCGGACGTGTCCCGCTTGTCGGCGGCCATCGACGCCGTGGAGGGTCTGCACAGGCCGCTGGGCAAGCCTCTGCCGGGCGACTGGCTCACACACTTTCCGGAGCCGGGACAAACATTCGCCGAATACCTGCGCGGCAACCCCACGCTTCCGGGTGAGAAGCGGCGCTTCCTCTACGTGCAACCCCTGGGCGGGTTCACAGGGGCGCAGCGGAAGGTCATCGCTCTGACCGCTGCTTACATGGAACGCTTCTTTAATATTCCGGTCAGGCTTGAGCGGGAGAAGCCACTCCCCGCGGTCCCCGAAAACGCCCGGCGTACACATCCGGCGTGGGGAGACGAGCAGATACTGACCGGCTTCTTACTGGATAAAGTGTTAAGGCCCGGCCTCCCGGACGACGCGCACGCCCTGATAGCTTTCACCGCGTCCGACCTCTACCCCGGCGAGGACTCGAACTTCGTTTTCGGACAGGCATACATGAGCGGGAGGGTGGGCGTCTGGTCGCTCTATCGGCTGGGTGATCCGGGGCGGGGCGCGGAAGATTTTCGACTTTTTCTGCGGCGGACGTTGAAGATCGCGACCCACGAGACAGGGCACATGTTCAACATAGCGCACTGCACGAAGTACGAGTGCAACATGAACGGGTCGAATCACCTCGAAGAGACGGACCGGCACCCGCTCGCCACCTGCCCGGAATGTACGGCCAAGATTTGTTGGGCCACGGCTTATAACCCGCGGGTCCGCTACGAAAGGCTGGCCGCCTTTTGTCGGGAACACGGGCTGACACAGGAGGAACAATTCTTTCAGCAAGAGGCCGAAGCAGTGAGAGAACTTTATCCGAGCTAGCGGTTGCTTCGTACACGGTTGGGAAAGGTTGTCGGGTGCGGCCGGGGGCGAGTCGGACCAAATGTGTCAGTCGAAGGTCTTCACGCCCCGCGGCGGGGACGTGACACGTTCCCCTGCTAACCTGCACGGCTTTTGAGCTTTCCCGGCCGGGTCGGGCCAGCGACGCGCGCGTTTACCTGTTAGTTACGGCCAACACCTTGTTGTGTTGGATGGACTCGAACAGCCTCAGGGCCATCGAAGGGTTTATGCCACGCAGCGCCGCGTGTTGGCTGAGGGCCGCGTCCTTCCTACCGAGCGCGAGATATGCCAGGCCCAGGTTCAGACGCGCCTCGGCGGCGTCGGGCCGGAGGCGGACGGCCTGCTCGAACGCCTCGACGGCTTCCGCGTGACGGCCCATCCCTGCGTAAGCGAGGCCGAGGCCGTTATGGGCGGCGGCGTAATCTGCTCTGAGGCGGAGCGCCGCCTTAAAAGCCTTGGCGGCCTTCGCGTAGCGCCCCAGATTATAGAGAGCGTAGCCGGAGTTGTGCCGCGCCTCGGCGTCGTCCGGCTTGAGGCGCGTGGCCTCGGCGAAGGCGTCGGCGGCCTCACCATACCGGCCTGAGTTGGCGTACACTTTGCCCAAGCTGTCGTAGGTCGCGAAATGCCCCGGCCTCAGTCTCAAAGCTTGATTGAAAGCCTCGACCGCCCGCCCGTAGTCGCCCGAATCGGCGTAGGCCACGCCCAGATTGTGGTGCGCCGCGGCGTGACCGGGCCTGAGGCGGGTCGCCTCGCGGAGCGCCGCGACGGCCTCTTCGTAACGGCCCATCTCCGCGTAGACGTTGCCGAGGTTGTTGTAGGCGTCGGCGAAAGCGGGGTCGCGCCGGATGGCCCGGCGGTAGGCTTCGACCGCCTCTTCGTAACGGCCCGAGCCGTGACACTTCACGCCTTCGTCGTAGTAACTCGCGGCCGTCCGCGTCTCCTGCGGGTCGGCGGGGCGGGCCGCGACGGAAGAAGCGTTGACAGTTATTAAGAGGAATGCCAGCCAAAGAATGTTGGTGCGTTTCATCTCGAACTCCTTTCGGACAGGTTGCGTTTCCGGCTCTGTGGGCGCCGCCCCGTGCGGGCCGCGCTTTTAACCCCCGGCGAGCCGCGGCGGCGGCTCAACGTGAGGCCGACCGTAAGCGACCGGGGGCGGCGGCGTCCTGTGCGCCCTGTTAGAAAGTTCTTAGGGATTTCTTAGAATGGTTAAAGTGATGGGGGGCAAGCGGTTATACGAATTCGGGCCGTTCCTGCTGGACCCTGCCGAGCGGGTCCTGACGCGGGAGGGCCAGCCCGTGCCCCTGACGCCGAAGGTGTTCGACCTGCTGCTGGTGCTGGTCGAGAACGGCGGGCACCTGCTTGGAAAGAAAGATTTGATGGAGGCCGTCTGGCCCGACAGTTTCGTCGAGGAGGGCAACCTCACCTTCTCCGTCTCCGCGCTGAGGAAGGCCCTCGGCGAAGACCGGAAAGAGCCTCAGTACATCGAGACCGTGCCGAGGAGCGGCTACCGCTTCGTGGCGCACGTGCGTGTGCTTGAAGGCGACGCGGGCGGCGAGGGAGCCGTGCGGCCTGCCGTCGCCGGGCCGGGGCTGCCGCCGGCAGTTGAGCCGGCCCGGCCGGACGCTGACGGCGGCGAGGCGGCAACCGGCGGCGTCCACCTCGGCGAAGACGAAGCGCGCGGGGCGGCGCCTCGTCGCGGGGAGGTTAAAGGCGGTGGCCGGCTCCGTAAGCTGCTGGCGCCATTGGCCTTACTGTTGGGGGCGGCGGCCGTGGCCGCGGGGCTTTACGCGTTCGCGGGGCGGAATCGGCCGGGCGTGGAGCCCCTGGAATTGTTGCGGGGGGCGACGGTCGCACGGCTCACGACGACGCGTAACGCCACGGACGCCGCCATCTCGCCCGACGGGAAGTATGTGATTTACGTGGTGGACGAGGCCCGGCAGCGGAGCCTCTGGCTGAGGCAGGTCGCGACGAACAGCCACGTACAGATAATCGCCCCGTCGGCCGTCCGCTATCTGGACATGTTCTTCTCGCGCGAAGGCGATTACGTCTACTACGTGCAGGCCGACGGGGAGACGCGGCCGGCGCTCTACCAGATGCCGGTGACCGGCGGCACCCCCCGCAAGCTCCTTGAGAACATGACGGGGCCGATTGGGCTCTCGCCCGACGGGAAGAGGTTCGCGGCCGTGCGCCACGACGCCGACGGCTCGGTCGTGCTGACGGTCGCCGACGCCTTCGACGGCGGCAACACGCGCGACCTCATCGCGCGCAAGCGCCCGGACGTACTCTACCGCCCGGTCTGGTCGCCAGACGGCAAGGTAATCGCCTGTCTGGCCGCCTCGGCGTCGGGCGACAGCCGGCACGTCCAGCTAGTCGAGGCCCGCGTCGCCGACGGCACGGAGAGGCCCATCAGCGCCGAGAAGTGGAAATTCGCCGAGCGGCTCGAATGGCTCTCGGACGGCACGGGTCTGCTGACGACCGTCTCGGACGACGCCTACGGCCCCTACCAGATTTGGCACGTCTCCTACCCCGGCGGGCGCGTGCAGAAGGTCACCAGCGACCTGAGTAACTACCGCAGCATGAGCCTGACGGCCGACTCGAAGACCCTCGTGGCCGTCCAGTCCGACATCCACCCTTACGTCTGGGTGGCGCCCGAAGGGGACGCCGGCCGCGCCCGGCAACTCACCTCCGGCCCCGGCACCGTTAACGACTACTGGGGCTTCTCCTGGACGCCGGACGGCCGCATCGTCTACGTCTCCACCCTGAGCGGCAATCAGGACATCTGGGTCATGAACGCGGACGGCAGCGGCCAGAAGCAACTGACCTTCGACCGCGGCCCCGACTTCGACCCCACCGTCTCGCCCGACGGCCGCCACGTCGTCTTCGCCTCCGGGCGCTCCGGCAAGAGCAAGCTGTGGAGAATCGACATCGACGGCGGCAACCCGACGCAACTGACCGCGGGCGACGCGGTAGACTTCCTCCCCACCCACTCGCCGGACGGCCGCTGGGTCGTCTACTCGTCCGACGACAAGCGGGAGCCGGGCCTTTGGAAGATACCCTCGGGCGGCGGCGAGCCGACGCGCCTGACGAA
>Ga0190269_10001314_pt1 | contig 11977 bp, 6 predicted proteins | sample Popmic249IS_FD_133749 | JGI IMG/M metagenome (GOLD analysis project Ga0190269, IMG submission 133749) | Populus adjacent soil microbial communities from riparian zone of Blue River, Arizona, USA - 249 IS | ecosystem: Environmental > Terrestrial > Soil > Riparian zone | place: USA: Arizona...
CGACCTATCATTGGAGACTTGGCTTTACGGAAGCGGCCGTTTAGTGAGCATAGTCAAGTTCATCGTCGAGCTCTTCGATGTGTGCGTCATCGCATACGCGTCGGGCTACTTCCTGCTCAACCTCTCGCTGATCCTCGTCAGCATGCGCCAGATCGCACGCGAGCTGCGGACCGAGCAGCTCACGCCGGCGGAGAGCGGCGCGAGCGATCGTTTCTTGCCGCTCGTCACCTTGCTCGTGCCGGCTTACAACGAAGAAGTCACGATCGTGGAGAGCCTGCGCTCGCTGCTGAAGCTGTCCTATCCCGCCTACGAGATCGTCATCTGCAACGACGGTAGCAAGGACCGCACCCTCGACGTGCTGCTGACCGGCTTCCCCTTCGTTCCCATCGACATCGAGCCGAGCGACCAGCTCGGCTCCGCGCCGGTGCGCCGCTGCTATGAGGTGCGGGGCAACCTACCGCCCGGGCTGCGGCGCATGGTGCTGATCGACAAGGACAACGGCGGCAAGGCCGACGCGCTCAACGCCTGCATCAACCTGGCGCGCGGTGAGTACGTGACCAGCATGGACGCCGACAGCCTGCTGATCCCGGAGGCGCTGCTGATGGCGGCGCGGACCATCCTGAACAGCCCGGAGCCCATCGCCGCCATCGGCGGCCAGGTCGGGCTGTCCAACGGCTCGGTGGTGCGGGACGGGCGCGTCGTCGAGATGCGGCTGCCGGGGCCGTACATCTCACGCTTTCAGATCGTGGAGTACATGCGCTCGTTTGCGCAGGGCCGCACTGCATTCTCTCAGCTCGACGCACTCTTGGTCCTGTCCGGGGTGTTCGCGCTGATGCGTCGCGATCTCGTGGTCGCGATCGGGGGCTTCCTCACGAAGCACATGCGCTCGCGCATCACGGAGCAGTACTGCGGCAAGGGCGCCCACACAGTGTGCGAGGACATGGAAGTGGTCGTGCGCATCCACCGCTACCTGTTCGACCACGGCCTTCGCGGGCGCATCAAGATGCTGCCGTTTGCCGTGGCGTGGACCGAGGCACCGGAGAACTATCGCGACATCGGCAAGCAGCGCGCGCGCTGGTTTCGCGGCTTGCTCGAGGTGCTCGTCTACCATCGCGCCATGGTGTTTCGACCGCGCTACGGCACGATCGGTCTGTTCGCGCTCCCGTACCAGCTGATCTTCGAGGCGATCTGTCCACTGCTCGAGGCCTTCGGCCTGTGCACGTTGCTGCTGTCGGTGTCGCTCGGGGTGTTCACGTGGAACGGCCTCGTCGCGCTGTTCACGCTCGCGATCGCGGCCAACTTTTGTCTGAACACCTTGTCCATCTGGCTGTGCATCCACACCGAGCGCCCCGCGAACGGAGTCGAAGGCACGTCGCTGTTCGCCTATCGTGCGCTGCGTGATGTGTCACTGCTTGTGGTGGCCGGTCTGTTGTCCAACCTCGGCTATCGACAGTATCTCGTGTGGTGGCAGCTGCGCGGGCTGTGGGACTTCCTGCGCGGCAAGAAGGGCTGGGACAAATTCGCCCGCAAAGGCTTCGCATTGAGGCCCGGATGAAAGTACTGTCTGATTGTCAGCTGGTGTTCGCCGCCGGCAAGGCGGGCGGCGCAGCAGCGCGCCGCAGTCAGGCGCTCGCGCAAGCGGGCGCGCGTGTTCGCACGTGCACCTGGAGCGAGGAGCTCTGGTCCAGCCTCGCCGAGGCGCGCGTCGATCTGGTGATCGCCTGGCTCGACGACGCGGAGCCAGCGGCGCTCGCCATCCTGGATCGCTTCCGCGCGGATGTGCGTGAGCGGGGCATCGCGACCTTGATCGCGACCGAGGATCCCGAGCTCGCGCGCGAGCGCTGTGCGCTGTGGGTGGCGCCGAGCCTCGCGGACGCTGCGTTCGTTCGCGCCCTCGGCGACCTGCTCGGCCCGGCGCAGCAGCTGCACGAGCAACAGGAGCTCGCGCGCTCGCTACGCGTCGAGCTGCGCCAGGCAGACGCCTACTCGCAGCGCCTGTCGCACGAGATGAGCGAGCTGAGCCACGAGTCGCGCGCCATGCTGAACGGTATTCTCGGCATCGCGTGCAACCTGCGGGACGAGCTTCACGGCGCGCTGACCGACGAGCAGCTCGAGCAGGTGCACGGCATCGTGACCGCCGTGGATCGTGCGCGGCTGTTTCTGGATCGCACGCGCTCTTCCCAGCAGCTCATGGCTGCGCGCGGTCCGGCGCTCTCGTCGGTGCCCCCACGCGTCCAGCGCTGCCTCGTGAACGTGTCGCAGCTGGGAGCGGAGGTGTGCAGCCTGTTCGGCGCGGTGGCCGAGCGCAAGGGCCTGACTCTCGAGTGCGAGCTGGATGAAGCGGTCAGCGTGTGGGGCGAGCCGCTCAAGCTCAAGCAGGTGATCACGAACCTGGTCGTCAACGCGATCAAGTACACCGCGGAGGGTCGCGTCGCGCTGCGCGTGGCGTGGACGCGGCCGGCCGCGCAGGACGGCGTCGAGGCGCGACGCAGCGCGCTGATCAGCGTGACCGACACGGGGCCGGGCATCCCCCCGGAGCTGCGTACGCAGATCTGGAGGCGCGGCTTTCGGGCCAGTCACCACGCGAAGCAGATCGAAGGCGAAGGGATCGGCCTCTTCGTGGTGCGCGAGATCGTGCAGCAACACGGGGGCGAGATCGAAGTGACCGCTGCTGAGGGCGGCGGGTCGGTCTTCACCGTCACCTTACCGCAGGACCGCAGGCGGCGTGCGCGGCCTGAGCCATAGACAGGACCAACCACATGACACAACCTTTGCACGTGCTGTTGGTGGACGACCAGCCCAAGGGTCTCGACTCACTGGACCTGCGGCTGAAACGCGGCGGTTACCGGACATCCATGGCCCAGAACGGCGAGCTCGCGCTGCAGTCGGCGAAGAGCGATCCCCCTGATCTCGTGGTGCTCGACGTGAGCATGCCCGAGCTGAACGGGTTTCAGACCTGTCGCGAGCTGAAGAAGCTGCGCGCGGACCTGCCGGTGATCATCTACACGGGCAAGACCGATGCCGCGGATCGGTTTTGGGCCAGCGAGTGTGGCGCGGACGAATTCATCGTCAAGCCCGCAGATCCCGGCCTCGTCATGCAGAAGATCGCGCAGCTCCTCGGCCGCTGACATGCGCCCGACCGATGCACTGTTCAGTCTGGCCGCCACGCTCGCTGCAGGTGCGCTCGCACCGGTCGCGTACATGGTGCTGCGCCAGCTGCGCGAGCGCAAGCGCCGGGCCGCCGCTGCGCTGCGCCTCGGTCGCGTGTCGCAGGCGCGCGATCGCCAGGATCTCGGAGCGGCGCGCGCGGAGCTGAACGGCCTCGATGCCGAGAGCATCGACCACGTGCTCGATCAGCTGTCGTGCGACCTCGCCGGCGATCAGCAGCGCTGGCTCGCGCAGCTCGCGGGTGAGGTCGGCGCAATCGCGCGTTACTGTGAGCGGGCGCGCCGCGGTGCGACCTGGAATGATCGCGCGTTCGCGGTGCGCTTGCTCGGCCGCCTGGGCGCGCCAGCCGCGGCTGAGGCGCTCAGTGAGGTCGTGCGCGACCGCACGGAGGACGAGGTCGTGCGCAGCATGGCGGCCGACGCGCTCGCGGCGATCCGCGACCCGGCCGTTATCCCGCTATTGATCGGCGAGCTGCGCGTCGTGGACGAGAAGTCGACGCCGCGCGCGGCCGAGGCCTTGATCCGGTTCGGCAGCCTCGCCACGCCCGCGTTGATCGAGGCGCTCTCGGGCAAGGAGCAGGGCATGGCGCGGCTGTGGGCGGCTCGCATCCTGACTGTGACCCGCGACGCCGCCGCGTACGACGCGCTGCTCGATGCGTTACGCGATCGTCTGGACCTCGTGCGCGTGGCGAGCGCCGATGCGCTCGGCAGCATCGGCGATTCGCGCGCGCTCGCGCCGCTCATGCAGGCCGCGCTGCGCGATCCCGCTCCGCTCGTGCGTTCGCAGGCCGCAGTGGCCGCCGCGAAGCTGTCCGGGCCGGACGCGGCGAACGTGCTCCTGTCGGCGCTGCGCGACCCGGACTATGCGACGCGACTGCGCGCGCTCGAGGCCTTCGAGAGCATGCAGCTGGCGGAGCTCACACCGCTCGAGACAGCGCTCACGGACGACAACGTCGAGGTGCAGCGCAGAGCGGCGCTGGCCCTGGAGCGCTCCGGCTATCTGGAGCGCATCGTGGAGCAGCTGGGAGCGGCAGATCGCAAGCAGCGCACGGCGGCGTACGCCAAGCTGCTGCAGCTCGGGCGCGCCGGGCTCACCGACAGCATCACGGGCCGGCTGCGCCACGAGTCGATGGCCGTGCGCGTGGCCATCGCGCGGGCCTGCGCGGAGCTGCGCGCGGCGCGCGCCGGGACGGGGCTGATCGCGGCGCTCGATGATCCGGCGTGGCCGGTGCGCGCTGCGGCTTGCGAGGCGATCGAGCAGCTGCAGCCGAAAGGCGCGGCGCGCGCGCTCCTGAATCTACTCGCCGACCCCGAGGAGAGCGTGCGCGAGGCCGCGGCGAGCGCGCTCACCGTCTATCCGCCCGGTGAGCTCGAGACGAGCGAAGAGCAGCTGCGCATGGCGTACGACAACGGCAGCGTGCCGATCCGGCTCGCGGTGCTCTCGCTGTGGGCGGGGCGCGTCGAGGGCAAGCATCCGCTGCTGGTCGAGGCGCTGCGCGATCCGAGCGAAGCCGTGCGCCTGCGCGCGATCGGGGCGCTCAGCCAGCATCCGGATCCAAACGCGACGCCCGCGCTGATCGCGGCGCTCACCGATGCGTCGGTGGCCGTGCGCACCGCCGCGGTGCCCGCGCTCGGTGCGGCCGGCACGGCCGAGGCGTTCGAGGCGCTGCTCGGCGCGCTCGCAGGCGCGTCGCCCGCGCTGCGCGAGCACATTGCGGAGGCGCTGTCGAGCGTGGGCAAGAAGCACCTCTTGCACAACCTCGCCGAGTTGTCGCGCTCGGCGGCGGTCGACGTGCGCCTCGGCATCGCCTGGACGCTCGGCAAGATCGGCGACCCGAGCTGCGTGCCGGTGCTCGAGGCGTTCCTGCGCGACAAGGATCCGCGCCTGCGCGCGTCGGCAGCGGGCGCGCTCGGCAAGGTCGCTGGAGGCGGCACGCTGAAGGCGCTCGTCGCTGCCAGCGGCGACCCCGATCCCAAGACGCGCGCCGCTGTCGTGAACGCGCTCGGTAAATGCGCTGCAGCGGACGGCGGCTCGGTGCGCGGCGTGCTCGAGGAGCGCATGCGCGATCCCGATGGCTTCGTGCGCAACCGCGCGGCGATCGCGCTGGCCCGCACCTCCGGCGCGGCGGTCGAAGCGCTGGCGTCGGCGCCGGAGACCGCGAGCCTCCTCGACGCTCCTGCGCTCGTGATCATGCAGGGCCTCGTCGGCACCGCGAAGACCGTCACGCACGCGCTGCAAGCGCTGGCTGATCCGGCGCAGCTGCCCGCGATCAAGCGCTTCGTCGAGCGCGAGGAGCCCGCCGTGCTGAGCGCGTTTCTGGCCGCGCTGAAGCTGCACGACCCGCAGGGCGACAGCGCGCCGCTGCAGCTGGAACCGGACGTGCTGGTCGATCGCTACGAGCGCTTGCTCTCGATGAGCCAGGACGAGACCTCGCGCCGCGCAGCGGTGGAAGCGCTCGCGAGCCTGCGCGAGGCGCCGCCGGTGGCTGCATTGTCGGCGGCGCTTGGCGCGGACCCGGACGAAGCCGTGCGCCTGCGCTGCAGCGAGATCCTGGGGCGACACGTGGATGATCCGGTCGCGCGCGCGGCGCTCACGCGCGCGGTCGCGGATCCCAGCGCGCAGGTGGCTGTGAGCGCGGTCGCGGCGTTGCGCGGGCGGCGCGAGCCTGCCGTCGTGAGCGCGCTGTTCAAGCGCCTCGGCGCCGGCTCAACGCTCGTCAACGAGGCCGTGGAACAGGCGCTTGCGGAGCTGTACCGCGATGAGCTGACGAGCTTCGTGGATCGCAGCCTCGGCGCGGAGCGAACGGCCGTGATCGCTGCATCGGTGCGCGTGCTCGAGCGCATGGCGGACCCGCGCTCGGCGCCGCTGCTCGAGCGCATGCTGAAGGCGCGCGATCCCGAGGTGCGCGCGGCCAGCGTGCGCGCGCTCGCGAGCACGTCGCCGCAGACAGCTGCACAGAGCTTGCAGAGCATGGTCGATGATCCGAACGAGCTCGTGCGCGTGGCGGCGTTCGAGGTGCTCGCGGCGAGTGGACCGGACGCGCTGCCGAGCTTGTTGCAAGCGCGCAGCGATCCGGCCGTGGTCGTGCGCCGGAGGTTGTGTCAGGTGCTCGACCGCTTCGAGTACGCCGTCGCAGCGCCCGCTCTCGAAGGGCTGTGCGACGACGCTGCGCCGCGCGTGCACGCGTCGGCTCTGATCAGCCTCGCCAGCTTCGCGACCCGCGAGAGCCTGCAGCGCTTCGCGGCGAGGAGCGCGCTGGCGAGCGAGGAGGTGTTGCAGGAGCTGCGCCTCGAGCCGCGCGCGCAGAGCGTCGCGCACAAGCTTGGCAAGCTGCTGATCGCCGGCGGAGATGCAACGCTGCGCGAGGTCGCCGCCGGGGCGCTCGCCGCGCTCGCGACGCTCGGACACGAGCAGCTGCTCTTGCCGGCCCTGCGCGATCCGCGCGGCAGCGTGCGGCTGGCGGCGGCACGCGCGCTGGCTGATAGTGCCGCGCCTGACGTGCAGGAGCGTCTGGGGGAGCTGGTCGACGATCCGGACGCCGCGGTGCGCGATGCGGTGCGTGCGTTACGTCGGGCGAGTTAGCGTGTGTGGGCGTGCAGGCGTCCAACACCAGCCAACGCAGGGCAATTGAAACGTGCGTTGCTGGGGCGAGCTGGGACAGTCACGCGAGAGCGCGCGTGCGTGAGCGCACAGCTGAGACTGCTTTGCAGTGTGCGGGCCGCATGCGCGCGGACAATTCCCCTCTACGCGCGTGGCACATGCCTTGCTGAAGGAGTGGACCAAGTCGTTCAAACCCCACGAGGAAGCTCATGAACAACGTGATTTACATCGTCGGTCTCATCGTGGTCGTCGCCGCGGTCTTGTCCTTTCTGGGCTTGCACTGACGACGTGGCGAAGCCCGCGCACGACCGCGACGTGCGCGGGCTTCCACGACCTCTCGTCGCCATCAGCGGCAGCGGGCCCCAGGGTATCGAAGCGAAACAGTAGAACCGCCGTACCCGCCCGCCGCCCCCCACACACTTTGCGCGTACTCCTTGCGGAGCGGGTCAAGCGACCGCCGTCGGAGCCCGTCGCCGATGCTCTGCGGACGCGCGCCAGCGTTTCGCGCCGGAACCCGCAGCGATAGCTCGCCCATTTGTCCGCAGATCTCGTCCGCGCCGTCGATCCCCGTCCGCTCGCCGAAGCGCAGATCACCGCCGGAACGCGATCATTCTTCGCGAGCTTCTGCAGCGCGCCCACGCTGGTGACGATGCTCTGAACTAGCTGCTGGACGCTCCTGCAGCAGCCGCGCTGCCATCTGCACCACGGCAGAGACGCCGGCGCGTGCGGGGAAACCCCACAGCAGCATCGCAGCCGCCAATAGCTGCCCTCCAGCCATCCCGACGCCAGCGGCTGCCGCGAGCGGCTGCAGCCGCACCCGGCATCTTGCGCTCCCTGCCGTCCGCAGAAGCGGCTGCCGCTCCAGCCGTGCCGCCGCCGGCAGCTGCGACCGCTCGGCGAACTGCGGCGGCCGGCAGCTGCTCCCGTTCCGGCCCTGCCGCCGCGCAGCCACACCGGCCGCTCCCTGCCACGGCCGCCCAGCCGCTTCCGCTCGCGCCCTGGCGCCGCCGCCTTCAGGCGCGCCGACCGCTGCAGCCCTGCCGCCGGAGGCTGCACGCGCGCCGACCCGCATCGGTTCTGCCGCGGCTGCCTTCAGGCGCGCCGACGGCTGCGGCCCTGCCGCCGGGGGCTGCAGGCGCGCCGGCCCGCATCGGTCCTGCCGCGGCCGACTTCAGGGCGCCGGGCGCTGCGGCCCTGCCGCCATGGGCTGCAGGCGCGCCTGCCGCTGCGGCCCTGCCGCCGGGACTGCAGGCGCGCCGGCCCGCATCGGTCCTGCCGCGGCCGACTGCAGGGCGCCCCGACCGCTGCGGCCCTGCCGCCGGAGGCTGCACAGGCGCGCCGGCCCGCATCGGTCCTGCCGCGGGCCGACTGCAGGGCGACGAGCGCTACGGCCCTGCCGCCGGAGGCTGCAGGCGCGCCGGCCCGCATCGGTCCTGCCGCGGTCTGACTGCAGGGCGACGAGCGCTACGGCCCTGCCGCCGGAGGCTGCACAGGCGCGCCGGCCCGCATCGGTCCTGCCGCGGCCGACTGCAGGGCGCCGGGCGCTGCGCCGCTGCCGCTAGGGGCTGCAAGCGCGCCTGCCGCTTCGGCCTGCCGCCGCGGGCTGCAGGCACGCCGGCCCGCATCGGTCCTGCCGCGGCCGACCGCAGAGGCGCTGGCCGCTGCGCCGCTGCCGCTGGGGGCTGCAAGCGCGCCTGCCGCTTCGGCCTGCCGCCTGCGGCTGCAGGCACGCCGGCCCGCATCGGTCCTGCCGCGGCGGACTGGAGGGCGCCTGGCGCTGCGGCCCTGCCGCCGAGGGCTGCACAGGCGCGCCGGCCCCGCATCGGTCCTGCCGCGGCGGACTGGAGGGCGCCTCGCGCTGTGGCCCTGCCGCCGAGGGCTGCACAGGCGCGCCGGCCCCGCATCGGTCCTGCCGCGGCCGGCTGCAGGCGCGCCGGTCGCTGCGGCCCTGCCGCCGCGGGCTGCAGGCGCGCCTGCCGCTTCGGCCCCTGCCGCCTGGGGCTGCAGGCGCGCCGGCCCGCTTCGGTCCTGGATCCGCCGGCTACAGGCGCGCCTGCCGCTTCGGCCCTGCCGCCGGTGTGCTGCAGGCGCGCCGGCCCCTTCGGTCCTGTCGCCGGGGCTGCAGGCGCGCCGGCCCCGCTTCGGTCCTGCCGCGGCCGACTGCAGGCGCCGGCCGCTGCGGTCCTGGCGCCGGTGGGCTGCAGGCGGGGCGGCCGCTCCGCCGCCGGCCGGAGCTGCCGCTCCGGCTCTGCCGCCGTTCGGCCGCTCAGCTCACGCGGCGGCGGAGCGAGCGGCGGCTGCGCTGCGTGCCGCGCTCTTCATGACCGCGTATTGGACCGCTAATAGCAGCAGCTTCGCGAACACGAGGCCGCTCAGGAACAATCCCCACGCCTCCAAGCTGAGCCAGCGCGCGGCCGCCAGGTTCGCCGCGCCCAGCGCGAACATCAGCCCGGCCCAGGCGTAGCCCCAGCCCAACAGCATGCGCTCGGACAGAAGCTCGCGGACGATCGAGGGGAAATACGGCAGCTGCCAGCCGCGCTTCATCATCACTGCGCCGACCGCGAAGTGGGCGATGCTCGGCTTCAGCTGCACGAACCACGTGTCCTCGGTGATGAGCGTCAGCGTCGACAAGCCCACGACGAGCGCGAGCGTCAGCCACTGCATGCTGGACACCGGCGTCTTCTTGAGCAGCGCGCGCGCCACCTGCGCGAGCGCGACCCCGATCGCGAGCAACGTCGCGAGCACGAGGTTGCCGGTCCAGCTGTAGAACGCCAAGAACACGAGCGCGCCGACGAAGTCTGCGAGCAGCTGGCGAAGAGCCGTGCGCATCGGCGAAGCATGAGCGCGCACGCAGCGCGCGCAATGTGCCGGATCACAGCGCGCTTGCGCAGCACCTGAATCTGATACCTATCCAGCCACGCTGACTGGCAGGCAACCGTCGCTAGCGGCGGCACTCACGTCGCTGGCGCCAGCGAACGCGCCGCCAGCGCGTGCATGAAGCCACAGAGTACGTGGTTGAGCTGGTCGGTGTCTTGCGGCTCACCCGCCAACCGTGTACGCCTACGCACCATGCTGCACACCAGTTTGGGGGTTAGCGCGCGGCCTGGGTCACCGCGCGCGGCGCGAGGGTCGTTGCGTCGCTTCAGCCCCGGCCTACTTCTGCTTTGTGTCATCGGTCTTTGGGGCTGCGACGCGCAATGTCCCAGCGGAACCACCGCGGTCGGCGGCAAGTGCGTGCGTGGATCGGGCGCCGGCACCGCCGGTGATGACACCACCAGCATGTCGGTCGAAGGCGATCCGCAGGCGGGCGCCGGAGCTCGCAGCCCAGGCAACTCCGGCACATCCGGCGGCGCTGCTGGCACGTCCGTAAAAGCCGCACAGAATGCGGGTCGCGGCGGAGCAGGGCAGGGCGGCACCGCGGGCGTCGGCACGAGCGGAGGATCCGGCGGCTCGCCCGAGGCTGGAGCGAGCGGCAGCACGAGCAGCGCGAACGGCGGCGCAGGTGCAGGCGCAGGCGCTGCAGCCAACAGCGGCGGAAGCCCGGCCAAGGGCTGTCAGGTCGCCGCTACGCGCTGCGCCGAGTCCGGCGCGAGCGTCGAGGTCTGTACCGTCTCCGGCAGCTGGACGATGAAAGAGCAGTGCGAGGGCGTGTGCAGCGACGGCGCCTGCGCGGGCGTGTGCAAGCCCGGCAGCAAGCACTGCGCGCAAAACCAGATCGTGGAAAAGTGCAACGACCTCGGCGTGTGGACGCCCGCCGAGACGTGCATGCACGTGTGCAGCGGCGCAGGCGAGTGTACGGGCGACTGCAAGCCCGGCAGCAAGCGCTGCGGCGGACCGACCGAGCTGACCGAGCAGACGTGCGACGAGTCCGGCAAGTGGCAAGACGTGCGGACCTGCCCGAATCTGTGCTCCGGTGGCAGCTGCAGCGGTAGCTGCATGCCCGGCACGCGCCAGTGTCGCACGGAGACGACGCCCGAGAAGTGCAGCGAGGTGGGCACCTGGGAGGTCGAGCCGGAGTGTCCATCCGTGTGCACCGGCGCGGGCGACTGCACGGGTGAGTGTAAGCCGGGCGCGCGCGACTGCGACGGTCAGACGCCGCGCTACTGCGATCAGACCGGGCACTGGGCCAGGCGCGTGACGTGCGTGGATAGCGCCTGCGTCAACGGCGTGTGCGGCGGCGCGTGCGCGCCGGAACAGCTGCAGTGCGGCCCGAGTCAGACCTTGCAGCGCTGCAACGAGCGCGGCGCGTGGATAGCGGACAAGAAGTGTCCCTTCATCTGCGAGAACGACGCGTGCGGGGGCGTCTGCGCGCCCGGATCACAGATGTGCAACGGCACCACGAGCTTGAACGTGTGCCGGGCCAATGCCTCGGGCTACGACGCGAAGCCCTGCGCGCCCAAGCAGACCAACGAGACGGCGACCTGCATGAACAATGCGTGCGTGTCGAACTGCTTGGCTCCGGCCGAGCGCTGCGGAACGCAGTACTGCTGGAAGCTCGACTACGGTTGTGACACGTGCCTATCTCCGTACGTGTGGCGCGACGCGACGCCGACCGATCACGCGTGTGTACCCATCGAAGCCCGCACGCGCGCGGCCGGGGAGAACGCCAAGGCACCGTCGCCGACTTGCCCCGCGGGTGAGACGCATCGCCTGGCGACGCCGGGCGATCAGGTGTGCGTGACGCAAGCCAGCCGCGACGCGGTGATCTCCGAGAACCAGCTGAGCCCGAGCCGCACGCGCGTCACGGGAGGCCCGCCGCCATGAGCCTTGGAAGCACGGGGCGCGCGGCACTGCTGTGCGCACTGGTCGCGTGCGCGGCGTGCACCGAGCCCGAGGTCGTGGATGCGCCGCTGCCCCCGCAGCGCGCGCGCGAAGCCGGCTCGGCCGCGGACGAGCACAAAGGTGCAAGCGCCGACGTGGACGCGGGCGGGGACACGCCAACGCAGCCGCAGGCGCAGCGGCCGGACGCCGGTCCCGGCGATCACGCCGCGCCGGCGCGACCGAAACCTGTCAGCGAGGATGCCGACGCCGGCCCGCCCGCGCCGCCGAAGGCTGCAGACGAACCGGAGCCCGAGCCGGAGATCCTGACGCAGCGCTACGACAACGCGCGCACGGGAGCGAACCTGAACGAGCGCGCGCTCCACCGCGACAACGTCGCCAAGCTGAAGCCGCTCGGCAGCTGGCTCGTGGACGGCGAGCTGTACGCGCA